>Ga0126371_10001887_pt1 | contig 17891 bp, 9 predicted proteins | sample PanSoiMetaPlot_4_FD_110145 | JGI IMG/M metagenome (GOLD analysis project Ga0126371, IMG submission 110145) | Tropical forest soil microbial communities from Panama - MetaG Plot_4 | ecosystem: Environmental > Terrestrial > Soil > Tropical forest > Bulk soil | place: Panama | collected 2016-02-17 | reverse complement strand
GTTTGTGGAGAGAGCGCTGGGGGACAACATGCGAGACAAATCCAGAGCGGCATTGCGAATTTCTTCCTGCACGGGGGCCAGCTTGGGCAGCATCCGGCTCGCCGGACCGGAAACGCTGATTCCGGCAATGACCTTTCCTTGCTGGTCGAATATGGGAGAGGCAATGCAAATCACTCCCGTGACGTTTTCTTCCATATCCAGAGCAACAGCACGCTCGCGCACAGAGGAGAGATGTTCAAGCAAATGTTTCTTCTGAGTTATGGTTTTCGGAGTACGACGAATTAGAGGGCTATGCTCACACAGCCTATGAATCTCGGTTTCCGGGAGAAATGCGAGCATCGCTTTTCCGAGTGCGGTGCAATGGACGGGGTTGCGTTCTCCGGGAACAGCGGCGATTCGCAAGGAGCTTGGACTTTGCAAGACTTCAATGTAAGTAACTTGATTATCATCAAGAACGCCCAGATTAATGGTTTCGCCGAATCGCAGCAGTAGTTGCTGCATGACGGATCGCGAGATCGATTGCAGCCGCCGGAAATGATTGGCCGGCGCGGTCAATTCGAGAAATTTCGGAGCTAACTCGTAACGAGACCGGAATTCATCCTTTTGAACGTAACCGAGTTTTTCCAGCGAGTAAAGGATGCGGTGCACCGTGCTGCGCGCGAACGGAACAGAGCGGGCAAGATCCGCGAATGAAACCGCCCGTTGCGAGCCGCCGTTTTCAACAAAATATTCGAGCACCGCAAAAATCTTTCCCATAACTTCGATGTAATTCTTGTCGGCTTGCACTCGCCGTGGTTCCTTCGGTCGCCGTTTAGACACTTCTCACTCCTTAACGCTTGCTGGACATCGCACCGGATTAGAGTGGCTCATCATAGCCGCAACCCGGAATTCAGTCCACTTCTATCGCTGAGATCCTGCGCGCGGCGGGCATTTTCGAAACGTCCCGTTATACGGACATCATCTTACATATTGACTTGCCCTGTCAGCGACCATTATCATCCGCAAATTGCGCGCCAGTTCAGGGACCGTGAGTTTTATTTCCCACTTCCAAGGCGAGGGTGACGGTGGTCAAGAGCAGACTGCGGACCAAGCTACAAGCGGGAGACTTTGTGAGGGTAGTTGGAATCAACCGCGTCACAGAACCCTGGTTTGCCGAGGTTGCTGGCCAGCTGGGTTTTGACGTGGTTTGGTTCGACATGGAACATCGGCCGCACGGTTACGAAGTGATTGACCGATTGTCGCTTGCGTGTCGAGCGACAGGCATTGATCTGATGGTCCGCATTTGCAAAAACGGTTATACCAGCCCCATGCGCGCGCTGGAACTTGGCGCCAATGGGATTATGATTCCCCACTGCTGTAGCGCAGATGAAGCACGTCGGTGGGTCGACTGGACCCGCTTTCCGCCGCAAGGAAAGCGCGGATTCGACGGCGCCGGCGCGGATGCGGATTACAGCCTGACCGACGCGCTTGAGTATCTGCACACCCAAAACAGCAAAATTTTCCTGGCAGTGCAGATCGAAGATCAGGAAGCCGTGCACTCTGTAGATGAAATCGCAGCAGTCGACGGCGTGGATGTGCTTTTTGTAGGCCCTGCGGACTTAAGCATCAGCTTTGGTATTCCCTTTCAGCGTCAACATCCGGACATGCAGCGAGCTTTTGATAAAGTGGCGAACGCTGCGGAAAAGAACGGCAAATGGTGGGGCACCGTAACGGAAACCCCGGAACAGGCCCAAATTGAACTGGACCGAGGCGCGAGAATGGTAACCTGCGCCGACGATCATTTTCTGCTCGTGCAAGGCCTGCAACATGCCAGCCAGCAGTTTAAGAATATCGGAATACGCAAGCCCAGCCAGGCAGAATGGGCCAAATCTCAGCATGCAGATCTATCCCGGGGCTGATCTGGTGGAGTGCGAGATCGTAGGCCGCCCCGGCGGTGTAACATTGCGCGAGTTGTGCGAAGAGTTATCCGTCCGGTAGGCGAGTGGCCGCATGTGTGCATTTGGAACCGGCCAACGCTCCGGACATTTGGATCGCAGGATCGCGGAAGGTCGTGTCGCACTGGATAGTTCCGAACGGCCATTTCGGTATCGACTGTTCACTCCCAAAATTAGATCGTGTCAGGAAAGGGCGCATAGGTTGGGGACAATCACCGGGAATAAACATAGAAGCGCGGCCCGCCGGGCGGTAATAACCGGCGCAGCACATGGACTGGGGCTTGCCATCGCGCGCCGTTTCGCGGCAGACGGAGCGCATCTTCTACTTGTAGATGCCGATCGTGCGGTTCTCTCCCGAGTTGAAGAGCGGGAGTTTGGCGGAAGAGCTTTCGCGGTGGTCGAAGATTTGGCCGATACTGATGCGGGCAACGCGGTCTTTGCTGAAGCGAGCAAAACCTTGGGGATTGCAGACACTCTGATCAATAACGCTGCGTGGAGCTTTCACAAACCAATGTTGGAAGTTACAGTACAGGAGTTCGATCGTGTGGTAGCGGTTAACCAGCGTGCACCGTTTTTTCTGGCGCAATACTTTGTCCGCCAAATTAGCGATGCCAGCGAGCGGCCACTCGACCCTGTCATCATCAATATCGGCTCAGTAAATGCGCTTGCCGGAAATCCGAACCTGGTGCCGTATGCCGGAACGAAGGGAGCGCTGAGCGCAATGACACGCGCGATGGCAGTCGAGATGCAGGAGGTCGGAATAAGAATTAACACCATCAGTCCCGCAGCGGTTGAGACATACGTGACCAAGAACCTTATTGCCCAAGGCGTGATCGATCCGGCAAAACTCTTCGAGAAATATTTGATCCGGAGGTTTGCCAGTTGCGAAGAGATAGCCGATTTGGTCGCTTACTTGTGCAGTGGAGCGGCAACCTATGTCAACGGCGCGAACTGGGTCATCGACGGAGGATATCTAGCACAATAGGCGAATCGCTGTGGTGGGTTTCAGGAAGGCGGGCTGGTTGAAGACATGAACGTAACCAAGGTGGATTGTTTTCTCATCGCGGCGGGGTGGCGGAACTACACGTTTGTGAAAATTCAGACCGACTCCGGCCTGATCGGTTGGGGCGAAGGAACGTTAGGGTGGAAAGAAAGCGCAGTCCGCGAATTGGTGCTCGATTACGGGCGCCGTTATATTGTGGGACAAAACCCCTTCGATATTGAAGACCTCTGGTTCCGTCTTTATCAGATTGAGCACAATACCGGACCCGTAATGTATTCGGCCATGGCGGGGATTGAAATGGCGCTATGGGATATTGTCGGAAAGGCATGCAACCAGCCCGTGTACAACTTGGTCGGTGGCAAGGTGCGGAGCCGCGTCAAAGCCTATGCGAATGGCTGGTACAGCAGCATTGCCGATTTGAAGGAATTATCCGAAAAGGCGAAAGGCGTCGTTGCCCGGGGATATAAAGCATTGAAATTTGATCCTTTTGGGCCCGGCGGCCGGGAAATCTCCAGAGCAGACCTCTCGAATGCGGTCAAAACCGTCGAGGCGGTGCGCAACGCGATCGGCGAGGACATCGATATTCTCTTGGAGTTTCACGGACGATTCAGCCCGATCATGGCGCTCGAAGCGACTCGCGCCATGGTGCCGTTGAATCCAGCCTGGTGCGAGGAACCGATACCGGCTCACAACAATGAATCCATGGCGCAAGTGGTCGCAGGATCGCCCTTGCGGGTGGCCACCGGCGAACATATCTATAGCCGCTTCGGATTTTTGGATCTTCTACAACGGAAGGCCGCCCATGTAATTCAACCGGACCTCACCTACTCTGGCGGATTTCTCGAGACCAAAAAAATTGCTGCGCTCGCCGAAGCCCACTATGTTAGCGTCGCGCCGCATAATTGCGACGGGCCTTTGAAGACAGTCGCCGGCATTCACCTGGCTGCGAACATTCCGAATTTCCTGATTCTCGAAACGTTTCAGGATTACGACGTGCCATGGCGTGAGGAGCTGACCTCGGGTACTCCTCGCGTAAAAAGCGGGTATTACGAAGTCCCGACTGGGCCCGGGTGGGGGATTGAAGTGAACGAATCTGTGTTCGAGGATCACCCAGAGAACCCAGACGCCAAGTTGAATATGTTCTCCGATGACTGGGAACAACATATGTGCCGATAACATCGCAATGCCGCAAGGAGCTCACCTCGGGTACTCCGCGGCTTGTCGATGGATATTTGTGAAGCCGAAGCGAAACCGGGATGAGGATTGCAGTGAACGACCTAGTTTTGTCGGCTCACTCAAACGATCCGAACGCCAAGTTAAACATGGTCGCGGACGATTGGGAACATCGCAGGTACCGCTGCAACGTGCACACGTCACCGCCCCAAGGGAGGCATTCTCAATGGCTGGAACACTGAAACGCCGCGATTTTTTGAAATTGGCTGCTGGCGCCTGTTGCGCTGCCGGTCTCGCGGGAGCCCAAGAACTGCGGGTAAGCAAATCGCAACTTAAGCTTCAGCTCTTCGACTACTCCGGAGTCAAGCTTCTCGATAGCCGCCTGCAGGGTCAGTATCAGGCGGCGCGCGACTTATTCTTCAATGTACCCAATGACAATTTGATGCTGGGTTTTCGCCAGCGTGCCGGCATGCCGGCTCCTGGCACCCCGCTCATTGGCTGGTACGGCGGGCATTGGGCCGACGAAAGTCATACCTCCGTCGAGGATCCTGACATCTTCAATGCCTTTGGCCAGTTCATCAGCGGCATGGCTCGCATGTACAAAGCTACTAGTGACGTGGCAATGCTGGACAAGGCTTCGTACCTGATTGATGAGTGGGCGAAAACCATCGATCCCGACGGCTATTTTTACTATTCCCGCAAGCCGCAGTTCCCTCACTACATCTACGAAAAAACTGTCTGCGGTCTCGTCGATATGTATGCATATGGAGGGAACAAAAAGGCGATCAGCTACCTGGAGAGGATCACCGCCTGGGCGGAAAAAAATCTCGACCGCACGAGGCGCACTGCGCACCCGGGCGAGCGCGGCTTCAGTGCTGGTGGCACGGAGTGGTACACACTGTCAGAAAATCTCTATCGCGCTTACCAAGTCACAGGAGATCCCCGGTATAAGAACTTCGGAGACGTTTGGAGGTACGAAGAGTATTGGGGGATGTTCAACCAGCCGAATCCCCGGCCGGATTACCGCCACGCTTATAGCCACTGCAACACGTTGAGCAGCGCCGCCATGACCTACGCGGTCACGTTGGATCCCCGGTATCTGGACGCCATTGTGAACGCGCATGATTGGTTCCAGCGCACTCAGGTTTACGCGACCGGCGGTTTCGGCCCCGACGAGGAACTCATGCCTCCCGACGGCAGCTTGGGAGAATCCCTAGACACAAAATCTGCAACCTTCGAGACCGGTTGCGGCTCCTGGGCTATCTTTAAATTGTCGCGCTACTTGATGACTTTTACTGGAGAGGCCAAGTACGGCGATTGGATCGAAAAAATGCTCTATAACGGTATCGGTGCGGGACTGCCGATGCAGCCCGACGGCCACACCTTTTATTATTCCGATTACCGTGTTGGTAGCGGCGTCAAAGTCTATCGCGAGGACCAGAAATGGTGCTGCTGCTCCGGGACTTACTCCCAGGCTGTTCCCGATTATCACAATCTGATTTACCTGCACGACGATAACGGCCTCTACGTGAATTTGTTCGTGCCGTCGGAGGTTTCCTGGAGGGGCAATACCATCACCCAGGAGACAAATTACCCCGAATCGCAAGTTTCACGGCTCACCGTTCGCACCAGTAATGGCGCGCATCTCCCTCTTCATTTTCGTATTCCGGAATGGTGCCAACAGGCCTCTCTGAGCGTGAACGGCCAGCCCCAGAATATCTCTTGCAGGCCAGGAACTTGGACGAGCCTTGACCGCAAGTGGAACACCGGCGACCAGATTTCAATCGAACTGCCGATGGCAATTCACTACAGTAACGTGGACGCGCAACATCCGCATCGAGTTGCGCTGGTTTACGGTCCGACGGTTCTGGTGAAAAGACATCAACTGCTTTCTGAGAAATCTTTGGCACAGCTGGCGGGCGCCGAGTCGGGCCTCAATTTTGAGTTGCCGTCCAACGGTCGAGATAAATTCGTGCCCTTCTACAGGATGGGCTTCCACGAGCCGTACGAAATGTACTTCGATGTGGTCTGAGGCTACTGCAACATTCTTCTTTTCTCTACGGTGAGGTTTTATCCGCTCACGGCTGCGGAAGCTGATCTCAGAAAAAACAACAGCACTGCGCGACGCCGCCGCCCCGGTGGCGCGGGCATGATCCAGAGGCACCAGCGCGACGCGCCAGTGTTCATCACTGCTCATTGCACTGTGAACGCCGCCCTTCCCCCTTTGCCTGTGGGGTTGTCTATCTACCAGGTGAGGGACCGTTTGAGGGATACAGCTTTTCGTATCCGTTCCGGGAGTTCAGCACTCGAAAAGCTCCACTGGGCTGCGCAGAAACCTTTATGAAATGGCCTTCCGAATCCTTGTCCAGGTTAGCAATAAAACTCTTGCTGACATTATGGTCGGCCCCGGCATCAGCCTTGTAGTGCAGCTGCCAGAGGTCCTCCAGCCCGGGAGAATCATGAACCGTCTGCCACGCGATAGGGTCGTTTCCCTTTTGAGCGCCGTTATTCACTACCGCTACCCGAGGATGCAGCGCGAAAACCAGGGCTTTTGAGTTGGACAAGTGAAATCCATGATGGCTCACCAGGAACAGATCCACGTGACCGATCGGGTTGACCGGGCATACCATCTCGAGTTCTTTTTGCTTAGTGAGGTCGCCTAGATCCAAGAATCGGAAACGGCCGTAGGTGACTAGCACTCCCACAGAAGCTGCGTTTTCGGTGGGGTCGACGTCCGCTTTCGGCTCTGATGCGCAATAGGGGTTGGGCGAGCCACCACCAGATACTGGTTTGGTGATATGAGCGCGATCTGATGTCAAAACCTCTACTTCCATGCCTGGTATAGGAATCTGGTCGCCGGGTTTAACCACCAGATGCTTGGCCGCACCCAGGCTGTTCCGATATGCAGCATAACCTTCTGGTGCGAGCTCATCATTTTCTGTGTTCGCCCCATGGTCGAGAAAAGCTCCTACTTTGATTCGCTGCAATAGCTGCGGTACTCCTCCAACGTGGTCGGTGTGATAATGAGTAATCAGCACGTAATCGATCTTCTGTAGACCTGAATTTCTGGCCACTTCGGCGATCCGATCCGCATCGCGGCCGTTGAATCCGGGCCACCCGGTATCAATGAGCAGGCTATGTCCGGATGGGGTTACGATCAAAGTTGCTTGTCCCCCCTCAACGTCAACAAAGTAAAGGTTTAGGTCTTTCGTGCTTGCGTGTGCCTTGAAGCAAAACACTGGAGAGGCGATAAAGCAGAAAAGGGCGGCGTGAAAAAGTGAACGCATTTTCGGTTTTCCTTTGTTGACGGCCGTACCTGCAATTGCTTCGATCGACTAAACCTCACTTGATGGTTACCATCTACCTGAACGTGGCGCCACATAGCTGCGAAGGAACGGCTGAAGACGGCCGCCACCATTCGCCTCGCGCCAACATACCAAATCTTTTAATTCTCGAAACGTTTCAGGGCTGACGGTGTAGCACGGTGCGGAAACTCACCTCTAGTACTCCGCGAATTGTTGATGGATATTATCGCTGAAAAGGCGCGCATAGCAAGTGGAGACATTCACAAAAGCCTGGGAGTCCTCAAAACGCGCGACTTTTTGAAACTAACGAAGTCCATTCATGTTTTTCGAGCCCTGCACGAGTACGGATTCTCAATGACGTCCATTTTGCGAGCAAGCGCATTTGCTTCTCGCTCAAAACGATATGAAATTCGTTGACACCGGTCAGCCGGTCTGTTATTGAATCCCAGACAAATTTTGAGTATTCACACGGCTTCTGCTAAAGCGCCTCGAAGCCGAATCCTGATCTTGCGATACAAAAAAGGGGAATCGGTGTCCTGTTCAAAACGAACGCTTGCCTCGAGTATTTGTCGCACTTCCATCCTGATTTTGTCTCTTTTCGTGGCACCACAAACCTGGGCGCAAGGGGAAGGCTCAGATCTTCATGAACTGCTAAAGGATGAGATTCTGTCTCCGGCAGTGGCTGAGTTTCAGGTCCGACAATACATCGTCCAAAATACGGCGCCGTTGCCAAAACTTCCAGCCACCGCGGAGGAGTGGAGTACCAGTGCTTCACGACTGCGCCATCACTTGCTTGATGGCGTTGTCTTCCACGGCTGGCCCAAGGAGTGGGTAGAATCCGCACCTAGGTTCGAAGAAGCCGGCGTGATCGAGACTGGCGAGGGATATCGCATTCACAAACTGCGTTACCAAATTGTTCCGGGGTTTGAAGCTTCGGCGCTGCTCTACGAGCCGGAGCGCATCACGGGCAAAGTGCCGGGTATTCTTAATCTGGCGGGACACGATGGTCCACTGGGTTACGCCTATGAGTTCAAGCAAAAACGCTGCATCACCTACGCGAGGCATGGCATTCTGGCACTGAACCTAGAGTGGTTCGGGTTCGGCGATCTGAGCAATCCCGGTAACGAACACTGGTCCGCCGCCCACCTCGATTTAGTGGGCGCGAATGGTTTGGGCATTTTTTATCTGGCGATGCGCCGTGGGCTTGATTACCTGTACAACGACGCCCGCGTCGATCGTAACCGCATTGGAGTTACAGGCCTATCGGGCGGCGGCTGGCAAACCATCGTTCTCAGCTCTCTCGATGAACGGGTTAAAGCCACCAACCCGGTTGCGGGATTCTCCTCGCTTCGGTCGCGCGTCGAGGTTAAAGATTACGGCGACATGGGCGATGTCGAGCAATCCGGAACAGACTTCCTCGAAGGTTCCGACTATCCCTCTCTCGTCGCTCTCATGGCACCACGACCGACGCTGCTAACTTACAACGGCGAGGACGACTGCTGCTTCCGCGCCATGCTGGTCAAACCGCGTATTTTCGACGCGATCCAACCCTTCTTTAAGCTCTATGGGAAGCAAGATTCGTTCACCTGGCACGAGAACCGGGATCCCGGCAATCACAACTATCAACTGGATAACCGACTTGTAGATTACCGCTTCTTCACCCGGGAATTCGGGCTCCCTCCCATCGAAAATGAAGACGGCGTCCCCGCCCAACTGAAGAGTTATGACGAACTGAAAACGACTTTGCCTGCCGACAATCTGACCATACTCGATTTGGCTCGGAAACTTGGTCGCCAAATCGAACGCGAACCGCTTCCAGGCGGCACTGCGGAACGGGCAGCCTGGACTGAACTCGAACGAGGCAAGCTTCGCGATGTGGTTCGTTACAAGCCGGTGGAACTTCAGGATACCTGGACAGTGGCTATGACGAAGCACCGGGACTTACAGTCGATATCCTATCTATTTCAGTTCAACCATAGCCCGAGCGCTAGCGGCACTTGGTTGCGATCGATCCTTCAAAGTTCCGATCGCTCACCTGTAACTATTGTGCTGAATGACGACGGCAAGGAGGCCAGTGCCCAGACGGTGTTGCAGTCCTTCAGCCGAGGTGAGCAGGTCCTGGCCCTGGACTTGATGTTTATGGGTTCGGCCTGGAAGGATAGAGATCCTTTCTTATTTGCGCAGATGCTGGACTCGCTGGGCGATCGTTCACTCGGCATGGAAGCCGCCCAACTCATCCGGATCGCGCAATGGGCCGGGCAAAAGGCGAATGTTAATAAAGTCCGCCTGGAAAGCTCCGGGATCCGAAGTCAGGCGGTTGTGCTCGTTGCTGCCGCACTTGAGCCTCGCCTTTTTTCCGAGCTTGTGGTTCGGGATGGGATTCGCAGCTTCAGTTACGTGCTCGAGAAGCCTGTCACCTTTGAGCAGGCACCTGAGCTTTTTTGCCTGGATCTTTACAAAGATTTTGATATCGATCGCTTGGAAGCGCTGGTGGGGCCGGCCGCGGTTCAAGCCAGCCAATATCGCGAGCTTACAGGAACAAAGCCCTGACCTTCAGGTTATCCGTTTTGCGGACTCGAGGAGAAATCTCGTCGATGAGCCACTTCCTTGGGTGTTCTTATTGGTGTGACATTGGCTCGATCGGTGCCGGAAATGTGCGCCTGTACTGGCGCCGGCTGGCACTCGTGATCATCCTCTCAGTTGCTGTTGCCCAAAGTGCCATGTGCGAACAGGGGTCACGAACGGTCTCGCTTGTGCTGCCGCGAGATGCTGCCGCCCCAGTCAAACACGGCGCCGCCGCCCTCAGCGAAGCCTTCACGAAAAAAGGCTTGCAGGTCAAGATAGGCAGTGAGAGCGTGGCATGGGATCTAGAGGTAGTCGTTCGCGTCAGTAATGGCAAACCTAGCGGTAGAGTTCCGGAAAAACCTGAATCGTACGCGATCTCCTTTTCTTCTAATCATCACTCTATCTACGTGAACGGCAGCGACGACACGGGGTTGATGTATGGAGAATTCGAGCTGGCAGAACAGATCGCCAACTCGGCAACGAACAACTGGGAGCGTGAGCTGAAGCCGGCAGACAAGTCGCCCTTTCTCGAGATTCGCGGGGTCAACATGTTCTTGACCGTGCAAGATGTGGACAATCCCGATGGCGCCTTTTGGTCGGACGATTATTGGGAAAAGTATCTGGACACGATGGCGCACGACCGCTACAACTTCCTCGACATCCATGGCCTATGCGATGCGGTCACACTCACATTTCCTAACGGCTTCTCGTACTTTCTGAGCCTGCCCGATTTCCGGGAAGTGGGAGTAGGCCCGGAGCGGGCCGCCAGGAACATTGCTCGTTTCCGACAAGTGATTCAAATGGCGGCCGACCGTGGCATCAAGGTCGGGTACATGAACTATGAAGCGCCTCCGCCGATTGGCCCCTGGCAAACCCGGCGTGTCGGTGTGGACGAACGCTGGACACAGATTCCGCAAGAGTTCCTCGAAGGTCCCCGGCTTGTCGAATACACGCGAGAAGCGGTGTCGAGTTTTCTCAAGCAACTTCCAGGTCTATGGATGTTCGGGTTTCGCGTGGGGGAATCTGGCCAGCCCGAGGATTTCTACCAGAAGACTTATCTGGCAGCACTGGCCGAGCTTCCACCTACGCAGAAGGTGTATCTACGGACCTGGATCGCGGACCCGCAGAAAGTGCGCGAACTGGCGGCTTCTACCAAGAATCCGATCTACATTGAGCCCAAGTACAACGGAGAGCAATTAGGCCTGCCCTATCAAGCTACGCTGGGCGGCCGCGAATATCCACCCAGCGGCTCGTACGAAAACTACACCGATAAGCCGCAGAACTATTCCATCATCTGGCAAATCCGGGCACACGGAACCCACCGCGTGTTCTATTGGGGATCGCCAGAGTTTGCCCGCCGCACCGTTCGCAGCTGCAAATTCGGCAATGGCGCAGGATTTTCCATGGAAGCAATGGAAGCTTACATGCCTGGCGCCGACTACCTCCACAACAACCCCCGAACCGACCATCATTTCTATAAGTGGATGGTCGAGCGGGAGTGGGTCTGGCACCTGATCTGGGGCCGAACGGCTTATGATCCGGACGTTCCGGACGAGGTTTTCGTCAACGAATTTATTCGACACTTCGGCAGTTCAGCCGGGCCGCGGGTTTTTGCAGCGCTGGCCGAAAGCAGCAAGATCATTCCGTTCGTGTACGCATACCACAACATCGGTATGGACCATCAGGACTTTGCCCCCGAGTTTGAAACCGGAGATCACGCATTTGGCGCCCGTTCGCGGCTTTGGCAAGGCAGCCGGCTGGTGCCTTATGGAGGGAACAATGACGACTTCCTGCGCGTCAATACTCTCGATCGCAACGCCATGGCTTCGCCGGAAGTCTACGTGGATGATTTGCTCAACGGCAGAGTGACGGGCAAGATGAGTCCATTCGCAGCGGCCGAGTATCTGGATGCTGCCGCAACCCATAGTGAGGCCGAGATCGAGGAAGCCGCCAAGCGGAATCCGTCGTCGGTGAAGAATTTTGATTGCATTCGCATGGATATCCACGCAGTTGCATGGCTCGCCCGGTATTACAGAGACCGCATCCTCTCGGCCACGCACCTCAGGTTCTACGAAATGACATACGATCACCCAGAACTCACACAGGCCTACGCGTACATGAGCGGCGCTGCCGCCGATTGGGACCGGCTTTCCGACATTACCGAGGCCCATTTTGGATGGGTGCCTGAATACATCCGCATGGGGGTCAAACAGTTTCGCTGGCGCGATGAGGGCCGAAGCCTGGGAGTTGATCTAGACCAGTTGAACACTCTCGAAGCCACCTTTCGCCGTTTGCCCCAACAAGAGGGACTTGGGGTGTTAATCGGGCACGTCCCTTTGGTGAGAATTCCGCCATCGCAGGCCGTTACCCTCAGCGTCACGTACGCAACCGAGTCCGACGATCCGCATGTTTACGTCTTCTATCGCAACCGGCAGAGTCAGGCTTACAATCGGCTCGAATTGAAACAGGATGATAATCCTGCTCGCACCTGGTCGGTGACAATCCCGGGCAAAGAGATCATTCCTGGCTTCCTGGATTACTACTTTGGAAGCAATTCTGGCAGATGGGGCGATTACGACGAAACCATCGCGCACCGTCAGCCTTTTCACGTCCCCGTCAGCCAATCTGACTCGAGGCCTGCGTTTTCCTTTACTGCCCCAACTGCACCGGCAAACAGAAATTCGGTTACGCTACGCGTCAGTGTGCGGGACCAGTCGAAGATCAAGTCCGTCCACCTCTATTACAAGCCGATGCCGTCATACTACGAGTGGCGACAACTGGAGATGGCTTCCGACAGTACTGGCGATTACTCGGCTGATGTACCGCTCACGCCACAAGGAATCCTTTATTATTTCGACGCCGTCGACGAAGCTGGTAATGCAACGAACTATCCAAACTTTCTCGATCAGACGCCGTATTTCACGTTCGACAGCTGGGTGCCTCAGCCGTGAAAATCAAGGACATCCGCACTACGCTGCTATCGGTTCCGTTAAACACTCCCATCGCTGATTCCACCCATGTGCTGAAGCGCATTCAGTGGGTCCTGGTGGAAGTCCTCACGGACGGGGATTTGACGGGCAACTCCTTCATGCTCACGTTTGACTACGGTCCCGACCTGTTGCGCGGGATCGTTGATTGCGAGCTGAGAAAACTCCTCTTGGGCCAGGATCCGCGCGATATTGCCGGCATTTGGAAGCTGTGCCACGCGCACTGTGAATACATCGGTCAAGCCGGCGTGGCCGCGTGGGGTATTGCCGCCATTGACATCGCGCTGTGGGACCTCGTGGGCAAGCAACTCGCGGTACCGGTCTGTCAACTCTTCGGCTCGAATCGGGCGCAAGTGCCTGTCTACGGCAGCGGCGGGTGGCTTTCCTACTCCCTCGACGAGTTGCTCGCCGAAATGGATCGTTACCTTAAAAATGGTTTCACGACGGTGAAGATGAAAGTGGGACGGCCGGATATCGAGCAAGATGTCGAACGAGTTCGCGCTGTCAGGCAATTGATCGGCGACAAATGCCGCCTCATGGTAGATGCGAATCAGGTTTGGACGCCGCAGCAGGCGTTGGCGTTCGGGCGGCAAGTAGAGGACCAGAACATCTTCTGGTTTGAAGAACCAGTCTCAAGGGATGACCTCGGAGGGTACTGCCGCGTAGCGGCTGAATGCAGGATTCCCATCGCCACCGGGGAGCGTGAGTATTCTTTGGACGCGTTCCGCGAGATTCTGATCCGTAGGGCAGCGGACATCGTGCAACCCGATGTTCTCCGTATCGGCGGACTAAGCCAATGCCTGAAAGTCGCCCATCTGGCGGAGGCCTTCCATCGGCAAGTGGCCCCGCATTTTTATAAAGAAATTGATGTGCATCTCCTGGCCTCAATCAATAACGGACTTTTCCTCGAGTACTTCCCTTGGCTCGACGACCTGCTCGCGCATCCGCTGGAGATTGTGAACGGAATGGCGAACGTGCCCGTCCGGCCCGGGCTGAGCCTGGAATTCAAACCGGAAGCCATCCAGGAATATAGGTCGCGTTAGGGCGAATTATCTCCAACCTCAATATAAGGACCCGAACCTCGTTCAAGATCCAGACTCGATCTGATATCGCTCCCCAGGTTGCGTATCGAAAATTAGAATGTCCCCTTCCATGCGAATCGGAACCGACTTTCCGTCCGATGGTCGAATCACGCGAATTGGATCCGAAGGCCAGGGCCGGGCCAAGCGAACCGTCTTCCCTTTTTCGCTGAGAATCGAAATCCCAGTAATCTCGTGGCCGTCACGCGCGGCACTCACCAGGAAAGCCCCTGCCGCACGCAGATCCGCGAAACGCGCGGGGCCGAGGTTTTCAGTGTTGGGAAACAGATAGATGGTTCCCGTATAGCTCTGCATCATGCATTCGTTCAACACCGCCGGAAGCGAGAAATTCTCCACCCAAATTCCCATACGCATCATGAAATCGAAGTCAGTCGAATCGTCATAGCGCCCTCCTACTTGCCGAACGCGGTCGTTGGCGACCCCATTCGGGAGGAGACAATAACGGACTTCCCGTTTAAACCAGTCGAGATTCAAGATACCCAACCGGGCACGAATGAGTGCCTGAAAAACCAGATCGTTACCCCCTTCTAGTCGCACCATGCGCGCGGTTCGGCGTGCGACATCAAGCTGATTTTCCCTCCGGCCAATCCCTATCTGTTCTGCAGGAAAAACGGGGCCCAGCGTGACTGGAACGTTATAGATTGTCTCTAAAGGCGCATCCCTCACGTCCAGCCAAACTTCCCCGTTGTTACTGTTTGCTGTCGGATATCCTGCCAGGCCTTCGCGAACTTCTTTCCACCACTTACGCTCTCGTTCGTCGGTCTTGAGAACTCCAGACGCTTCTATGACCGCGTCTAGCAAGAATTGGCTCAGCGCAATGTCGAGAATACAGTCTTTATTCAGACGAAAATCGACGGTACAACCCCAGTTCTCCGGCGAAGCGGTGGGAACGATGTGAAACCGCCCGTCTTCTCCCTTTTTTGTATACGCGCTTATGAACTGGGCGGCGGCGCGAAGGACCGGATACACCCGTTGCAAGTACTCGAAATCTTGAAGGTAGAGATAATGCCACCACAGACTCTGCACGGTCCACGGAGTGTTGCTGAACTGATACGCATAAGGAGGAGCAGGAAGGAAGATACTCTGGCTGGGCACGGGAACCGCTGTGATCGGGAAACACGCGCCAGGGAGCTGAAACTTGTCGCGGGTATATTTTTCGCACATTCCCAGCAGGTTCTCGCACAGCTCCACATAGGGGAGATGCTGGTCCACGTGATTACTGGAAAACACACCCCAATAAAGCTGTTGGCAGTTGTAATCGAGATGATAATCGCCATGCCAGGAACTGCCCAGCGCTCCACTCGACCAATTGCCGAATAGCCCAGGGGCGGTTTTTCCTGACCGCAGGCAGCATGCCAGAAAATATTGGCTGTGATACCAGATTCGTTCGAGTTCCCGATCCTCGAACTGAACCGCCGAATGTGACCAGAACTCCCGCCAGTGAGTCTCCGACGCGCGAAAAATCTCGTCGTGTGGAATATTCACCCAACGCTGGAGTTCCGTGCGTGCATGAGTTGGGGTATCGAATTCTTGCACGTTGTAGGCGTAATCCTGAGGAATGGTAATGCCAGCACTTTGCCCACCGGCATTGCCCATACTCTCCAGCCGCCCCAGAGCAATATCTCGCGGTGTCACAACTCTTAGATCCAGACGCAAGGGCCACGAAGCTTTCGGCTTAAACGATAGGCTCGTTTCATTCCTGCCGTCGGATAACCACTCTCCAGCAATCCGTGCTCGCAGCGTAAAGTTTCGATCTTTATTGGAGCGAGGGGCTTCGATGTTTTCGGTCGGTCCGAGAGCGGGAAAATATTGGTAGCAGGAGAATTGAGTAAATGCGTTTCCGGACTCTACAGTTAGCTCTGGACGAGGGAGAGTAGTGCGCTCGGTTTTTGAACCGTCTGTATGTTCTGAATTGTCCTCCTCATCAAGGCGCGGGCAGTAACGTATAGAAGAAAGCGGTACCGGAGCATCCGTTCCGACACAAATCAGTCCGGTTTCCCAGTCCACGAAACAGACCAGCCTAGCCATTCGAAACGCCCCTTCCGGCCTCTCTGACTGGATGTCCGCCGTGAAGCGTCCATTCGAGGGATCGAGCGACTGATTGCCCACATGCACCCATCGCGGATCCCAGTGCAGCCAAACCGTTCCACAAGGCCACGGACGCGGCCACGGATACGCATAAGACAGCCCGGTCTTCCTGGTGTACTCGCGAAAAAAATCAACGTTCTCCTCGAGAAACAGCATGTCCGGCTTGCCTTGCTGCTTGGCGGCATCGCTTGCACGCTGCCACAAATTGAGCAGATCGGCGAATGGGAGCACATGCTCCTCTGCACCTTGGCTCATGCGAATATCCCAGCAGTCATTCTTTCCGATGTGAAGTCCGAGTGCGTCGGGCCGGACCACGACGCAGACTCCCACGTCGCCATTGCCTAGCAGCATGCCTTCGAAAAAATTAGGGGTAGGGGTATCGCGGGAAATCGTGTGCCTGTTCGCAATGGCGAACGCACTGAGCTTTCCAAGGTCCAAACTAGTGCTGTCGGCGCCAGCGGTTAATGTCCGGCCGGCTGCCGCCGTCGCCAAAGCGGTTGTCTGCAGAAACTGCCTGCGAGTAGACTTCACGAAACCTCCCCCTCCATTAAGCTTCGGGCATGTGCGCCAGCGAGCAGCCTAGTCCAGGCTGCTCGTGACTCGGGTATACTGGCGCCCGCAACCATCTCACATTTATCGGAACGCGTTTCGATTCGGAGAACTTACATGCCACGTCTTAAATTTATACTCGCAAGGGCCGACTGTGCACTCCGTAATTACCGTCTCACGATCCTCATCTTCGTAATTCTCCTTTGCTCAACCGCTCACTCCCAGCAGCGGATTTCTCTCGCCGGCCCTTGGGAGCGGTGGATCGGCGATCAGTTCTACGACAGCATCGTCGTGCCCTCCTCGTATCGCCCGGTCGGAATCGCACGTCTGGTGCGGACGGTAGATTTTCCTCGGCTCTCGCCGGACCAACGCTTGCTGCTTCGATTCGAGGGAATTGCCGGAAACGGAATCCTTCGTGTGAATGGTAAGGAGATTGGCAAGCTTGCCCCGCTGATTCGACACACCTTTGACGCCACCAACGAAGTAAAGCCGGGACTCAACCAGATCGAAATGGAAATCACAGACTGGCAAGTCCCGCTTGGGCTAGGCCCAACCGCTGCCTGGGAGAGTTCCGGAGGCATTGTTTACGACGCGTACGCCGAAATTCATAGCGATCCATATATAGAAAACGCCCGGTTGAACTATACGCTCTCGGCCGATTTCAGCAAGGCCGATTGCACACTGGACGTGTTCTTACGCAGTGCCCATGCACGGCAAGTACGACTAACGGCAGATCTGCACAATGGTGAGGAGGTGGCATCGCACATTCAAGAGGGTGGAAACGTAAATCCGGGCGCCGCAACGCTGACCCTGCATTGGACGCTCGACAAGGTTCGGTTGTGGTCTCCCGATGATCCGCATCTCTATCGCCTTGTGGTCAGGGTCGAATCGCCGGGCGACCGCGATGAGTTCGCAACCGATACCGGATTCCGCAGCCTGATTATTCGCGGAAACAAGTTTCTGCTCAACGGGCACCCGTTTGTGTTCAAGGGCGTAGCCCGGCACGGAATGTGGGGCGGCCAAGGCTACTCGTTGACTGCTCCGCAAATGGATCAGGACTTTCGCATGATCAAGTCGATGGGCGCAAATGCAGTACGGCTGGTGCACTATCCGCATGCTCCGGAAGAACTGCAAATTGCCGCGCGCAGGGGAATCTTTGTAACGCAGGAGACCGGCCTCACCTGGAT
>Ga0126371_10001886_pt1 | contig 17903 bp, 18 predicted proteins | sample PanSoiMetaPlot_4_FD_110145 | JGI IMG/M metagenome (GOLD analysis project Ga0126371, IMG submission 110145) | Tropical forest soil microbial communities from Panama - MetaG Plot_4 | ecosystem: Environmental > Terrestrial > Soil > Tropical forest > Bulk soil | place: Panama | collected 2016-02-17 | reverse complement strand
GACTACGGCGCTGGGAATCTTGTATCGGTGAAGAAAGCACTCGACTGGCTTGGACGAGATTCCCGTATAACAAACGACCCTGCGGAGATTCGGAACGCAGCGAAAATCGTCTTGCCGGGAGTGGGGCACTTCGCTGCTACGCACGCACTCGCGGATTCCGGAGCGCAGGCGGCAATTATTGAGCAGGTCGAGCGCGGAGTTCCGTTTCTCGGAATCTGCGTCGGAATGCAATGGATGCTGGAGGGAAGTGCGGAATCGCCTCGCACTCCGGGCTCGGCGCTGTTTGCGGGGACGTGCTTACGATTTCCTGCGACAGCGAAGCTCCCTCACGTGGGCTGGAATCAACTCGGGATCCACCCCGGTTCGAAATTGTTTCGGGATGTGCCGCAGTCTTCGCGGGTCTACTTCACGCACTCCTTTTTTATTCCGCTGAACAATTGGACTGTCGCCTCGTGCGACTACGTCAGCAGTTTCTCTGCGGCCATCGAGCGTAACAACCTGTTCGGCGTTCAGTTTCACCCCGAAAAATCTGGGGAAGTTGGACTCAAGCTGCTCGCCAACTTTTGTGCAATCTGACATGCTGACCAAACGGATCATCGCTTGCCTCGACGTGCACGGTGATCGTGTCGTCAAAGGAGTCCAGTTTACACAGCTCCGGGATGCAGGCGATCCGGCAGAACTGGCGAAGGCTCATGCGCAATCGGGAGCGGACGAGATTGTTCTTCTCGATATCTCCGCGGCGAACGAAGGTCGCGCAACTTTGCTGGAGGCGGTGCGTCGAACCGCGTGGCAGCTCTTTATTCCTTTCACCGTCGGCGGGGGCATTCGCACTCTCGAAGATGCGGCAGCCGTGTTTTCCGCCGGTGCAGACAAGATCAGCATCAACACTGCCGCACTTGCCGATCCGAATCTGATCACGCGAGTCGCGGAGCGGTTTGGCTCGCAAGCCGTGGTCGTCGCGATCGATGCGAAGCGCGGAGCGGATGGCACTCACTGGCAAGTCTTCACGCATGGAGGTCGACGGCCGACTGGTCGCGATGTTCTGGAATGGGCACGTGAGGCGGAATCGCAGGGTGCGGGCGAAATTCTGCTGACCTCCATGGATCGGGACGGTACTGCTTCCGGCTTCGATTGTGAACTGACACGCAGCGTGTCCGATTCCGTTCAGATTCCCGTGATCGCGTCGGGCGGTGCGGGAGGCGCCGAGGATTTCAGAGCAGTCTTTTGCGAGGGTCATGCTGACGCGGCCCTGGCGGCTTCGATTTTTCATTACGGCCTGCGCGATGTGGGCGACCTGAAGCAATCGCTAAAGTCTGCGGGAATTCCGGTGAGGTGGCCATGTTAATCCCTTCCATCGACCTGATGGGCGGAAAGATCGTACAGCTCGTGCAAGGTTCAAAGAAGGCTCTTGAGTTCGACGACCTCGACGAGTGGATCGACCGATTCGAGGAATATCCGCTGGTGCAGCTCATCGATCTCGATGCCGCGATGGGATTGGGAAACAATCAGTCTTTCATTCGCGACATTGCACGGCGGCTTCCCTGCCAAGTCGGTGGTGGCATTCGCACGATTGAGCAGGCACAAAGCACTCTTGACCTCGGAGCACACCGCGTCATTCTTGGATCCTCCTTGATTTCCGAGGGAACAGTAAACTCCAGCTTCGCTCGCGAGATTGCGCGGCGGATTGATCCTGCGAGACTCATTTTTGCGGTGGACTCCGTTCGCGGCTATGTCGCCATCAAGGGATGGAAACAAACTACGACCATCACTCCAGTCGAGATGATGCGAGCGCTGCAGCCATTTTGTGGAGCATTTCTCTACACCAACATTGATACCGAGGGGTCGCTGCAAGGGATTCCGCTCGATGTGATCCGCAACTTGCGAGCGAATACATCCCGAGGCTTGATCGCGGCGGGGGGAATTCGAAGCGTTGAAGAAGTCTCGGCGCTCGATGCGATGGGAGTCGACGCAGTCGTGGGTATGGCTATTTACCAACGGCTGTTGCCGGTCTAAGTGACACGCTCTTACTTCGCAGGAGCCAGAGCAGGTGCCGTTACTCGCCGATAAAGATCCCCTGCTCTGATGCGCTCACAGAACTTTTCGAACTCGGGATGCGGTCCGTCCCACTTCAATTCGTCCAGCGATTCGAAGACGGGAGCGTCGAGCCGCAATGTGGCCAAGGTACGAAAGAGTAGTGCGTCATCCCATGATCGGAATAACGATTCGGCCAAGGCTCTTGCGCGCTTGATCGAAGGATCCCAATCGCGACAGTCTTTTGGGACATCCTCGAGATGACCATATCGTGAGAACACGGCCGCTGCAGCCTTTGCGCCCCAGCCGGCGATGCCGGGATAGCCATCCGCACAGTCGCCTGTAACGGCCAGATAGTCGGGGATCGATTCGGGCTTTACTCCAAACTTGGCTTCGATGGCTGCCTCGTCACGCATAATCTCACGACGACGATCCACCTGGACGACTCGATTGCCCATGACACACTGAGCCAGGTCTTTGTCGGGAGTGCAGACCAAAATCTGATTTACCTGAAGATCGTCCGCCGATTTTGCGGCCGCCGATGCAAGCGCGTCATCTGCTTCGAAATAAGTCATCGGCCAGACTTTCACGCCCATCGCACTCAGAGCGTCTTCGAGAATTGGGAATTGCGAAAGCAGTTCCGGCGGCACTCCTTCACTTGTTTTGTAGCCTGCATAGAGGTCATTGCGAAAGGACTCGACAACGTGATCAGTGGCAACGCCTAGATGCGTCGCTCCAGCCTCGATCATGGATAATATAGAACCGAGAACACCGCGGACGGCACCGATCTCCTGGCCTGTACCGTCCTTCGCAGAAGGCACGGCGAAGAAGTACCGGAACAATTCGTAGGTCCCGTCAATCAGATGAACGTTCATGACCGGCACACGCTGCGAGTCAATGGTAATCGATCAGTATTCCTAATCCTTGTCCATCGCCATAAACAAATTGTTGAGCGATTCTGACAAAGTCGGATGGGCGTATGTGGCATCCTGAAGCACAATGTAGGGCAACTTTCCCATCATCGCGGTCTCCAACACAGACATGATTTCACCGCCTTCAATCCCGAGCACAGCAGCGCCCAAAATCTGTTGACTCTCGGCATCGACGACGGCTTTCATGAAACCGCGCGTTTCGTCTATCTCCAAGGCGCGAGCGACAGAACTCATTGGCAACTTCGCCACTTGAATATTTCGGCCTTGTTTTCGCGCCTCAGTCTCCGTGAGCCCAATGCGGCCCAATTGCGGATCAATGAACACCGTATATGGCACAAATCGATCTTTCGTTGATGCATTCTTGTGTTCCAACAGATTCGCGCGAAGGATTCGAAAATCATCATAGGAAATATGAGTGAATGCAGGACCTCCCTTGATATCGCCCAGCGCGTGGATATCGGGCGCGGTTGTTTCGAGCCGTTCGTTCACTTGAATGAAGCCGCGATCATCTGTTCTTACTCCCGCGGCGGGAAGATTCAGCGTATCGGAGTTGGGGGTGCGTCCCGTGGCTACCAACAAGTGGGACCCGGTCACAGTGGTTGTAGTCCCCTGCGCCTGAATACGCAGGTGAATGGCATTGCCCTGGCCGTCGACACGTGTGGCTTTTGCACTTAGGATGACGTCAATTCCATCTTCCCGAAGGATTTTCTGTACTTCCTCCGCAACATCCAGATCTTCACGCGTGAGCAACTGTTTTCCCGATTGGACGATTGTCACTCGGCTCCCGAGGCGGCGAAAGAGTTGGCCGAACTCCAGGCCGATGTATCCTCCACCGAGAACGAGTAGATGCTCGGGCACGGTCCCGAGTTCCATGATGGAAATGTTATCGAGAGCGTCCACGGATTCGAAACCGTCGAGCCTTGGTCGTGAGGAGCGAGCGCCTGCATTGATAAAGATCCGAGTTGCAGAGACAGAACGCGAGTTGCCATCATGCGACTTCACAATCAGAGTCTTGGGACTAGTAAAACTCGCCTCACCAGAAATGAGGTCCAGGTTTTGCGTATCTTGTATGCGCTTTTCACTGCCTCCCCGAAAGCTCTCCACAATATCGCGCTTGCGCTGACGAACCCTGTTCATGTCGATGCTAATTGGGCCGGTATGCACGCCGTAGTCAGCAGCGCGGCGCGCCAAATAAGCGACGCGGCCGCTGGCCACCATCGTTTTCGTGGGTGTACACCCTTCGTTGATACATGTGCCGCCAACGTGTTCCCGCTCGATCAAGGCGGTGTGCATTCCCGCCTCCGCCAGTGCAATAGACAGAGGCGTACCACCCTGTCCTGACCCAATCACGATCGCATCGTATTGCTGAGACGTACTCATGAGGATGCCTCCTCAATTCGCGGTATCACCCATATGATGCGAAGCGCCCGCAGATTGAAAGTCTTAAACTTTGAGGCCCGGAATTTAACACGGCTGCAAGAGAAATATCAGGGTTGGAAAGAAATTCTGACAACGTACGCTGCCGGCTACCCCTGCGCCACCGGCAACCATACCTGAAAACGCGTATCCCCTGGTTTCGAACGAACCTGAACGTTGCCTCGGTGCTTCTTGACAATTCGTTGCACAGTATCTAATCCGAGCCCGCTTCCTTCTCCCACAGCCTTGGTCGTAAAGAAGGGCTCAAAAATCCGCGGCAATACTTCCCGGGAAATACCGGGCCCGTTGTCGTCGATCTCCACGACGACGCAATTATCCTGGCGATATGTGCGAACTGTCAGCTCGCCTTTCCCGTTCATCGCATCGATCGCGTTGTCGATGATATTTGTCCAGACCTGATTCAGTTCGCTCCCGAACGAGTTCACCAACAACGGAATGGGCTGATACTCGCGATGAACGCTAACTCCGCCCTTCAGCTTATGATTCAGAATGGTCAGCGTGGTTTCCAGCGATTTGACTATATCGACGTTCTGCACCGGGGACTGGTCCATGAAGGTATATTCCTTGATGGCCTTCACCAGATCAGAAATGCGGGAGGTGCTGCTCTCGATTTCATTCAACAAGCCGGCTATTTCCACTATCGCCGCGATGCGTACTAACGCCGCACGCGCAGTCCCCACCTCGAAAGTCGCAAACAAATGTTCCAAAGTTTGGGGTTCAAAACCCCTTCTCGCAAGATCGGCCGCGAGTTGCCATAGATCATCCTGCCCGTGGCTCCGCAGCAACGAGTCGATCTGATCTTCGCGCTCACTGGCCGCTAGAGCGTTGGGCGGAGGTCCATCGAAGTTCATAAGCGACGTTTCGAGTTGCTCGATCTCAGACTTCTGAGCCGCCGTGAGGTCGCGTCTGCCCAATTCGTGGCTGGCATTACGAACACGTTTGATCATTTCACGAAGCTGGCTGGACGCGCGTTTTGCCGCCGAAGCAGGGTTGTTCAGTTCGTGTGCCAGCCCAGCGGAAAGTTTACCCAGCGAGGCGAGACGGTCGCGCTGCTGCTCAAAGCGGGTGGCCTCGCGGATTCTATCGGACATCAGTCCGACAAGCCGACTGGTCAGCTCAGGCATCCTTTGTACGAGCTGCGGGAAAAGGGCAGCGGGAAATCGCAGAACACGGCCGGCAGTCAGCGCGCGCCCGCTCAGCGTGTAATTCTTCATGCGGGAAAACGGTAAAGCACCGGTGACCGCGCCGGCTTTGAGATCAAACACGACCGTCTCACCGGCGAATTCGCCGCGCCACTGGAATTCTCCTTCGAGCAAGACCGTCATCGTGTCGGCAGGATCTCCCTGCTTGACGTAGGTTTCCCCGGCGTCCAACCGCATTTCCTTCGATTGACTGAGGAACCAATCGATCTGATCGTCCGGCACATCGGAGAAGACCGGGACTGCCCGCAGAAGTTCGAGTACTTCGGCCATTTAGACCTTGCTCAGATACTGATGGATGAATTGAACGGCAACAGAACCTTCTCCCACGCCGGATGCAACTCGCTTCACCGATCCATGCCTGACATCGCCCACAGCAAATATGCCCGGAACGTTGGTTTCGAGGAGAAATGGATCGCGTTCCAGCGACCATTTCTTCGGACGCTTGCCCTTTTGCACCAGGTCCGGACCGGTGAGGATGAAGCCGCGGTCATCGCGTTCAATCGCATCCCCCATCCAGTCTGTGCGCGGCAATGCGCCAATGAAGATGAACATCGAACCGGCAGGAACCCTCTCAACTTTGTTGGTGTCGGAACAGAGGACAGAGATTTCTTCCAGGTGCGTGTCGCCATGCGCCTCGGCAACGCTCGCGTGACTCCAAATCTGAATATTCGGAGTCTCGTTGATCTGATCGATGAGATATTGAGACATTGTGCTCGACAGAGAATCGCCACGCACCAGGATGACAACGCGATCGGCATACTTTGAGAAATTCATGGCGGCTTGCCCCGCAGAGTTCGCCCCACCCACCACATAGACAATTTCTCCCTTGCAGGAGAGCGCCTCGGTCGTTCCTCCACCGTAGTACACCCCAGCGCCCTGCAGGCGATCGATCCCGGGAGCATTCAGCCGGCGCCACTGCACGCCGGTCGCGATCATCAATGCATGGCAGGAAATCTCGGAATCGTCAGCCAACTTGATGATGCGATAGGGGCCCTCTGTGCGAAGACCCACGACTGTCTGTGGCGCTAGGATTTCAACCCCAAAACGCCGAGCCTGCACCACGGCGCGCCGGGCCAGATCGCCTCCGCTTAGGCCTACGGGAAATCCAAGATAATTTTCGATTCGCGAACTCATACCGGCTTGTCCGCCCGGAACATCACGCTCAATAATGACCGTCTTTAAACCTTCTGAGGCTCCATAGACCGCGGCAGCCAATCCGGCTGGACCTCCGCCGACAATCGCTAGGTCGAAGAAAGTGGTGTCGGCGCGCGTACGCAGACCGACTCTCTGCGCTATTTCCGCCGGGACGGTGTGCAGCAGTTTGTTCCCATCTGGAAACAGGACGACTGGCAGCTCGTTAGAATCTGAGCCCAACGCTTGCATCAGCCGTTTGGTCTCCGGATCATTCGCGGAACCTTCGACGTCAATCCACTGGTAAGGCACGTGGCTGCGTGCCAGAAAATCTCGCAGCTCATAACATTGCGGAGACCATCGAGTCCCGAGCACGCGAATTCCTTCGAACTCAGGGCGATACGATGCCTGCCAGTCGTCGAGTAAATCGTCAAGCTGAGGGTAGAGATGTTCCGTAGGAGGGTCCCACGGCTTCATGAAGAAATAGTCGATGTTCGCCGTGTTGATGGCACTGATCGCCGCATTCGTATCGGCATAGGCCGTCAGTAACGCACGTTTGGCGTCAGGAAAAAATTGCCGAGCTGCCTGCAGGAAACCTACGCCATCCATTTGCGGCATACGCTGGTCTGCCAGAAGCAGGGCGACTCCGTCATTGCGGACTTTCAGTTCCTTTAGCAAATCCAGCGCACCCGTGGGGGAATCGCTGCTCAGAACGCGATAACTCGCACCATATTTCGAGCGCAGGTCGCGTTCGATCGCGCGCAACACGTCGTGATCGTCGTCGACCGTCAGCAGAATGGGCTTCGCCATGATGACTCTCAGATTGTTACCACTGGATGAACAAATTTGTTAGATGTGCGAGAGCCATTATGGTCGCACACTTACGAGAATGCTGCCATTCCACAATTCTGCTAGTTACGTTTTGTTTGTGATGTCGTTTTTGGCGGCTTGGTTTTAGGCCTCAAGTTCGCCGGCCTCGACCTGGTCGACATAACACCAGACCCACGATTCGCCCGGTTCGATCGAGCGGATCAAGGGATGTTTTACTTTTTGGAAGTGCTTTGTCGCATGCTTGTTCTTTGAAGAGTCGCAACAGCCTACGTGTCCACAGGAGAGACACAAGCGCAGGTGAACCCAAGTGTCACCCATCTTCACGCATTCTTCGCAGACATGCTTGCTGGTTGTCTTGATCTTGATCTGATCGAGGTGTGTGCATCCGTTGTGCATATTAGTGTCTCCAGAAAACACTCATTGCCGGTCAAGTAACTTTCGTCATCTTACGAAAGGCCAACCTCCGGGAGAAAGAGGCCCTCTCTGCCGCACAATGAATTCGCGGAGGTTTTCATACGTGCTTCGTCTTGATTATGTATCTTGTGTTCTGACCATTGCTTCCACCATCCTAATTGGCCGCCGTTGTTGGGAAGGCTGGGTGCTCTGTGGCATCAACAGTCTGATCGTTTGTGTCATCGGCTTGCGAACTGCGCAGTTAGGCTTTATCCCGGCCAACGTTTTTTGCATGGTGGTCAGCGCGATCAACCTGCACACGTGGCGTAGGTCGAAATTATCCTGACCAGCCTATTCGGCAATCAGCAGGTTTTCGGCGAAAGGCCACTGCTCGTCAATCCATTGGACGTCGCACCGGAAGCCGGCCCTGTGCGCCGTCTCAAAGATTTCGTCCGGCGAGTACTTGTGGCTGCTCTCCGTCCAAATTGTCTCGCCCTCGTGAAACTCCACTACGACCTCTGCCATGGGAATGCTGACAACCTGACTTCGCTTCGACCGCAGGTGCATCTCGACGCTTCTCGCTTCGGGGTTAATCCTGGCCTTGTGTTCGAAGTCATCTAAAACAAAATCAGCGGCGAGTTCTCGATTGACCCTGGCGAGCAGATTTAAGTTGAACGCAGCAGTGACCCCCAGTTCGTCGTCGTAAGCCTGCAGAAGCTGGGACTGCGATTTTTCAAGATCGGTGCCGAGCAAAAGCGAATCACCGGGCCGCAGAATGTTGCGGACTTCTGAGAGGAAATCCACCCCGGCGGCACGATCGAAGTTGCCGATCGTACTCCCCAAAAAGAGCACGCAGAGATGCTGGCCGGGCTTCCGGTATGCGGCCACCTCCAGCAGACCGTCGAGATATTCGCGCTCGAAACCGACAATGCTGATCGCGTCGATGTCGCTCAATTCACGCTCGCACATGACGAGGGCGGCGTGCGATATCTCCACCGGGTAATAGGAAGTGCGCTGCCTGCGGCAGAAGGCTTCGAGCAGCCAACGCGTCTTCTTTCCGCTGCCGCTCCCTAACTCAGCTACCGCAACTGGACCTGGCACGCGGTCGACGATCTCCCTTGCGTGACGCCGCAATAAACGCTCGTCGGCACGGGTAAGTCCATACTCCGGGAGGTGACTGATCACCTCGAAGAGAGCCGAGCCGACATCGTCATAGAGATATTTCGAGGGAAGTTCCTTCTGCTCCGAACGTGTTAATCCCGCTCGGACATCGCTGGCAAAATCGTAACCTGCATTCGTAGGGATCGAATGGACGAGCATCTCTGACTCCTTGATTAAGCATTAACGCAACGAAATCCCGCGTACACGTACTGGTAGTGCCCTTGGAACCAGTTGCGGAATGTTGGTCGCAACATGCAGGCGGCTGTGCGCGCCGACCCGCCTTTCATGACGAAGTGCTGACCATCGAAAAAGTCGGCAGAGTAGCCGCGGTAAAACGGAAATGGCCGGAAACCCGAGAAAGGCCCGAAGACGCTCGAAGTCCACTCCCAGCCGTTGCCCAACAATCCTTCTACGCCGAAGGCGCTGAGGCCCTGAGGACGGGCATTCACCGGTTGTGGATCAAAGCTGCAGAAATCGAAATTGCCGCGGCTTGAGGTTGGAGGTTGATCGCCCCACGAGTAGAGCCGTTGAGTTCCTGCCGGTGTTCCGTACGCGGCGCGATGCCATTGCTCTTCCGTCGGCAGCACCTTGCCTGCCCACCGCGCGTAGGCAGCCGCCTCCGCATGGCTCACATACACAGGCCAGTCTGGAGGAAGCGGCATATCCTCGAACATCGTCCGGTAAAGCCACGCCTCACCATTTCTCTTCCAGAACACGGGATGCCAGACTCGCTCATCGTTCTTCCACTTCCAGTCATGGTCATTCCAAAGATCGCGCGTCTCGTATCCACCGGCTCGCATGAATTCGAGGAACTGCTGGTTTGTGACCATGTAACGGTCGATCTCAAAAGCGGGGACATGCACTGTGTGGGACTCGAATTCATTGTCCCAACCGAACAGGCCCGAACTCCGCGACAGACCGAGATTGGCCGCACCGCCCGGTATTTTGCTCATGGAGTGAGAGACAACTGTAGAAGCGGGAACGGCTGGTGTGGTGCGCGAGGTCTTACGATTCAGAGGCAGCTGATGAAGCATGTAGGCGAGGGTTTCGACATGCATCAACCTGTGTTCAATGGCAACGTTCAGAAGAGTCTCGAGCGGAAAACCATCGCGCGCCGACACGTGCGGATCGAAATCTTCAGACAGCCTTTCGTCCAACGCGGATCGCACACCCTGCACGTATTCACGGACACGCTCGATCGACGGCCAGTCTGAGACTTGGTCAGTCGGCAGTCCGCCTCCGACAGGATCGATGCCAAATGCAAAGAGGCGGTCGAACTCGGGATGGAAGGTCTTTAACCCAAGTACGGTCTCGTGCAGCAGATTCCAGTCGAAAGCCTCAAGGTGGCCGATGTAAAAGACAATGCGGTGCCGTTCGGGAATCGGCCGGTCGTAGAGAGCCTCAGATTTCACGATTGCGAATAGCGCATCACTCTTGCGTCGCCCGTCATCGAGCCGCTCCAAAAGCTGGTGGGCAACAGCGGAATCCCTCTGAGCGGTCAGCATATTTGCCTCCTAAAGCGAATTGGGAATTCGGGTGAACTTACCGATTTGCGCGATCAGACGTGGACGTCAAGCCCGATCACTCACGTTGAGGAGACGAAACTGACAAAGGACGTATTGCCAGTAGAATTGAGCCCATGCGCATTCCGCTCTTCCATGTGGACGCATTCGCCCAAGGCCCCAACAGCGGCAACCGGGCCGCGGTGTGCCTTTTAGACTCGTGGTTAGATGACGCATGGTTGCGCAAAGTCGCTGCAGAAAATAATCTTTCTGCCACCGCTTTTCTAGTCCGGGACCGGGATCGCTACCAACTGCGTTGGTTCACAACACGTTGCGAAATCAGGCTCTGCGGTCACGCTACCCTGGCAGCGGGATTTGTGGCCCTTGAGGTGATGGACCTTGGCCGAAATACGGTGCAATTTGAGAACCACCGGGCAGGAATTCTCACAGTCCGAAGGGCTGGTAGTTTCTTTGTTATGGAGTTTCCCGCACTTATTCCCCACCCTTGCGCGAAGCGCCCCCCAGGGTTAACTGAAGCTCTCGGATTGGAAAAAGACCCTTCGGAACTGCTGGAAGCGAACGAAACCTATATCGCGGTTCTGGAAAATGAGGCGAGGGTGAAATTGTCGGTCCCGAACTTCTCACGCCTCATAGACTTTCATCCCCACGTTGCGGCGATCACGGCTCCCGGCGACCGGGAAGACTTCGTCTCGCGCTATTTCGCACCCAGCTACGGGGTACTCGAAGATACAGTGACTGGTTCGGTCCATTGCGCGCTGACGCCATACTGGTCGCAGCGGCTAGGCAAAACACAGTTAAGTGCTCGTCAGTTGTCAGAGCGTGGAGGTCAATTGTGGTGCGAACTTGCGGACCAGCGCGTTTATTTGAAGGGCCGAGCGATTTTGACAATGCAGGGCACACTCGCGATCTAATGCCCAGCCATCACGGCATAAGCTTTTTCATCTTTAGGAACTCACGCACAACGTCTGCGGTATCGCGATGTTGGCCGTCCACTGCGTAATTCATCCGCTGCATCTCAGCGTCTGAGATCTGCCCGCCCAGAGCGGCAAGCGCCTGTGCAATTTCCGGATGCTGTTGCTGGGTTTGCTCGCGAATCACGGGCACGGCCTCGTAGGGTGGAAAATAATGCCGGTCATCCCCGAGGACGAACAGATCGAGCGCGGGAATCAGACCATCTGTCGCGTTTCCTCCTGCAAAATCGATCTGGCGGCCCTTCAGAGCCCGCGCCAATAGCCCAAGATCCATGATGCGAGGTTCCGCTGCGAAATGTAATCCGTAGGTTGCGACCAGGCCGCGGTATCCGTCGGGACGCTCCATGAACTCATATCCAAAGCCGGCACGCCATTGCGGAGTGAACTGCGCGGCTTGCGACAACGTTTTTATGTTCAACCGGCGAGCATCTTCTCCCCGAATTTCTATGGCAAAGGTGTCGTTGAAGCCAAGGGCTGGACCGAGAGTCAGTCCAAATCGGTTTTCGTATTCGCTTTTGACCCGCTGATACACCTCGTTCTTATCGTGTTCAGAAGCTTGCTTGAGAACAGCCGTTAGAGCTGTCCCCGTGTATTCGGGATAAACGTCGATGCGTCCCGCCAGGATCGCCTGTTGACAAATGTAGGTCCCCGCCAGGTAAAAGCGCCGCTCCACTTTGAGATTCGTGTGAGACTCGATTTGCTGTGCGATCAGTTCACCCAGAATGAACGACTCAGTAAAGTTTTTGGATCCGACAACGACGCGATCTCCGTGGGAGGGCGCGCAAGACGTCAACCCTAAGAACAGAAGAACGAAGGAACAGGTAACTGCGTGTCTCGCCTTCATCTCGGGCGCAACTGCCTTTCCAGCCATCCCACGCCGAAATCTGCGAGCAGCGCCAGGATCGCCGCCGGAATCGCGCCGGCCAGAATGACGCGGTTGTCGACCATAGCTAATCCGCGGAAAATGAATTCGCCCAACCCTCCCGCACCTATGGCAGCCGCAATTGTGGCCAGCCCAACCGAAATCACTACAGCAATCCTTACGCCGGAGAGAATTACGCTGACGGCGAGAGGCAACTCCACCTGAAACAAGAGCTGCGATTCCGTGAGTCCCATCCCCCGCGCCGCCTCCACGACCGCGGCATCGACTCCGCGGATTCCCGCATACGTATTTCGAATGATAGGTAGCAACGCGTACAGCGTCAGTGCCAGAATCGCCAGGCGATCCGCACGAGCGCCAAGCCAGGGGACGGGCAGGAGAAATCCGAAGAACGCCAAACTCGGAATCGTTTGAATGATGTTTGCGCTCGCCAGCACTGGCTTATTCCACCGCGGCCAGTGTGCGATCGTGATTCCCAGGGGAATGCCGATGATCATCGCAAACGCAGTAGATAACCCAACCAGCCAAAGATGCTCGAGCGTGAGTTCGAGAACCTGGGTGTGATTGCGAAAGAGGAAACGAATCACTTCCATCATGCGCCTCGATTTGTAATCGATTCCAGTCTGTCTCCGAATGCCCGCACATACGCAGACGCCCATGGATCGTCGGATTTGATAAACTCTCGCGGTGTCAGCACAGTGACCAGCTTTCCGGCCTCCATCAGCGCAATCCGCGATCCGAGCCGCAAGGCCTCATGTAAGTCATGCGTCACAAAGACCACAGTCTTGTTGAGCCTTTGTCGCAGCGCAAGAAATTCCCTCTGCAACTCGTCTCGGGTAAGGGGATCCAAGGCCCCAAACGGCTCATCCATGAGCAGAATCTCGGGGTCGGCAGCCAGAGCCCGTGCTACGCCGACGCGTTGCCGCTGGCCTCCAGAGAGTTGGTGTGGATAGCGAGCCGCAATTTCGCGTTCAAGGCCAACCAGGTGCAGCAACTCTTGAACACGAGCTTGAATGCGGTCATCTTTCCATCCCTCAATCTGGGGAACCAAACCGATGTTTCGCGCCACGGTGAAGTGTGGGAAGAGGCCGACTTCCTGTATCACATAGCCGATTCCACGCCGCAGGCGAATGACATCGACTTCGCGGTGCGTCGCACCGTTGACCAGCACTTCTCCAGACGATGGTGTTACCAGCCCATTAACCAGCTTCAGCGTTGTCGTCTTTCCCGACCCGCTGCGTCCCAGCAAAACCAGCGTTTCGCCTTTCGCAACCTGCAGAGTGAGTCCGCACAGAACCTGCGTTGGTCCGGCTTGAAACGACACATCGCGAAACTCGATCACCGGAGTGGGATTGTCGGACGGCATGTTCGCTCAGGATACCGGAGTTTGCAGATTCGCCCAAAATCAGACCCGCTCTGTATCGGATTTGCAATGTGTCCATTGCCCGGCGACAATCTTGGCATGGAGAAATGCCGGGGCGGAGATTCTCGAGTGCCTGCCAATCACAATGAACCGTTCGTACCCGGCGCGTTAGTAATCGCTACGCTGTCGGACCCGCGCGAAAAATTCTGGGGGATGATTCTGGCGCTCGCCGCTGAAGGATTGAGTTTGAGCGGTGTCGAGCTCGCTTCATTTGAAGACCTCACTGTGATGGTGCGGGATGGCGAGCCTTTCACGCCTGCCGTCGTCTTTTTCCCTATGCATCGGATCGAGCGCGTGGAACTCGATCTCCCGGATGGAAACTTGCCTTCTCTTTCGCAGCGTTTCCTCACCAAGACAGGACTGGAACCTTCGGCCACACTGGCCCCTCAGGCAAGACGCGAACTCAAAGCCAACCGCTCGGAGGAGCCAGCTTGAAGCTTTCGCAGGTCCTCACGGCTCCCAATCAGTTGACGCTCCTGCGGATGATTTTCGTGCCGTTTATCGTGATCCATCTGGTGGATGGCCACTATCTTTGGGCCTTGATCGTATTCGTGATCGCTGGCTTCAGCGATGGACTCGACGGCCTGCTTGCGCGCACGCTTCACCAGCAGACCCTGCTCGGACAATATCTGGACCCGATTGCCGACAAACTCCTGCTGAGCACGATCTTCCTTGTGCTCTCCATCCTGCATAAGATTCCTTGGAAGTTCACGGTCGTGGTTTTCAGTCGCGATATCTCTATTCTCGCAGCCAGTGCGGTGTTGTTCGCCATCGCCGGCCTGCGAAACTTCCGCCCGAGCATTTTCGGGAAGGCCAACACAATTTCACAAATCGCTGCGGTATTTTTTGTGCTGCTGCTTCAGGTCCATCCGCAGCGGTGGGTGTGGATCGCGCGAACCGTTTTCCTGCGCGCGACCTTCATCTTTACGATCGTCTCAGCCTTACACTACGTAATCCTCGTGCAGCAGCGTCTACGCGATCATCAGCATGCCCTTGCACCTCCGTCAGCGGCGCCGTAATTTGACCGCCCTTTCACCGGGCCCCTAGAATCTTAGGTTCATTTCGCGGCTTCCCAAATCCACATGGCGCTTCGTCTCTTCAACACGATGTCCTCGCTGATTGAGGAGTTTCGTCCGCTCCGCGACTCCGAAGTGCGCATGTATGCCTGCGGACCCACCGTCTACGATTACGGCCACATCGGCAACTTCCGCACGTTCGTGGCTGTCGATCTGCTTCGCAGATTTCTGCGTCAGAGCGGATACAAAGTGCGTCATGTCATGAACATTACGGATGTCGACGACAAGATCATTCGCAATTCCGCGCGCGATGGTGTCAGCGTTCAGCAATACACCAAGAAGTACGAGCAAGCCTTTCTGGAGGACGCAGCCATGATCGGAATCGAAGAGCCGATCCTCGTGCGTGCTACGGAACATATTCCCGACATGGCGGATTTCGTTGCGAAGCTGATCGAGAAAGGAATCGCGTATCGCACGGATGACGGCTCGTACTATTTCCGGATCTCGAAATTTCCGGAATACGGCAAGCTGTCGAAAAAAGATTTTTCCAGCATGCTGGACGGGGCGCGGGTCGATGTGGATGAGTACGACAAGGATAGTGCGCGCGACTTTGCTTTATGGAAAGCTCCCAAGCCAGGGGAAGCGTTTTGGGAGACAAATATTGGCCCGGGACGCCCCGGTTGGCACCTCGAATGCTCCGTGATGTCGATGCAGGAACTCGGCGAGAGTTTTGATCTGCATGCGGGTGGAGAGGACCTGGTCTTTCCACATCACGAAAACGAGATTGCACAGTCCGAGTCGCTGACGGGAAAACGGTTCGCGCACTTCTGGTTTCATGCGCGATTCCTTCTGGTCGAGGGCGAGAAGATGTCGAAGAGCCTCGGCAATTTTTTCACGCTTCGCGATCTCGTCCTGAAAGGACACAAGCCATCGTCGATCCGCTACCTGCTAGCATCGGTTCCCTATCGTAATCAGCTGAACTTCACTTTCGACGGTCTGAAGCAGGCAGCCGTTTCCGTTGAGCGCTTGCGGAATTTCCGCCTCCGCCTGACCGCGGGAACGTTCGCCGACGGATCGAATCCCCAGATTCAGTCGCTTGCGAAGGAGGCCGACGATCGCAGGAAAGCTGCGCTCGAAGATGACCTCAACACCGCGCAGGCGCAGGCCGCTATCTTCGAAATGGTCCGCCAAGCCAACACCGCATTAGATTCAGGCTCAGTTAAGAAGGACGACGTGGCCCCATTGCTTAGTACTCTGGCCAAGTTCGACGAGATCTTCGCCGTGCTCGACGACGATGATGTCGTGAAGATGACACGCGTCTTGGCTTGGGCGCCTACTGCAGGACGGGAGAAAGACATCAGCGAGGAACTTCGCACCGCAGTTCAAATGGGACGTCTTTCTGATGCAGATGTCGAGGCTAAGATTGCCGAAATGAAGGCGGCCCGCGCCGTCCGGGATTTCAGGACATCAGACGCAATCCGCGGCGAACTCACCGACGCCGGAATTCTCGTAGAAATCACCAAGGATGGAATCCGCTGGCGCCGAGAGTGAATTGCTCCCTATCTCCGAAATCAAGCGATGTTAAGCTGAAAGCTGACGGCCGATAGCTGAGAGCTTTCATTATGAAGTCCTTTGACGAATACCTTTGCGATGCCGAAGAAGCGCACGGGCATCTCTGCGCCGGGCAGGTACTCGGAGTCCGGCTGGCCATGCTCGGCTTGCAGAAACTCGGCATTGATGATCCACACGGAAAGGACCGCAAGCGTCTCGTCACGTTTGTAGAGATCGATCGCTGCGCCACTGATGCAGTTGCCGTGGTCACGGGATGCCGTCTCGGGAAGCGCGCGTTGAAGTTTCGCGATTGGGGCAAGATGGCGGCGACGTTCGTAGACGTCAGCACCGGCAAAGCGATTCGTATCGCCGCCAGGGAATCATCCAAAGCGCTCGCCCGGCAACTCCATCCTGAGATCGAAAATAAGAATCAGCAGCAGATGCTTGCCTACCGCGAGATGTCCGACGACGACTTGTTTGCGTCACAGTGGGTGAAAGTCCAATTGCCACCAGAAGAATTTCCCGGGTACAAGGGTGAACGCATCGTCTGCGAACAATGCGGCGAAGGAATCAACTTCCGGAGAGAAGTACGCAAAGAAGGACGAATCCTGTGCCAGGCCTGCTCTGGCCGCAGATACTACGAACCGCTATAAGACTGCCCGAAATGGTGTGCGACTCGCAGAATCGTGGCTTCATCGAAATGCCGCCCCAATATTTGTAGCCCAACCGGCAATTTCTCGCGTGTCTCGCCGCACGGAATCGAAATCCCCGGTATGCCGGCGAGGTCTGCCGTCACGGTATAGATGTCTGCAAGATACATCGCCAAAGGGTCGTTGGACTTTTCTCCTAGACGGAATGCAGGCGTCGGGCTGGTAGGCGTCACGATCGCATCGACTTTGGCAAACGCCTGCTCGAAGTCTCGCGCCAGCAGCGTCCGCACTTTCTGAGCCTTCAGATAATATGCGTCGTAGTATCCGGCGCTCAGTGCGTATGTGCCGAGCATGATGCGCCGCTTCACTTCGGCGCCGAACCCTTCGTCGCGGCTGCGGCGGTACATTTCCGAAAGCGTCTTCACTCCGCGGGCGCGATGGCTGTAGCGCACACCGTCGTATCGCGCGAGGTTGGACGACGCCTCCGCAGTCGCGATCAGATAGTACGTTGGAATCGCATACGGTGTGTGCGGCAGAGAAACCGGAACAATCTCGCAGCCAAGTTCTTTCAATTTGTCGATGGCTGCCTCGACCGCCTGACGCACTTCGGCATCCAGTCCTTCACCGAAATATTCTTTCGCAACTCCCAGCTTCAGTCCGCGCACCGGCCTGTCGAGTTCAGCAACATAGTCCGGCACGGGAAGGTCTGCCGAGGTCGAATCCATCGGATCGCGGCCGGCGATGGTTTGCAGCACCAGTGCCGCATCCTTC
>Ga0126371_10001885_pt1 | contig 17907 bp, 13 predicted proteins | sample PanSoiMetaPlot_4_FD_110145 | JGI IMG/M metagenome (GOLD analysis project Ga0126371, IMG submission 110145) | Tropical forest soil microbial communities from Panama - MetaG Plot_4 | ecosystem: Environmental > Terrestrial > Soil > Tropical forest > Bulk soil | place: Panama | collected 2016-02-17 | reverse complement strand
CTGGGGCAATGAGCTATATGATGTCCAAGGATGCATACCTTACCCATTTGGGCCATTCACACAATTTATGCCACGTGATGTTCTTTTTGCCGATAAAAGATCCTTCTGAATTGAACGCGAATGATCCGAACTCACCCATTTCTTCCACGTCGATGTGGTTCCCGGACCCTGACAAACCGGATAGTCCATTGAACAAAGAGCTGCCGCCGCTGCGGACCGTCCCCATCGAAGTGCCGTATTGGTCCGATGGCACTCTTGCGTTCCACTAAGATAAAGTCGTCTGGTAACTGCGACGATCCCAGGAACGACCTCAATGGTCGGGGCATCGGTGGGCAGTTCGCCGAGAGTTACATTAATCAACAATTACGAGTTACTGGCACGCGCTTTAAGACGGACAAATGCGTATATCCGTATTGTATCCGGCGCAGGGCAGTAGTAACGTTCGCTTCTATGCCCCCCGCACGCGAGCACTGAATCCTGATCGTTGACGACAGTGCCGCCGTGCGCGGTGCCATCCGAAGCTTCTTTGAAACCAGAACCTCGTACCGCTGTGACGAAGCCGACGATGGTTTATCCGCCATTCGGACAGCGGAAGAAAACCATTGCCAACTGGTCGTTCTCGACTTGGGTATGCCAAACATGAACGGCGCGGAGGCAGCATCAGTCCTTCGCCACAGGTTGCCCCATGTGAAAATTGTCGCCTTCTCGGCGCTCGTGGGAGACTCCGCTTTTAGAGAAGAATTGCTTGCGACTAAAAAGTTCGACGCGGTACTGTCGAAGACCGACGGCCTCGTTAGATTAGCGGAAGTGGTACAGACACTGCTGCCCGACCCAGGCAGCGGCTAGATTCACCGACAACCGCCGCGGCGGTTGCGACGGGCTATGAGCTAGTCCTTGCCTCTGTGTTCTTTGGTGACTTGTCGCGCATCTTTGTCCTCACGCAAGCCAACAAACTTCGAATGCCTGAGCCGATCGGCTTCGGTCCATTCTGGGAACTCGATCTGTGCCCTAACTTCGGTGGGGGTCCAAAGCACTTAAGATTCAAGTTCGAGATGACCTGTGCGTATTTAATCCTCCTGCAATACGCATCTGTTATAAGTGCCAGTTGGTCGACTTGCTGGACAATTTCAAAGTAGCGCAATCCAGATGAGCTTTCGACGGCTTCCTAGCACGGCCGGCGCGCAATCCGGATTCGATCTTCCCGCTCACTAAGCTTGGATTGTAAAACGAGGAAAAACAAGATGATACCGTTGATAATTCAGCTAATTAGTGGCGCCGTGGGTGGCAACATCGCGGGAGCCATATTAAAGAACCTTAATTTAGGCCCCATTGGGAACTCAATCGCGGGAATTGTTGGCGGGGGGCTTGGTGGGCAGCTATTAAACATGGTGATATCAAGCGCAGGCGCATCCTCTGTCGCGGGCGCGGCAAGTTCTGGTCTAGACTTGTCTTCCATTCTTTCCAGCGTTGGCGGTGGAGGGGTTGGGGGCGCTATCGTGATGGCTATTGTCGGCCTGATTAAATCTCAAATGTCCAAGTCATAGCGTACAGCTGAGGGTCTCTCGCAGCAGCGGTTGCCATTGTGTCTGCGCGAAATAACTCGGCATTTCTGCCGGTCAATCGAGTTGTCCACTAAGCTTTATTACCACGGTGTTTGCTGCCTTGTACCGAACGTTTTCGGACGTGGTCGGTCGTGATTCAACAGGAGGCTCGAAAACCCACAGTTGCACCAAGCAAGCAGGCTCCAGATGAACCGCGCACTCACAAAGCGACTCCGGTTATGTGTTTTGTTGTGCCTGCCAGCGCAAGCGCTTGCACAGTCATCCGCTCCTGTCTTCCCTAATCCCGGAAAGACCTCGATGTCCAAGGATAATCAGCACGCAATGGGAATGGAGGTTGCCGCCCAGGTGTATCAGGAAATGCCGGTACTACCCGACAACCGTCCGGCACCACAGTATGTTCGACAGCTCGGTCAGAAGCTGGTAGACACTATTCCACAGCAGTATTCGTGGCCTTTCGAGTTCCATGTCATTCCACAAAAAGAGATCAATGCCTTCGCGATCCCAGGTGGGCAGATGTTCATCAATCTCGGAACGTCGGAGGCGTAGAGGGCCGTTCCACGTTCTTACGTTCCCCTTCGCCTTTTCCGGATGCCAACGGCCAGAGTCAGCAAGAGCGGGACTGGCTCGTAACAGTTCCGCGGCACGATGGCTCGCTTATGATATTCGTGGCGCCGCAGGCAGACTTTGCCCGGCTTCAACCCACATACGAAGCAATGCTAAAGAGCGTCCAGTTCCCGTAATCCCCCGATCTGCAAAAGGAACGAAAGGAGCACTCGTGCTCAAAACGGAGGGAGTGGGCATCCTCTAGCGTATTCAACTCAATGCTGCGGGCTGCAACCGCCTGCCACGCAAATTGAGCATCTCCACGAACACGGCAAAGGCCATTGCGAAGTACACGTAGCCCTTTGAGATATGTTGTCCGACACCATCGGCAATTAGCATCACGCCAATTAGCAATAAGAAGCTAAGCGCTAGCATCTTGACCGTTGGATGGCGATCCACAAACGCACTGACCGGCCCGGATGCGAAGACCATGAAAGCGACCGCGAGCACAATCGCGAGAATCATGATTACCACTTGGTTCGCCATTCCAACCGCCGTGATCACCGAGTCCAGTGAGAACACGATGTCTAAAAGTGCAATCTGAACCAAAATCTGCCCCATGCTTGCCGCTTCGCGAGCTTTCCGCGCAACAGCGGATTCCCCTTCGAGACGCTGATGGATTTCGTGGACGCTTTTCCAGATTAGGAAAATCCCGCCAAACAGTAGAATAAGATCGCGTCCTGACACCCCGTGACCGGCAATATCAAAGAGTGGAGTTGTTAAGCGCATGATCCAGGTCAACGACAGTAATAGTAAAATGCGAGTAATCATTGCCAGGGTAAGGCCGATGTTCCGCGCTCGGGCTTGCCGTGTGGTTGGCAGTTTGCTCGCCAGAATGCTGATGAAAACGATGTTGTCGATCCCAAGCACGATCTCAAGAACAGTCAGCGTGACAAGAGCGATCCAACTCTCCGGAGAGGAGATCCAATCCATTCTTCTACCTCCCTCGCTGCAACGAGCTAGGAATTCTGGTTCCCCGATGTTGTATCCTTACTTCGAAATTGGCGCAACCGCTGCCTGATTGGCTTCTACTATGGCTGACTCGTACAGCGTCAACCGCAACCGTGCCGCTTGGCGAGACAAGTGGTATGCAGTGATTTTTCGACACGACACATTCGGGGGCCGACTCTTTGACGTCGTTCTTCTTACTCTAATTTTGCTCAGTGTGCTCATCGTAATTCTGGAGAGCGTTTCTTCGATACGGGCAGCGTACGGGTCCTATTTCAGAATCGCAGAATGGGCCCTCACTGGCCTTTTTACAATTGAATATGTAGCTCGACTCATCTCGGCCAAAAACGCCAGACGTTACGCCACCAGCTTCTTCGGTATCATAGACTTGTTGGCCATAGCTCCCATTTACCTGAGTTCTCTGTTTGCTGTCGAGCACTCCTTTACTGTCGTCCGTTCTCTCCGGCTACTCCGTGTCTTCCGAATCTTGAAGTTAACTGAATACGTAGGTGAAGCGACGCACATGCGCGTCGCTATTCAGGCAAGCATTCGCAAGATAACCGTTTTTTTATTTGCAGTCCTTGCCATAGTCATCATCGTTGGCGCCTTGATGTATCAGCTTGAGGGGGAAGCAAATGGATTCACCAGCATTCCAACGGCCATGTATTGGGCCATTGTCACGGTAACTACTGTCGGCTATGGAGACATCTCGCCCAAAACGGTTAGTGGACGCATGCTGGCCTCCATACTCATGATTCTCGGATACGGAATAATCGCTGTGCCCACGGGAATTGTCACTTTTGAATTTGCTCGAGCTTCAGTAACCGATCCGTCGCGAAACTGCCCCGCATGTGGCTTGTCGCCTCATGACCGAGACGCGATGTTTTGCAAGCATTGCGGCGTGCAACTCTGAGAAGGGCTTACTGGGGTTACTTACAGAAGAACTTACTTTGCTATTGAATCGCCTGTTGGGGCATATACCGGTGTGAGCAGCACCTGACAACGAACCCGGCGGACAACGGTTTTACGGGTATTCCTACTGCATCACTCCGTTGCCGGCTGCCCGGTAAAAGGTCACAACTCGAGCCAGCTACCTCTCGATAGGGTCGTGAAAACGAGAGCTACCTGTACGGAAGGGCCGTTTTCGTTGATTGCGGGATCTAAGCCAAAAAGCTCAGGCGGTTTCATTGTCTTATTCCAGTGAAACCCCAAGAAGAGGTTCTGCCTTTTGCAAGCAAGCTGCGCGAAAGATGAGCACCCGTCATGAGCGGGTGGTTAGCGGCGGTAGTCGAACAGGAGGAGGGTGATGTCGTCTTGCTGGCCGGAGGTGGATTGATTGGAGTAGGCAGCGAGTTCGGCGCAGAAATTATCGGCAAACTGGTCGACGGGGACAGTGTGGTGAGCTGCGATATAATCCATAAAGCGGTCGAAGCCGTATTCGACCTGGCTGGCGTTGGCGGCTTCGGGGATGCCGTCGGTGTAGAGCACGTGCCGGTCTCCGGATTCAAGCGGAATTTCGATCGCGGAGTATTCGGCTTCGTCGATCAGTCCTAGAACGATTCCATTCTCAATTAGTTTGGTGGCTTTACCGTCGGAGTTGCGCCAGCGTAGGACGGGAGGGTGTCCCGCACCTGCGTAGCGCATGAGGCCCTTTTCGAGGTCGAGGTAGACGTACGCAGCGGTCACGAAATTCATGGTGAATTTGCCGCGGAGAGCGCGATTTAATCCGGCCAAAACTTTGGCGGGTTCAGCGGCGTTTGGAGTCTGACCGACGAGGGCGACTTGAATCATAGAGGCGATGAGGGCGGAGGGGAGGCCGTGGCCGGAGACGTCGGCGATGAGGATGCCAAGGTGATTGTCGTCGATCTGGATGAAATCGTAGAAATCGCCGGCGACGGAGGTCATGGGAGAGTAGCGGGCGGCGATTTCGAGGCCGGGAAGCTGAGGGATGGAGTGGGGGAGAATGGCGAGTTGAATCTGCCGGGCCATCTCGAGTTCCTGGTTGATAGCGTCAAGTCGGGCGGCAAGTTGGGCGCGGGCCTCGCGAAGCATGATGTGGCTGCGCACGCGGGCTTTGACGACAGCCGGCGAGAAAGGCTTGTGGATGTAATCCACGGCGCCGCACTCGAATCCGCGGGTTTCGTCGTCGGCGCCGGTTTGACCGGTTAAGAAGATCACGGGAATTTCGGCGGTTGCAGGACTGGCTTTGAGGCGAGCGCATACCTCATATCCGTCGATACCTGGCATCATGACGTCGAGAAGGATGAGGTCGGGTTTTTCTTCGGCGTTGGCGAGAGCGAGGCCTTTTTCGCCATTCGTGGCGATTTTAGTGCGGAAGAAATCCTTGAGTGCGCCGGATATGACGCCGATGTTTGTGGGAGTATCGTCGACGATAAGAATTAGTTTTTGGGCGGGATGAGCTGAGGGTTGGATAGGATGTGGCGTTGCAGACATTTGGGTCACTCCAAATTGAGGCGCAGGCGCGAAGCGATTTGTGACAAGCATTCTAGCGCATCCGCGTAAGCGAAATTGCCGACGTGGGTGGAAAGAGAGTCGAGCTCGGCGGGAGTGAGAACGTTGGCGAGCGAGGGGCCAAGTTCGAGGAGAATGTCGGAGGCCTCGCCGTCGTCGGACTGAAGAAGCCTTTTGAGGCGGGTGAGGGGGACGCTGGCGGTGCAGGGATCGAAGTTGGCCCGGGGCGCCACTGCGCGGGCGGGCTCGGCGGGAATCCCAGCGCGAATGGCGGCGACGGTGAGGTCGAGAATGGTGGAGAGTGAGGCGAGTGGTGCGTCGACGTCGTTATTCGAATCGATGGCAGACTCGGCTTTGGCGGCGGCGTCAGCTAGGGGATCGGCCCCAAGATTGGCGGCGGCACCTTTGAGGCTGTGGGCGAGGCGCAGAGCGGTAGGGGAGTCGTGGGCGGCGAGGGCATTGCGAATGTCGGAAACGGTGTGCACCTGGGAATCGGCAAAGCGTTGGAGGAGCGATTCGTAGCGTTTGCGGTTGCCGCCGATGCGTTTGAGGGCGGTGACGGTATCGATCCCGGGAATGAAGAGAGTATCAGCGGTCGCATGGAAGACATGTATTCGTTTTTCTTCTACAGCGGACTCGAGAGGAATTTCCCGCTCTGCAGACTCCGCTCCGGATGACGGATTTGGACCAGAAAAAGCTGCAGGGTTCGCAGACCCCTCACGTCCGCCAGGGGCAGACTCCGCCTGCGCTGCAGGGGCCGGCTTAATCCAGCGGAGGAGGGCCGCGTAGAGCTTGGGAGGGTCGATGGGCTTTGCGATATGGTCGCTCATGCCAGCTGCCAGGCAAAGTTCGCGATCGCGATCCATGGCGTTGGCGGTCATGGCGACGATGGGTAGATTTGCAAAGCGGGGACTGGAGCGGATAACTTTCGTGGCGGCAATGCCATCCATTATGGGCATTTGCATGTCCATGAAGACGAGGTCGTAATTGTTTTCGGAGATTTGCTGAATGGCGGCAGCGCCGTGTTCGGCAACATCAATCTGGACGTGGGCGTCTTCGAGCAGGCCGACGGCGACTTCTCGATTGAGCTCATTATCCTCGACAAGGAGAACGCGCGCGCCGTGGACGGGAGCGAGGTCGATTTCGCCGGCACCCGAAGGCTTGGATTCGAAAGCTCGTGTTTGACCACCGCCAATGGCTTCTACAACGGAATCGAAGAGCATGGAGGGTGTGACCGGTTTGATGAGAACGTTTTCAAAGGAGGTTTGCTCCGCTTTGCGGAGGACCTCTTCCCGACCGTAGGCCGTTACCATGATGAGATGCGGGGCGGGCGAGATGTTGAGCGCGTGGATTTGGCGGCCAGTTTCAATGCCATCAAAGCCGGGCATTTGCCAATCGACGAAAACGACGTCATAGGGCTGTTTGCGTTCGGCGGATTGTCGGACCAGTTCGACTCCCTCGCGGCCGGAGGCAGCTTCATCGACGACGAAAGTCATGTTAAGAAGGATGCTGGAAAGGACTTCGCGAGCTTGGGAGTTGTCGTCAATGACGAGAACGCGGCGGCCGCGTAAGTCAGGGCGGAAAGTGCGTTTTGCGGCGCCGTCGCCTTTCCCGAGATAGGCCGTAAACCAGAAGGTTGAGCCTTTGCCGAGTTCGCTGGAGACGCCGACGTCACCGCCCATGAGTTGCGCAAGTTTTTTGGAGATAGCAAGTCCTAGGCCGGTACCGCCATGCTGGCGCGTGGTAGATGCGTCGGCCTGTTCGAACGCCTGGAAGAGGCGGCCCATTTGTTCCTGGGTCAGGCCGATGCCGGTGTCGGAGACAGCGAAGTAGACCAGTTGGCCGTTGTCGTCCTCTTCCTGAACTCGAGCTTTGACCACGATTTCGCCTTGCTCGGTGAACTTGACGGCGTTGTTGCAGAAGTTGATTAGGATCTGGCCGAGGCGCAGGGGATCGCCTTTGGGGTGGGTGGAAACTGCGGTGTCGATGTCTACGATGAATTCAAGGCCTTTGGCGGTGGCCTTCTCCGAGGTGAGATTGCTAACGTTTTCGAAAACTTTTTCAAGATCGAAGTCGATGTTTTCGACGGTGAGTTTGCCGGCTTCGATTTTGGAGAAGTCGAGTATGTCGTTGATAATGCCGAGCAGATGCTCGCCGGAAAGCTGGATTTTACGGATATAGCCCTTCTGGCGGGGATTAAGATCGGTTTTGAGGGTGAGATGGGACATGCCAATGATGGCGTTCATAGGCGTGCGGATCTCGTGAGACATGTTGGCAAGAAATTCGGATTTGACGCGGGTGGCAGCTTCGGCGACTTCCTTGGCTTTGCGGAGTTCGGCCTCGGAAGCTTCAAGCGCACGATTGGCATTCTCCAGAGCTTCGCTGCGGGCGGTGATCTGGCGTTCGGAAGCGGCGAGGGACTCAGCTTGGGCACGAGTCTGCTCGAGGAGTCGGCGCGTTTCGAGGTTGTGCGACAGGAGCTGGCTGTTCATGGCGACAGTCGGAAGCAAACTGTCGAGAAAGGTTTGCTGGCGTTCGGAGAGAGAAGAGACGGTGGCGAGCTCGAGGACGCCGACGAGCGTGTCGTGATTGAGGACGGGAACGAAAAGGAGATTGCCGGCAGCAACGGTGCCAGTTCCAGTGGCAACCTGGACGGGAGTGTCGTCGCTTGAGGAGACTTTCAGAATGCGGCGCTCGAGCGCGGCCTGGCCGACGAGGCTCTGGCCGAGCTCGAATTCAGTGGCGTCGGAGAGAGCGTCGTGCGCGTAGGTACCAACGCGGCGAAGACACACGGGGATGGAATCGTTGGCGAGATAAAAAGAGCCGTAGAGAAGAGGGATGCATTCCGAAACGCGGGAGAGAAGGCTTTTGGCGAAGGTGGGGAAATTGTCCGCGGATTGGAGACGGAGCGCGGTGGCGGCGATTTCCGACTTGAGCCAGGATTGCGTCTCGCGTTCGCGAGCGCCCTGCTGGAGAGTCCTAAGGGAGCGGCTGATCTCGCCGATTTCGTTGTTACGATCCACAAAAGGAATTGTGACTTCGAGTTGTCCTGAGGCAAGGGATTGAATGGAGTCGCGGACGGTCCAAAGTTCGCGGATGATGTCGACTTGGACGAGGTAGGAAGCCAAGGCGGAGGAGAAAATGATGCCGAGAATGACGGAAAGCCAGAAGATGCGGATCGTGCGGTGGGTTTTGAAGGTCAGGGCTTCAGATTGTGCTTGTGTGTCGGACTGCATTTGATTGGCGATGGCGACGAGCTGATCGCGAGAGGCCTCGAGTTCGTCGTCGACGTTATCGCGAACCATGGCGGCGGCTTTGAGGTTGTCGTTGACGAGAGCGGCGGCGCGGACGGGGCGGGCGTCGACGGCGGCCTTTTCGAAAATGTCCCTGGCAGCACGGATGCGCGCACTGTTGGTGGGGCTGAGGCGGATGGCTTCGGCAATGGCGGCCTGGTAGGAGGCGTAGGTGGAGTCGATGTCGGCGTCGATGCGATGCATGGCGTCGAGATCGGTTTCGACGATGAGCTGGTATAGATCAAAACCAAAGCGCATGTTGAGTGCGCGAGCCATATCGACTTGATGAACGGTCTGCAGTTGGCCATCGATGAGGTCGCTGTACCATTTATCGATCAGGCGAATTTCGATGGAGGCGTAGAGGCCGGCGGTAATGACCATGAGCACCAGGGGCAGCATGGCGAGCATGAGCTTGCGGCGGAGTTTCAGATTGGCGAGGAGGCTCATGGGGACAGCATAGCAGAGGATAGAAAGCGAAAGTCCAACTGCATGATTGAACATAGGGGTTGTTGCTCGCGTGCTCCGAGATACTTCTTCACCGGATTCCTCCACGTTGGCCACAACTAGCCAGGGATTTTGTTGGTCTGAGTGGTTCTCAGATGCCGGGGCCCCGAACGGAATGGAGTTAGCTTTTACATCACGCGCTTTTCCCTCACTCGATACATGCAAATTAACCAGGCGCTAACTCAGAATCGCGGCGTTATAGTTCGGATGATCGTTCATTCTTGAGGCGAAATTGGCTTTTGAGCTTCCTGACGAACCATATCAATGTGCAACCTCAAGGCGTATAAATGCGGCTCGAAAGGCGTTGGCACGGAGAGCCGGCTAGCTCGATCCTTCAACTGATCCAGTCTCTCGACGAACACTTTTTGGGTTCTCCCGGGAGAAGAGGAAAACATCTCGTCTTCGATTTGCCTTAATTCGGAGTAAAGCTTGTAGACGCGTCTCCTTTCTAGCCAATCATAAATGATCGGTGCGAATCGGAAGATTGGATACAAGACCGCCAGCAAAGGAATGAGCAACACCAATAGTTGCGCAACGAGCACAGCCAACCAGAACGGGAGATGACGCTGAAGGAAAGGTGGCCCCGTTTTATAGAACTCGTGCGCATAGGGGCTAAGTGGAAGGTCGATGGCTTCGGCCGCTGGAAATTGATCGGCGGTATGGAACATTCCTGGCTCGGAGTGGATCTCATCTGCGGCTTCGAGCAACAGGTATTGAATGGCTGGATGAAGATCTTTGCGCACCACCAAGCTGGCCTTTGGGGCAATAAGCAGCACGTCCGTTGGTGGGCGTGGCTCATCCATGTCAACCACGCCAGCGGGCAACACCAGCTTGTTCAGATTGGGGTATAAAGCGACAAAAGCATCCGCTCTAGAAATGCTTTCTAGGTTGATATCCTGACTGCTCAAGAGCTGTTGTACTGCAGGGCTTTCCCATGCATCGAGGAAGATCGCTACGTCGATTTCACCTTGAATCAGCTTTTGGGCCGACTCTGATGGCGTAAGCGAAAGGAGGACGGCTGATTTCGGGTCGATCATTCCTACACGGGCAAGAAGCCGGAGACAAATCGCGTGCGAACTGCTGCCTTCTGGGCCGACTGAGATGCGTAAACCGTGAAGGTGCTTATGACTTTGCAGAGGACGGCCGCGGGAGAAAACCCAAAGAGGTTGGTAAAACAAAGTGCCCAGAGATGCCAATTCGGGCGAATCGTGCTCGTTTGTGATGCCACCCGGAACAATGGCTATGCTGATGCCGGATTTTGCGTCCCGAAGGCGAGCTATACTTTCGACGGCACCTGCCGATGGCACGAGTTTCATGTCAATACCGTTCCGTGCGAGGACCTCCCGGTAACGCTTTACCAGTTCCGCATTGAGACTGCCCTCAGGATACATAGCCATCGCAACCAATCGCGGTGGCACAGGTCGCAACAGCACGAATGCCATCCTCGTCGACAGGGCGACGAGAACGACCAAGCTAAACACGACAATCCAAAACAACCCACTTGGAAGCCGCCGTCTTACAAAACGCATTGCTGAATTTTTCTTGGCAGACATGTCTCCGCCTCGGGCTTTCAGGCGTTGGTAAACGCGAGTGCTCCAGCAAGCGCCAACCTCGAGGTGAGTCGCCTGGAAAGGGTGACAAATAGCATAAGCCTATCTCGATATCGACCCGCGGGCAATCTGTCGTTGTTCCCAGGGATATGTCCGATTCGCGCTAATTGGAAAAGTAGATTTGGGTGCCTGGTGCACAAACACCGCGGGAATAACCTACTGCCATTAGTTACTTCCGGCGATTGTCGGCGAGACAAATCCCGTTATGCAATCAACAGGCGCGCAAATGGTCCGGTTTTGACATCAAAGACTAGAGTTACTCCTCCAAACGCATACACATTCGACCCGATTTCCCCAGCGAAAGCGTTCGGTGACAGTCGTTTAGCCCCAGGTCAGTTTGCTGACCTGAGCAAAGGCGGGATGAATTTGGCAATCCTGGCTCATTCGCAGACTTTCTCCCGATTCCAATCCCATCTGCATAGAGAAGCTTTCGGGCAAACGCGATGAGGAAATCTTGCTCCATGCAATGGGGACAGAAGCCGCAAATGTACATCTCGGCGAGGCAGGCAAAGCAAACCGAACGATGCAGGATCTACAATCGCGAGAATCCGATTGGCTTCGCTTGGCCAAAGCAGTGGGCGCGAGTGGGAAGAATACCGAAATCAACGGTAGTCGAGCGGTCGCAGATAGACCTGATTGGAGTCATCCGGTCGTGTTGGCGAGTCGAGGTTCACAGTTATGACAGTGCCATCCGGTTGGGAAAGGCCGTCTTGACCAGTAAGGTCTAACGGTATAAGTTTGCCGCTGTTCGCACTAACACAGTTCGCGCCATCCTCTTCAGTACCCAGGAGCGAAGGTCTTGGAGGCCAAATCGCATACGGTTCTTAACCCTGAAGTCCCGTACGAATCCGGGACCGGTTTCCCTGTCGAGATGGTTCGCACTTCTTTCCCCGCACTTGCGCGAGCCGAGGATTTCGTTTTTTTTGACAATGCGGCAGGTGCGCAAGTGCCGCAAGTGGTGCTGGATGCGGTAAACCATCATCTACTCGAATGCAATGTGCAGCGAGGCGGGCGGTATGCGAAGAGCCGCGAGGTGGATGAGACGATCCTGCGCGCGAGGCAAAGTGTCGCTGATTTGGTGAACGCATCCGAGTCGAACGAAATCGCATTTGGCATGAATGCCACTTCTTTCATTCGCTTACTGAGCTTGGCGATTGGGCAAACGCTTGATCAGCGGAGAGAGATCATCTTAACCGACATGGATCACGAGGCGAACATCGCGACGTGGCTCGCGTTGGAACAAGCCGGAGCGCGAATCCTCTGGTGGAAGATGAGGGATGACAGCAATCTGCATGTGGACGACTTGATGCCTTTGGTGTCTTCGAGGACGCGGTTGGTGGCTTGCACGGTCGCTTCCAATGCCACCGGTTCGATTGTGGACGTCGCAGCGGCGGCGCGTGTCGCGCACGCAGGCGGTGCTGAAATCTTTCTCGATTGCGTGCATTACGCACCTCATGCGTTGATCGACGTGCAAGCTTTTGGCTGCGATTACCTGGTGTGTTCTGGCTACAAGATTTTCGCCCCGCACATGGGATTTCTTTGGGGCCGCCGCGAACTGCTTCAGAAGCTGAAGACGTTTCGTGAGGATTTCATCCCCGACGAACCTCCCGGAAAGATCGAGGCGGGCACTTTCACCTACGAAAATGTCGCCGGCATGGACGCTGCGGTGCGCTACCTGAAGTACTTGGGCAGCAACATTGGCCGGAAGGAGCGGAGTGAAAAGCACGAATCGAGGAGGGCAATTCTGCAGCGTGCTTTCAATGCAATTAGGACCTATGAGGAGTCCCTTTCGCTCGAAATGCTGCGCATCTTGAACGATTGCGGCGCAGTCACCTACGGTTTGAAGGACGCGAAGCGAATCCGGGAACGAGTCCCGACGTTGTGCTTCAATTTACCGAAAATGTCTCCGGCCAAGGTCACCGAGAAGCTCGCGGATAACAATATTGGAGTGCGCGACGGTCACATGTATGCGCCGCGCTTAATGAAGCGATTGGGCCTCCCTTTGGAGACGGGCGTAGTCAGGGCGTCACTGGTTCACTACAACACGATAGAAGAGGTACATCGTTTTGGACGTGTTTTGGCAGAGATAACGCGTGGCTAATGCAACTACGTTCTCCGTAGAAAAAACTCTTGTTTCAGACGCGGAGGGTCTGCACCGCCGCCTGAGCCAAAGGCAACTCACTATGATGGCCATCGGCGGCGCAATCGGTGTCGGTTTTTTTCTGGGAAGTAGCGTAAGCATTCGCCTCGCTGGTCCCGCCGTCATTCTTTCCTATATTTTGGGCGCGGGCATCGCTTTGATCATGTCTTATGCGCTGGCGGAAATGGCCGTCATCCATCCTGTCGCGGGTGCATTTGGAGTTTACGCAGAAAATTACTTACATCCATGGGCGGGCTTCTCGGTTCGCGTGACGTACGGAGTTGCGCAGATCATAGCGATAGGAGCGGAAGTCATAGCCGCGGGCATTTACATTGCCTTTTGGTTTCCAAATGTTCCGCAGTGGGTTTGGGTGGTGTTGTTTTCCGCCGCTCTCGTGGCGCTGAATTCCATGCAGGTCAACCGCTTCGGTGAGTTTGAATACTGGTTCGCGATGGTCAAAGTCGGTGCCATAGTCGTCTTCATTCTTGTGGGGTTGGCTTTGGTGCTTTGCATCCGTTCCGAGGGTGCGATTGGCTTGGCCAATCTAAGGCGCTACGGGGGATTTTTTCCGATGGGTTGGAAAGGAGTATGGCTTTCGCTCACCCTAACGGTAACCAGTTACATGGGAGTGGAAATCATTGCCGTCACTGCGGGAGAAGCCCAGAATCCTGAATTCACAATTCCTCGTGCCATGCGCAATATCGTGTGGCGGCTCATTTTGTTCTATGTCGTTGCCATTGCGGTGATGGTGGCGATGGTCCCGTGGAATCAAACTGCGGGCTCTTCGACCCTTTCCGGCAGTCCTTTTGTCACCGCGTTCGCAACGGTGCACATACCGTTCGCCGCGTCGATCATGAACTTCGTCGTGCTCACCGCAGCACTTTCGAGCATGAATACCAACCTTTATCTGTCCACCCGCATGCTGTTTTCTTTAGGACGCGGACGCTATGCCCCAGAATGGATCGGCAAGGTCAGCCGCAACGGAGTGCCGCACCGCGCCTTGCTGGCTTCCACCGCTGGAATCGTGATAGCCATTCTGCTGGCCATCTTCGCTCCAAAGAATGCCTTTCTCATGCTCTATGGGGTTGCAGTCGCTGGCATGCTTTTCGTGTGGCTTGTGATTCTCATTACGCATATGCGCTTTCGTCAAGCAATCAAGAGAGAACAGCTATCGAGTTTGCCTATGCGACTGCGGGCACACCCACTTCTTACCGTTCTCGGAATTCTGTTGCTTCTTGCGGTGTCGGTTACAACTTTCCTCGTGGATGGGCTGCGATGGTCGGTTCCGGCATTCTCGGTCTTTCTCGGTTTCGTTTCTCTCTTTTATCTTCGACAGGTCCGAGGTCACAATCGAGTGTGACTCCTACGGCTGTTCTGCGGATAACATGGGGCACTCCTTGGTGTAGGCGCGATCATCATACTTTCCACGATGGGCGTTGCGGCGAGCCCGAGAAAACGACGTTTTTTGATTCCGTATCGAATCCGTCATCTGCAGACGCACGCCACCGCGTTGAACCCTCAGCACTGTCTTTGCTTGGCTCGCTGTCGGAAACAAACAACGCACGCTAAAAGGGAAGAATTGCTTCTCGCGCAGTGCCTTCGAAACGAATATTGGAAGTCCTGAACCACCCTGAATTAGCGAATCTACGAAATGAAGCAGACCGATGCTACAAAGAATGGATGAACACCGCCAAATTCCGCGGTGGCCGCAAACCCTAAGGTACACAACTCTTGATTTGTCGTGCCGGCTCAGATGGTCGACGCAACACTTGCTTGCAGTTTATCCGCTGGAGTCTGAAATCCTAAAGTTTTTCTCGGGCGTTGATTCAAGCGCAGCGAGACTTGGTCGAGCTGCGCTTGAGAAAAGGGCGCCAGGTCAGTGCCTCGCGCGGTGTTTGGGCTGCTGTGGTGAGTGGAGCACCCGTCGGCGACTCCGTACGAATATTAGGGGAGCGGATGCCTCCACCTGACCAGTCCTACTGGAAAAGAGTTTTGGTTCGCTGCAACCCACAGGTAATTAGCCGCTCTGAAAGGGTAGGCCGCGTCGGTGTGGACTATGCCCGACTACTCATTGCGGATTTCGATGTGTTGGGTGCGTGGCAACATGAAGATTCGCTGGACGGTCTTTCTGACTTCGTATTTTGAGGACGGTGTGCCGAGAAGGTCGCACTCCGCCTCAATGCGGCAGTCTTGTCAGAAACTGAATTTGGTTGGGCGGATCTCCCAATAGATACAGTCTATGAGCGCGGCGTGGCAGTAGAAGAACATAAGCGCACCGAGAATTTGAATTCGCCACCGACTTTCGGCCTCATTCTCACCATTGGCAGGTCATGCGAGATTCAAGAACTACGCCGGTGGAATCAGGAATGGCAGATGTAGATGGAGTGTGAGTGTGCAACTTTATGACTACGTGGGGTGATAGGATTTTTGACGTCTATCGTGACCTCAGCAACTCTGATCAGCTTGTACAGGTTCGCATCGAGTTTCAGCCCACGTAACAAGAATCTAGTTACCGGAAACAGGGGTACTGGGAACCCTGCCCGCAGTTGGGCGCAAGAGGCGCGCTCTACGCGTGCCGTGAAGGGTCCGAAGAGCAAGCCTGTTCGTTCGGTCAAACCACCAGACCCGAAGGACAAGTTCTTTACACGAAACCGCAGCAACCAACAGGCTTGCGAGAAGCCCGTCCTGCCATCAGCATAAAACCCCGTCCCATCATCTAAATCTTCTGGAGGGCAGAATGCGTAACTTCATGATTGTGTGTGGGTTACTTCTCTTGTGCGGACCTTATGTTAAGGCTCAAGAAGGCCCAGGATTTGAAGTTTCCGGCAACTATCAGTACGTCCGATTCAATCCAGGCAACGGGGCTTCTGGGATCAACTGCCAAGGTGGTTCCGGCTTGTTCGGGGCCTATCTGACATCTCGGGTCGGCCTCATCGGAGAGTTCGGAGGATGCAAAGTTACAGGCCTGCCTTCAGGCGTGAGTTCGCATGAGATGGACTACTTGTTCGGGCCAAGACTCTATTTCCCGACTCATGGGCGCGTGTTCCCATTCGTCCAGGTGCTCTTTGGCGGGGAACGATTCTCTGCTGGGGTGGCGGGTCTGGGCTCGGCGTCAAGCAACACTTTTGCGATGACAGCGGGTGGCGGTGCCGACGTCACTCTATCTAAGCACGTTTCCTTGCGAGCGATTCAGGTAGAGTATCTTTACACCCGCTTCGGTGGCGACTCGCAAAACAACCTAAGGATCCAGAGCGGCATTGTTTGGCGCTTCGGTCGGTAGTGCGAAACACAAAACGTGGAAGTAATTTGTCCTGTCCTTCGGCGCACCACTTTCTACGGGTGGTGCGCCTTTCTTGCGATATAAAACTACTATTACGTTCAGGCTATCTAGAAGAACCGTACATTCAAAAGCCGAATATCATTGTTTAGGTTGCGGAAATACGCGTAAAACCGTATTGAGTGCAAGTAGAGTGTCGAGTAATACTGCATGCGCTAAGCTGCCACATTCCAAGACCTGACTAAGGCGGGACGTATCCCTCAGAGCGTCCCGCCCCAGCACGCTTTTGTCGGTGCCCTTGGGCGGAGGGCACCGTCGCACACCTGGCTCGCCGCAGCCGCACGCGCATGCGGCGGGTCGGGTGTTGAAATTCATCAACGGAACGGGACCGCCCCTGTTCTCTCTCCAAGATTGTCCGGCCACTTCCTGTCAATCATCTTCATGATGTACGCTGCGTGCCGAATCGCATTTTCGACTGCGCAGATTTTCGCCGGGGGTTTGTTTGTCAGGGTCCAGTTCATGGAGGATTGCTGACACGGAATCGACAATTTTGGAGTATATTCCTCCCACAATCTCAGTAGTCCCCGCAATTCTTCGTTTCTTGCGCAATTTGAAAGAGGGCGTATGATTCCGCCCCTCGATATCTTCAAAATGGACCCCGCCGGGCGCGTTCGATGGCTCGAACCTGCCACTGACATCGTGGCCGCAAAGGAGCGACTCAAAGCCCTAGGAACTGGGAGGTACATGGTGTTCAGTCAGAAAACGGGGACCAAGGTTATATTCGAAGTTGATGAAAATTGTGGGTTGAGCGAAATCAGCTCAAGCGAGTGAGCAGCAAGATTTAGGATTGGAGCATAGAAACCTTGGCCGAGAGGCCAACACGACGCGCTGACGGAATCGAAGAGATTACACCTGCGCTCCTCCCGAGCGCGTCAGGAAGATTTTTTGCCTCTTGACAAGGACCTATCATGGAAGTCGCGTAATCGGAAAGGTTCATGCTCGTACCGAGATGTCGGTGGCGCATTACAAAAGCTCTCGGTCGCCAACCACATACTCGCTCTGCACCAAGCCGCCCGCATAAGAACGCGTTGCGATATGGCGAAGCCGGACATCGCGTGGCAGTGGGCCAAATAAATGAATGCCTGCCCCAATGAGCACTGGCACGCGCGTGATCACCAAGCGGTCGATACACCCGGCTGCAAGGAATCGCTGAATCGTAACACCGCCGTCTAAATAAACATGTGTAAAGCCGCGCTCCTTAAGCTGCCTTACGATTTCGGTCGGTTTTCCAAACTTCTTCTCGATAACCGTCCCTTTGACCGATGAGAAATCAAGCGGACGGCTACTCAGCACAATCACCGGCTTGTTGCCGTAAAGTGTGAGGTGGCCGAGCTTAAGCACAACCTCGAATGTCCTGCGGCCGATCACGACTACATCGACGCTGGCCAAGAATTCCTTGAACCCGTGAGGCTCCTGTTCACCCGTGTGCAAAAAATCG
>Ga0126371_10001883_pt1 | contig 17912 bp, 19 predicted proteins | sample PanSoiMetaPlot_4_FD_110145 | JGI IMG/M metagenome (GOLD analysis project Ga0126371, IMG submission 110145) | Tropical forest soil microbial communities from Panama - MetaG Plot_4 | ecosystem: Environmental > Terrestrial > Soil > Tropical forest > Bulk soil | place: Panama | collected 2016-02-17 | reverse complement strand
TGAACCTATAATCTGCAACAAGAAAGGCGAACGATTTCAACGATCAAATTTTGGTGCGAATTTTTTAATTTATAGAGGTCGACCGTATAACGCATCATTGCGTTATATACAACAATAGAATTGCCATAATGTGCGTGCTTTATGCCGCCCCGAGAGGCGTCGATGGCGGCGCGGGAGTTGGATAAGGAAAGCGATGGCAGATATTTCGCTGCAGAAAACAGCAAAAACAGCCAGGAGGGGCCCGCGGGCGGCCGTTCGAAAAGGGCCGGTCCGGCAATCTCGCTCGCTGGTCGCGGGGCTCGGTTAACCGGGCCACTCGGTCGGCAGCACTGTTGGAACGGCAGGCGGAGAGGTGCCAAAATCATCCTGGCGCGTATGCCGGGTACAGTCGCTCTGCTGTTTGACGCGCGTCTTTGTCGAGAAAAGTCTCGTGATCACGAAGTTCTTGAAATCGAAGAGGGGTACGTCATCGCACGTGACCCGAAGCAATCTAGTCGGCGGAAGCACTCGCGGCCTCTTCACTCGAGTTCACGGCAGTGTTCCGACGATAGCGATTACGCGGGCCTCAAAATCAATGAGGTCCGGCTCCCGAAAATCGCCGTAATGGCGGGGTGCGTTGGATAATGAACGGGCACGTCGCGCAACGATCGACGGCGAGGTGAGAGGAAGCAGATGGGCCGCAGCAATATTGTCTGGATAATCGGCGCCTTCGCGGTTGCGTGCGTCGCCTCGGCGAAACCGGCTCCGGCGGATCTCGCCGTCACGGCGAACGACAGTCACAGCACGAATGTGGAAGGCGTCGTCGGCCCGGCCAAAAACCCGCCTCCCGATACCATTTCGGTGATCGATGTCGCGCAATACCCGCCAAAGGTCGTCGCGACCGTCGAAGCCCCAACCAGCGTTGTCGGTGCGCCGACCTCGATCTGGATCGCTCCGGACGAGAGCTATCTGATCGTGACTGCGGCGACCAAAATCGAACCGCAGAATCCCGACAAAATCGTATCTGATGATCGCGTGTCGGTAGTCGATTTGACGTCCGTGCCCCCGAGGGTCGTCCAGCAGGTCACAGCGGGTGAAGGCGCAAGCGGGGTATCTGTTTCACGCGACGGAACGCTCGCGCTTGTCGCGAACCGCACCGAAGGCACACTTTCGATCTTCACGGTCAGGAGCAAACGATTGGAGCCAGCAGGCAAGTTGGACCTCGGAAGCACGAAGGGAATGCCGAGTTCGATCGCTTTCCTGCCCGACGGCAAGACGGCTCTCCTCACCCGTTACGGCGACAATATGACCAATGTGCTGCATATAGAGGGCACAAAAGTCAACGTAGACGAGCGCCCTCTGACGACGGGTGTCAGTCCCGACACGCTCGACATCAACCGCGACGGTACATTGGCCGCGATCTCCAATATGGGTCGTGGTAACGGAGATATCGATACGGTGAGCCTGATCGATTTGACGAGAACGCCGTTCCGCACAGTCGAGACGGTATCTGTCGGGCATTCGCCGGAAGGACTTAAATTTTCACCCGACGGCAAGTTCCTCGCCGTGGCCAATGTCGAGGGATCGACGAAACCTCCCAGTTCGTCTTTTTATAACAACCACGGCACCTTGGTTGTGTTTGCTGTCGAAGACGACAGCCTCCGCAGACTAGCCGACGCGCCAATTGGCAGATGGTCGCAGGGCGTTGCCTTCTCGAAAGACGGCCATACGATACTTGTCGGGTCGATGATCGATCGCGGTCTTGATGTGTTCCGCTGGGACGACGGCAAGCTAATTGCGGGGCCAAAATTGGAGATCGGCTCGGGCCCGGCCGCAATCCGGACTGCCTGGCCCTGATATGCGCCGGCCGCCGCGCTTCGCCCTTGTCGTCTCGGCCGCGCTGCTGGTGATCGCCGGTAGCTATACCGCCTATTGGTTCATCGTGGCGGGACAGATCTCGGATGGCGTTACAGCTTGGGCTGAAGCGGCGCGAGCCGACAAGATCGACGTCTCGTGGCAGAAAATCCGGGTTACCGGCTACCCGACCGCTTTCCGCGTCGAGGTCGAGGCTACGGCTTTGCGCGATGATGCATTGACCCCGCCGCCTGAGCTCCGCGTCCCCAAGCTCGCCGGCAGCGCTCATCCTTGGGATTTTGCCGATTGGTGGCTGACCGCGCGCGATGGGTTTAGCGTTGATATGGCCGGAACCGGAGATCGTGCGCCGGTAAAGCTTACAGTCCGCACGACGGAGGGGGTCGTCTCGATCCTAGCTGGAGGCGGCTGGAATTTATGGCTGAGACTGAGGGATGGCGTAGTAGATACCGCAGCTCCGGTTCAGATCAGTTCGGCCGATGCCTGGGTTACTGCACCGCCGCCAGGCCAGAACACGGACCCTAAGACCGCTGTTGCCGTGAGTGCGCGGCAGGTTTCGCTGCCAGCTGCGATCGGGCCCCTTGGCAATACAATCGACGTACTCGACTTTGGTGCGACGATGAAGGGCGCCATCCCCGGCGGCAAGTTGGCCGATGCAGCTGCCGCCTGGCGCGATGCTGGCGGCACAATCGTACTCGACAACCTTAATCTCAAATGGGGCGCTCTCGACGCGACGGCGTCGTCGGGCAGGATTGCTCTCGATCAGGAGCTGCAGCCGATGGGGGGCTTCTCCGGAGCTTTCCGCGGTTATGACCAGATATTAACGGCGCTAGTTGCAGGCGGCCAAATGCGGGCGAGCGATGCTGGATTGGCGCGGATTGCACTGAGCTTGCTCGCCAAAGCCGGGCCCGATGGCAAGCCTGAGATCAGAACCGCCTTTACGATCCAAAACGGTCAGATGTTCCTCGGGCCGGCAAAACTCGGCAAAGCGCCGCGGCTCACCTGGGAATAACGCCCGCGAGTATCAGGCCTGTTTTGCCTCGATGATCGAGCGCCGAATCGCCCGTGTTCGCGTGAAGAGTTCCTGCAATGTGTCGCCCTCGCCCCACCTGATGGCCCGCTGCAACGCTGTCAAGTCTTCGGTGAAGCGCTGCACAATCTCGAGCACCGCCTCGCGGTTGTTGAGGAAGATGTCACGCCACATCACCGGATCGGAAGCCGCAATGCGGGTGAAGTCCCGGAATCCGCTCGCCGAAAATTCTATGACCTCGGATTTGAGGCTTCCCTCTAAGTTCGTCGCAGTCCCGACGATCGTGTAGGCGATCAAATGGGGCAGATGGGACGTCATCGCCAACACCTTGTCATGATGGTCGGCGCTCATTGTGACAACGCGCATGCCACAGCGCTCCCACATCCCTGCTACTGCGGCCACGGCGTCGGACCCCGATCCGGACAGCGGTGTCAGAATGCACCAGCGATCACGAAAGAGTTCTGCAAAGCCCGATTCGGGTCCGGAATGTTCCGTGCCGGCGACTGGGTGCCCGGGGACGAAATCCACGCCTTCCGGCACGTACGGCTGTAGATCGCGAATGACCGCCTGCTTGACCGAGCCAACATCCGTCAAGATCGTACCGGCCTTCAGCACTGGCATGATCTTCTCGCCAATTGCGGCATACGCAGAAAGCGGCGTCGCGATCACAACGAGATCAGCGCCGTCAGCGGCCCGTGCCGGATCGTCGGTAGTTTCATCTGCGATTGCGAGGCGCCGCACCGCGGTCAAAGTCTCGGCCCGACGCGCGCAAGCTACGATCGAGGTCTCCGGACTATCACGTCGCAATGCCCGGGCGAGCGAAGATCCGATCAGCCCAATCCCAATCAGCGCCACGCGCTCGAACGCGCCATTGCTCATTGTGTGGCCATGAACTCGGAGAGCGTCGCGGCTGCTGTTTCCATTTCCGGTCCGGTTCCAATTGTAATCCGCAGATGCTGAGGCAGTCCGTACGCCCCCATCTTGCGTGTCAGGATTCCTCGCGAATGCAGGAAAGTGGACGCGGCATCCGCATCGGGAAAGCGAGCGAGAACGAAATTGGCAACGCTCGGCGTCAGCGAAAGGCCGAGTGCCGCAAGCCGTTCGGAAAACCAGGGCTGCCAAATCTCATTATGAGCGCACGCCCGATTCAACGCCTCGACATCCTCGACCGCCGCAACCCCGGCGGCGAGCGCCGGTGCAGCCACATTGAACGGCCCCCGCACCCGGTTCAGAACGTCGGCAATCGCGGGCGGGCAGTAAGCCCAACCAAGGCGCAACCCTGCGAGAGCGTAAATCTTCGAAAACGTGCGCAACATCACGACGTTTTCGGCGCGATCGACCAACGTAATACCAGGCTCGTAGTCGTTACGGTTGACGAACTCAGCGTAAGCCGCGTCGATCGCGAGAAGGACCGATGGCGGCAATCCGGCATGAAGTCGCGCCAAATCCTCTCGCCTGAGATAAGTGCCTGTGGGATTGTTTGGATTGGCAATGAAGACGACGCGAGTTCGCTCGGTCACTCGAGCAAGCAATGCATCGACATCGGTGGTCAGCGCCCGCTCGGGCGCGGCAATTGGCGTGGCGCCGACCGACTTCGCACCGATCGGATACATTAAAAAGCCATGGCAGCTGTAGAGAACCTCGTCGCCTGGGCCGGCATAGCAGCGCAGCAACAACGCGATCAGTTCATCCGAGCCGGCCCCGCAAACGATGCGACTTGGGTCGAGCCCGTGGAATTGGCCGAGCGTTTCTCGCAACTCCAGGGCGTTCCCGTCCGGGTAGCGATGGATGTCGCTAGCCAGAGTGCGGTAAGCGGCGATCGCTTTGGCACTTGGTCCCAGGGCGCTTTCGTTGGAAGCGAGGCGGATCGGCCGCTCGACGCCCCCGATCTTAGCCTCGCCGCCAACATACGGCGAAATATCAAGGATGCCTGAGCGAGGCATCGGACTCAGTGAGAGCGCCATGGGTTTAGCCTCTTGCAGCCGATGCCATCGCGGGAAGAGGCACCGCATAGCCGCCGAGCGGCACCAAGCTACGCAGGGTTCCGCCCATTTCTGCACGGAACCGGTCGAGGCGCGGGTCGCCGGCGGGCACGAATCCATCGATCTCGAACACTGTGGCCGCACGGCCATTACCGGACGATGCGAGGAAAGTGCACACCAAGCCGAGTGCCGACAAGATCTTCAAAATCTGCGCGCGACCGATATCCGCGACGTACTCACCACCTAGCAAAGTGCGATCGAGACCGCTTTCCTGATATTCGCCATGCCCGATTGCCAATGCGTCGATACCATCGGCGCGGGCGTTGCCGCGAGAACCGAACGGAAGTCGCGCAATGACCCGCGGCGTGTTCGTGTTCGGCAAAAGTAGCTGCGGCCACCACGGATCCGCCTCGTCTGTCCGGAACATTGGCACAACACCGACCGAGGCGTCGCCTTCGGAAACAGCCTTGATGACGTCAAGAGGCGTATTGTAAGCCCTCATTGGCGTGTTGCTGCCGTAATGATCGCGCGCCAGATCCCAACATTCTTGGCGCTCGCACGGAGCAAACACCGCGACCGAAAAAGGGGATTGCAACCTGACCGTCGCGGCCAACATTTCCCGCCACATGCGCACGAGGGTCGCGACAGGGAAGATGCCATGGTGACGCCCCACAAGGCGGCGGATAATTTGCGCCTCGCGGGCCGGCTGATGAGCGGGCCTATCGCTTCCTCTTTTGGTGGCCGCGACCAGCGACACAACCTCGGCTCGCTCTATCAGGAGATCCTGCAGCCGATCGTCGATTTCGTCGAGACGCTGGCGCAAGCCTTTAAGATCTGAAGGGGTGGAGGACATGGGTTTGGTCGCTACAAGAGGCGGCGTACTAGTAGGGTTCCGCCTCGACAAAATCAAAGAAAACGTTGACATGCCTGACCCGAGGTCACTACTTACGCGCCCCCGATCGGGCGCCGGCGGCAAGAGCTGCGGCCGGCCGTTGCCTAGTCGCATTGGTCTAGAGCTCTTCCATTGTCGGCTGTGATCTCACCTCGCCTCCGCTCGCGCTCCGACCAAGATTGGCCCGGTCATCGGCTGGTGGTACGTGAGCAGTTGCAGCTTGATTGCGGGATCGATTTCGGCCCCTTTACAATCGCCTATCAGACCTACGGTACACTCAACCCGGATCGGTCGAATGCGATCCTCGTCTGTCACGCGCTTTCCGGCGATCAATATGTCGCAGATCCCCACCCGATAACGGGCAAGCCCGGCTGGTGGGAGACGCTAGCGGGGCCCGGTGGAGTGCTCGACACAGAGCGCTACTTTCTCATTTGCGCGAACGTCCTCGGTGGCTGCATGGGGACGACAGGTCCCCAGGATATCGACCCGGCTACTGGGGAACCTTGGGCATTATCGTTCCCGGTGATCACGATCCGCGACATGGTTCGAGCGCAAAAACTTCTCCTCGACCATCTCGGCATCGACAGCCTCTTCTGCGTGATCGGCGGATCGATGGGCGCGATGCAGGTTCTGCAATGGGCGGCCAGCTACCCCGACAGCGTGTTCGCCGCCGTCCCGATCGCCGGAGCCGCACGACATTCCGCGCAGAACATCGCGTTTCACGAAGTTGGACGCCAAGCCATCATGGCCGATCCCGACTGGTGCGGTGGGCGTTATATCAGCCTCAGCCGAAACCCGGTTCGGGGCCTCGCAGTCGCGCGAATGGCTGCCCACATCACTTACCTTTCGGAGGCCGCACTACACCGTAAGTTCGGGCGGAACTTGCAGGATCGTCACACCGTCACCTATGGATTTGACGCGGATTTTCAGGTCGAAAGCTATCTGCGCCACCAGGGCAGCACATTTGTTGACCGGTTCGATGCAAACTCCTACCTCTACATCACCCGCGCGATGGATTATTTCGATCTCGCGGCGGAGAATGGCGGATCTCTGTCCAGCGTGTTCAAAGAGACACGATCCCGCTTTTGCATCATCTCGTTCACGAGCGATTGGCTCTTCCCGACATCCGAGAGCAGAGAGGTCGTGCACGCTTTGAACGCGGCGGCCGCGAATGTGAGTTTTGTCGAGGTCGCGACCGATAACGGACACGACGCGTTTCTCCTGCACGAGCCCGAGCTGTTCAAGACCTTGCGCGGCTTTTTGAACGGGTGTGCCGAGCATCGCGGGCTTACCCGCTCGTGGTGATGGCTGCGTCAGCTGAAACCGCGACGCTGGGGCTTGCGGCGAGCGCGCAGGCAACGGTAGCGGCTGCCGCGGGCGAGTTGCGGCAGGATCTGAGGTTGATTGCCGACATGATCGAGCCAGGCTCCCGGGTGCTTGATATCGGCTGCGGCGATGGCGCCCTGCTCGCATACCTGGCCCAGTACAAGAGCGTTGACGGCCGTGGCATCGAGCTGAGCCAGTCGGGGGTCAACGCCTGCGTCGGCCACGGCCTGTCGGTCATACAGGGGGACGCCGATCGCGACCTTGACGCGTATCCGAGTGGCGCTTTCGATGTCGTCGTCTTGAGCCAGACTCTGCAGGCGACCCGGCAGCCGCGAAACGTCGTCGCAGCGCTCGTGCGCATCGGCCGACGAGCAATCGTGTCATTCCCGAATTTCGGGTTCTGGCGCATTAGGTTGCGGCTGCTGGTTACTGGACGAATGCCGGTCTCGCACTGTCTTGCTAACCCTTGGTACGAGACCCCGAATATTCATCTCTGTACGATCCGCGACTTTGTCGCGTTATGCGACGAGCTTGACGTTCGAGTGGAGAGGAGCGTCACTCTCGATCGCCACGGCCAACCATTTTCGCTCGATCCGCATGGCGGCTTAGCCAATCTGCTCGCCGAACAGGGCATCTTCGTGCTTTGCGGCAGTCGCAACGAAGGCGATACCCGATCGTGAGCTGCCGATGCTTATAGCCCAGATCACCGATACTCACATCACAGCGCCCGGCAAGCTTCTTATGAGCATCGTGGACACCGCCGCTGCTCTCGAACGGGCAGTTTCGGCGGTCAATAAACTGAACCCGCTGCCCGATGCCACTCTCCTTACAGGAGATCTTGTCGAGGGCGGCGCGCGGGAGGAGTACGCGCATCTGCGTTCGCCACTCGCGCCGTTGCGAATGCCGGTGTTCGCGATCCCGGGTAACCACGACGAACGCGAAGCGATGCGGGAGGTGTTTCTTTCAGACGGCTACCTCCCTCGGCAAGGTTATCTGAACTATGTTGTCGAAGACTATCCGCTACGGCTTATCGGGCTTAACACCTTGGTTCCGGGCGAAGGCGGCGGCACGCTCTGCCCGGAGCGATTACGGTGGATCGCGGATGTGCTCATTGCGGCACCCGATCGGCCCACTCTGATGCTAATGCATCATCCCCCTTCGCAACGGGGATCCAGCGGATGGACCGGGCCGGCCTTGGCGGCACTAGCGCTTTCGCCGAAATTATCCGCAACCATCCTCAGGTCGAGCGAATAGTCTGTGGCCATCTCCACCGTGCGATCGAGAGCCGTTTCGCTGGCACGATCGCCGGAACCGCCCCGAGCACAGCTCACCAGATTGCCCTCGATCTTCGCCCCGAGGCACGTCTCAGCTTCACGTTGGAGCCACCCGGATATCAGCTACATTTGTGGCGCGAGGGCGTGGGCCTCGTCACTCACACCGCAACCATCGGCGAATGGTCAGGTCCCCATCCCTATTCTAGAAGCGTCGTCACCGATTAGTCTGAGCCCAGCTAGAGACCATGCGGTGCTGGGGTGTAGACGAGGCGGCGGCGTGGTGCGTGGGCGAGCGCTGGCTTCGCGTAGATCTGCTTGGTTGCCTCCACCAGGACGACCCCGGCGAAAGTAGGGAACCAACGCTTGCCAATCCGCTCCCATGCCGCCGCCGAGCGCAGGATCATGCGCTTCCGCGCCGGCGGAATGAACAAAGCGGTGTCTGAACCGACCGGAGTGAACTGTTCGTCGCGCAGCAACCGCGACAGCTGGTACATCGTATAAGGCTGGCCGGACCCGAACGGGGTGCGATCGAGCCGCGCCCAGATCCCGCGACGGTTGGGTGCGACTACCAGCAACCGACCGCCGCCGGCGAGAACGCGCCAGATCTCCTTCAACATCGGCCCGACTTGTTCGGTCGTCTCGAGCGCGTGAACCAGCAGCACGCGGTCGATCGAATAATCCGCAAAGGGCAACTCGCCCTCATCCGCCAAAGCGACGAGGTTGCGGCCCTCGGGCGACCAACCGAGCACACCCAGCGAGGCCGGCATCAACGCGACCGTCCGCTCGGTCTCAGCAGATAGGGGAGACAAGAACGGCGTCGGATAACCGATCCCGAGGAGCCGCATGCCGCGAAGATCCGGCCAGACGCGCTGAATGGCGTTGCGAATCATGCGGCGGGCCACCTGGCCAAGGCCGGTTCGGTAGAAATCCCGCAAATCGACGACGTCGGAGGACATCGCGTTATCCTAGCAGCTGTTGCCCGATCGGCCGTTCGTCCGCAGGGCCATGGTCGCGGCGCACGAGCATGATCTCGTCGACCGCATCGCGCTCGTCCCGGCCCCGGTCAGTCCCGATCAGACCGGCGACTCGCTCGCTCCCGCGAACTCCCTGATGAGGTACTTCACCCGATGATCGTAATTTTGCTGCCCGGGCCCAACAGCGGCAGCAAGCCAAGCAAGACCTCCTTCTGGACGGCAACGCACCCCGCGGTCGGGGCGAAATCCGGAGTCGCTATATGCAGGAAGATCGCGCTCCCCGCACCGGGGACGACGGGGTCCATGTTGTAGCCGATGACGACGAGCGCGTCGTAGAGGTCGCTATCCAGCCACATCCGCTCGGCGCTTGCGGCATAAGGAAGCGACACGAGCCGATTGTAGTTGGGGTCGCCGGGATCATCGACCCAGCCGTCGTTCGGCGCGAGTGGCGTCGTCGGCAAATGTGATATGGGGGTTGCAATCCTATCCTTCCGATAGAAGACCAAGACAAGCGGATAGGTACCTGACGGTGTAGCCCCGTCGCCCTCGTGCTTGTCAGCCTTGATTCCCGCACGGCCGACCGCGGCGCCGGCGCTACCGCGAGACCAATGAAGGTAACCATCGCGGTACTCAAGGTCTTCGTGTTCGGTTTCCGCAGTTCGGGCCAACCGCGCCGCCATCAATTGCAGCGGAACCGTAAGGAGCCGCCGGCGATCAACCCGGCGACGATACTGCCCCTCATCCTCCCTCTCCCCGCAAGCGGGGAGAAGATTGGGGTGAGGGGGCAGCCACGTAACCAAGCGGCATTAATACATGTGCTGCCCGCCATTCACTGAGAGCGTCGAGCCGGTAATGAAGTCGGCGTCGTCTGCGACGAGGAACAGCACCGCGCGCGCGATGTCTTCGGCCTTGCCGAGACGGCCGACGGGAATTCGGGCAATGATCTTCTCGAGCACTTCGGCCGGCACCGCGCGTACCATTTCAGTGTCGACATAGCCGGGGGCGACGGCGTTAACCGTGATGCCGCGGGCCGCCCCTTCCTGCGCCAGCGCCTTTGTAAAGCCGTGCATCCCGGATTTCGCAGCGGCGTAATTGACTTGGCCGTACTGTCCCGCCTGACCGTTGATCGAACCGATATTGACGATGCGGCCAAATGCTCGCGTCCGCATTCCTTCGATAGCAGCCCTCGACATATTGAAGCAGGAGGTGAGGTTCGTCTGGATCACCGCATTCCATTGATCGTCGGTCATCCGATGCATCGTCGCGTCGCGCGTGATCCCGGCATTGTTGACGAGCACATCGATCGGCCCGAGCTCGGCCTCGATCTTCTTCACGCCCGCGGCACAGGCGTTGAAATCGGAGACATCGAATTTGAAGACCGGGATCCGGGTCTCTTCGTTGAAGAGCTGCGCCGCTCTGTCGTTGCCGCCGTAATTCGCCGCGACTTTGTATCCGGCGCCCTTCAACGCCACCGAGATCGCGCGGCCGATGCCGCGCGTCCCGCCGGTCACCACCGCCACCCTAGGCATGACTTCCTCCTGTTGTTTCTAATTTCGACTAGTCACGCTCGACGCACATCGCGATGCCCATACCGCCGCCAATACACAAGGTCGCCAGGCCCTTCTTTACATTGCGCCGTCCCATCTCATGCAGCAGCGTCACGAGGACCCGCGCCCCGGAAGCGCCGATCGGATGGCCGAGCGCAATAGCCCCGCCATTCACATTAACCTTCTCGACATCCCAACCGAGATCCCTGTTGACGGCGCAAGCCTGAGCCGCAAACGCCTCGTTCGCCTCAATCAATTCGAGGTCGCCCGCCGACCAGCCAGCCTTCTTCAACGCCATGCGGCTGGCTGGGATCGGCCCGGTGCCCATGATCGCAGGATCAACACCGGCCGTCGCCCACGAGACGATACGGGCCAGAGGTCGCAAGCCGCGCTTTTCCGCCTCCACCGCCGTCATCAGCACAACAGCCGCCGCTCCGTCATTGATCCCGGAAGCATTGCCTGCAGTAACCGTGCCGTTCTTGTCGAAAGCCGGGCGCAATTTCGACAGGACCTCGACGGTCGTGCCGTGCTTTGGGTGCTCGTCGGCGTCGACGACTGTTTCGCCGCGGCGCATCTGAATCGTGACCGGTACGATCTCGTCCTTGAAGCGGCCCGCTTTTTGCGCGGCTTCGGCCTTCGATTGCGACGCGGCCGCAAAAGCATCCTGCTGCTCGCGCGTGATCTGCCACCGCTGTGCGACATTCTCCGCGGTGTTGCCCATGTGGTAGCCATTAAATGCATCCCACAAGCCGTCGCGGATCATCGTGTCGACGAGCTCGGCATCGCCCATCTTGACGCCGTTGCGCAGATGGATGCAGTGCGGCGCCTGGCTCATGCTCTCCTGCCCGCCGGCAACGACGATGTCGGAATCGCCGTTGCGGATCGCCTGGTAGCCGAGCGCCACGGTCCGCAACCCGGAGCCACAGAGCTGGTTGACGCCATAGGCGGTCACCTCGAACGGCATCCCGGCACCGATCGCCGCTTGCCGCGCCGGGTTCTGCCCTTCGCCGGCAGCGAGGATCTGGCCCATGATGACCTCCGAGACTTCTTTTGGTTCGACATGGGCGCGCCGCAGCGCCTCGGTAATCGCTACCTCACCGAGCTTGTGGGCCGGCAGGCTGGCGAGCCCGCCGGCGAATGTTCCGACTGGGGTACGTGCGGCGCTCGCAATGACGATATCGGTCATCAGAGAAATCTCCTCACAAGGTTAACGACAATGTGGGCAGCGTCCGGCGAATGTAAAAGCCGCGATCACCGAGTGTCCAGCCAGCGCCGATTGGTGCGGCTGCGGCGCTAATTGTGACACATCTCATGAGAGCCGGACCGGCCGTCGAGCGAGGCAGCACGCGCTTTCGCTCTGCACATCCGCGACGGCTCAGTCGGACTCGACGCCTACAACTATCAATTGCATCGGCGATTGTCGTTTGCTGCATCTGCAGCGAGTCTGCAGCAAAATATCGCCCAAGGGTTGCGGTGGCATTCGAGCGATCGCAGGTGCGACCGCGCTTCCTTGCTAAGATCACCACCGATCGCATTGCGGCGCCGCGATTGCCATCAGAGGGCATCGCGTGATGGACCAACTGCTCACCGGCGGGTGCGACGTTTAATGACACCACACCATTGCGGCTATTTTCGGCATCTCGCCTCGGTGCTTACCGCGCCGCTGCCGCCCGCGACGTGCTCGGGTTCCTGATCGCCGAGGATGACCCCGAGCACGGTGACGTATTCATGACATTGGGCGAAAATTTCCATACGCTCGATATCGGCCAGCATCCCGCGCCCAATGACGCGCCCGCAACGTGGTCAGATCGGGCTAGCGCACATCGCCTTCCGGGTTGGCAGCTACTCGGCACTGCGGGACGCTTATGCGCACCTCATCAAGAATGGCGTCGAAATCATGCGGGCCACCAATCACGTCAATCAACGCAGCTTTTATTTTGCCGATCCCAGATAGTAATACCTTAGAGATCTATTACGAGCTGCCCACGCGCTAGAGTTGTTCCGCGGCGGTCGTGCCGATCAGGGCGAAACGCTACCAGTCAGTCGTCCCGGCGAGCCGCTGCCCCAGTAGTTGCTCGAGGATTGGCCTGGACCCCAGATGAAGGCGCCGATTGAGGCGCTTGAGCACCCGAACGAGCGCGCATTCGCGTAAACCCGAGTCAATGAGGCACGCAGCCGGTCCCGTCGACGAAGGTCTCGCCGCACAGAATGTTCAGCCGGTGATCGTACGGCGAGCCGAGCAAGGGCGTGGTCTGCGCGATGAAACTCGCCGTCACTGCATTACTTTGCCAGCTTACGTAGTCCGCCTCGCTGTCCCAGATTTCGAGGAACACGTAGCGGTTGGGCCGATCGAGCTGTTGCAGCACGGTAAAGCTCAGCAGCCGGCCGATATTCGCTTTACTGGAGGCAGCGCCATATCTTACGAGCCTGTTCTGACCTGCGTCCGGGTCTTCCTCCAGAACCTCCTGGAGAAAATCGGCATAGGTTATGACAAAAAGTGCACCGCTGGACCCGACCGTCGAGGGCAGACTACTGCTGGTCCAAGACGTACCGAATGATTTTACGAGGCTGTACTGGCGATCATCCAGCGGGCTGCCGATGCAGCAACCGAAGTCGGGAGGCGGTGGAGGCGGCTGGATTTGTACGGCATAGCGGAAATCGACGCTGTGTCTTTGAGCCAAGTGCCGGTCGAGCGCTTCGCGGCTATCCCAAACGTCGACGATCTGGGCATGGTTCGCTGCGAGGATCCAGTTGACGATGCGGAAGCTCTCTAATCCCTGATCGTGCAGGCTGGCGTCACGGTAGTCGAACAGAGCCTTGTAAGCCGTTTGCTGGAAATCGACGTCGTTTATCGTTGCCGGAATGACATCGACATGAGTTATGTCGAAGATCGGCCCGGCGAACGAGGCGCGGTTGTCCCGTTGCGGGCCACTCTCCGCATAGCTCGTTACCGAGAGCATCAACGACACGACCGTCAATGTTGGGATTGGTCTTAGCCAATTCGGCATAGTCAGGTCCTCCCCTCGTTTTTGTCTGTCGGCAGCGCTGTGCAAAGGGCTGTCGACGTTCGGGTTCCTCAGCCGGTTGGACAGCGACGGCCAGTTTAAGGTTACCGCGAACGGCGGTGACGTCAACACGTCCTGTGGCAACTAAATCAGGTTAATGTGCGACCTGGTTCAGAAGCAAATCCCCATGTATAGCGAGGCTTCCTGTTCACTAGAATTTTAACGATATAGTTAATTGATATTCCTGATTTTATAATAAGCGTGATTTTTTCGTTACGCGTAGGTGACAGCAGCCGTATCAAGTTGTCCGCGGCTCCAAGATGGGAGCGAGCCACAGCATCTAATCCTCCAAGGAGGAATGTTGAACCCCAACGGTTTTTTGAGCCAAAGCGCCGGTGGCTTTGGCCACCCCGAGTGTCTGAACCCGCCCGATCTCACCACGCTGCCGGCAGTGCGGAACCCCTAGCGCCGCCGAGACCGAAGAGAGGCGGCGCCAAGCCGCTTCTCCACAGTTCACCCGAGTATAACATCGAAGGTGCCGGCGAGAGCGCCGGGCTCAGCCCCCGGCGCCGGCCCGAGAGACACGATCAGCCGGGCACGGGCGGTGGGATCGCGCACGCCCATCAGAATGCCGTCGCGCTCGTTGCCGGGCTCGCCGGCGACGTACATCTGTGTCGTAAAGCGTGGCGAACCCGCCCGCGACACCGCGAAATGGATATGCGGCGTGCGCCCAGGGTATGGCACGGGCCGGATCGTGCGAAAGCGATAGCCGCCGGCGTCATCCGTCGTGGTTCGGCCATAGCCTTGGAAGTTATCGTCGCGCGGCGGGCCGGCGCGGTCGTCGTGGACATAATGGTACCGGCCGTTTGCATCGCATTGCCAGATCTCGACCAGGGTGCCGGAAACAGGTCGTCCGCTACTATCGAGAACACGCCCGCTGACATAGGTGGTGGTGCCCTTCGCTAGCCCTTCATGTCCGGTGACCTGGATCAGGTCATTATCCGAATCCGCCGGCAGCGACAGCGGATAAAAGGGTCCCGCCGTTTGCGCAGGTGTGAGCAGCATCGATTCCGCCTTCGCGCTGGTCCAGATGGGCCAGCCGGCAGCACAGGCTGCGAAACCTTCGAGCATTCGGCGCCTCGGGATCATCGGCCAACCTCCTCGCGCTGATCGCGAACCGAAATGTGGTAGGCTGGAGTCGCAAACCGCATCCCAAGAAGAGGCGGCTATTTCATTCGGGGGAGAGACGGAGATGCGACCTACCACCAACGCGCTCGCGGTTGCCGCTTTTGCCTGTATCCTGGCAACGCCCGCGATTGCACAACTGCTTAATCAGAAGACTCTGCCTGCGGCAATGGCAATGACAATCGCGCAAACCGCTCTCGATACGTGCACGAAGGAAGGCTACCATGTCTCCGTGCATGTAGTCGGCCGCAACGCCGAAGTTCTTGTGGCGATACGCGGCGACGGTGCGCCACCGCATACGATGGAGAACAGCCAGCGCAAGGCTTACACCGCGCGTACCTTCCGCATCCCGTCTGGTGAATTCGCGCAGCGGGTCAAGGAGAACCCTACGAGCGGCGCTGTACACCTTACGGGGATCGTTGCGGCGCAGGGCGCGCTGCCGATTAAGGTCGGGGATGATGTCATCGGCGCCGTCGGCGTTTCGGGTGCTCCGGGCGGCGAGAAGGACGAAGCGTGCGCAAAGGCCGGTATCGACAAGGTCGCCGACCAGCTCAAATAGACCGCGTTCGGCGGGGGGCGGGCGATTCCGAGGGAGGGCGGAGCTCTATGGAGGGGCGTCCCGATCCTGGGAGAGTTATGGCCGAGGTCGAGACCGAACCCTCGCCTTACGCCCAGCGGGTCGCACGCGTCGTGCTGGTCATTGCCTTGGCAGGACTCGGGGCGTGGATCCTCTATCGGTTCCTTGCCGCACTCGTCTGGGCCGGCGTGCTGGCCATCGCCCTCTGGCCGTTCTACCGACGGCTGCTTCGAACTCTTCCTCAGCGCGCGGAAAGCGTTGTAGCGCCTCTATTGGCCACCTTGTTAACCGGCCTCGTGTTCACCGTTCCATTCGTCTATGTCGCGATCGAGGGGGCGCGCGAGGCGCACGTCATCGTTCAATATCTCGGCGAGGCGCAGCATAACGGCGTCCCGGTGCCGGCGTGGATCCCGCAACTCCCTGCAATCGGTCACATTGCCGAGGAGTGGTGGCTCGCCAATCTGAGTGAGCCCAATGCGGCCAAGGAATTATTAGGAAGCATAAACCCGCGTTCTCTAGCCGCATCGGCTCGCCTATACGGCGCTGAGGTCGTCCATCGCTTGATTATCTTCGGCTTCACCCTCCTCACTTTGTTTTTCCTGTTCCGCAATGGGAGCTTTTTCAGCGGTCAATTGTTGCGATTGAGCGACCGCGTATTCGGCCCGGACGGCGAGCGGATCGGGCGAGGCATGGTCCAGGCAGTGCTGGCAACGGTAAACGGCCTGGTGCTGGTCGGACTTGGCGAAGGCGCGGTGATGGGGATAGCCTACATTATCGCTGGCCTGCCGCATCCGGTCTCCGTGGCGGCGCTAACCGGCGTCCTCGCCGTAATCCCGTTCGGTGCACCGGTGGCCTTCGGCGCCGCCGCGCTGTACCTTGCTGCGACGGGCGATACGATCGCCGGCGCAGCAGTGTTCTGTGTCGGGCTCGCCGTCGTCTTTGTGGCGGATCACTTCATTCGACCGGTCATCATCGGCGGTGCGGCACGGCTGCCGTTTCTCTGGGTCCTGCTGGGAATTCTCGGCGGGTTGGAGACTTTTGGGATAATCGGGTTATTTCTCGGCCCGGCGATAATGGCCGCGCTGATCTCGGTGTGGCGGGATTGGACGCAGGTGTCGCCGGTCGATAGGCAAAGCAGGCCGCCGGGAGCGGAAGCGTAGCAGATCCGCCACGAACATGAAAATGCTGCTATAATTTGCGGCTCGGGTTGCGGGTCCGGCCTTGCCGGCGTGGTGGCCACCGCAGATACTGCCGAATACGCTCGGATGGTTCGCGACCCTAGCTCATCGTCGGAAAATTGGGAGGAGCCATGAAATACGTTTGCGACGCCCCAGGCGGGAAGACATGGTTTCGGATCGAAACAGAAGCCGAGGCCGCCAGTGAATCCGACGGCATGCGCCACGCCGTCGAGAAGTTCTTTCGCAAGGAGCAGGAAAAAGCGATACAGAGCTTTCAGCCGATCTCTAAGGTATTCATCGAGCAGGAGATCGGCCTCAAAGCGCATGTACAGCGCGAAATGCCTTTGTTTTTGACGTTGCGGGACGACGAGGGGAACCCGCTGGTCACAGCGATGCTGCCGCCCGGCGCCCATGACGACCGAAGCTTTCGTCCGATCATCGTCGGCTTGGCGAACGCGGATCCTTATGTCGATCATGCCGACGCCATTCGCGCCCTTGGCCAGCATTACGGCCTCGCTCTCGACAGAAGCCGCTGCTACCCCTACCGCCGCGATTGATCGACTGCACGGTATTTAGACTGCCAGACGTCGGGCCCGCCTCGACGATGCGGCGGGCCCGAGACAACCGGTTTGTCAGGCGCTGTGAAAAACCAGAGTTCTCAACTCGATGCTCTCGCGCGGCAGGATATCGGCAGGAGCGGTCGGGTCCTCAAAAGCCGAATGGGCGGTAAAGCGCGCCGTGCCGTCCTGCGCCGAATCGTAGCATTTGATCAGGACCGCCTCGTCGGTCCGCATTTCCGGCACATAAAACCAGCGGTGAGCGGGATTGTACCGAACACGGTAGGTCTCGCCCGTCCGATCCCGGTAGACCAGATCGGAAGGAACAAAATCCGCGAACGCTACGCTTGTTGCATCGCAAATCGCCAGCGGCGCGTCGCGCAGCGGCCCCCGGATCGGCCGCCACACATTGACGATTTCGAAACGGTGACGAAGTAGCGCTTCCGCCTCCTCGGCCATTAAGTCGCGGACACGCTGCGGACCGGACTTCACGGTGTAATCGTTATGGACGCTCGTGACCGGCTGCCGCGGGGT
>Ga0126371_10001881_pt1 | contig 17921 bp, 13 predicted proteins | sample PanSoiMetaPlot_4_FD_110145 | JGI IMG/M metagenome (GOLD analysis project Ga0126371, IMG submission 110145) | Tropical forest soil microbial communities from Panama - MetaG Plot_4 | ecosystem: Environmental > Terrestrial > Soil > Tropical forest > Bulk soil | place: Panama | collected 2016-02-17 | reverse complement strand
TTCTTATTTTCACTTTGAAAGCGTAAGCTGAGGGCTGACATGTGCCCATGAAAGCCTTCCGCAATCTCCGAACAATCGGCCTGCTGCTGGTGGTGGTTGTGGCGGCGGCCACTCTGGGATTTCATCTCATTGAAGGATGGAGTTGGTTTGACGGCTTCTACATGGTGGTCACGACGCTGACCACTATCGGATATCAGGAGGTGCATCCACTGTCGCATGCGGGACGCATCTTCAATGTGTTGGTGATTCTTTCAGGAGTCTCGCTCGTGCTGCTCGGCGTGGGGGCACTAAGTCAGGCTTTGCTAGAATTCGAGCTGCAAAGCTTCTTCGGAAGGCGGCGCATGGAGCGCGAGATCGGGCGTTTGGGCGGCCACTTCATCATCTGCGGCATGGGACGTGTGGGCCGGAGCGTGGCGCGGGAGTTGTCGCGGAAGCCGGCACCGTTCGTCATGATCGAGAATGCCGAGGCAAAGCGCCAGCGCTACGCTGAGGAGAATTGGCTCGTGATTGCTGGAGACGCCACCCAGGAACAAACGCTGCGCCAGGCGCAGATAAATCGCGCCAGCGGCTTGATCGCCGCCACAACCACCGACGCGACGAATCTTTATATTGTGTTGACTGCGCGCGGGCTCAATCCGCGGCTGAAGATCATTGCGCGTGCCAGCGAAGATGCGGCTGAGAAACATCTGCTGACCGCTGGAGCAGATTCGGTCGTTTCGCCCTACTCGTTTGCCGGGCAGCGCATCGCGCAGTCGCTTCTGCGGCCACATGTCGTTACTTTCCTCGATACCGCAACTACTCATCTCGGCATGGATCTCGAGATTGGCGAGATTCACATTACTCCCGAATCAGCGTTCGCGGGCAAGACTCTCGAAAGTTCACGCATCCGGCAGGAACGTGGCGTAATCGTGCTGGCCATCAAGCGGAACGACGCCATGCGTTTCAATCCCGCGCCGGACGAGCGGATCGAATCCGGCGACTGCCTCATCGCGATGGGCGAGCCGGCGCAGCTGCGCGAACTTGAGCAGACTGCAGCCACTTCATGAGAACGGATTTCCAATGAAAATTGTGACGGCGGCGGAAATGCGCGAGATCGACCGCGCCACCAGCGAGAAATTCGGCGTGCCATCGCTTACCCTGATGGAAAATGCGGGCGCGGCCGTGGCAGAGCGCGTGAGCGTGTTTCAGTGTGGTAAAGAAAAGGCTGTGGTTGTGTGCGGAAAAGGTAATAACGGTGGAGACGGTTTCGTGGCCGCGAGGCTGCTGCACGAGAAGGGAAGATCGGTTCAAGTTATGCTGCTGGCTGATCCTGCTGATTTGAAGGGTGACGCAGCGGTGATGTATGGCAAGCTGCCGATGGCGGCGACCGTAGTCCGTTCCAGCGATGAGTTAAAGAGCGAGCCTGTGCGCCAGCTATTGTCCGCGGATGTGCTGGTCGATGCGATTCTGGGGACGGGGTTCAAACCTCCAGTCAGCGGGCTCTATGCAGAGGCAGTTGCCGCGATCAATGCCAGCGAGGCGACCGTGATTGCGGTCGACATTCCGTCAGGCGCAGATGCCGACGCAATGGGGCCTCAGCACGGCACGATTGCACGAGCAGACGAGATCGTGACGTTTACAGCGCCACGACCGGCGCACGTTCTTAGCCTTCTCACCAGCGGGCCGACTCATGTGGCTGGGATCGGATCGCCAGATGACGCAATTGTGTCGTCACAGCATCTCAATTTGATTCACCCGCATGATTTTGCGGCACTGATTGGGCCGCGTCCAGCGGAATCGAACAAAGGTAGCTACGGGCATGTGTTAGTCGTTGGTGGATCTGTGGGGAAAGCAGGATCGGTAGCGATGGCAGGAATGGCCGCTTTGCGTACGGGCGCGGGACTCTTGACCATAGGCACTGCGAAATCAGCGCTATCGACTGTGGCCGGATTCTATCCCGAGTTGATGACAGAGCCGTTAACTGAAACCGATGCGGGCACGATCGCGACGAGCGCAGATGTTCGGATTGAAGAACTGATGAAGAGCATGAGCGTGGTTGCGATCGGTCCGGGAATCTCACGCGATCCGGACACGGCCACTTTCGTGCGATCGCTGGTGTCGCATCACAAGATCCCTATGGTCGTCGATGCGGACGGACTCAACGCGTTTGAGGGACACACGAGCGAGCTGAATGGAAATGGCAGGACGTTGGTGATTACTCCGCACCCGGGCGAGATGGCGCGACTGGTGGGATGTTCGATTGCCGACGTTCAAAAAGATCGGCTGGGTGTTGCGCGAAAGTTTGCACGTGAACACGAATTGATTGTTGTGCTGAAGGGGCATCGCACATTGGTCGTCCGTGCTGACGGTGAGGCGTGGGTGAATACGAGTGGGAATCCGGGCATGGCAACTGGAGGAACGGGCGACATTTTGACTGGAATGGTTGCGGCCATGCTCGCCCAGGAGAAGAGAGCGCAAAATCCAGACATTGCGCTGCTGGCGGTTTGTGCGGCGGTGCATTTGCATGGTCTGGCCGGCGATGTGATGCGAGACATCGCGGGCGAGCATTCCCTGACGGCTACGGATTTGCTGCAGGGATTACCGGACGCGTTCGAACGGGCGCGAACAGCAGCGGAAAATAAGTTCGTCGGCTGGGACATGTAGCTTTCCTATGTCATCCTGAGCGTAGTGCTGATGCCACGAAGCGGCGTCAGCACGGAGTCGAAGGCTCCCTAGAGCCGTTGTGCCGCATGCGGCTTTCTTGAAAACGCTATGCACTCATGCAGGTCCTTTGAAGAGCCTGTGGCACTGCATAAATCAGGTCATTCACGGACCCGACACTTCGCTTTCGCTACGTGTCGGCTCGGTTCAGGATGACAGAGCTTGATCGCTCATTGAGACGGCGGCAACTGGATTGTCTTTCCTTGCTTCGCCGAGCGGCGTGCGGCGTCTAGGATTTGTGTTACGGTCACGTTTGCGTCGAGAGATGAAAGCGGTTCTACTTTTGCGCCCTCCAGAACCACGGCTCTCAGATAAGTCATAGAATCGTCGTACGGCGCGGGGATGGGCTTAGCCGCGATCTGAGTTTCCTGATTCTCTCCTGCGCGACGTACGCGGATGTCATCTCGTTTGACCGTGACGGCGTAGCCGGTCTGCCCATAGACCTCCATATCTTTCCGGTCGAAGGGCCAGTTCCATGAAGCCTGAATGATCGCTTGCGCTCTCGGGTACGTGAGAATAATTGTCGCCTCGTCGTCCACCTTCGAATAGATTCCCGGCTTGATTTGCTGCGTGACCGCCGTGACGGTTAGCGGGCGCTCGCCATTCATGAGCCAGGTCATCAGGTCTGCACCGTAGCATCCGAAATCGAAGAGTGCGCCAGCGCCGTTGAGTTTCGGATCTGTAAGCCACGCGAGGAACTCTGGTTCGACGCCGATTTCCTTCGGGCCTCTGTGGCCGTCATGCACCACCACTTTACGAACATCTCCCAGCGCTCCTCCGCGAACCAAGTCATATGCCGCGTGATTGCTTCGATACCAGGAGGTCTCGTAGTTCACGAGTACGTAGATCTTACCGGCTTCGGCGGCCTTCTGGATCGCGAGCGCATCATCCAAGCTGACCGCCAGAGGCTTTTCCATCATCACGTGAACACCGTGCCGGGCGCAGATTTCGACGACTCTTCTGTGGTCTAAGGTATTGGTATACGCGAGCACGGCCTGCGGATGAGCCTTGGCGATCATTTCCTCTAAGCTCGAGAACAATTGCGAACGGTCAAAGCCGTACGTCGCGCCCGCCTGGGTGAGCAGTTGCGCATCCGGCTCCGCCATACCGATAATCTCGATGGCGGGACTCTTACCGGAATATTTGAAGAATCCGTCCACGTGGCCGTGCACGAGGCCAACGATGCCGACACGCAGGCGCGGAGCGGCCTGCGCCGCCGATGATGGTGCATATGAAATTACGCCAGCAAACAGAAAAAGAAGAGCAAGGGAAATAATCGGTGACATTCAGGTTCCTCGAAGTTCGTTCCGATACTAATGCATGCGCCCGGGAAAATGGAGCCACGCAGAGCCTGTCTGTTCGGACATTAATCATAGAGTAAATAGCGGTTTAACCCGTTCAGTTCAGGCACTTTGGAAGCGTCCATTTGCGGTTTCTGAAGCGGAATTCGGACAAGGGGCCACAGTAATCTGTTACGCAACCACGCATAGTGCGATAGTGCAGTTGCCCTATGACTCACTTCCCCCAACCGCACCCTTCGCGGCGCGCGGCCCGAGTCCAGCTGGGAGATTCTGTCCTCGCAGCGATCCGGCTCGAAGACGGCCGCCGCACCAAAGCTAAACTCCAAACCGTCTCCGTGACCGGAGGCCTACTGTGCCTGGCACAGTCGCTGGGGGAAGGCGACTTCGTAGAAGTTGCGTTTCAAACACAGGCCGGCCCAGTGCATGGCATGGCGGAAGTCCTTAGCCCGATGAGAAAGCTGGCTGACAGCGTGCTGCAGCCCTTTCGTTTCGTGGCAATCGAGGACGACGACCATCGACGGCTGCGCACCTCACTCGACCATGTGGTAGAGCGGAATTCGCTTGGCCTGAAGTCGAGTGCTTTCTCGACTTACTGAGCGTTGGCCCGGACTGAAGCGATCCTGCACTAGCTACGCTTCGTCAGCTCTGTCACCGCACGATAAGCCTGATTGATGGCTTCGTCCGTGTAGGCATAGGCACCGGCATCCGCATTGGCGATTGCGATCCGGCCGTAGGTCTTGCGTGCGACTTCGCACGGTGTCTCGCCGCCCGCAAGCCAAAAGGAATCGTACAGAGAGTTGTACTCGTAGGCGTAGCCGTGCGGCCAGCGGTTGACGGTGATCGCAGCGATGTCGCGCGCGGCATCGAAGCCGCCCGGCCCCAGAGTGCGGGCCAATTGATCGCGAATATTGCGCTCCATGGTCTCGAACGTGGTCGTGTAGAGTTCGATGCGACCGAAGGTGTGCTGCTGACGCGCGGGCAACCCCGGATGGCACGCAGCTTTCATCATGTGCATGACAATCGGTTCTTCAGGCTTGCGGGCGCATTCGTAGCCGCCAATACTCACGGGCAGATCAAGGTTCACGAAGGTATGGTACATACCGGGCGCATAAACGGAATTGGTGCCAAGCTTCTCGAACGACTTCCAGTCGCGGATTGCAACATTGGTGTAGAGCAGGGGAACTTTCTGCGCGGAAGCTAGCGCTTCCTTTTGCGGATCGGGCAATTCCTCGCAAATATATGGAATCACCACGTGCCAGCAGGCAAGGACCGCGTTCTTCGCCCGGGTGGTGTACACCTTGCCTCCCTTTGCGTAGGTGACTTCTACCTCTTTCGCGCTCGAAGCATCTCCCAGGTGTTTCACGCGAACGGCAGTGCTATTCAGGCGAATCCGGACTGGTTCCGTGGATTGATCAAGTTTCGCGTAGTTGGCCTTGGCAAGCACAACATCCCTGGCGGAGTTCCCTGGGATGACTCCCGGAATCAATTTGCGAACCAGCAGCCGCGCAATGCTGGCGTTGCCATCGGGAAAGTGGAAGAAGTATTTCTCTGCTTCTTCATTCGGAATGGCATCGCGATTCATGCCCTTGCCCGGCGTCGGATCGAGTTTTAGCCCATCAAAGCCGGGCAGATCGAATCCCCATGCGTCCTGAGCGGCAACAGCGTCGATTCCCAGTCCAAACAGGGGGTGCGGCAGGGCCTGGTACATCTTGACGATGTCCGGGTGAACCCCCGCGACATCAGTCAGAAATTTCGCGTAACTGATTCGCGCCAGCTTGGCTTTTTTCTCGTCTGAGCTGAGTCCGGGGAAGTAATCTTTCGGTTCGTTGTAGAGACGCTGCAGATCGCGTTTCGCCTGCTCGGCCAGAGGTGCTTCGAGCAAGAACTTTTTGAGCAACTCCGGAGTCTCGGCCCCAGCATCTTCGCTTTCACCGCCGCCCCGAGGGTTGGGATTCACGACTAGCTTGTCTACACCGAATGTTTCTTTGTCGAAGAAGATCTTAGGCCGCAGCCCATGCGAGCGGTAGAGATGCTTGGCGACGTATTTCGGATACGAAGAAACGTCGATTCCAAGCTCTTCGATGAACGCCTGCGCAACCGCACTATATGGAGCGGGGCTCTCGATGGCAAACGTTCCGCCAAATCCGAGGCGAAATGCAGGGTTCACGCGAAATTCGTTCCGCTTGGCGTGTCCGCCGAAATCATCGTGATTGTCGAGAATGAGAACGCGCGCTTTTTCGCCAGCAGCCTTGCGATAGTAATGAGCTGCGGCGAGTCCGCTGATGCCGCCTCCGACTACGATCAAATCGTAGGTCTCGCCGGAATCCTTGGGTTTTCCTGCGGAATCCCAAAAAGTGCCGTCGCGAAGGCTGTGCGCGGCCTCAAAAGACCCGGGATGGCTGCCGCGCATTCCGGTGCGAGCGGGAGGATTGTCGGGGGCATTTTCCGGGTTCGCCGAATCGCTAGCGAATAAGCGCCATGGCATCATGGCCGCACCAGCGGTCACCGCCACGCCGTTGACAAAATCCCGGCGCGTGATCTTGCGATGCATCCCCAATTCCCGGTCCCGTGAATCTGACAAGATCTCCCCCCTTCGGCTTCTGGCTCTCGGCGTCCGGCTTTCGGGTAAAGAATTTAAGAGCCCTCGCCGAGGCCGAGAGCCGAAAGCCCAGTCTTTTTACGCTTGGCCTTCGGCTTTCTTAACGGCTAGTTCGGCGCCCTGGAAGCCGATCTTGCTGTGTGTTCCATCGCAGAACGGCTTGTTGACCGAGCCGCCGCAGCGGCAGAGGGAAAAAGCTGTTTTGCCGGTGAGGTCGAACTGATTACCGTTGATATCGACCAGTTCGATAGCACCCTCGGGGGCCTCGACGCGGAACGGACCATTCGGACGGACAGTAATCTTCACTTGAGCCACGAGTAAAAGCCTCCAACCTTACGGGTTTCTAGTAAGCATATGAAGATATCACGGAAACCCGGAACGGGTGGAGTGGCTGGGTTTTCCGCGATTTCGGCCGTGATGGCTTTTGACCGCAGATGGCGCTGAGAACGTCCGCGGAGAAGGCGGAGAGGCTGAGTTCCTGCGCGATTGTCTTTCTCAGCGAGCCGTGCGGCAGTTCCTCTGTGCTCTCGGCGGCAAAAGCTTTTACCACCGAGGACACTAAGGTTCACGAAGGAGTTCTTCGTGTTCCTTCGTGACCTCGGTGGTGGAAATGTCTTACTTGCGGGCGGTTACGGGCTCCGGCAGACATTGGTCATTCCGTGCGCAGCGCCTGCATCGGAGCGATCGCGGCCGCTTGCCGGGCAGGCAGGAAACTGGCTGTCAGAGCGACGACCACGACTGTCAGAAGTGCGCCGGCGAACGTGACTGGATCGCGCGGTTTGAGCCCAAACAGCAATGACTCCATGAATCCTGCTGAGATGAGAGCCATTACCATTCCGACTGCGAGTCCAGCCGCCGTGACCTGCAAACTCTCGCGCAGCAGCAGCCAGAGAATTCCGGCGGGCTTCGCTCCCAGTGCCATCCTTACTCCGATCTCTGCCGTGCGCCTGCCCAGTCGATACGCTAACGTCCCGTAGAGACCAATCGCCACCAGGAACGCAGCCAACAGTCCAAAGAAAGCCGACAAACGCGAGAACATCTGCGATGACGAGTACGACCGCTCGAACACCGCTTGCTGTGTCATCGGATTTTCCAGCGGAACATTGGAATCGAGGGTATGCACGGCCCGCTCAATTGAGGGCAGCAGCGATGTCGGCGTTCCTCTCACCCGCACCTCGACCTCCAAATGTCTAACACCATTCACCTGAGTGTATGGATAGTAGGCCATCGGAATGGGGCCCTCATCCACACGCGTGTACTTGCTATCTTTCACTACGCCAACAATGGTTCGCCGAAACTTGTCGCCGAGTTGATGTCCGATCGGATTCATGCCGGGCATCAATTTCTTGACGAACGTCTCGTTGACTACGGCAACGCGCGGCGAAGCTTCGGTGTCGCTATCATTAATGTCTCGTCCCTTGACTACTGGTACGCCCATCACCTGAAAAAAGTCAGGTCCCACGTCGTTGGAACGAAGTGGAGCTTCGGAGAACGCACGCACGACACCGTCGATGATGGCCTGATTGTTGTCGCTCCAACCTCCGCCCGGGCGATTTTCTGCAAACGTGACGGATTCGATGCCGGGCAAGCTGCGAAGACGGTCGAGCAACGAACGATAAAACTGCAGATTCTGCGCAGTACTCGATGTCTTCTGCGGTGTGATGCCGAAGACGAGAAGACCGTCGGTCCTCATCCCTAGGTTCGTCGCTTGATAGTTTCTGAGCGTGCGAAGCATGAGTCCGGCGGCTACCAGCAGCACGAAACAGAAAGTCATCTGCGTGGCCATCACGATGTTGCCCCTCAGTTTGCCGGCACGAGTGCGGTAGGCGGTGGAGGCCGTCGTCTTCAACGACCCTGCCACGGGAGCGCGCAAGGCCGGAATCAGTGGAGCAAGTCCGAACGCCAACGCCGCAATCGCGCATACCGCAAATGTGAACATCACCACCGCGAGGTCGGGACTCAGCCCGGTTTCGATCTGCGACCATGCGGCGAGGACCTGCGTTGCGGCTAATGCAAACAGCCATCCCAGTGCGCCGCCAACCGTGACCAGCAGCGAGCTTTCCAGCAAAAGCTGCCGGAAGATCTGCCAGCGGCTCGCCCCTAGGGCAAGACGCAGGCTGAACTCTCGTTGTCGCGCGCTCTTCTTGGCTACAAGCAGCATGGCAACGTTTGTGCACGCGATAACGAGCACCAGCGCCACGAGCGCCATCAGCACCTTAACGCCGGCTTCGTAGTTGCCTTCCGTATCGAGGCCTTCGATGCCACGGGCTGGCTGAAACGCAAGCGTAACTTTAGGTGTTTTCGGATCAGGTGCCGTCAGTCCGGTGTAGGCAACACGCTGAAAGCGCGGAGTGACTTCCGCCAATGCCTGCGAAGCCGTCACACCTGGGGCCAAGCGCGCGATCAGTTCCAGGCACCACCAGGTCGGCGTCCCGTAGAGTGTGTTGTACTCGGGAGCATTGCCCCACGCATTCATTTCAGGCCGGCTCTGCAGCGGAATCCAAAAGTCGGTGGATTGCCCGGGCTCGACTCCGAAGAATCCTTCGGGCGCAATTCCGGAGATGGTAAAGGCATTGCCCTTGACGAAAAGCGTTTGGCCCAGAATCGACGGATTGCGCGAGAAACGACGCGTCCAATAGGAATAGCTGAGCACGACATTTTGGGAGTGAGTCTTCTCATCGCCGAGAGTGAATCCGTAGCCGCGGGCGAAGGAGACACCGAGCCCCGAAAAGAAATTGCCGCTGACCATGTCTCCCTCGGCCTCTTCTGGTGTGTCGCCATAACGCACGGCGACTTTTCCGATGGCGAGTGGCACGAAGGCGATCAAGTCGGCAAAAGCATGATGGTCTTGGCGAAGGTCCTCAAAAACCGGCTCAGAAAATGAAGTCGTGGAGTCGCCCGTATTTCCTGCGCCCTCGGGTTGACCGCTTGGGACATGCAGATAGACCAGTTCTTGTGGATTGGGCACGGGCAAGCCCTTGAGCAGTACTGCGTTCATCACGCTGAAGATCGCACTGTTGGCACCAATACCAAGCGCCAGCGTGAAGATCACGGTCACTGTGAACCAGGGAGAATTAATCAGTTGGCGAATGGCATACCGAACTTCCTGGAGCAAGATCTGCATAGAGAACCTCTCGCGGTCCTTAGCCGAGTGACGTTTCCCAGGACAAAATGTGAGCGAAACCGAGAAGTAGGCGCGCGTCGAAGATTTATGCTGCGAACGTCCTGACCGATGCGAGGCTGCGATAGAGGTGCAGGTACTGATCGATCATGCGCTTCGTAGTGAAGCGTTCGCGAGCACGAGTGTAAGCAAGTTCGGCGTACGCGCGGCGCATGGAGCGGTCTTCATTGAGCAGACGAATGTTGTCGGCCAGGCTCGCGGCATCATTCGTGCGGAAGTAGAGCGCGGCGTCACCCCAGATTTCACGGTAGCTCGGAATGTCGTTGGCAACGATGGCGCACCGCGAGAAAGCCGCTTCGAGAGCGGCCATCCCCAGAGGTTCGTAACGCGAGGTGGCCGCGTAGATCGCCGCGCGGCTGTAGAGAGCGCGCAATTGCGCATCGGTCTGCGGGCCGCGAATCGCAACGGACGTTTCTTCCATGGCAACTTTCACGTCCGCACGAATTGGGATACGCGGCATCGGTACAGTTTGTTCCGCCCCCACGATGCAGACCGGCAATGGATGCTGCTGCTGCGTGAGCAAGAAGACCTGTTTGCCTGCGTCGACCAAACGTCCCACCGCCAGAACGCAGTCATCTTTGCTGACGTAAGGGTTGAAGAAGATCGGATTCCGGCCGGGATAGATGACTTCCCCGCGTCGCGGATGCACGTAACTATCGGAGATGCGGTCGAGCATCCATGCCGAGGGCGCAACCACAGCATCGGCGCCCATCAGCCCGTTGAGGACCGTCCTGCGATACCAGTTCAGCGAACGTGGCGTCTGCGGAGGACGATCGTGCACGGCCTGTGACCATGTGATCAGATCACCATGCGCCATAATGACGCGCGGAATGTCGACGGCCAAGTTGCCGTAGCAAAATTGATTCAGGTGCAGAACGTCAGGGCGAAGTTCTTGAACGAGCGACAGAAGAAACCCAGACGACTCCGGCAGATCGTCCTCGGCTTCCTGCATCCACTCGAGCCGAAAAGCTGTCGGACGATAGTCAAGGCCATGGAGGTGATCCATCCACGACGTCTGCTCGGGCAGGGGGATGTCGCCGAAACTGACCAGGGTTACGCGGACGCCTCGGGTTACAAGTCCAGTCACCAGTTCGCGGGCAAAGGTCCACGAACTCGACATCGAGTCGGCAGTGACCAGGACGTGCACCCAACCTCCGGTAGCGAATGCCGCAGGAAATGCGGTTCCGCCGTGCACCATTCTAATGCAATCTCGCGCAACGGGAAGCGAAATCCCGCTGGCAGAGGGGCGTTCTAGTACAAAAATTCGGTCCGGTACAACATTCCGCTAGAACTGGAACTTCAATGCGAGCTGAATCAATCGCGGCGATTCCGCCGCCAAAATCTGGTTGAAGGTCGGCGAACTAATGTCGCTGTCCGGCAAGCGAAAGTTCGTGTGGTTCAGCAAGTTGAAAAACTCCGCACGGAATTGAAATTCCTTGCCCTCGGCAACCCGAATGTTCTTAAACGCCGAAAAATCCCAGTCTGCGTAGCCCGGTCCTTGCGCGATGTTGCGACCGGCCGTGCCGAACTGTTGAACAGGCGACGTCGGGTCCGGGTTGATGCGCTGAAACGCTGCCGCATTGAGCCAGGCAGTGGTAGTCTTCGGCCCGCTGTTGGGACTCTGTCCCGGGAGCAGATTCGGCCGGCTTGCGGAAAAGCCGGTGATCTCCGGCGCGCCGCCTTGCTCGGAGACATCCACGGAATCGAAGACAGTAAACGGAGTTCCGCTCATGATGGTTGCGATTCCGTTTAGCTGCCATGCTCCCAGAATCTGCTGATACCACCCATGTGGTTGACGCCAGAAGGGAAGCGCCCACTCGTAGCTCAGCACGAAGCGATGGCGGGAATCGAACAATGACCGGCCGCGCTCGGCGGCGAGATTGAATGGATCCTGCGCCAGATCGTTCTCGCCGGCGACTGGCTTCGACGACGACCCCGTCATGTTGAAGGAAGATGCGTCGTCGATTGTCTTCGAAAACGTGTAGGAGGCGAGAAACGCCATGCCATGACTGAAGCGCTTGCGCAAGCTGGCTTCGAGCGCGTTATAGGACGAATTGGCGATGCCTGCGATCAAGCCGGTTGAGGAGAAGACATAACTACTGGGCGGATCGTTCAGCGTGCAGCCGGAGTAGAGTCGCCGCTGGTCAGCATTGCCAGAGGTTGAGTTCGGCTGTCCGCTGCTGTTGAAGCCCGGCACATAGACTGCCGGATTGCCTTCGATGAAACGCGGAAGCTTGGTGCCCTTGGTGCCGACGTATCCAACTTCGAGTAGCAGATCGGAGCCGAGAGAACGCTGGACGTTTAAGTCCCAGTCCTGCGAATACGGAAGCGGTAGGTTGGGCGTAAGCGTGAGGTTGGTAAGCGGCGTGGCAAACGTGCCGAGGGCAGGAGGATTCCCGTTGAACGGATCCGAGAGATTCGGGACGCTGATCTGCGCGGTTTGCAGATATGGCGGCGCACTGATAGGGGACTGCAGCGGTCCACCCTGTCCCGTGTAGTACGGCTCGTAGAAGATCCCGTAAGCAGAAGTCATCAGCCACTGGCCCTTCCCCGTCGGGTCATAGGCAAAGCCAAAACGCGGCGCAAAAGCCTTCTTGAACGTCGGGATCAAGCCTGCTGAAACTCCCGGGTCTCCCGGGTACAGCAGTCCTTTGGGAGCGGTCGGCATCACAACCGACTGGCGGCCGGGAACAAACAGCGTCTGCCGGTTGTGCTTCTCGGTATAGGGAAATGGAAGCTCATATCGGAGACCGAAATTCAACGTCAGACGCGGGGTAACTTTGTACGTGTCCTGGGCATACCCGTTCAGACTGTTACCACGAATGCCGCGCGAAAAGTCGCCGCGCCCTTGCAGGAAGAAAACCGGTTGTCCGAACAGGAACGCCGCGAATCCGTCACCGGCGATCGGGAATCCGGGATCGAAGACGAAGAAGCCGTTGGTCGCGATGCCCTGAAGCGCGTTGACATTCAAATGCTGGTAGCCCCCGCCGAACTTGAGTTCGTGCCTTCCGCGAATCCAACTGAGCGATCCCGAATAGTCGTAGGCATTCTCGAACGTGTCACGCGGCCCGGTGATCGGATCACCAACCGTTGTGTAGCCATTCACCTGGATGAATGGGGGCCCCTGGGCCAGAGGAAGACTGGGCGAGTATTGAAATCCCAAGCTGGACGGGCTCTGATGGTTCAAGTGCTCGTCGACCAGAAACTTGTTCCGAAGGTAGGAGAACCGCGTAATACCGATGACAGTAGGAGAGAACGTGTGCGTTTCTTGGGCGACGAAGTTCTGCGCACGGTGATCTTCACCCACCGGAAACCCGGGCACGCTGGCGCCCGAAGTAGAAAGCGGATCGAACCGCGTGCCATCGCTGAACATGTAACGGAAGTTCAGCGTGTCGGCGCTCGACAGATAATGATCCACCCGCACGCCAAACTGATCCGTGTTGTCGCGCAGGGTCTGCGTTGCGTTGTAGATGTTGGTACCGCTGTTGGGCTGCGGAAACAGAGTCAGCAATTGCTGCGACAAAGGATTGATGAAGGGCAGTTGATTGTAGGGAATCGGCGCTTTGGCGAAGATGTCAAACAGTTGATGCGCCGGGTTATTACAAGTTCCTCCCCCATTGAACCCTTCCGGACAGAGCTGCGCAAAGTTTCCCTGGCGCTCAGCGGGTGAGGGAACGGTGCTGCCCTGCGTCTCCCCCTGCCGGTTGCGGAAGCCTTCGTAATATCCAAAGAAGAACGTTTTGTCTTTGCGGATGGGGCCACCGAAGGTTCCGCCGAACTGGTTCTGCTTCAACGGTTCCTGGCTGCTGGCGAAGTAGTTGTTCGCATCGAAAGCGTCGTTTCGAATGAATTCCCACAGAGAACCGTGATAATCGTTCGTTCCAGAGCGCGTAACGATATTCGTCGTCGATCCCAGCGCATCGCCGAATTCAGGGTTGGCGTTAAGGGTCAAAATCTTGAACTCGGTGATCGAATCGATGGGCGGTTTTAGAACGAAGCCTCCATCGACGCCGTTGAAGTTATTGGCTCCATCGATCAAGAAATTGTTGGATTCGGGCCGCTGGCCGTTAACGGCATAGGCTTGGCCATCGCGGAGAGACCCTCCAGCTTCGGCGAGCCCGGGAGTGAGCGGCACTACGCCCGGCTGAAGCAGGCCGAGTTGAGCGAAATTCCGTCCATTCAATGGAAGTTCCAAGACATCGCGCTCGGTCACGGTTTTCCCGAGACTTGTCACCGTCGACTGAATCAACTGAGCGTCGGCCTGCACTTCGAGCTTTTGCGTTTCCGTGCCAAGAGCCAAACGCACGGGAACGGTCGCTGTCTCATTCACATCGAGGACGATCCCTTGCTGGATGTACGTGGAGAAGCCTTTGGCAGTAGTCCGCAGAGTGTAGTGACCAACGGGCAGCTCCAAGAGAATGAATTCGCCAAGCCGATCGGTGGCGGCGTTGCGGGTTAATCCGGTCTCTACTTGCGTCGCGGTGACGGAAGCCCCTTGGACAGTGGCGGCAGAGGGATCGGTTACCGTTCCGCGGATGGTTCCGGTAATCTGCTGCGCTGCCGCACTCCACCCAAATGAAAGCCCCACCAGAGCACACATCACACTCTTGCTTATCGTTATGCTCTGACCCACGTTTCCCCCAAAGAAGTTCGCAGAGAGACACTCAATGGCAGAATCGCTCCGTCACTTGGCTGGCATCCAAGAGCAGGGGATTCTGCCTGTGTGTTCAGATTGTCTGCGATCCCACGTTCACAGAAATGGATGAGCAGCGAAACGTTATCGGAGCGAAAGGTTGGGCACAATAGCGCAAAACCACTAGCAGCGCGGGATTTGATCAGTTCACTTCGAGACGCAAGCTCAGTTCGCGCAAGGGTATCGATAGTGCAGATTTTTTCTGCGGCCAGTAGCGGGACATCGGGCACTATTGCCAGCTCACAGGAGAGGAGCATCACAGTGAGTGTCTCCCGCATTTCGGTCTGCATCTGTTCGGCGATGGCGCGTCGCGCCGCGAGCTCTTCGCGATTGGCCCTCGAGATTGGGGAGTGGTAAGTAGAATCATGTCCTTTCCATAGCACGTGCGGAGCCAAAATCGTCGTGCTGATAACGGGGGCACTTAGGCGAAGCTACAGGCAGCCGGAGTCCCACTACGGAACACTCCAGTTGTGCCCCAGTCCTTAATTGGGATCGCACCAGGAAACTGCCCGATTGCCGGATTGGAAGCCGTGGAGGTGGCATCTGCCCGGCAAAGCAGAGGGAAGGGAACTCCGCCTCGTACTTCTCGCATATCCGCAGGACTTCAGCAGCAGCACTCATATGCTCTACCCTGAAGGGAAAAGCGGGGAGATGCAGCGCGAGATTGCGTTGCCTGCTACCTCAGTTTTCCCAAAATCGGAATCTCGACGTCTTGTTTCCTCGTCCAGCTCTCATTTCGGCTCACCATAGACACACGAGGCAGCGCGAGCTAAGTGCAGATGTCACTAAAAAGGAAGTCTTCCTGTGGAAAACTCAAAAAAGTTAGCGACTGGCTCGGGTGGGACGGGGATTGATAGCGATGGGTTCCATCAGGCGGAAGGTCAGCCTTCGACCGTCCTCTAAACGCACTGTCGAAGGTTGCTGCTTGGCGGATGGCCCCTGCCGGGCGGAAAGGCTCGCAGTCTGTACAGGAACGTCGACTCCTCCCAAGTGAAGTGATTGGAGCGCAAGCCGAAGGTAGCCGCGCTCGGGTTCCAAAGCGGAAGTTCGAACTGACTCCACTTTGCCAACTACGCGTGCACCTCTCGGTACGATTGTGTTTCCATCAATCACAACCGGCTCGTCAACGATTGCATTAAATAGGTCGTTTCCGCCGCTTACAGCCGAGGTCAGCGCGCCTTTGAGACGCACCGTAAGTAATGTACCGGCCGGGATACTTTGAGCGTCGTCGAACGGCAATCTAGCTTCTTGAGGAAGTGCATCTTGGCGATCTGTTGGAAGAGTTCCACCGGTTGTCCGGAAGGGTGCCTGACCCGCCTGATTCGATCCCTCATCGGGAACCCGGAGGGACCGAGAACACCCGGCGGCCAGCGTCAACACAGACAACGCGAACGCAATCCGCATGCGGGGCTTGCGAAATTCGCCCATTACAGCCATATTTCGCGCTGCATTTCTTTCAATTGGGAGTGGCAACCCGAATACCAACTCAAGGTCTCATGAAATCAACAGCTTGGCGATGGCACTTTCGGGGAGTATGTGTAGATTTTGCTTGTTCCCTCCCATCCATCCCCATCTCGAGAGGCAGGCATCCAGCAACACAAAACGGAGGGCGGTTGTGCCCTCCGTTTGGATACAGCTTGGTTTCATCGATACTACTGTTTTTTCACCGCCTTCTTGGGCGTGCGTTTCGCTGCTGGCTTCTTGGCCTTTTCGCGCCCGCCAATCAAGCTTAGCGCATCGGTTGAGTTGAACGGGAATTGGCGCGCCGACGTTTCCGTCTGGCCTGCCGCGCTCAGTGCCACGTCCACGCGACGGTTGCTGGCCATTCGGATCACATTGATTCGCGCAAGGGCTCTCTTGCGCTCCTCTGTGGTCAGATCCGGGTTCTGGAAAATCGACTCTTTCGCCTGGTCGGTGGTTAAGTTGCGCTCCGCTCCGAAGGCTTTCGTGTCGATCGCAGACTCGGGAACACCCTGCTCGACCAGAAAGCTCTTCACCCTCGCCACCCGGCGCTCGGTCAGAGCCTGGTTGAAGGCGGGCGAACCGCGGTGGTCGGCGTGGCCCTCCAGCGTGAGATGCGCGTCCGGCTTGGCTTGCAGATATTTCTGGAAATCTGTTGCGAGCCCCAGCAGGGTTTGCTGCTGGCTCGGCAGCAAACCTCCGCGCGGATCTTTCGCACTCGGTTGCGCCGTCGGAAAGTACACGCTGTGCAGCGCCAGGCGCGCTTCAAGGGCCTTATCCACCGGCGGGGGTGCCTGCACGTTCACTTGAGTCGATGCCTGCACCGTCAGTCCTCGCGAATCGGTACATGTCGCCGTTACTGTGACCGGTCCTGGCTGCAGGCCGGCGGTGTTCAGCGTCGCCGACGTTCCGCTGCCCGAAACTGAACCTGAGGTTGATGTCCAATTCGCAACCGACACCGGCACGCCATCGGGACTCGTGCAGCTGCCGGAGAGGTTCACGGTTCCGCCCGGAACGAGTTCGGTTGGATTCGCTGACAAAGACATCGTCGGAGGATTCTTCGGCGGAAGCGGCTTGACGGCATAGGTCGCCGAACAGCTCGCTTCGTTCGCTTTCTTCGACTTTGGATCTGTGACCTGCACCGTAACCGCGTAGTTCCCGGGCGGGACATTGTTGGTGTCGATCGTCGCGCTGGTGTCTTTGCCCGTGACTCGCCCGCCGGTGCTGGTCCAGCTGAAGGTAGGCGTGTGCTTCGGATTGAAGTTGCTGGGAGTAACCGTCGCGGTGATCGGCTCGCCAACCATGACTTCGGTCGGCTGGACTGAGCACGACGCCGCCGGTGGGACAGTCTCTTCACCACCCCAACTAAAGACGATCCCCGTCCGCAGCCTGACCCCTTCTGCATCCACGCGCCGGAGGTTCGGAAACTGGGGTGCAGCGATGCTAGCCTAGTTGTGGTGTCCCCAAACGTAGTCTGCTTCGAACACACGCCAAGCGAACTTTTTCGTGATCGGAATGTCCATGCCGCCGCCCAAGATAGCGCCGATCCCGTTGTTGGGGTTACCAGCTGCGTTCACTGACAAGCGGTTAAAGCTCAGAAGGGTATGAAGGAAGAAATTGGCATCGTCAGTACGCCACATGAAACGCGGGCCACCCGAAACTGTGGCTTCGTAGTTGCCGCTATCCCAGTTGTATCCGAAGTCCGCTTCGGCTCCCCAATTTTTGGCGAAATTGTAAGTGAGAGCGGTGCCGAAGCCAGCGGCCATGTCGGGTACTTTGTAAGGACTGGGATTTCCTGGGTTTCCCGCCATCGGAACCGTGGCTCCGGGATGCAGCCACTGATAGCCGGCAAAAAGATCCCATTTTCGGATAAGAGTCGTTTTGCGCCATAGCCGAACTGGAAATCAAAGCCACACAGAAGAGCGCAGAAAGAAAAGCCAGAACCCCGCGGCGGAAGCCGATTACGCCTCCCATTGTCATAACCTC
>Ga0126371_10001880_pt1 | contig 17924 bp, 19 predicted proteins | sample PanSoiMetaPlot_4_FD_110145 | JGI IMG/M metagenome (GOLD analysis project Ga0126371, IMG submission 110145) | Tropical forest soil microbial communities from Panama - MetaG Plot_4 | ecosystem: Environmental > Terrestrial > Soil > Tropical forest > Bulk soil | place: Panama | collected 2016-02-17 | reverse complement strand
TTCGCCGCGCTCGGGCTCATAACCGTAATAGCGGCTCGAACCGACCAACCGGCCGCTTGCGCGATCGACGAACGCAAAACCCATCGTCGAATTGACCGCGCCGTCGAAAAATTTCCGGAAGCCCGCCTCCGTGTAGCGGTCCGGCACCGGATGCACCTCCCAGATCTTCGGATCGCAGCCGGCTGCGAACAGATCCGGCCAATCGTCCGCGGTGATGGGTCTGACTGTGATGGTAGGACCGACAAGCGTCGGCTGGAAATCAGGCTGCGACATGCGCGCAATGTAGCGTGATCGCACAACGATCGGAAGCCTGGGCGCTCGCGGGCGCCGCTTCTTGTCATGGGATCCGCGCTGCGCAGCCCGGCAAGATGCTACGCGGCCTTCGCGGGCTTGGCCGGGGCCGTCTTTGGCGGCTTCGCCGGTGTCCTTGCGGCCACAAGCGCGGCGTGATCGCGGACCGTCTGGCCGGCATAGAGCATGGCGAACGACGCGATCGCGTCGTCGAAGACTTCGCTTTTGCCCATATAGCCGGCGATCGCGGCGGGGTCGCCGGATCGCGCATGTGCGCGCGCGAGCGTCTTGCCGCAGAGTTGCGCGTAACTGGACAGCGCCCCCTCCTCGTCGATCTCGCTGATGCCGCCCAGCCTGCGGTTCTTCAATGTCCGAACATAGAACTGCCGGCCGGTGGCTTCGTCCTCGGTATCACCAAGAAAGATATCGCTCGCAGCCTGCATCATCCGCTGGCCTTCGACGACGCGTTGCCCCTGGTGGCCGTCATATTTCAGCCCGCCGCCGAGCCGTTCCAGCGCCGAGCGCATCGCCTGCTTGAGCTGCAGAAAGAGCGGTTCGTTGTCTGCGGTCAAGAGAAGCCCGACGCAGCAGAATGTGCCGACGGAGCCGACGCCAACCGCCTTGAAGACGAGGTCCTTCGTCGCGAAGCGTTCGAGCAGCCGCAACCGGTCCGGCGCAAGGTCCTTCCGGTACGCGGCAACGACCCGTTCATAGCTTAGTGTATGTTCGGCGCCGGCCTTGGGATCGAAATGAAAGATCGTCGGCGGCTTGTCGACGATCCTCATATCGTGCGCGCTGACGAGATGCGGAAAGTTGTCGTCCTTCGACAGGCCTTCGCTGCGCGCCTTGGCGATCACATCGGACAGTTTGCGCTTCAAGGGGCCTTGTGCCATCCGGTCGATCTCCTTTTCGAGGTCGATCTGGCTGTGCCATATCTCCAGTGGCGACAGCTTGGCCAGCGCCGCCATGTGCATCCGGTAGGCTCTGACGGTGGCCGCCGCGAAGGCCCGGGCCTGCTTTTTCGGCGTCCCCGAAACCTGTGCGGCGACCGCGACGCTGGCCGCAAGTCGCTTCAGGTCGACCGTGAAATCGACGCCTGGCAGCGTTTCGTCGAAATCATTGGCGTCGAAAAGAATATTGTCCTCAGGGGTCACGAAGGCGCCGAAATTCATCAGATGGCTGTCGCCGCCGGCCTGCACCGGAAGACCGGCGGTCGCTTGACCGGCAAGGTCCGTCGCCATGACTGCGGCCGCGCCGCGCAGGAACGCGAAGGGATCGGCCGACATGCGCCTGTAGCGCTCCGGCACCAGCTCCGGCACGCGATCCTTGTCACTTTCGGCAAGGATCGCGACAGCGTCGCGCGACAGCTTTCCTGTCAAATCGGCATGCGCTTCACGCGGCGCTTCGGAACGAAGCGCCTTTCCCTGCTTGTAGCGCTCGACGCGCGGAATCAAGGTCGCGGTCATCGTGGTTGCCCTTTCGCTGACGGTGGACCGGTCGGGATATGCAAGGCCAAGAACAAGGCCAAGAACAAGGCCAAGAACAAAACCAGGAACAAGGCCCGGAAAACACCGACAATACGATTTTGCGAGGCCCGTTGCGATAACTGATTGGTGAAAATTCGGACGCCTGCCGCAGGAGGTAGCGTGGGCGAAGCCACAAGGTCGCGCAATGGCGCGTCAAACCAGGAGACCAGACCCATCGTTCCGATTGAATCGGAACGGAGGCTCTAGATCCTCACGACGACCGCGAGCTTCTTGATGCCCTGGTTGCGATAGGCGTTCAGGAAGGCGTTGTAATCCTTGAAGGATACGCAGCCGTTGGAATCGCCGTTCGGGCCGAGCATGTAGGTATGCGCGAGCAGGCCGGCGCGGCCAAAGATGGCATCCTCGCCGCCAATCGGATTGAGCCGCAGCGCGGGCACGCCATGGAACAGCGCTTCGCGCGGCTTCAGCTCGTACATGTGCGGCGGCGTCACGCCATGCATCTTGATCTTCGCGGAACCGGGATCGTCGAGCTTGGAGCCGAGACCGGAATGCGCTTCGAGCTGAGTGCCGTCAGGCAGGTACACCATATGCGCGGAGATGTCGTAGACCGCGGTGTCGCGATCATAGGGCGGCTGGCCGCCAAGCGCGGGATTTTGATTGCCGAGGCCGCCGGTCACGCTGGCGTCGGCGGAGGCGTAGGCGAGCAGCGTCCCGGATGGCGACGGCTTGCCCCACAGCTTCTCGGTGGTCGACGGCCGCTCGCCCTTGGTGATGGACATCACGGCCGCCTTGGCGCGCTGCGCCATGTCGCTGAACGACAGCGCGGACGGTCTCGACGGCCTGCTCTCATCCTGAGCCGGCGCCGGTGGCACATTCATCGCCACCTTGGTCGGAGGCGCGGCCTCCTTCGACTTCGGCGCTTCGGCGAGCTTTGGCGCGCTGACGGCCTTTGGCGCTTCAAGCCTTGACGCTTCAACAAGCTTTGGCGCTGCCGGCGCAGGCGCGGCTTCCGCCGCCCGCGACTCGACGCCCTGCGGCTGGGCCGCCGCGAAGCGGTCGTTGAACATCTCGGGCGAGATCGCCGCGATGGTCGTGGTTGCAGGCTTGACGGCCACCGAGGTCTGCTCAGGCAGCGCGGCAAAGGCTTCCTCGATCGCGTCAGCAGTATTGCGCGTGATCATCTTGGGCGTCAGCCGCGCGGCCGGCCCGTCAAAGTCGATGCTCCCCAATGTCGGATAGGCGCTCGCTCCGAGGATGTTCGTGTAGACAATCCAGCCGCATGCGAGCACTAGGCACGCGATCGCGGCCCCGCTCAATCGACGGATCAACGCTGACTTCTGGGGAGGCTTCCTGCGGCTTTGCCCCGCCAACGCAACTCTACTCTTACTCATCCACCAAGCGCCCTGGATGGTTCCACTTATTCCTCTTGATGCCAGCGCGGATCAGCGATCCCCGGGGTGCATCTCGCAGAGGCGCGAAGCGTCATTAAGGCGGCATTGAGTTAAATGAGGATTAACTCCGGGCGGAACTTGGGCAGATCGGCGATTCTGCCTCGTTTTGAGACAGATCGCCGGGAATTTTGAGGAATTCCTATACGCTGTCGTAACTTAGCTTTGGATACCAGGTCCTGCCGCGCCCTTCGGGCGCGGTGTCGAGGATGGTCCAAAGCGGGTCGAGATCCGGCGCGCCGCGCGGGTCCTGACCGGGATCGGCGGTCGCAGAGCCCATCTCGCCGGACCAGAAATGGCGGATCGTGCCGTCGCGGCGCGTGAACACGCTATAGCCCGGCATGTCCGCATCGGCCTTGCTGACATAATCGCGCGTATAATCGCCGGAGACATCCGAATAGAGTTTGTGCCGCGTCCAGCCACGCTCCTTTTTGGCGGCGACAAGCCGGGCAATCGGCGAGCGGGCGACAAACACGAAGGCGATGCGCTGCTCGATGTCGGGCAGCTTCGCCTCCCATGTCCCCATGAACGAGGTGCACATCGGACACGGCCGCTCGCGTTGCGGCCCGAACATGTAGCTGTAGACGACAAGCGTCTCCTTGTCGCCGAACAGCTCGGGAAACGACACCGTGCCGCCTTCGCCTTCGAACAGATAGGTCTTCGTCACCTCGCCGCCGGGCGGCAGTTGCCGGCGCAGCTCCGCGACGCGCTCGATATGACGGCGCAGCTCGATCTCCTCCGCCAGCAGCGCCTGGCGGGCGCGACGATAGTCCGCGCTTTCGTTGGGATAGCGGGCGCCATTGGCGCGGACGAGTTCGATGGTCGGCTTCAGGCTGGAACTGCTCATGGCGTCACCTCTTCGTTGAAGAGCTTTCTGTAAAAGACGCTTGCGGCGGATCAGATCCGACATCGTTGCTGGAAAAATATCATGCGGCGGACGGCCCTTCCCGCGTCCACGAGCATATTCCCGAATGGTTTGCCGCCGGAAGTCCCGGTAAGCTCGCTGGCAGCGATTCGCGTTGCGCGCCACCGCCCGGTGGATTGGGGTCGCTCATCAAAAATCGCTGGAGAGAACTATGCAGCCTGTGGGGCGCAAGCTGGCCTTTGTGCTGGCCTCATCCGATCATGGAACCATGATCGTCAACCGCCTCGACTACCGCATGGTTGACGCTGAACGCGGCTACGGTGTCGGCTTCCAGATCCTGCAGACCGCCGCATTCGATGTCGCGGAGGTCAAGCTGATGGTCGACCTGCTCGCACTCCGCCGCAAGCATTTCGGTGACGGCGTCGTGGCGATCGATTGCGGCGCCAATATCGGCGTCCATACCATCGAGTGGGCGAAGGCGATGACCGGATGGGGTTCGGTGCTCGCGATCGAGGCCCAGGAACGCATCTATTATGCGCTCGCCGGCAACATCGCGATCAACAACTGCTTCAACGCGGTCGCGGTGCACGGCGCGGTGTCGTCGGAAAGCGGCATCCTGCCGATTCCGAACCCGAACCATTCTGTTTCCTCGAGCTTCGGCAGCCTCGAACTGCGCCAGAGGAACGGCAACGAGTTCATCGGCCAGCCGATCGATTATCAAAACACTGTCAATGTCCGGAAACTCACGCTGGACGAATTCAGCCTGCCGCGCGTCGATCTCATCAAGCTCGACATCGAGGGGATGGAATTGGAGGCGATCGAGGGCGCGAGCCGGACGATCGCGGCAAGCCGCCCGATCATGTTGGTCGAGAAGGCCAAGATCGACGCCGCGCAACTGCGCCGCGCGCTGGAAACGCGTGGCTACGAGGTCATCGAGGCCGGCATCAACGTTCTGGCGGTCCATACCAGCGACGGGACGCTTGCCGAGATCACACCGGAACCGCAATTGGCCGCACAACAGGCGCCGGCCATGGCCTGACGAGGACAGCTCACTGCAGCTCCGGCGGCGGAGTGCGGTCGATCACGTCGTGTTTCGGCTCCTGCAGCAGCTCGAGCGCATAGGTCTCGACCACCAGCGGACCGCGCCTGCGCTGGAGCCGCGCGACTTCGTCAATGCGCGCGAAGGTGTCGCTCAGATAAGGCAGCCGCCACTGGCGCGCCTCGTCGACATGGAGCAAGGGGCCCGCGAGCTGAGCCGCAGGAGGCTCGGCCATATTGATCCAGCGGATGCGCTCCCTCGGCTGAATCACGCAGGTGCCGCGCGGCAGATAGAAGCTCAACCAGCCGGTGGTGCCGTAGTCCGGCGCAAGCACGCAGGTCGCCCCCGTGCGCACGCGGACTGCCTCGATCTCGCCGGCCAGCTCGCGCCAGCCGACGCCGACGCTACGCACCGTGGCATCGCGCCGATAGCCGGAGAGGATGCCCGTATTGGCCTGCACGATCAAGGCCGCGAACATCGCGATGCCGACCGGCTGAGCCCAGCGCAGGCAGAAATCCGCTACACGCTGCAGGCGCGGCTCCCAGGGCACGAGATGAGCGGCAATCGCGGCGGCAATCACAAGCGCCGGATAGATCGGCGCGAACCAATTCGCTTCGACACGGGCATGCAGCGCGTGCCAGACGAAATAGACCGTGATCGTCCAGAACATCGTATTGATTAAAACGCGCACCGGCCGTGCGCCGGCCTTGCGGAATGCCAGCGCGTGCAGGCCCATCGATCCCAGGATGAAGACCAGCGGCGTTGCGAAGACGATCTGGGTCGGCGCCAGCTCGGCAATGAAAGCGGGCCGGAATTCCTCGATCCGCGCGCGCCCCATCTGCTTGATGAAGGAGACCCATTGGTGGTCGGCGTTCCAGAAAATGACGGGCGCAAACAACGCAAACGCGAGCAATCCGCCAAGATAGGGCCATGGCGAAGCGAACCAGCGCCGCAGCTCGGGCACCGCCACGAGCCAGATCAGGATCGCGACGCCGAAGAACAGCGCGGTGTATTTCGACAGCAGCGCGGCGCCGACCGCGGCGCCGACGGCGAGCCACCACGCCCCCCGCCCGGTTTGAAGCACCTTGGCGAGGAAGAACAGCACGAAGCTCGACGCGACGAGCAGGGGCGAGTCCGGCGTGACGATCAGCGTGCCGACCGCCGCCATCAGCGTGACGTTGAGCAGGATCGCGGCGGTCGCCGCCACCCGCACGCCGTCAAACAGGATCGCGGCCGCGCGATAGATCGCATAGCTCATCGGCAGCGCCAGCAGGATCGACACCAGCCGCACCCCGAACTCGGTATCGCCGGCGATCATCGTGCCGGCGCGGATCACGAACGCGACCATCGGCGGATGGTCGTAATAGCCGCCGGCCAGATGCTTCGACCACACCCAGTAATAGGCTTCGTCGAAGGTCAGCGGCGTCACGGCGGCGGCGGCGAGCCGCAACACCACCAGCGCCAGGATCGTGAGTGACGTATTGCGGACGAGCCGCACGTCGCCGGCGCTCATCTGAGCGTCATTGCTTGCGCCAGACGAACAGTCCGGACATCGCGTAATTCCACACCACGCCCATCAGCGCGCCGGCTGCGCCCGCAAGCCACCAGATCGGTTCCTGATCGTAGACCGAAAACGCCACGCCGACATTGGCAAACAGGCCGACGCTGCACACAATGTAGAACGCGAGCAGGCCGCGCAGGATCGCGAAACCTTTCAGCCGCTGATCGCGATAGGTGAGAAAATTATTCAGGATGAAATTGGAGGTCATTGCGACGAACGCGCCCGCCGCCTGCGCTTCCGGAAACGGAAACTCCAGCACCTGAAGCGCGACGAACAGGGTCGCGAGGTGCACGAACAGGCCGGTGCCGCCGACCATCGCGAACAGAAGGAAGCGCAGCGATATGACATCTCGGGTGAATTTCGCGAGCACCAGGCCCACGAAATCCAGCGCCACCATGGAATCGAGCTTGCTCTCGCCGTGCAGCCGCGAGCCGAAAGCATAGGGAACCTCGACCGTGCGCAATTTTCCGTGCGCCGTTGCAATGACATCGAGCAGGATCTTGAAGCCCTGGGTCGAAAGCTCCGGCGCGAGCTGCTCGAAGCGGTCGCGGCGAACCATGAAGAAGCCGCTCATGGGATCGGCGACCCGCACACCGAGCACGCGCTTGGCGACCTCGGTGGCGAGCGCGCTGGCGCCGGCGCGATGCCGGTTGAAGCTGTCGGCGCTGCCGCCCTCGACGTAGCGGCTGCCGATCACGAGCTCCGCCTCGCCGTTCTGCAGCAGCGACAGCATGTTTGGGAGCTGCGTCTCGTCATGCTGCAAATCGGCGTCCATCACGGCCGCGAACGGCGCGCTGGAGGCCAGAATGCCCTCGATGCAGGCGCCGGACAGACCCCGCCGTCCGATTCGCCGCAGGCAGCGCACGCGGCCGTCCCGCCGCGCCAGCGCGCGCACCACGTCCCAGGTCCCGTCGGGCGAATTGTCGTCGACGAACACGACCTCCCACGCGATGCCCTTCAGCGTCGCGTCCAGCTTGCGGTACAGCGCGGTCACATTGTCGCGCTCGTTGAAGGTGGGGACGACGACCGAAAGAACAGGCAAGCCCGCACCTTGTTGCGGGCTTTCGGGGACTGGTCTGATGGCTTCATTCATCCGGGAAGCGTATATCCGCCGAGTCGGGCGCTGCCAAGCCGCAGTTCCTAGCCCATGGAGACGCCAAGGGGGCGCGGGGAAAGCGCCAAGAAAACCCAGAAACCGCTGGAATGGGGTGTGGAACGGGTCTAGAGCATGATGTGATTAGTTGGAACCGACATCATGCTCTAGCTCTTTGTTTGAGCATGATCTTTTCGGAAAACCGGTTTCCACTTTTCCGGATCATGCTCTAGTTCGGCACTTCCCGAATCACCGGGCCGCGCACGGCGGGTGCGGCGGGGGCTGGTGCGGCCTGCTCGACCGCCGGCTTCGGCGGCTTACCCAATTGCCCGAGCGGACCGTAGACAAACGCGGCCGCGAGCGCGGCCGCCGCCACCATCCAGCCTAATATATTAGCGACCGACTGCGACGTCATATCCGTTACTCGCATTTCTTTGTTGTTCCCGGCAGATGACTATCACGGAAAATCCAACGACGGGAATAGAATATCGAGAGCTGCGTCCTCGGTTCGTCCATAGGTAGAGCGCGTCTGGCTCCCTTTCCTCGTTGGCGGTCCGATCCGTCTCCGGCGCCAGCACAGAGCCCCGCGCCTCATGGAGGCGCCGGCCCGGCATGTTGCGCTGCAAGTGCGAGCCGCCGCATGGTCCGGAAAAGATCATGCTCGAAATAAAAATGGCTCGTGTTGCGGCTAATTGGGCTCGGCCTTGCGGCGGGCGAAGGCGGTGACAATGTCCTTCTGCGCGAGCTCGATGGCGCGGTTGGCGGTGGACAGATGCGCGCCCGTGTCGGCATCGGGATATTTTGTCGAGAGATAATCCATCAGCGTGACGCGGAAATTCTGCCGCTCGGAGGGACAAGCGGCCGCGATATCGGCGGTGAAGTCCTGCGTCGACATGGTCTTGATATGGTCCGGAGAATATTCGCGCGCGAGGCAGTTCCAATAACTGTCCCGCCCTTGCAGCGCCTGGCGGTGCGCGTCCTCGACATCATCGGCGCGCGCGTTCGAGGCCATCAACGCAAGGGCAAAGCCAATCGTGATCCGCATCATGGTCTCCTGTCTTGCGGCATCCTATCCCGAACCTTAAGCCGAAGTAACCTTCGGAAGGCTGGCGGAACAGACTTGCGAACGCCACGTTTGCAATGACCATAGGAAGGAGGTCGTCTCATGACCAAATCGATATTGCTGGGTACGGCGTTGCTCGCGACGGCGTTAGCGAGCCCGGCATTTGCGCAAGCGGTCGTCGAAAATCCCGGCTACTGCGCACAGTTCTATCCGAACGCGAACTGCCAGAATTACGGACCGGGCAATCCCATGTATCGCGGCTATGGCTGGTACCGCAGCTATGGCGCGATGCCCATGTACGGCTGGCACCACCCCTATCGCTATCACCGCCACCATTATTATTACAGATGAGGCGTAGGTCCAGTTGCGCAGCCACCGGCGAACTGGATAATCGCCCCTGCTTTGATTAGTCTCGGTTCGAGAAGCCTCACTCCCGAACCGAGCCTCGCCGTGATCAAAGCTCCGACATCCGCCTCGAAGAAATCCGGCCACATCTTTATCGGCGTCGGCGGCTGGACCTTTGCGCCATGGCGCGGCGTGTTCTATCCTGAAAAGCTCGCGCAATCGAAGGAGCTGCAATACGCGGCCTCCAAGCTGACCTCGATCGAGATCAACGGCACCTATTACGGCTCGCAGAAGCCCGAGAGCTTTCGCAAATGGGCGCGCGAGGTGCCGGACGGATTCGTGTTCTCCCTCAAGGGTCCGCGTTTTGCGACCAATCGCCGCGTGCTGGCGGAGGCCGGCGATTCCATCAAATACTTCTACAATACCGGCGTGCTCGAGCTTGGCGATCGCCTGGGTCCCGTGCTCTGGCAGTTCGCGCCGACCAAGAAATTCGACGAGGCCGATTTCGGCAAGTTCCTGGAGCTGTTGCCGCGCGAAAGCGACGGCCGCAGGCTGCGCCACGTCGTCGAGGTCCGGCATCCGAGCTTCTGCGTTCCGGAGTTCGTGGCGCTCCTGAAAAAATTCGAGACGCCGGTCGTATTCGCCGAGCATGAGACCTATCCCGCGATCGCGGATGTCGCCTCCGATTTCGTCTATGCGCGGCTGCAGAAGGGCGATGACGGAATCAAGACCTGCTATCCGCCGAAGCAGCTTGATGCCTGGGCGAAACGCCTGGAGCTCTGGGCCGCGGGCGGCGAGCCGGACGATCTGCCACGGGTCGGCAAGGCGACCGCGAAAAAGACGCCGCGCGACGTCTTCGCCTATGTCATCCACGAGGGCAAGGTGCGGGCGCCCGCGGGCGCAATGGAATTGATCGAACGGGTGAAGTGAGAATGGCGAGGGCCAAAAAGCTCTTCACCATCGGCTATGAGCAGACGCCCGCCAAGGCCGTGCTCGACGAGCTGGAACAGGCCGGCGTCACGCTCCTAGTCGATGTGCGCGCGATTGCATCGTCGCGGCGGCCGGGCTTTTCCAAGAACCAGCTCGCGGCGGGCCTCGACGCACGCGGAATTTCCTATTTGCATCTGCGCGGGCTCGGTACGCCGAAAGAGGGCCGCGAGGCCGCGCGCAGCGGCAAATACGCCCTGCTTCACAAGATCTACGCGGCGCATCTGAAGACGCCGCAGGCCAGGGAAGAGCTCGACGAATTGTCGGCGCTGGTCAAGAAGGCCGGCCCCGTCTGCATCCTCTGCTACGAACGCGACCACACCCATTGCCACCGCCAATGGATCGCGGAGATCATCGAGGAGCGCAACGGGGTGAAGGTGAAGAACTTGGAGGCGGCGCAGGTGTGAGGGGTCACACACTCCGTCATTCCTCGCCCGTCAGCCGAAACGTCCCTTCCATCATCAGCACGCAGCCGCCGCCGACATGAGCGGACTTCACCGCACCATTCTCCTTCATGACGCGCGTCAACAGGATGCTCGGCCGGCCCATGTCGAAACCCTGGCCGATGCGGAGCTTCAATTCGCCATCCTTCGCGCCGTCCAGATCGGCGAGCAGTGCCGCGGCGGCCGCGGTTGCGCTGCCGGTCGCCGGGTCCTCGGAGAGCCCGCTCGCGCCGGGGTGAAACATCCGCGCCTGCAGATCGATCGGTGATTCGCTTGGGGGCACGTCGCGGGTATAGAAATAGACCGCATCGCTCTCATCGAGCGGAAAGCTGCGGGCGAAAGCCTCGCCGTTCGGTCTCGCGCGCTTGAGCGCCTCGCGCGAGGCGATCTCCACCGCCAGGAAAGGCAGCCCGACCGAAATGATGTGCGGCGGATGCCGGTCGGTTTTGACGTCAGTCGCCGACAGCGACAGGCATGCCGCCGCCTGCTCGGCATTCACCGCGCTGGTCCGCTTCAGCGGCCGCGGCGCGGTCAGCTCGGCGCCGGTCACCCGTCCGCCCTCGTTGAGGATCGCGACCGGAACCAGGCCGGCCTTCTCCTCGAACAGCAATTGCGCCGGTGGCTTCTCCGCCCGCGACGCCAGCACGAACGCAGTGCCGACATTGGGGTGTCCCGCGAAAGGGATTTCCCGCGTCACGGTGAAGATCCGCACCTCGGCATCATGGCCGGCCTCGCGCGGCGGCAGCACGAACGTCGTTTCGGAATAGTTGAACTCGGTCGCGATCGCCTGCATCTGCGCGGTTGAAAGGCCCTGCGCGTCGAGCACCACGCCAAGCTGGTTGCCGCCGAACGCCCGGTCGGTGAAAACGTCCACGGTCACGTAACGTCGTTGCATGTCGACACCTCTTTAACCCAACTGCCACACGGACACCGGCCGCTCATACCCCCTGATCGCGACTTCGCCAAGCGGCACCGCATCGCCGCCGTCCTTGCCGAGCGCATCATGAACGGCCGCTGAGATCAGAAGCTGCGAGTCGAATTCCTTGTTGAGCGCTTCTAATCGCGAGGCGAAGTTCACGGTATCGCCGATCACGGTATATTCCTTGCGCCGCGGCGAGCCGATATTGCCCGCCACCACCTCGCCGACATGAATGCCGATGCCGATGCGCAGCGGCCAGCTTGTCGTCTTGTTGAAATGCGCGTTGGCGGCCAGCATCTCGCGCGCCGCGGCGACGGCGTGATGCGTGGCACCCTCGGACTCGAGCGGCGCGCCGAACAGCGCCAGGAATCCGTCCCCTAGAAACTTGTTCACGATGCCGCCGTGACGGTCGAGAATATCGACCAGCACGGCAAATGCCCCATCGAGCCGGTCGACCACCTCCTGCGGCGTGCGCGTGCGTGCGCCCGCGGTGAAGCTGCGGAAGTCGACGAACATCACGGCGACCCGGCGGATGTCGCTTCCGGTGCCGGTGCCCTCCGCCATCAAGCGCTCGACCACCTGCGGCGACACGTGCTGGCCGAACAGATTGGTGATGCGGTCGCGCGCGGTGGCCGCCGCGATACTGGCCTCGAACTGCCGGCGCAGCTGCATCCCCACGAGCCCGGCCAGGATTCCACAGATCAGAATGACGAGGCTGCGCACGATGTGGAAGCCGATGCCGGGATCGGGGTCGCCTGCGAACTGTTCAGGATGATAGAACAGCGCCATGGCGAGCAATTGCGACGATGCGACAAAGCCGGTGAAAGTGGACAGCCAGAAATCAAGCCGCAGCGTGGATAGGATGATGAACATCGCATAGATCAGCGGCACGATGAAGCCGAGCGCCTGTGCCGGTCCCATCGCGTTGATTTCCAGATAAAGGGCGACCGTCGGCAGGCTGGTCTCGATCAGCGCGCCGAGATAGCGGCGGGCATGGGGCACGTCACGCCCCTGCTTCAGCCGCTGGCCGATCAATCGCAAGACCGAGAGTTCGAACAGCGCGAAGAAAACGAAAAACACGCAGACTGCCGCGAGCGGGAAGCGATCATGCCAGATCCGCTCGATGCCCGATGGAAAGATCAAATAGGTCGCGATCAGGCACCCCCAGAGCACCGTCAGCGTGATCAGTATCACCTTGACGCGGATCAATTCGGCGCGAAGCACCTCCTGCGTCAGCGCGTGGTGAAAGTCGGCCGATACCGCCGGCTCGTGTGTCTCTTTCCTTTTGTTTCGGCCTTGAAACCCTGCCATCGCCCCGCCTCCCGTCATTCCGGAGCGATGTCATCGGGCCGGCCAAAGGCCGGACCCGGTGGCGTGCCCCGGAATGACGTCGATTACATTAGCCTCAATCCAGGGTGCGACGGAAGCGCGTGACGGCAACCGTCATCGCAAAAAGCATCAGCCCGATCAGCGCGAGCGTATCGTAGCGGAGGTTCTCCAGCGTCGAACCCTTCAGCATGATGGCGCGGACAATGCGCAGATAATGCGTCAGCGGCAGGCATTCGCCGACATATTGCGCCCATGCCGGCATGCCCAGAAACGGAAACATGAATCCGGAGAGCAGGATGCTCGGCAGGAAGAACATGATCGAGAGCTGCATCGCCTGCAGCTGGTTCTGCGCAATGGTCGAAAAGGTATAGCCGATCGACAGGTTGGTGGTGATGAACAGAACCGAGAGCACCGCGAGCAGCGTCATGCTGCCGAACACCGGCACGCCGAACAGCAGGATGCCGATGCTGATGATGAGTGCGGCCTGCACGAAGCCGACCAGCACATAGGGCAGGATCTTGCCGAACATGACTTCCACCGGCCTGATCGGCATCGACAGCAGGCTCTCCATCGTGCCGCGCTCGATCTCGCGGGTGACCGAGAGCGCGGTGAAGATCAGCATGGTCATGGTCAGGATGGTGCCCACCAGACCCGGGACGATGTTGAGCCGCGAAGAGGCGGCCGGGTTATAACGGGCATGCGCGCGGATCTCGAACGGCATCGTGGGCGGATCGCCCGCGAACAGGTCATGCTCCAGCGCGGTCTGGGTCAGGGTTCCGAGCGCCGACAGCGCCGAGGACGCCGCGACCGGATCGGTGGCGTCGGCCGCGACCAAAAGCGCGGGACGATCGCCGCGCCGCACCGCGCGCTCGAAGCCGCGCGGAATTTCCACGCCGAACAGCACCTGGCCCGACAGCAACAGATCGTCGAACTCCTTGACGTCATGTACCTCGCGGACGAAATGGAAATAGGAGGTATTTTCCAGCGCTTTCAGGATCGATCGTCCGAGATCGCTGTCCTCCTGCAACAGCACGGCCGTCGGCAGATGGCGCGGCGTGGTGTTGATGGCATAGCCGAACAGCAGAAGCTGCATGATCGGGATCATCACGATCATCGCGAAGGATACGCGGTCGCGGCGGAGCTGGATGAACTCCTTGACCACCATGGCATAGCAACGCCGCCAGAAGCCAAACGAGGTTTCGCGGGCTTCGCCGCGTCCGTCGGAGGAAATAATGGCGCTCATTGGAAATTATCCTTCGAGCGGTTCATGAGTTCGATGAACACGTCTTCCAGTGACGGCGCGGAATGCTGCCAATGCAGTCCGCTCTTTTCACGCCAAGGCGCGATCGTCGCTTCCAGCGCCGCCTTGTCGCGGCCGGAGACGTGCAGGCTGTTGCCGAACGGCGCCACCATGTCGATGCCGGGCTTGCCGGTCAGCTCATCGCCAAGCCCATTGAGATCGTCGCCGGTCACGGTGTAGGTCGTGAGCGCCGATTTCGCGATCACCTCTTCCACGGTGCCATGCGTCAGGAGATGGCCGTAGGCGATATAGGCGATCTCGTGGCAGCGCTCGGCTTCGTCCATGTAATGGGTGGAGACCAGGACGGTCAGCCCTTCGGCAGCCAACGCGTGGATCTCGTTCCAGAAGTCGCGCCGCGCCTTGGGATCGACGCCGGCGGTCGGCTCGTCGAGCAGCAAGAGCCGAGGATTGGGCAAGGTGCAGGCGCCGAGCGCGAGCCGCTGCTTCCAGCCACCGGAGAGTTCGCCCGCGAGCTGCTCCTCCCGGCCGTTCAGCCCGAGCCGCTTGATCATCTCGCGCGCGGCGCCGCGCGCATTCGGAACACCGTAGAGCCGTGCGACGAATTCCAGATTCTCCCGCACCGAGAGATCCTGATACAGGCTGAAGCGCTGAGTCATGTAGCCGACCTGGCGCTTGATCTTGTCGGCGTCGCGGCGGATGTCATAGCCGAGACACGTACCCTCGCCCGCATCGGGCGTCAGCAGTCCGCAGAGCATGCGGATGGTCGTGGTCTTGCCGGAACCGTTCGGGCCGAGAAAGCCGTAGATCGAGCCGCGCTTCACCTGCATCGAAAGGTCATGCACCACCGCCCGGCCCTCGAAGGACTTCGAGAGCCCCTTGACGTCAATCGCGATGTCGGGCGCGCTGGTCATTGCTTGTCCGCGACGGGGATGTTGGAGGGTTTCTTCGCGTTGAGATAGACGCTGATCGGCTGGCCGACGCGCAGCGCATCGGGCCGCGACGGCCGCGCCTGGATCAGATAGACGAGCTTGTTGCGCTCATCGAGGCTGTAGATCACCGGCGGCGTATATTCGGCCGACGTCGCGATGAAATAGATCTTCGCGGTCAGATCGGGCGCGCAGGAATCGCAGGTGACGCGCACCTCGTCGCCGATCGACAGTTTCGCAAGATCGGTCTCGGGAACGAAGAAGCGGATCTTCATGTTACCGGGCGGCATGATCGAGAGCACCGGCCGCTGCGCGGGCACCATCTCGCCGACCCGGAAATAGATCTGCTGCACCGTGCCCGCGACCGGCGCGAAACCCCTGCGCCGCGCAAGCCGCGTCTGCGAGGTGTTGACGCGGGCCTCGGCGACGCGAAGCGACGAGACCGCCGCATCCAGCGTCGCCTGCGTGCCCGAACCGGTCTTGTTCAAGGCAGCGGCGCGGTCATAGGTCTGCTGGGCATTGGCCAGCGTGGCGTTGTTCTGGTTGAGGTCGGCCTGTTGCAGGTCGTCGTCGACGGAGTAAAGCAGGTCGCCGGCCTTGACCTCATCGCCCTCGCGGACGTCGAGCTTCGTGACGCGGCCGGACTCATCGGGGCTGACAAAGATCATGTCGGCCTCGACCCAGCCCTGATAGCCGGGATCGCGGTTCTCGTTGCAGCCGCCGAGCGCGGCGGCGAGCATCAGCACGATCAGCAATCCAAATTTAGTCCGCGCGGGAGTCATGACTTGCTCCGTTCGCCAAAGATCAGATCGAGGTGGACGCGCAGCATCTCGTGGGCGTCGAGCGGCGAATGCCGTTCGAACAGGCTCTTCCAGATCACGGCAACGATCGCGGGCGCGACCAGGATCTGCGGGAAGCGTGCCAGCTCCGTCTGACGGATTTCGCCCTTGGCGATGCCGAGCTCGATCAGAGCTCGCATGCCGCCGAGCCCGCGCGAGATCACCTCGCGATAGTAGAAGTCGGCGATCGCTGGAAAGCGGGGTCCTTCCGACACGATCAGGCGGATGATGTCTCCGCGCCGCGTGTTCGCGACCTCGCGGATGAAGGTTGCGGCAAGGTTTTCGACCGCGTCGCGCACCGTCCCGCCTGGCGCCGGCGGCGCCGCGAGCCGGGCGACAAGCGGCACGATCGCGGTGCGGACCAGCTCCTCGAACATCGATTCCTTGTCCTTGAAGTACAAGTAGATTGTGCCCTTGGCGACGCCGGCTCGCGTTGCGATGTCGTCGATCCGCGTCGCCGCGAAGCCGCGCGCGACAAACTCGTCGAACGCCGCCTCGACAATGGCCGCGCGCCGCTCGGCCGCGCGCTCGGCGCGGTTGGACGGCGCCGAAGCATCGGCATCGCGCGACCTGCGGCTCGCCGCCCCCGTTGCCTTGGATTTGGTCCCGGTTTTTTTCATATTCGCATTATGACTGACCGGTCAGTCATTGTCAATGTCGAAACCAGCGGAACCGCGCCGGCTCACGCATCCGTGTTGTCGGTTTTTTAGGTGTCCGGGCAACGCTGGCGCGTCGCCTCGCCTTTGCCGGTTTGCCGACGATGGCGCTCAGCCATGAAACTTCAGCCCGTCCATGATCTTGTCGACCACCTTGCGCTCGGCGCGCACCGCGAGCCCGACGAGATTGAGATCGGCGCGCGCGACGGCTTTCACCGCCGCGCGGTTGGCTTCGTCATGTGTGGTCTTGAACATGTCCTCGGTATAGAGCGCGGGCGTGACGTTGCGCGCCAGCGCCCGGTCGAGCGCGCGTGACAGCGCGGCCCGGTCGGCGCCATAGACCAGGATCGGCTGGCCGATCAGTGACAGGTATTGCGTGCCGGAACCATCTTCGTAAGCCTCGCCGATGCATTCGGGGGACGCGGCGGCGATGCCGCCCGCCAGGAACGAGGCGACATTGAGCTTCTGCCACGCCTCCAGGTCTGTGCGGATGACGATGGCGATCTTGGTGTCGAATTGCATGCGTTCTCCACGGTCATTCCGGGCGATCAAGAGCGTCGAACCCCGGAATCGAGATTCCGGGCTCGCGCTTTCGCGCGCCCCGGAATGACTGTCAAGAAGATCAGCCCTTGGCGTCGCAGGCCCAGGCGCGGATCACGCATTCCTTGCCGCCGAACTTGTAGCATTCGCGCGTCGCTTCGTTCAGCGAGCCGGAAATCTTCGGCCGCACCGCGTAGCCGTGCGGACCGCAGGGATTGACCATGTCGATCGAAAGCGCGGCGCAGGCGCGCTTCATGGTGATCATCTTGCAATTGCCGCCCTTGCACTGTTTGAGCGCGGCGGCGCGCGCCGCGCTCTCGGCGGGATAATCATAGGCCTGGCCATAGGCGCCGCATTTGCCGATCGCAAACGCGCCCGCCGCCAACGCCGGGGTGACGAAACTCTGCGTCATGAAACGCGCGCTCGCCACCAGGACCGTCAAAACAAAAATGAACAGCGCAAAGCGTTGCGCGGCGCGTGCAGCAGCCAACGTCCCCTCCCCCAAAGCCCGCGAGCGAAATTACACGAAGGGACTTTCCACCTCGTGAATGAGTAGCGACGGAGTACGCGAAAGCGAGTCGAACAAACGTAGCGCCATACGAATGTCGCTGGACTGAAACACCCTTAGATTGTATCTATTATAATACCATTTTTGGCAGAACGATTGGGACGGAACGGAGCACGCGATGAATTTTCAAATGAACAGACGTTTTCTCTGTTTGCTCGCATCGACTGGTCTGTGGCTGGCGCTGTCGCCACCGGCCGGTGCGCAGTCGGCGATTTGGACCTGGACCAACCAGTACGGTTCGGTTCTAAGCGTGACCAGCTATGA
>Ga0126371_10001878_pt1 | contig 17925 bp, 13 predicted proteins | sample PanSoiMetaPlot_4_FD_110145 | JGI IMG/M metagenome (GOLD analysis project Ga0126371, IMG submission 110145) | Tropical forest soil microbial communities from Panama - MetaG Plot_4 | ecosystem: Environmental > Terrestrial > Soil > Tropical forest > Bulk soil | place: Panama | collected 2016-02-17 | reverse complement strand
GGTGTGGATTGTCACTGTTCAGCCGCTTCTTCTTCCGGAATCGCCGATATGATGACATCTCCGTTTCGATTCAGGAGCACCTCGACGAACGGATCGATGAATTGATGGAGGACGGCATGTCGCGCGACGAGGCTGAACGAAGCGCACGCCGCGAGTTCGGCAATGTAACACTCCTCCAGGAGCGGAGCCGCGAAGTGTGGCAGTGGCAGAGACTCGAATCGCTGCTGGTGGACCTGAAACATGTATGCCGCCGGTTGCGGCGGTCGCCGGGGTTCGCAATCACGGTGGTGCTCACGCTGGCCATCGGCATCGGCGCGAATACGGCAGTGTTCAGTGTGCTGAACAGCGTGCTGCTCCGGCCCTTGCCGTACCCTCAACCGGAACAACTGGTTGCGTTACATCTGAACGCCCCCGGTGCCCCTGGGCTGGCCGATTTCCGTGATGAGCTGCGCCTCTCGGCGTCGATGTACCTCACCTTTGCAAAGCATAACCGCGCATTCCAAACGGTAGGGGTGTGGCTGCCGGGAACAGCGAGCATCACGGGCATCGCGCAGCCGGAACAGGTCAACACGGCGCTGATCACGGACGGCGTTCTCCAGACTTTAGATGTGCCGGCCGCCCTCGGGCAATGGCTCACCGCAACAGACCAGGACCCGCGCGGAAGCCATCGCGTAATGCTCAGCTATGGATACTGGCAGCGCCGCTTCGGCGGTGACCCGAGCGTAGTAGGCCGCACCATTGACGTTGACTCCCAGCCGCGTGAGATCGCTGGTGTGATGCCGCGCGGATTCATGATGGTCAATTACGACTTCGATCTGATCATGCCGTTGGCCTTCGATCCGGTCAATGAACCGCTGGCTGGTTTTGGGTACCACGGCATCGCGCGGCTCCGGCCGGGCGTTACTATCTCCCAAGCCAATGCCGATATAACGCGTCTGATCAATGTCTGGATGGACTCGTGGACGAACGGTCCCGGCATTGATCCGTATTTTTATAAAACGTGGAAGATCACGCCTGCGCTTCGGCCTTTGAAGGACCAGGTGATCGGCAGTGTAGGCAATGTGCTGTGGGTGGTGATGGCGACCATAGGGATCGTCATGTTGATTGCGTGCACTAACGTAGCCAACTTGCTCCTCGTACGCGCCGATGCGCGACAACAGGAGCTCGCCGTGCGCTCCGCACTCGGCGCCGGCAGATGGCGAATTGCCCGCGAGCTGCTGTTGGAGAGCGTAACGCTTGGCCTGTTGGGCGGCGCAGTCGGCATAGGAGTTGCGTACGCGGGACTACACCTCCTGACTGCAATCGGACCGGAGAATCTGCCGCGTCTGAGCGAGATTTCCCTCGACGCCCGATCACTGGCATTCACACTGATACTCTCAGTGCTCTCAGGTCTGATCTTCGGGTCCATCCCGGTGTTCCGTTACGCGCTTTCGCGACACGCCGTACCACTTCTCGGCACAGTTCGGACAGCAAGCGTAAGCCACGAGCGCCAGCGTGGACGCAACCTGCTCGTCGTAGCGCAGGTTGCTATGGCACTGGTGCTGCTGATCAGCGCCGTGTTGATGATCCGTACCTTCGATGCGATGCGCCATGTCGATCCCGGCTTCTCCGATCCCTCATCGCTGCAGGTGATGCGCCTTTCAATTCCGGAACAGCTCGTCCGCGATCCCCAAATGGTCCTACGGACTCAGAACAACATTCAGGACAAGCTCGCAGCAATTCCCGGAGTTTTCTCCGCTGGGTTCGCTGCTTCGGTTCCCATGAGTGGAGCAGAACCGAATTGGGATGAAATCTACGCAGAAGGGAAAAAATCGGAAGGCGAGGATACACCCCTGCGCCTCTTCAACTACGTTTCGCCAGGTTACTTCTATACTGCCGGCACAAGAATCGTTGCCGGACGTGATTTCACATGGGCGGATATATACGGGTTGAGACCCGTGGGCATCCTGTCCGAAGGCCTGGCTCGTGAGCTATGGGGGTCGCCCAGCGCAGCAATTGGCAAGCGCTTCCGCGAATTTCCCAGCATGCCGTGGCATGAAGTAGTCGGTGTAGTCCAGAATGTGCGTGAGAACGGTGTCGATCAGATCTCTCCTGCAACTGTGTACTGGCCATCGCTGATGGGCGATCTTTACGGTCCTGGACCGGTCAATGTAAGGCGCAATGTCTACTTCGCGATGCGCAGCAACCGCGCCGGAACACAAGCATTTATCCACGAAATGCAGCAGGCCGTCTGGGCAGTGAACTCGAATCTGCCGTTATCTGACATCAGCACCATGCAGGAGATCTACAGCGAATCCATGGCGCGTACCTCGTTCACGCTTGTCATGCTGGCCATTGCAGGGATGATGGCGCTCGCTCTCGGCATCCTCGGCATCTACGGCGTGATCTCGTATGCCGTCTCGCAGCGCGCACGCGAGATCGGCATCCGCATGGCGCTGGGCGCGAAAAAGAGTGAACTGGCGTGGATGTTTGTTCGCTCAGCGCTGGTGCTTACCGGAGTGGGCACGGCTGTTGGCCTCGGCGCGGCAGCCATACTGATGCGTCTCATGCGAACGCTCTTGTTTGGCATCAGCCCACTCGATCCGGTCACGTTCACAGCCGTACCGCTTGTCCTCGTTGCCGCAGCGGCGCTGGCAAGCTATCTGCCAGCGCGCCGCACCGCTGCTGTCGATCCAGTCGAAGCGCTTCGGGCCGAGTAATTACGGCTGTCACTGATCGGAGGCCTCTGGAAGCCTAGAGGGATTGCTCCTGGTAGGCCTGGCAAATCGCTGGGGGTTCAGCTGATCTGTGCCTTCCTCGATCAGGTAGAATTTGTCGGCTTCTACGTTGTGGAATGTTTGTTGTAGACCGCTGGGCCATTTGATCTCGACCGTTTCAGCACGAGCGGTTTTCCCCAAGCCAAAATTCGCGCGCAAATCGCTTTGCGAAAGGTAGCTCCCACCACCTTCAATTTCTCGAATTTGCGAAATGCCGCCAGAGAGAATCCGTATCCGAGCCCCCATAGCGTCACGATTGCTCTTAGTTCCCACGAGTTTGAAATTCAGGAAGTGATTGCCATTACCGCCGCTATTGTGCAGTAACAGAGGCGCATCTCCGTTGTTGGCGACCACAACATCGACGAATCCGTCATTGTCAAAGTCCGCAAACGCGACCCCGCGACCAGCATAAGGGGTATCAAACCCATTCCCCGCTGACTTGCTCACCTCCACAAATTTGCCGTTATGTTCATTGTGAAAAAGAGAGTTCAGCTGCTTGTAGTGCGTCCCCGGCGACGCCTGCTCCACTTCGGGATACACGTGACCGTTGGCAATAAACAGATCGAGCCAACCGTCGTTGTCGTAGTCGAAAAAACCTCCGCCAAAGCTCAGGACATTATGAGTCGCCCGCGTAATTCCGGACTGGTCGCTGACTTCGTCGAAGAAGCCCTTGCCATCATTCAGCCAAATGTGGTCAGAAGCTAGTTGAAAATCAGAGATGTATAAATCGAGCCAGCCGTCGTTATTGAAGTCTCCAAGCGAGATACACATCGCAGCCATCACGCCACCCTGTTCTCTGAAGGCCATGCCGCTGAGTCCGCCAATCTCCTCAAACGTGCCATCGCGTTTGTTGTGGTAGAGATAAGCATTCAGCCCATCGTTGGCGACGAAGAGGTCGGGCCACCCATCGTTGTCATAATCAGCGGCGCCTACCGAAAGATTCTTTCCCTCACGCTGATAGATTTTGGCTTTGGCGGTAACGTTGGTGAAGGTGCCATCTCCATTGTTGTGATAGAGGGCGTCGGGACTGCCATGGTAAACATTGGGAGGACAACTGCTTTGTACTCCGCCCAGGTCGCAATAGCGCTTGTCACCCAGTTCGACGTAACTGCCGACGTAGAGATCGAGCCGGCCGTCGCGATCGTAGTCAAAGAATGTCGCTCCCGAATGAAATGCGCCTGACTCTGTGCCGGCAACTCCAGCCTTGTCGGTTACATCGGTAAATGTCCCATTTTCGTTGTTGTGATAAAGAACGTTGCGGCCGTACTGGGTAACGAACAGGTCGGGAAATCCATCGTTGTCGTAATCGCCCCAGACGCATCCCAACCCGTAACCCGTACCAAGCACCCCTGCCTTTTCGGTTACATCAGTAAATGTGCCATTGCCATTGTTGCGATAAAGCGCGTTGCGAACAGAGATGCCACGGTTGTACAGATCGCGCCCGTTTACAAAATAGATGTCGGGCCACCCATCGCCGTCAAAGTCGGCCACGCAGACTCCAGGGCCGAACTCCTCTCGGTTGATGGAGATGCCTTTGTTGCCCTTGAAGTGAATAAACTTGATGCCAGCCGCCGCCGTAGAGTTCTTGAATTCAATGGGACTCGCCTGTTGTGCCTGTGCATGGCTCGAAATCCAGAGCGAGGCAAAAAGTAGACACACGAGGAAGAACACGCCAAACTTAACCCTCACGCACCGGTATTTCGAACAAGACAGGTTTATCACTGTGGAAGTTCTTTCAGAAGTCCTCTACCAGCCAATCTACTTGTTGTGGCGTTGCCGTGAAACAACATTCGGGTTCCAGAACGAAAAGTTTCGAGGTTCCCCGGCTGCTATCCCCTCTATGAGCCCCGCGTTTGACCGCCCTTTCCTCCGCTTCCTATACTTAATGTTTATTCACTTATGGCCATGACCGCCCTAATCATCGATGACGAAGAGCTTGCGCGCGAGGAGTTGAAGTATCTGCTCGATATGACAGATGTGGAAGTACTGGCGCAGGGCACGAATGGCATCGAGGCTGTAGACCTGATCCGCAGACATCAGCCAGACGTGGTTTTTCTTGATGTGCAGATGCCTGGGCTGGATGGATTTGCCGTGCTCAAGAAGCTGCTGGAACACAGCGAGAGCGAGCATATACCGCAGATTATTTTTGCCACCGCTTTTGACCAGTATGCGGTGAAGGCTTTCGATGTGAACGCCATCGACTATCTGCTCAAACCATTTGACAAAGATCGCGTTATGCAGGCGCTGGAACGCGCAAGGCTGCGGCTGCAAGAAATACATTCGCTTGACGAAAGCATGTCGAAACAGACCAGTCTGGACGGCGATGTCCGCATTGGCGCGCTGCTCAAGCTCATTGAGCAACAACAGCAAGCTCCAAAACACAGCGGCAAGATCGTGCTCCAGGCGCACAGCCGTTTGTTGCTCATCGACCAGAAGGACATCTGTTACGCCTCAATTGATGAAGGCGTAATTACGGTGGTGACACCGACTCTTGAAGGTCAATCAAAGTGCCGCACACTGGAAGAACTGCTCGACCTGCTCAACCCCTCGACCTTTTGGCGAGCGCATCGTTCTTATGTGGTGAATATCAATCGCATCAAGGAAGTGGTGCCGTGGTTCAAGAGTAGCTATCAACTGCGCATGGACGACAAAAAGCAGACCGAGATTCCCGTGAGCCGCGCACAGACGCGCAGGTTGCGGGAATTGTTCAAGCTGTAGAGATCTCCGCAGACTTTCACTTATTATTGTTGCGAATTTTCAAGGCGAGCGAGATGCCGACAATTTCATTGGTGTCCCAGCCTTCGGGCAGGTTCACTGACTGCAGCATGTAATAAGGCCTGATGGAAAACGAGCCTGCCACGGGTAGTCGGACACCCACCTGGAAGCGGCTCTGTGTGAAGCTGCTTCCGCCGTTGGCGAATGGGTTGTTGCCTGGGACTATGAAGAATTCATTATTCAGAACCAATACAGGACGTCGCGTCATGCGAAGCGGCAAGGTATATTCAACGCCCGGCCGAAATCGAAGGCGTGCTGAAGCAGGGCGATTGTCCGGGAATCGTCCTTCGATCAGCGTCCGAAGGATGGGACGCCACGGGCCCCGCGACGTACTGAAAGTCAGATTGAGTTGCAACCGGTTCTCATACGCAATGGAGGGATTGCTGGGAAAGCGTTGATAGCGATAGATCGGTATCAACGTGAACCATGGCTTTAGGCGGAAAGCTAGACCTCCCTGAACGAAGTACTCAAAGAAGTTCGAGAATTGCTCATCGAAGCGTTCGTGAAATTCAATTTCCAGAGACTTATTAGGCGATAAGCCAGTCGAGAGTCCCTGGTCGAGCCAGAGCCCAATCTGTTTCTCGTCTTCCGGGTCCTCAGGTTGTTGTTGCTGCGCTCCGACCGGAAGAGCCAGCGCGCAACTGAAAAGCACAACGAGCATGAGCACACCACGCGCTATACGAGGACCCGCGCTTATTGCCATGGCTTTCTTAACGATACATATCACGGGCTGAATACTAGTACCAAAAAAATAGCGAACATGGACAAGTGAACGGCGCCCTCGAGCATCGTGGTGCGCCATCCGGTAAATGTCAGGATGCTAAGGATCAAAGTGGCAACAAGCAACGCAATGCTCGCCGGCGGCAACCCGAGGACCACTGTCTGTCGTGTGTAAAGGCCAATGGCCAGCATAGCCGGCAGAGTAAGACCAACGGTGGAGGCGACGCTGCCGAGGCAAAGGTTGATGGCTCTGGTGAGTTGATCGCCACGTATGGCGATGAGTGCAGAAACACCTTCGGGCGTGAACACCAACATTGCGATAATGATGCCGCCCAGTGCAGGCGGGGCACCGCTTGCGGCGATGCCGTGGTCGAGCACTTTGGCCAAACTCTTAGAGAGGATGACAATGGGCAGAATATTGATGAGCAACATGGCAACGTGCGGCGTCAGCTTGCCCCTGCGCAGTTTGGGTGCAGGCGAAACTTGAGGTGGCGCTGCATCCGAGGCCGAGGGTGCCACGAAATAACCCCGATGCCTTCCGGTCTGAAGCCAAAGGAATAAACCGTAAAGGACGATCGTGAGAATGGAAAAAGCTACTGACTGAAAAGTCGTCAACGACCCATCTGGCGTAGAGGTGGTAAAGCGCGGAAGTACCAGGGCAATAGTGGTTAAAGGAATGATTACGGCAAGATAAGCTGATGCACCTTGCAGATTGAAAGCTTGCTCATGATGGCGTATGCCACCGACCAACAGGCCCAACCCGACCACACCGTTGAGCACGATCATGACCACGGAGAACATCGTGTCACGAGCGAGCGTGGTGGCGCCTGATGTCCCAAGCATGACCGCGGAGATCAGGGCAACCTCGATGATTACGATGGACAATGTGAGAATAAGAGTGCCGAATGGCTCACCGAGCATTTCGGCCAACTCCTCTGCCTCATGGACGACGCCGAATGCCACCCAGACGATGATTGTAAACAGCCATACAAACAGACCGAGTGCAGCCCTGTGACTGTTCAACGCAGCCATCCACTTCCCACCAAGAATTAGAAATAATGCGACCGAAACCCAGGCGATGAAGAGCCGGACAAACGATTTGGCCTGAACCATCTAAATAGCCTCAGGTGCTGCTAGTACGAAAGCGATGCGGCATCCCCGTGCCCACGAGATGCAGGAACCCTTGTCTGTACCTTAAAAATACACGCACATCGTTTGTGCAGACGGAACCGTGGCTTCAAATCCGGTCTCCCCGGCACAGCACAGTGTAGCCTGGCTTTCCGCGCTTATTAATATGAAAAGTAGGCAACTTAGGGCGCTGAGGAAACCGGAGGCAGGTCATAAACCTCAATCGCTCCCTGGCGCAAAACAGCAAACCTCAGCCCATCGGGAGAAAGCGCGTAGTTCTGTCCTGCGCTCAAAATCGGCGTAGCGTTCTTAACCAGCCGCAGTTGACCCGTTTGCGTATCGAAGACACCTACCATCTGATTCGCAATGTTGGTTTCATCAATCGGATCCATGATGCCTACCGGGTGATTGACCTGCAAGGAACTATATGCGAAGCGGCTTCCGTCCTGCGTTAGCTGAAATGTGGGCCAGATGTAGCGGCTTTCCCAGCGCTGCTGCCATAGTGTCCTGCCGTCGAGAGTGACGGCGAAGACCTGATGATCGTCACCGGACCTGGGGCAAGTCATCACCAGCGTGACATTGCTGCTCATGGTTTCTTCTGTTGGATGACAGGCGGACTCGACTTGGGTGATCGTCCGCGCATCGCCATGAAAGGGCAGATATCGAATGAGCCATCGGTTCTGGTTGCCGGGAATAGCTTCGATGCGGCCTTCGCCCACCATCGGAATTTCTACGGCATTCAGTGTCTCGGCGCGGGCAATGAGCGTGCGTGTTTCGGAGCGCAGGATGAGGATTTGAACCGGCTTCGATTCCGGTGGAGGATCGCCCAGCGTAGGCGCAGTGCTGGCCACCGTCTCCGGCTTCTGTTTCTTGCCTTCCGCCTCCACCACAATCAGCTTTCTATCAGGAGAAATCTGGACTGATTCGAGCGCAGTATCGACGCTGATATAAGGGTGCAGTTCCAGCGACGAGTCGGTGAGATAGAGGCTGCTGCGCTCCCTTACGAGAAAGTGGCCGTCAGCCAATCGCCACATATAACGCGAGCGGTCGTGCATGCGCCAGTCGGCCTCCGCCATAACCTTGCCATCGGGCAATTCGAGAACAATGGCGTGGATCATTTGGTCTTCATCATCGGGGGGATCGTTCGGCAGGCGCTTCATCAATCCCGGCATGCGGAAAGTGAAGAGCAGGTGGTCTTTATCGATGAAGTCGAGAGAAATGGATGAAAGGCGCGCTGTCAGATAAAAAGAGCTTGGCGCAATGTAGCCGAGAGGAGCAATGGGAATGCGAAAATCCGGCTTTGGTCCTGAATCATTATTCTTCTCGCCTCGCGCAAACTGAGAAACACAAAGCAGGGCCGCGAGAAACACCGGCAGCATTCGGACTGCTCTGAGACCCATGCCCAACATTCTCCTACAAAAAGGAAACGATTGACTTTCCTGCTGCGTATGTTTTTGATAACGCTAGCTTGCCTTGTTACCCCAGTGGCAACCTTTTCGAGGCCTATATGAACTTTTTGAGAAAGTCGCTTGTCTCCGGCATGATGCTTGCCGGATGCCTGGTTCCAGCCGCTATCAGTGCACAGGATGGCCCGGCGCAGAAGAACCTCAAGGCGCTTGATCCTAAATTGATGGATACAACCGCCGATCCATGCGTGAATTTCTACCAGTACTCCTGCGGGGGATGGGCAAAACAGAACCCGATTCCCGCCGATGAGTCTTCTTATGGACGCGGCACGGAACTTGAAGACCAGAACCGGCTCGTGCTCAAGTCCATTCTGGAAAAAGCGGCTGCCGGGGGGCCGGAACGTTCTGCGAACGAGCAGAAGATTGGCGACTACTATGCCACCTGCATAGACACGAACGCGGTCAAAGAGGCCGGATTGAAACCTCTACAACCAATGCTCGACCGCATCGCCGCTCTCAAGTCAAAAGACGGTTTGCCGGAACTGACTGCATACCTCGACAGCATTGGCATCGGAACATTCTTCGGTTTCACGTCTGACCAGGACTTCAAGGACGCAACCCAGGAGATTGGCGAATTCGATCAGGCCGATCTTGGGCTTCCGGAAAAGGGCTATTACGACCGCACTGACGAAAAGTCCGTAAAGCTGCGCGACCAGTACAAGGAGCATGTTGCGCGCACATTTGAGTTGCTGGACGAGACGCATGAGCAGGCGGCGAAAGATGCCGATACGGTCCTGAAAATTGAAACCGAGTTGGCGAAGCACTCGCTAACTAACGTCGAGCGGCGCGATCCGCAGGCGCTCTACCACAAGATGACGCTGGCCAGTTTCGACAGCAGCACGCCGAACTTTGCATTCACGAAGTACCTGCGCGCACTGGATACGCCCACGGTCGAGTCCCTCAACGTGACGGAGCCGAAATTCTTTACCGGGCTGAACGAAGTGCTGGCTTCCACCGATCTTGATTCGCTCAAAACCTATTTGCGCTGGGCGGCGATTCGGCAGACCCCGAGCACAGCGCTGCCACAATCGTTGGATGACGAATCGTTTAATTTCTACGGCAAGATTCTCGAAGGCCAGCCAGAGCAACAGCCGCGCTGGAAGCGCTGCGTTCGCGCAACCGACCGTGCCTTGGGCGAGGCCCTCGGGCAGGTCTATGTTGCCCAACGTTTCAGCCCGCAGGACAAACAGCGGACACTGGAACTGACGCACGACATTGAAGCCGCGATGGACCACGACATCGACCAGCTTGAGTGGATGAGCGCCGCAACAAAGACGCGAGCCAAAGATAAACTGCACTCAGTCGCCAATAAGATTGGCTATCCCGACAAGTGGCGTGACTATTCAAACCTTGAAGTGGTGCGCGGAGACGCTCTCGGTAACGCACGGCGCGCAGCGGCATTTGAAGTGCATCGGCAGATCAACAAGATCGGCAAACCCGTTGATCGCGGCGAGTGGGGCATGACTCCGCCGACCGTGAACGCTTACTACAACCCACAGATGAATGACATCAACTTCCCCGCGGGCATTCTGCAGCCCCCTTACTTCGACCCGCGTCAGGACGATGCCGTCAACTACGGCGACGCCGGCGGTGTGATCGGCCACGAGCTAACACATGGCTTTGACGATGAAGGCCGTCAGTTCGATGCGGCGGGCAATCTTAAAGAATGGTGGACTCCGGAAGATGGGAAAAAATTCACTGAGCGCGCCGATTGCGTGGTAAAGGAATACGATGGCTTTGTTGCCGTCGATGACCTGCATGTGAACGGCAAGTTGACGCTCGGTGAAAACATCGCCGACCTCGGCGGCTTGAAGCTGGCATTCCTCGCTTATCTCGACCGCGCGCAGAAGGCTGGCGTCGATCTGACAAAGAAAAGCGATGCGGAGTACGGCGGTCTGACTCCAGAACAGCAATTCTTTGTTGCGTACGGACAGGGCTGGTGCCAAAACAACCGCCCTGAAGACCTGCGCCTGCGCGTCCAGGTCGATCCGCACTCCCCGGAGGAGTTCCGCGTCAACGGCGTGGTCGTAAACCTGCCGCAGTTCCAGAAAGCCTTCAACTGCAAGACCGGTCAACCAATGGCTCCGGCAAAACGCTGTGCCATCTGGTGATTTGCCATCAAGGCAAACGCGCCTTCGGCGCCAAGCCCGGCCTCGCGCCGGGCTTGTTTCTTTATGGAGCGACCTATCGACATTCCTGACGTTTTCCGTGGTGAAATTCCGCAACATGAATCGGAGAGCACGAACCGCGAGCTTATGCCACAGTGGATATATGCCATCCATTACCACCAGCAGCGCACATACGCAGAGCCGTGCTCTCATGGGATATGCGGCGTGCGCGCTGGCTGGATGCTTCTGGGGCACGGGGTTCTTCTTCGGGAAAATTGCGCTGGCTGAGATGTCGGTAGGGCACATGGTGCTCTACCGGTTTCTCTTCGCCTGTCCACCTTTCTTTTTTGTCGTGCGGCGGCCGCGGTTCAGCCGTCGCGACTGGATGCTTTTGCTGCTGGCGTCGTTCCTCGGCTTCCCCGTGCAGTACCTGTTGCAGTTTCAAGGGCTGGCCATGACAACGGTGAGCCATGCAGCGCTTATGGTAGGCACGATGCCGGTGATTCTCGCCGTCGGCGCGTCCATCTTCGCCCATGAGCGGCTCGACTGGATCGGCTGGCTGGCTCTGGTTGGATCGACAACAGGAGTGTCATTGATTGCCCTCGGCGGTGGACATCGCGGCTCTCCAGGACAGGGTCCAACGCTGGCAGGCGATATGCTGATTGTGCTTTCGCTGCTGATCGCCCTGGTATGGGTTTTGCTGAACAAGCATCTGATGCTGGGGCACTCGCCCTTGGAAGTGACGGCGTATGGCCTGCTCGCGGGTACGATCATGATTGCTATCTGGGTCATACTCAGGGATGGGCTGCCACCGGTACACGGAATCAGCATCAAGGTTTGGCTGGCGCTGGCTGCCAGTGGACTGCTGTGTAACACCGCCGCCATGCTGCTTTGGAACACAGGCATCCATCGCGTTCCAGCATCGCGAGCCGGGGTTTTTCTGAACATTGAGCCGGCTTTAGGCTCGCTTCTGGGCGTAAAGCTGTTGGGAGAGCGGCTGGGCCCGCTGGCATGGGTTGGAGGCGGGCTGATTCTTGCAGCAGCGATTACGTTAACCAGCGCCGGCAAAGGGGTGGAAGAGGTCATAGTTGAATGATCCATAGCTAAATAGCACAAATTCAATCACGTGGTGATCCTGCTTTCTATCTACGAAGATTTCAATGAAATTCCTCCGCTGCTATAAGTCATTTCATGTTAGTGTTTTGGCGATTCAGAACTCGCCCATCCGGCGTATCCCAAAAGGAGGAATGATCTGTGTCACCAACACTGATTCGTCGTTCAATTGCGGAGTTTGTGGGTACATTCTGGCTGGTTTTTGGAGGGTGCGGATCGGCTCTCATCGCAGCAGCATTTCCTGAGTTAGGAATTGGCTTTGTAGGCGTTGCCTTTGCCTTTGGGCTGACGCTTCTGACGATGGCTTACGCCATCGGACATATTTCCGGGTGCCACATCAATCCCGCAGTCACCTGCGGGCTGGTGGCCGGCAAGCGCTTTCCGGCAAAAGACTTGCCCGCGTATGTTGTCGCACAGGTGCTGGGCGGAATTGCAGCTTCGGCAGTGCTGTATGTCATCGTTACCGGCAACCCGGCGTTCAATGCGGCGTCGAGCAGCTTTGCCTCCAATGGATTCGGCGCACACTCGCCCGGCGGATACTCGCTGCTGGCCTGCTTTGTGGCGGAGTTCGTGCTGACCTTCTTCTTCCTGTGGGTCATTATGGGATCGACCGACAAGCGCGGTGTCCCAGCCGGCTTCGCGCCTCTCGCCATCGGCCTGTGCCTGGTGCTGATTCACCTCATCAGCATTCCGGTCACGAATACGTCGGTCAACCCGGCGCGGAGCACCGGGCCTGCAATTTTTGCGGGATACTGGTGGCCTTTGCAGCAACTCTGGCTTTTCTGGGTGGCTCCCATTCTCGGCGCAGTGGCTGGCGGCTGGGTCTACCTTTTCCTCTTCAGAGCTCCCGATAAGAGCTTTGATGGCGAGCAGTATTAACCTGCAGGAGCGGCATTGAGCAGGATATATTGCCGCTCCTCCACCGCTGTGCTTGGCAACTCAGCAGCGGTCAGAGTGACATTGCGCTCAACCAGCAGTTCATCGCTTTCCCACGATTCGTGCAATTGATATTGCGGCTCTATACTTGCCATGGGCGGCAATGGAAGCTTATTGCCGGTGACAAACCGGTGACTTTCCAGCGGCAAAACCGCGCAGGCAAAGGGCTATAATCTGTTCCATCATGCACAGGCGCTATAGAGGCGGACAGGAATGCTTCGGTCCCCGCGAGTATGCGCCTGGAGCGCGCGTTCTCGCTCTCTGCCTGCTCTTCGCTGTGCTGGCATGGGACTACACTGCCACCGTTCTTAACCCGAACGAGCTTCCTGCGCTTTTCTGCAAGCGGCTCGCTCATCACGCCACCGACAGCCGGATGTGCTGTCCGCTGCCGGTTTCATTGCCGGCGCGGCGTACGCAACAAAACAAATGCTGCGAAGCGCCCGCGCCGACACAGGATGCCGTTCCGTCCGCGAAACAATCAGGGGCATCGAATGCAGCCTGCTGCGCACTAGTTACCGCGCTCGCACCTTCTCGGCGGACCGCGTCTCTTCCGCCCCAATTACATCGCGGTAGGCTATATGAGCGTGAGGTCTTCGATTTGAAGATGGACATGCGGATTTAGAATCCCTCTCAAGCAAAGTGTGTCTATACGCGCGTCTTTGCGCGAACAACACCAGCTCTTAAACCTGAGAGGAAATCATGAAAACCAGAATATGGATGCTGGCTGCAATGCTCGTCGCCTCGATGTGGGCAATGACCGCAGCCGCTCTAACAACCACACACAGCGCTTGTTGCGCGATCTGCGCAAACGGCGACTGCAGCGCTTGCTGCGCCAGCCCATGCTGCACGGACAAGTCGTGCTGCACTGACGACTGCTGCTGAACTTGAAGGCCCGGGAGCTATCCTTCCGGGCCTTTATCTGTCTTACTTCTCATATTAGCGATTAAATTGATTTAGTAGTTTTTATCCAGACACGCACTATTTTTTTGGACTTCTTCCGAAACGGATTTCCAGCTTCTTTCACTACTCGTTCGTAAGACATCTGGGCCTCGGGGCCAAATCCCCACAATTTAAGAAAGAAAGAAGCAGGAACGATGAAACAGCGTATGATCTCTCTCGTTTCGGCTCTGCTGATAACTGCGCCTCTGGCAGGCATAGCCCAGCAGCCACAGCTGCAACAGCTGAAGCCGAATGAACTCGCGACTAATGTAGCGGGTGTAACCACAATCGCAGCTCCTCCGGCAGGGTTTGATCCATTGAGCGCCTCCGATCAGGATCTGGAATTCTACGGCTTTCCGCCAAAGCCGGATCAGGTCGCGGCTCCCAAAGCTTTTGCGAGCTGGCAGAAAGCCATGAAGGCATCAAAGAATCGCATCACGCCTGTGCTTGAAGTCACCAAGAACTTCGCTGGTCCAGCTAAGTTGAAGGCCGGCTCAGCTGCGCCAGCCAGCGGCAACGCAGCCTCGTCCTATAACTGGAGCGGCTATGTCAACCTGAATGGAGTAACAAAGTACGGTAGCTCTTCCTTCTACTACATTATTGGCGACTATGTTGTGCCCGTTGCCCGCCAGGCATACAGCAAGTGCGACGGAACCTGGGACTACTCAGTAACGTGGGTCGGAATTGACGGCTGGGGATCGGGTGACGTGCTCCAGGCAGGTAATGAAGCCGACGCATACTGCGCTTTAGGTGGAGCAATCAAATCCACGTACTATTCAGCCTGGTATGAGTGGTATCCCTATGGTTGGACACGCATCTCCAGTCTGCCTATTGTTCCCGGCGACGATCTCTTTGTTGAAGTCTGGAGCACCTCTTCGACCGCGGGCCATGCCTATCTGGTCAACTACAACACCGATCAGTATGTAATCATCAACTTCTCCGCGCCTCCGGGAACACAGCTTGTTGGCAACAGCGCGGAGTGGATCGTGGAGCGTCCGGGCGTTGGCGGTGGGTTGGCAACGCTGGCGAACTATATCTCGGATTACTTCTCGGATGCGTATGCCTATAACTTCGGCTATAGCGCCGTCGATCCGGGCAGCGCGGGATCATTCCCGGTCACGATGCTGGACAACAACGGCTATGCCATTTCGTATCCTACCCCGCTGGGCGTAAATGCGATCTGGATGCAGGATGAAGGCTCAGCCCGGTACTGATTTTCGGACTATGCCTTGTGAATGACGGCGCGAACCTGCGCCGTCATTTTGTTTTATAGTTGTGAGTGGCAAGCGATACAACGATCACTATAGAAGAATTACTTAGTAAATCACAGTAACGTAGTTAGATCATCATTCACTAATTATTGGTGATTTATCCAGGGCCTCTGGGCCACACCCCTGACAACTCAATATGAAAGAAGCAGGACGATGAAACAGCATATGCTCTCAGTCGTTTCGGCTCTGGTCCTTGCTGCGCCTCTGGCTGGCGCCGCTCAGCAGCTGAAACCGAATGAACTTGCGACCAATGTCGCAGGTGTAACCACAACTGCGGCCCCTCCGAAATACTTCAATCCCTTGACTGCCTCCGATCAGGACCTGGACTACTATGGTTTCCCGCCTCGGCCGAATGAGATTGCGGCACCGGAAGCATTTGCAACCTGGCAGAGAGCAATGGCCACCTCTAAGACTCGCGTCACACCAGTACTCGAAGTCACCAAAAACATTACCGGCGCAGCTACGCTTCAAAATAGTGCTGTACCGCCCAGCGGCGGCGCAGGGCCTGCCACGTCCCCCAGCTGGGCTGGCTACGTCAACACAAATGGAGCTACCACGTATGGCAGCTCTTCCTTCTATTACATGATTGCGGATTATGATATCCCGAACCTCCGGCAGGCCATTTGCGACGGCACATGGGACTATGCGGTAACGTCGGTAGCAATTGACGGGTGGGGATCGAGCGATATGCTTCAGGCTGGGACTGAAGAGGCTGCATACTGCAGCGGCACCACCCGGGCTAGCTTTTACGAGGCTATATATGGATGGTATCCCTATGGCTTGACCGCCATCTCCAGTTTGCCAGTTGCTCCCGGCGATGAGCTGTTTGTTGAAGTATGGGATACTTCTGCAACGAGTGGGCACGCTTATATATCGAACATCTGCGCCGGCAAATATGCGATTGTGAATTTCTCCGCTCCCCCGGGAGTTCATCTGGTCGGCAACAGTGCGGAGTGGGGCATTTCTCTTGGTGGAGGTCTAAGTAAACAAATAAATTACATCTCTGAATATATGTCGAATGCTTATGCCTATAACTTCGGTTACAGCGCAGTCGACCCAGGCAGCGCTTCATCCTTCCCGGTAACTATGGTGAATGGCGGAATTACGATTGCATCTCCGACGTTGCTGGGGACAAACGCGATCTGGATACAGAATTGAGAATATAGCTGATTGCTGATTTTCGTAATTTGTAATGACGACGCGGGCGCGCGTCGTCATTTTTTGTAAGCTCTAGCTAATGATCTCGAGCCTTTACAATTCCATCGCATACTGTGTCGATGCGCCAACCAACTGGGCAGGCTTCGGCTCGCTTGCCAAATCCATCACCAACCTTTCGAGCACCAGTTTCTTATCAGGAGGCTGCGAGCGAAGTTCTAGATCAGCGCGGGCGATGAGGCGCAGGGCGCGGGTTAGTTCGCGTTTCGATTTGTAGCGACGGGCCTGGCGAATCAGATCTTCAGCGGCAAAGGGCGGCATGCGAAAGCCCTGCCATAGCGCCTGCCAGATGGCACGCGAATCGCGCACGTTCTTTTCCAGGATAACCAGCATCTGGCGGAAGGTGCGCGCCAGCATGTAGAGGTGTCCGATGGCCGCGTCTTCGCCGCCATCGGAGGCGTTCAGTAAACCGTCGAGCAATGCCAGAGCTCGCTTTTTATCTTTGGCCGAAATTGCATCAGTCAACTCATAAAGCGAGCGCTGCTTCGCGGCGAGGACCATAGTTTCAACATCGCCGAGGGTGATGAGCTTCTTCGCGCCAGCGTAGAGCGAGAGCTTTTCAAATTCTCCGGCAATGAGCATCATGTCAGCGCCAAGCGCGTCGACCAGCTCACGGGCAGCATCCTGTTCGAGCTTGATCTGCTGCTTCTCGGCTTCGGCGAGTAGCCAGCGAAGTGCATCCGCTTCATCGACGCGGGCCAGCTCGACCATACCGCAGCGGTCACCCAGCGTTTCGCGGATACGCTCGTAACGGTCTTTGTCCGTCATGTCCATGCGGCGCGGGTCGGATGGAATGCGAATATGGTCGGCGACGAATAGCAGCAGCGCCTGCGGGTTCGGCGAGCGAAAGTAGCCGTCGATTGCCGCGAATTCATCTTTCTTAGCGCCGCGTGTGTAAAGCTGCTTCAGGTTGCGGATGAACAACACCTGGAACGGGGCCATGAGCGACGGCGTCTGCGCGCGGTCGAGGGCTTCAAAGATGCTGGTTTCAGCGAGATCGATGTCCGACAGGCAGAAGTCGCGCAGGTCAGCGGGAACATAGGCTTCGAGTACAGCGCGTCGGCAGCGTTCGTAGAGAAAGATTTCGTCGCCAATAAGGACGTATCCGGGGCGCAGCTTATTGCCGCGGAGCTCGGCGAGGAAACGATCCGTGGAGGCGAAGCTTGCTCCCATTGCCTAGATTATCTCCTGTTGCGAGAAATGCATTTCACCGCAGAGGATGCTGAGGTTTCGCGGAGGTGCTGTTGATTTTGAAATCTTCGCTCCGCGAAAAGAAAGCAGATCCTTCGACTACGCGTTCTACGAACGCTCCGCTCAGGATGACATCGTGGTTGGGGTAACCGTCATGCATCAGAAGGACTCCAGAATATCTGAGACCAGGGCCTGCGCAAAGTCACGAGAAAGGCGCTGGACTGCGGCGGGGTCTTCCTGGATGAAACTGACCAGGTCCTGCGTGGTCTGGTATTGCTGGCGGAAGCTGTAACTCTTGTTCTCGTAG
>Ga0126371_10001877_pt1 | contig 17926 bp, 14 predicted proteins | sample PanSoiMetaPlot_4_FD_110145 | JGI IMG/M metagenome (GOLD analysis project Ga0126371, IMG submission 110145) | Tropical forest soil microbial communities from Panama - MetaG Plot_4 | ecosystem: Environmental > Terrestrial > Soil > Tropical forest > Bulk soil | place: Panama | collected 2016-02-17 | reverse complement strand
TGAGATCGGCGGCAGCGGCCTGGTACGCGGGTTTCATGGCTGGGATCGCGCCACGGGGCGGCGTGTCACGCTGGCAGTGCTCACGGATGTCGCGGACGCGCAGCGCGTGGAGCAATTTCGGCGCGAAGTGGCCGCGCTTGCGAATGTGCGAAGCGCCGGCCTGGTTGCCATCTACGAGTTGGGCGAGCACGTGGGTATGCCATTCGCGGCGGTGGAATATTTGGGCGATGCCCATCTGGGTCAGATCATCAGCGGCGAACGCGCCTGCACGCTCCTGGAGAAGATCCGCCTCATGTGCCAGGTGGCGGAAGGAGCGCAGGCAGCACACCGGGGCGGGCTGAATCACGTCGGCCTGCACCCTCGAGGCATTGCGGTGTGCGCGGACGGCACTGCGAAGGTTCAGGACTTCGGCATTGTGCGATTCACCGGGGAGATCCCCGGCGAGGCTGCGCGATATCAAGAGGCGGGGATCTCTTTGCTCGACGTGCGAAGCGACGTGTTCGCCTTTGGCGTAATCTACTACGAACTGCTCACCGGGATTGACGCGGTCGCTGGCGGCGGGAGGGCTGCGCTGCGGGACAAAGCGCCGGACTGTCCGGAGCTCCTCGAACAACTGGTGCTCCGGGCGATGGAGCCGGACCGGGAATTGCGGTACCAAAGTTTCGAGGACATTCAGTTCGACGCTGAGCCGATCCTTCGCGAGTTCGAGCGCCGGCGGGCGGCAGTCCTGATTGATCAGGCGAGGCATTCGATGGAGTCCGGCGAACTGGACCAGGCCCAGGCGGCTGTTCGCGAGGCTCTGGACATGGACGCCGGCAATCCTGCCGGGGAACGGCTTCGGCTTGAGCTACGTGGCCTGGTTCAGGAGCGGACTTCGCGGTCACGCGTCGAGGCTTTGCTCCGCGAAGCTCAGAAAGAAACTACGGGCCGGCGTTTCGCGCGTGCGGCAGAACTGCTGGATCTGGCCGCCCGTTTGGACTCCGGCAACGGCGCGGCCGGCCAATTACAACAAGCGCGTGCGCGTTTGGAAGAGAATCGGAGAGCGGCCGGCTTGCTGGATGAAGTCCGGCTGGCTCTGGCAAAAAAAGATCTGGCGTTGGCCGAAGCCCGGGTGCTGGAAGCTCTGGATCTGGACGCGAACAACGCGGAGGCGATGGAACTTGCCGATTCAGTCGCCGAAGCCATCCGGCGCCGCGAATTGGACGCGCGCATCGAGCAAGAGATCGGAAGAGCCAAGTCGCTGCTGCTGTTGGAATCATTCGATGCGGCCCTGGAGATCCTGACGGAATTGGAGGCGGAAAGCCCTGCCTCGCCCGTGGTTCACCAGTGGCTGGCGCACGTCAGAGAGCAGAAGGATCAAACGGAGCGACGCGACCGGCTCGATGCGCAATTGGAAGACGCCCGGGCTCTTATGGCGCGGCAGGTCTATGCGGAGGCTGCCGAAGGATTGGAGCGCTTGCGAGCCGAATTTCCACGGGAACCGGTGGTTTCCGATCTGCTCGCGGAATGCTGGGAGGCTGCGGAGCGGGCGTCCACGATTGCGGAAGCTCGCGCGCAGTGTGAGTCATTGTGCCGCGGCGAACAGTTTGAAAAGGCTCTTGTGGTTGTAGAGACCGCTTCACGAGCTTATCCGGATGATGCCGAATTGGCCGGTTTGCGCCTTGAAGTGGAAAAGCACCGGCAAGAGTTTGAAGCGGCAGCATCCGTTCGGCAGGTGCTCACGGAGGCGCAATGGCTGCTGGACCAGAATCGCGTCGACCTCGCGGTTCAATTTCTCAGCGAGAAGTGCGCCGCGCAACCGGGACACGCGGTTCTGGCGGCGCGGCTCTCTGCCGTGGAGCAACTGCAGGCGGAGTGGGAAAAACGGCGGCTGGTTGAGGATTGCTTGCGGCGGGTGGCGGCTCTCGAGCAGGCTCAGCAGTGGCCAGTAGCGCTCACGGTGTTGGAAGAGGCGTTGGAAGCCTGCCCTGGATCGATGGAATTACAGCAGGCGGCGGCGCGGCTGCGTGGGCTCCAGCGGGAACAGGAGTTGCAGAAGAAGCTCGCGCGCTCGATTGGTGAGGTTCGGCAGTGGCTGGCGGATGGCGATCTGGAGCAAGCCGAAGACACGCTGCGCCGCGCGCTGGAGGCGCTGCCTGGTGAGCCGTCTCTGCAGCAGCTTCGCGAGGAGTTAGAGCGCGATAAGAAGTTCCGGGAAGAATGGCGGGCAGCGCAAGTATTGGTGGGGCGCCGGCAATTTGAAGAGGCGGAGCGCATCCTGGTCCGTTTGGACGGGCCGGGGCACCCCGAGGTGCAGACCCTCTTGAAAACCGTGCGGGAGGCCCGCGCGGCCCGCGAGGAAGAAGGTTTCTATAAGCGGGGCCGGGAAAAAGCGCTGCTCCTGATCCAACAAAAGCAGACTGAACAGGCGGCCGATTTGCTTCGCAACCTGCTGTCGCTGTTTCCGGGCGATCCGATCCTGGAGCGCGATCTTCAGGCGATCGGCGGCGGGCTCCGTGAAGCCAAACCGGAACCAGCCGCAGTGCCCGCCGCGCCACCCGCGGCAATTAGACGAGCCGAGCCGAGCCCGGCGCCTCCTCCGCATCCGCCAGTGCGTGCGGCGGTATGGTATCAACGCTGGCCGGTGATCGCCGCGGCCGGGTTTGTGCTGCTGGTTTCGGCCGGCGCCGCGGTGACGCGGATGTGGCGAGGCGGCTCTGCGCCTAAAGTTTCAGCCAAGCCGGCGCCCGCGGTGGCGGCGGCTCCTGCCGCGCCACTAACAGCCGTGGCGGTGGCGCCGGCTGTTTCCCGCAGTGTGCCGGTGGATCCGGCTGTTCCGGTGACGGCGCCCCTTCGAGAGCCTTCGTCCGCGGCGGCGCGCGCCGTTCGCACCGCGCAGCCACCGGTGCGGCCCTTCAACGGCGCGACCCTGTCGTCCAGGGTGGCGCCGGCAAAGACGGTTGCCGAACTTGTGCCGACACCGCCGATTTCCGGTACAAGCGCCAATTGGGTGGAACCGCTGCCTGTGAGCGTCACGCCGCCGTTACGCGCCCCGGTGCCGCCGCCCCCCCGCGAGACTCCAGTCGCCAGCCCACCGGCGCCCTCGCCGCGCCCGATTGGCGGCGAGTTGCAGCCGGTGAAGCCGATCAGCATTCCGCCGCCTCCGATGCCGTTGCTGGCCAAGGAGCGCGGTATCGGCGGCATCGTGAACCTGGAGGCGACTGTCGACAAACAGGGAGCGGTCAGCAAGATCAAGGTAATCAACGGAAATCCATTGCTCGTTCCCTCAGCGGTGGAGGGCGTCAAGAAATGGCGCTATCAGCCGGCAGTTCTGAACGGCGAGCCCATCGAAGCGGAAATTAAGATCGAACTCCGCTTTGAAGCCGCAAGGCGATAGGAGCGTACGATTGGCAACGCAGAGTTTCACCGAATTCGGCGGGCAGGCGGGGCGCTGGCTGCTCCACGCGGTAGGGTATAAGCCGCGCGAGGCGCCGGTCATTATTGCGGTGCTGAACTTGAAGGGCGGGTGCGGAAAGTCGACAATCGCGGTGAACCTGGCCTGCGAGTTGGCCGCGCTGGGAGAACCCGTTCTGCTGATCGACAACGACGCGCAGGGTACGGCGCGGCACTGGTGGACCTCCGGCAAGCTGCCGGTCCGCGGCGAGTTCATGCCGCTGGAGAACGACGAAGACGGCGGGCGGCTGGTGCGCGCCGTGGCCGCGCGCCGCGAGCGCTACGTGGTGCTCGACGCCCCGGCGCACGTTACCGCGGCCACCCAGGCGGCCGGCAAGATCGCCGACCTCGTGCTGATTCCGGTGACCGCCAGCGGCATTGATCTGGTGGCGACCGAGGCGGCAGTCGAGCTGGTGCGGCAGGCAAGGGCGGCGCGCCAGAGCGCGAATCCGCGCTGCCTGATTGTTCCCTCGAAGATCGATCGGCGTACGGATGCCGGACGGCAGATTGATCAGAAGCTCAGCGTTTTCGGAGAGGCCGTGGGGCCCACCATTCATCAAAAGATCGCGTTTGTTGAGGCGTTCGGAGCGGGGAAGTGGATCGGAGAATATGCGCCGCAGAGCGCCGCGCATTACGACATCTCTTCGCTGGCGATCGCCGTGAAAAGGAGTCTGCGCATATGAGCACGGCTGAGTTGCCGAGGCCTGCGGAACGTACCGTGCGGCCGCGTCCGAAGAAACGGTCCGCTCGGCCGCACCCCGCGGAGCACCACGCAATCTCTGAACCTGCTCTGGCGGATTTCCTTGCGCTGGAAGTGCGCGCCGTCGATGCCGAGAAATGGCCCGTTTCGCCGGTGGTGTGGTGGCAACCCGAGTTGGCCCTGCGGCCTCCGCAGACGAGCGGCCTGCGGAACGAACGGAGACACAAAACACCTGTTGCCGGATTTCTGAATTTGGATTTGGCTCCAGTCTACGCGGCCGGCGCCGTGGTTGCGCCGGAGCCTGTGGCTTTGGCTCTAGCGGTTAGGATTCCGGGTAGTGATCTGGCGCCGATCGGCGGCGATCTACGGGCGAGCTCGGGGAAGGGAAGGGAATGAATCTGAACGAATCGATGATGACGGCGGCGTCACTCGAAATCGCGGGAAGAACCGAAGAGGCGGTTGCGGAGCTTTGCCGCGCGCGCGATGCGGGGCTCGGAACGGCGGCGCTCTATTCGGCGTTGGGTCATCTGCACTTCGAACTGGGGAGCTATGGGGCGGCAGCCGAGGCTTATGAGGCCATTCCCGGCGATCTGAAGGCGGTGTTCAATCGCGCGGTCTGCCTGGAAAAACTCGGGGAATGGGGAACTGCGGCGATCGTGTTTCAAGAGGTGGTAGATCGCGATCCGCGGCGCAGCAGCGCACTGCTCGGGTTAGGGATTTCGCTGCTGCATTTGGGCCGGCCTTTGGAAGCCCTCGATGCGTTGGAGCGGAGTCTGGAGCGCCAGCCGTTCCGGGAGGCGGCGCTGCGCGGCAAGGCCGCCGCGCTACAGCAGGTGGGCCGGCATGAGGAGGCGCTGGAACTCTACCAGACATTGCTGTTGCGGGGGAGGGACGAAGATCTGCTGGCGCAGGCGATGGCGTCGGCTGCCGCGGTGGGTGACTACGATCGAATCGAAGGGTGGTCTCGGCGTTGGTTGGAATTGTGGCCGGACGCCGAACAGCCGCTGGAGTGCCTCGCCTTGGTGGCGTTCGCGCGCCGCGATTTTGCAGCAGCCGCGGCCTCCTCTCAGACTCTGTTGGATCGAAATCCCCAGAATTTTGCGGCGTGGTTCAACCTGGGTGTGGCCTTGCAAAAGCTGGGCAAGCAATCGGAAGCGGCGGACGCTTACGCGCGCGCCGCGCAGATCGAGCCGCAGTCGGCCGAGGCGCATTTGGGTCATGGCGCGGCGCTCCATGAGCTCGGAAAGGTCGCGGAAGCTCAGGCTGCTTATGAAAACGCGTTGGCGCTCGAACCCCGTTTGCGGCCCGCGTTGTGGAACTTGGCCTTGTTACACGAGACGCGGGGCGAGTTCGGCGTAGCGGCGCAACTATACACGTGGTTGGCCGAGTTGCATCCGGAGGACGGGGAGAGCTGGTTCCGCCTCGGTTACTCGCAATTTCAACTCGAAGATTTTCCAGCCGCCCTTCGCGCGTTTGAATCGTGCCTGGCGCTTTCAACCAAGCGCCCCGATGCCTTGCTCAATCTGGCCGTTGTGCAGTGGCGCACCGGAGCGCTGGAAGAAGCGCGGGAAACGCTCCGCCCTTTGCTGGCGGCGGAAGTGAAACCGGCCGGCGCTATTCGGTGCCTGGCCGCCATGGCCGTCGAGCGCCAGGATTTTAGACAAGCCTCCGCGCTCTTCCAGCAATTGCTGGAAGCGGATGGGTCGGGGCCGGAGTTGCTGTACAACGCGGGCTTGGCGTCGCAGAAACTCGGCCGCGCCGCCGATGCGGCCGCGTACTACCGCAAGGCGCTCGAACAGCGTCCCGAGTTTCCGGAAGCGCACTTGAACCTCGGGCACGCCTTGATGGCGTCGGGCGAGTATGAAGAGGCCCGCTCCTGCTGGCAAGCCGCGGTCCGCGGCAATCTTAATTTGGCCGAGCATTTCTTGGTGTGACAGAAAGGAACGACATGGCAACGAACACGACCGATATAGTGGCGGAGCATTGGTTTGAAGCGGAGGGGTATCGGCCGCATCCGGATCGCCCCAATGGCAAGAACGGGGCGGAGAATGGAGCGGAGCGCGAGGCCGCTACGCTCGCTCTGGCTCCTCTGGTGGACAAGATCGCGTACGGGTTCGCGCGCGGGCTTGTCGTCGCGCTCAAAGAGCTGGAGAACCACATCGCAAGCGAGACGCGCAAAGTCGGGGAAAGCGTCGGGCGCCGGCTGGACACGCTCCAAGCCAGCTTCCAGGATCTGACCGGAGCGGTGGCCGAGCAACGGACGCTCAATACGGCATTCCAGGAGCAATGCCAGCGGCTGGAAGCCAAGACTGTTTCCTTGCGGGAAGCCGACGCGAAGCAGACCGAGGCATTGCAAGCCGCGCGCGTCGAGGCTTCGGAGCGCTTCGCCGTCTTGCAGGAGGCCGATTCGCGCCAGGCGGGCGAACTGACGTCGTTCCGCACGGAGACGCAGGAGTCATCGGCCGCGCTCAACGGCCGGATTGATTCGCTCTGCCGCGAACTGGGCGTCCAGCAGGAAGATATGGAAGCGGTGAAATCGGCGCTGGGCGGCGTTTCGACTCGCGTAGATGGAGTCGTCGAGCGGTTAGACCGCCAGGCCGACGCGCTTCGGTCGATCTACTCGACATACGCGCAGCGCGAAACCGAGCTGGAGCAGTTGGTGGATGGGCTGGCGCGGCTACGTTCGCACGCGGCGCCAGCGCCTGCCAAGGCGCTCTGAGTCTCCGTTAGCGGGAAGACGGGTTCCGGCTGATCAGGAGCCAGAGCCCGTAGCCTGCCAGCGGAAGCAGCACCATCGACGACCAGCTCTGCGCGTACCATTTTTGGTCGAACCAGTAGCCGTAGACCGGGAGCACCGCCGCCAGCACCGCGCCCCACGCCCCCGAGCCGATGCCGGCCACCATTCCTGTTTGATCCTGCGGGTAGGCGTGCGCGGCGACGTGCAGGGAAAGCGTGATGAAGCCGACTGCCACGAACATACCCCAGAAGAAAAGCGCCAGGACCAGAAAGCGCGAGTCTGTGTAGGTTACGAGAGCCAGCGGAAGACTCAGCACGGCCAGTAGCGAATAAAGTCCGACCGGGCGTTGATTGGCGCCGACGGTACGGTCGGCGATCCAACCCCAGAAATAGTAGCCGATTCCCCAGCCGAGTGTCGGAGCCCAGAGGATGCGTCCGAGTTCGGCTTGGCTCATTCCCAGCACGCGGTTCAAGTAGAGCGGACTCAGCGTGAGAACAGTTCCGAGGTGCGCACCTCCCAGTCCCATCCCGAAGAACAGCATCCAAAAGCGCTTTTCGCGCAGACTGGGCCAGGTGATCCGGACGGTGCGGCGCGATGGGATCAACCACGGCGGCCGGGCCACCAGCGACCACAACAGCAGCCAGAGCGCTCCGAGTGCGCCGGTCAGGAGGAATGCAAAGCGCCATCCGAATGCCAAGGCGAACGGCGTTACCAGTACGGGGGTGACAATGGCGCCGAGCGTCGAGCCGCTATAAGCGATCGCCATACCGCGCGACCGGCGATCGGGCGGCAGCGAATCGGATGCGGTGCGCAGACCACCAGGAAACGTGGCGCCTTCGCCGAAACCCAGCACCGCACGCGCCGCGGCAAAACCAAGCAGACCGCCCACCCACGCATGCGAGACGCTTGCCACGGTCCAGATGCCTACGGCGATAAGCATGCCGGTGCGCAGGCCGATGCGATCCAAGATCGATCCCCACAGCGGATTGGCCAAAGTGTACGCCACCGAGAACGCGGCGACGGCATCGGCATACGCCGCCACGCTCAGGTGCGTGTCGCGCAGGATCATCGGTGATAGAACCGCGAGCACCTGGCGATCGACATACGAGAGCAAGGAGCACAACATGATGACGCCGGAAGCGACCCACATGCGCCAGCCCGTGGCCAGTTGCGGGCGCGAAGCTGAAACGGAGCTAGTCAAGGCGCGCCACCCAGCCTTGCAACTCCGGGGACGGAGCCGGATAGCGTTCCAACACCAGCGGGTCGTGGCCGGGAATCACGTGATCGCGCGAGCTGGCCAAGGCATAGGCGCGGCGGTATCCTTCCAGGGTTTCGCCGACGCTGTAGACCACTGGAAAGGGCCGGCCTTGCTCCATGTTCGCGTAAAAATGTGAAGCGTCGGAAGCCAGCACGACAGCGCCGCGCCGCGTCTGTGCGCGTACCATCTGCAATCCCATGGAATGGCCTCCGACGCGATGCAGGCTGAGTCCGGGCGCAATTTCTTCGTCGCCATCATGGAAAACCAGGCGCCCGCGGAACAACTTCTGCACCATGGCCACCACGTCTTCTTCATCAAACGGCATGCGCAGCACGGGATGGCCCATCAGCCGGCCGGTGCAGTAAAACATCTCGCGATCCTGCACGTGATACCGCGCGGCAGGGAAGAGTTCGTGGTTACCCGAATGGTCGAAGTGCATGTGAGTGATCAGCACGTCTTCGACTTTGGCGGCGTCGATGCCGATCGATTTCAAGCCTAAGTCCGGAGAGCGCAGGAAATTGCGGCCGCGCCGGCCGCCGGAGAACTCACTGAAGCCGGTATCGACCACAAGGGCGCGGTCGTCCGATACCAAGGCCCAGACAAAGTAGTCGAGCGGCATCGGCACCTCGTGGGAATCGCCGCCGATAAAGTTTTCGCTCGACATTCGGTGGTGGTGCCCATATTTGACTGCATAGACCTGCCAGACCCCGTTTGCCATAGGCCGATTTGTCACTGTATCAGATCGAAGATCGCGATGAGACAATAGTGCCCATGTCGCTGGAGGTCTTCCAACAATTCGTGGAGGCTATTAACAGCCGGAACGTACGCGGCATCGCCTCTCTAATGACCGCCGACCATGTCTTCGTAGACGCGCTGGGAAACCGGGTCGACGGCGCGGCGAAGATGGAAAGCGGCTGGCGCGGCTATCTGGCCATGTGTCCGGACTATTGGATTCGTGTCGATCACGCGCTAACGAGTGGCGACCTGGTGCTGGCCGCCGGTGCGGCCGGCGGGACGATCGACGGTGCGCGGTGGAATATTCCCGCTGCCTGGAAAGTGGTAATCCGCGGCGGACAGGTGGCCGAGTGGCGCGTCTTCGCCGACAACAAACCGGTCTACGAAATCCTGGCCCGGCGGCCGAGCAAGTAAGATTGAACGATGGCCGTGCAGAGTGCGTATTTCCTCGTGAGGCCATAACGGAGGAGCCACGATGTTCTGCCATCACTGCGGCGCCCAGGTTAGTGACGCCGCGCAGTTCTGCACAAATTGCGGGCAACCGCTTACAGCGGCTGCGTCGGTTTCAACGGCGCCGGTCGCCTGGACACCGCCCACTCGGGTGCAGGTGACGGCGGGCCGCTGGATCGGCCAGGGCTGGGACCTCGTGAAGGCCGACCTCGGCACATACATACTGATCGCCCTGCTCTACTCCCTCTTGGGTAGCGTCCCGCTGATTAACGGGGCTCTGATTGCCGGATTCCATATTTTTACAATGAAGAAGTTGATGGGACGCAACGCCGAACTCGGCGACCTGTTCCAAGGCTTCAATTTCTTTCTGCAGGCGCTGCTGGCATCCATCGTGATAGCAGCGTTTGTCTTCCTGGGAACGCTCTGTCTGATCATTCCCGGGCTGATCATCGCCGCGATGTACAAATTCACATTTTTGTTTATCGTGGATAAGCGCATGGACTTCTGGCAGGCCATGAAGGCCAGTCACGCCGTCGTCCGCAACGACTATTTTGGGTTCACGATGTTCCTGATCCTGGCGTTCCTGGTCAACGTGCTCGGAGTTCTGTGCCTCTTCGTGGGTCTGTTTGTGACGATCCCGGTGACGTTGGCCGCCATCACAGTGGCCTATCGCGAGATTGTCGGATTCGAGCCGCGCACGGTGAACAGCCTGTGAAGGCTGGACCGGTTCTGGCTGACCATGCTTTGGCGTGCCGTTTAGAACGGGCCGAAGGTATGGCTGGCGCGAATTTCGTGGAAGCCCAGGCGCGGGCGGCGCCGCAATTGGGCGCGCAATGGATCGAAGTGGCGGGGGTCTACGCGTTGTTTTGCGGGCCGCATTCGCCGGTCACGCAGACCTTCGGCCTCGGATTGTTTCAGACCTGTCGGATTGAGGATCTGGAGGCGATCGAGGCCTTTTTTCAGGAGCGCGCCGCACCTGTGCACCACGAGGTCAGCCCACTGGCTGGCCAGCCTCTGGCGGCAATGTTGAACGAACGCGGCTATCGTCCCATCGAGTTCAGCAGTGTCATGTTCTTGTCGCTATCCGACCGCGCGGATGATCCGCGAGCCGATACCGCGCCGATTCAAGTGCGCCTCATCGGCCGAGACGAGTTGGACCTGTGGGTACGCACTGCGGCAGCGGGCTGGCGTGAATTGACAGCATTATCCGATGAAATGCCCGACGTGCTGCGGATCCTCGCCGGACGCGAAGGCGCCCTTGCGTTTGTGGCGGAGATGGAGGGCCGTCCGATCGCGACTGCTAGCCTCGCAATCCATCGGGGAGTGGCATTATTGGCCGGCGCCAGTACCACCCCGGAGTGGCGTCATCGCGGCGCGCAGCGGGCATTGCTGGAAGCCCGTCTCGCGCATGCCCGGCATGCGGGCTGCGATCTCGCGATGATCTGCGCTGAGCCCGGCAGCGCCTCGCAACGGAATGGCGAACGTCAGGGCTTCCGGATCGCTTACACACGCATCAAATGGGGTCTGGGCGTTGCCTAGCGCTTCACTTCGGATAGCCGGGTGTGGCCTTCACCTCAGCAATCTGTTTGTCATGCCGCATGGTGTGGAGCGGCGCGTAAATCAGCCAATTGTAACCGTTGAGCGGGCCGAAGAACGGGTTCTCGACGATGCCTTGCTTTAGCGGAGCGTTGGTCTCCATTGCGAACTTGACGATCTCGGCCCTCTGCCGTTCGAAACGCTCCTTGACCTGAGTTTGCGTCATGCCACCCTTCGGCACGATCGCCTCGGGAGCCTGTGCCTTTCCGAGACGCGGCGCCAGCACGGCAACCAATCGCTCGGTTTTGCCTTTGGTTTTTGTTTCCCAGTCCGGGTCGGGCGCCGCGGCGATGGCCTTCTTGACGTTGGCAAATTGGGAGGCTTCGCCCAGCACGATGTGTTCGGCCACTTCGCCGACGGACCAGCGGTCCGGCGTGGGCTTCCACTTCCACTGCTGGTCGGTCACGCCGTCAATGGCGGCGAGAAACTCCTGGCGGGATTGCTCCAGCCACTTGAGAACGTTGGCGCGCTCCTCGGCCGTCATGTGGGCGTCGGCGGCAAAAGTTGGGATGCTGGCCGCCACTGCAAGCAGGATCAATCGGTTCAAGTCTGCCTCCTTGGGTGTTCTCTTGTATTTAGCTCGAAACTAGGCCGCTTTCAACTACGCGCGCCCTTCCTCTTCGTCTTCTTCTGCTTCCCACAAGTGTCGCATCTCGCTGCTGCTTTCGAGGAGCGCATTGAGCTTTCCTTGCGCAACGATGCGGCCCTGGTGCATGAGAAGAATCTGCGAGGCGCGCTGCAGGGCGATGCGGCGATGGCTTACCACGAGGCACGTGGCATCGCGATCGCGCAGCAGGCTTTCCCAGAGCTGGCGCTCGGTGGCGACATCGAGTGCGGAAGACAGGTCGTCGAAGATCAGCAGGTCGGCCCCGCGCGCGAACATGCGGGCTGCTCCGGCACGCTGCAACTGGCCGCCGGAGAGTTTGACGCCGCGCGTTCCCACCAGCGTGTCCAGGCCGTTCTCCAGCGCCGCCAGGTCCGGACCCATAGCAGCCAGTTCCATCGCCTGCGGCAGCCGGTCGTCCGCTGTCTCGCCAAACAGAACGTTTTCTCGCAGTGTCTCGCTGAACAGGCGCGGCACCTGTGCCGTATAGCTGGAGTGCGGCGGCGTGAAAAAGCTGCCGGGATCTTCCACCGGCCGGCCATTCCATCGGATCTCGCCCGAGTTTCGAGGCAGCAGACCCTGGAGGCTGCGCAGGAGCGTTGTCTTGCCGGCGCCGATACGACCGGTGATCACCACGAACTCGCCTCGGCGCAGGCGTAACCGGATGTCCCGGATGCCGGCGTTGGAGCCGGGATAGACGTAATTGAGGTCGTGTACCTCGAGTGTCTCGAGCGGCTGGCCGTCCCGGGTCTCCGGCCAGTACTCATCGATCGGACCCGTGAGCCCGAGTGGACTCGGTTCGACGATCTTCCCGGGCGGCGCATCCACTAATAAGTGCTCCATGCGGTCTGTTGAAACCTTGACCCGCCGATGTTGCGCGATCACATCGCCGGAGAACGTAAGAACGTTGGTGATGCGCGGCAGCAGTTGAATGAACAGGACGAGATCGCCCACTGTAAACCCGCCCGTCCGCAGCTTCGAAGCCGCCAGCACCATCACCAGGCCGATGCCGACGTTAACCAGACCGTTGTTCACGCTCCGAATGATCTCCGTGAGCAGCACATCGGCGAGCGCCCGCTGGCGCCGCTCGACGCCGAGGTCGGCCAGATGCGCCGTCATCGAGTCTTCTTGCCCTGCCACCTTCACCGCCTGAACCGCGGCAAACGTTTCGCCGATCGCATCCACCACGCGTGCGGTGGCCTCCCGCATCCGGCGGCGGTACAGCCGAATGGTGCTCGAGAGCGTTCGCATCATCAGCGTGGTGATCAGGAGGGGCGCACACACGATCGCGCCGATAACGGGGTTAACCGAGAGCAAAATACCGATGCCGGTGACGCCGTAGAGCGCGAATCCGCTGAGATCAATCCACGTCTCGGCGTAGTCGGCGATGTCATTGACATCGTCACGGAAGCGCGAGACGGCTTCGGCCGGCGATTCCGGAATCACCCGCGAGCCCCGGGCGCGCATCAGGTGATCGAGCAGGTTCCGCCGCAAGAACGCCTGCACGCTCAGGTAATACCGGCTGAACAGCTGAAAGCCGACGAAAAAGGTCGCCTGACGAGAGGCGTAGGCGCCGGCCAGCACGGCGAGCAGCGTCCAGGCGTTCCAGCCGGCAGGGGTTCGGTGCGAGAGCGAATCGAAGATGGCTTTTACCAGCAGCCCGTAGCTCAAGGGAATCATGTGAAACACCCCCCAGACCACGACGTTGGTGAAGAACTCGGCCCGCCGCCAGGCGATCAATTGCCGCATGTATTGCCCGGTGGTCATTCGCTCAACCTTTCGAGGTGCTCGTCGAGGCCGGAGTCGGCCTCCTGGTTGGCGGAGATACGCAGCAAGCCGCTATACCAGGAGGCGGCGTTGGTAGCCAGTTCGGCGCGTGGGCCGAACTCGACAATGTGGCCGTCCGCCAGCACCATGATCTTGTCGACGCGCTCCACGGTTTCCAGGCGATGCGCGATGATGATGCCGGTGCGGCCTTCCAGCAGGCGGTTTACGGCGCGGCCCAGCAGCCGCTCCGTGGCTGGATCGAGACGGCTGCTCGGTTCGTCGAGAATGACCAGACCCGGATCCTTCAGAAACACGCGCACGAACGCCAATAGCTGCGACTCGCCCGCGGAAAGGCCGCTTCCGGCAGCTTCGAGCGGCGTATCGAGGCCTTGGCGCAGTCCTTTCACCCACGAACTGATTCCCAATTGTTCGATGACGGCGTGGATTCGATCGTCCGTGATTTCCCGGTTGAAGAAGGTGACGTTGTCGCGAACTGTTCCGTGGAACAGTTGCACATCCTGCGTCACCAGGCCGATGCGTTGCCGCAAGGCGTCGATCCGCGATTGCTGGAGATCCACTCCATCGACGCGGATGCATCCGCGGGTGGCGTCATAGAGGCGGAACAGCAGGCGGACCAGCGTCGTTTTGCCGCTACCGGTGCGTCCGATCAACCCCAGCGTCTCGCCGGCCTCCAGGCGGAAACTGATGCCCTTCAGCACTTCGTTGCCGGCATGGGCGCCTTCTGCGGCATACGAAAACCGCACGCGGTCGAATTCAATCGAATGAGCCGCGCCGGCCGGCAGCGGCCGATCACCGTCGATCACGGTGCGCCTGGCTTCGAGCAACTCGCGCACGCGCCGGATGCCCGCTGCCGCGCGCTGGAACTCCTGCAGCTGATTCGTGATCTGATCAAGCGGCGCTTCCAGCATCGCCATGTAATTGAAGAACAGGTACACGGTCCCGATGGTGATGGCGCCGCGGAGATAGAGACCGACTCCGAGACTGAGCGTCAGCACGTAACCCGTCGCAAACAGAGTTCCCATCGACAGCCAGATGGTGCTGCGCAGCCACCAGGCGCGTAGGGCTAACGTGAACCAGCCGCGCTGCACTTCGAGAAACCGGTGCATCACGTACCGGCCGGCGCCGTTGGCGCGGATGTCGTCTATACCGGTGAGCCGTTCTTCGATGAAGCCAAACAACTGCGCGCTGGCTTCGCGCTCGTCGCGCGTCGGGCCGACCGCAATGCTGCGCCGCCAATGCAAGACGCGGGCGGCGGCCGCCGTGAAGATGGTCATCACCGCGCCGACATGCCAGTCCTCGCGCCACAGCAGCGTCAGGACCCCCACGGTCATCAGTAGCGCGCCGGAGACGCGAACCAGAAACTGCGAGAACAGGTTCGCTACGCTGCTGACATCCCCATCGATCCGTTCGATCATCTCACCCGGCGTGCGGTCTTTTTGATACGCCATGTCCAGCCCCAGCGCGTGGCGGAACAGATCGGCGCGCAGCATGTTAGTGGCGCTCCAGCCGATATCCGCGGAAAGAAACGTGGAAGCGACCGAAAGCCCCTGGTTGGCTAGCGCGAGCCCCAAAAAGGTGAACGCCAGCCCACTCAGGCCCGCCGCGGGTCCGCTGCCGGACGCCAAGTCAATGAAGCGCCGGACAATCTGCGGAATATAGAGTTGCAGACCGACCGAGCCGAACAGGCACACCGATAGCAGTCCCACTTTCTTCGCGTGTGGAAATAGATAGCGGGCGACGAATTGGGAATAGGAAAACATCGGCTCGGAGACGAACGGGGATTCTTTGAATCTCGCACAGCGCGCCGCGGCGAGCAAGCGGGTCCAGCGCGCTTACTTGGAATCGCGGTTGGCTGCAGAGACGATTTCTGCCATGCGACGCCCTTCCGGGGTACCCAGGTTCGTGAGGGCGTCGATCACGCCCAAGCGGTCCGGTACAGGGCGGTTCTGGCTCGCTTTCCATTTGCCGTCGAGGGATTCGATGGCGATCTCGATTCCAACGATCGCGTTCACCATGCTGTCGACATATCCCGCCGGAGCCGTTTCCGGCGTCCATGGGTTCGCGAACCCGGCTTCGTGTACGGCGGTCAGATCACTCACGTTCCGCTTCAGCCAGGCCACATCGTGAATCACGCTTAGCGGTCCGCGCGCGTGAACCACCACGTAGTTCCAGGTCGGCACCACCTTGCCATGTTCCGCTTTCGACGGATACCAGTTCGGGCTGATGTAGTGCTGAGGTCCCGAGAAAATGGCAAGCGCGCTCACCTCCGGCTTCACATCGGACCATTGCGGATTGGCCTTCGCCATGTGGCCGCGCAACACGCCGAAGCCGCTCGCACGACTGTCGTACAAGAGGGGCATATGCGTGGCGCACAAACCTTGCGAGCCGAGTGTAACCAGTGTCGCCAGCGGGAATTGCGCCATCAGATCGCGAAGCGCTTGCGGATTTTCTTTTTTGAAGTGCGCGGGATTATACATGGCGCCCTCAGCGCGGCAGGCCGCGGCCGCTTACCAGGTACACGGCAAAGCTGCCCAGCCAGTGCCCGCCTTCGTAATGCTCGGCCCGGATGCTCTCGAGACCGGCCTGCCGGAGCCTGCCTGCGAGCGCCGTCAGATGCTCGCGCCGCGTGTCCGCCGCGGGCAGCCTCGAGAGAATGCCTTCGAGCATCCATGCGCGGCTGAGATTCAATCCAGCCAGGTGATACAGCTTGCCGTCCGTCACATCAGAGACACGAGTCGGCTCCAGGTCCACGCCAGGCAAGAACGCCGTGAACCAGCGGGCGAACTCATCGCTGGGAAGAACCCGACGCACAACATCGGCCTCGGCGAGGCACGGCGACAGGAAATCTTCGCCCGAAGGTTCGTATGCCAGCGGGCAGTTGCGATCTTTCAAGTAGTAATCGCGTACGCGCGATTCCACCAGCGTGCCGAAATCCGCATTACCGGTGATGCGGGCATAATCCAACATCAAGCCCATCCCAAAAGCAGTGTTGTTGTGTTCTCCGGTGCGGATGGGGTGGTCCAGTTTGGGCAGCCACGACGAAATGACCCCTGTCGCAGCTTGCTCAAGGGGATGTAGCGTAGCCGACCACTCGCGCGCCTGCGGATCGTTCCACTCTTTCAACTCGGCCGCCAGTTGCAGCAGCCACGCCAACCCGTACGGCCGCTCAAAGCTGTTGCGGCCCTTCGCGGTGAGGTACTTCACTTCCTGGCCGATGTGAGCTGCTGTCAGGCTCTGTCCCACGGCCCGGCGAGCCTCGGCGGCAAACGGCGCCTGTGGAAATAAGCGCGCCAGACGGACCAGCAGCCAATGCCCGTGGACCGACGAGTGCCAGTCGTAACATCCGTAGAACGCCGGTGTGAGCTCGCGTGGAGGCTTCACGTCAGCGTCGGAGTTCAAGGCGTGTGCGACCTTGTTCGGGTATTCCTGGTGGACGCAATCGAGCGCCAGCTGCGCGAAGCGCGCCGCCAGCGCTTGATCGAAACCGGAATCCGCCATCAGCCCTCCGCCGGCCGCAAGGCCGATCAGCAACAGCCGGATCATGGTCATATCCTCACACAGAACCGGACCCGGAAGGCACCGCCCTCGGGGACCGGCCTCTTTCAGGGCATTCGCGACGCCGCGTAGGCGGCCAGGGCAATCATATCGTCGATTTCCAGCTTCGCCATCAGCGGCGCCATCACCGGGCTCTTGCGCGTTCCTTCGTGAAAATCCCAGAACTGCCGCATCAGATAGCTCGGGCTGCGGCCGGCGATCCCAGGAATGTTGCCTTTGCCCTTCAGGTCGGCGCCATGACAACCGCCGCACGCCTTCGTTTTGCCGCCGCCGTTCGTGGCCAGGGCCTCGCCTCTCGCAATGCTCCCTTCGGGAACATAGGCGATGAAGCCGGAGTGAGGGTCCCGCATCACATCGGTCCGCTCCGGATTCTCTGGAAATTCGATGATCCGGTCGCCGAGCGGAATCTTAGCCGCGTTGGCAATCGGAAGGAACAGCCCGTTGGTCGTCGAGCGCACGGCCGGCGCCATGTCCGCGTCGATCACTTTCACCCAGGGACGCCATTTCATCGAGGCAAAGTAATTCGCCGCCGTAAGCATCTCCTCGTCCGTAAGCGAGCGGGCGATCTGCGCCATTTCGTTGGTGTTGGCTTTCCGCGGATCGGCGCTGTGCCGGGCGCCGCTTTGGAACGCATTCAATTGCTGCTCGATATACGGTGCGCTCAGACCGGCGACGCCGCCGTTCTCCATCTTGCCCTGGCCGTTCGGAAAATGGCAGAGGGCGCACGCGCGCGTTCCGGCTGTCTGCTTACCGTGCGCGACGATATCGGGCATAGGCGGATGGTCTCCCGGATACCAGTCGGCCGGTCCGTAATCGAAATATGCTTCGTTGCGCGTGTATCGGGATGCTGCGCCTGGCAGTTCCCGCTTCACGCCATCCTCGGGCGGGGAAGGCGCGGTATACGCGCAATCGGGAAACGCTTTCGCGCCCGGCGGGCACGCCGGCGCGACTGGGTCGCCCGCTGCGAGCGGCTTGAGATATCCATAAGCCCAATCGGGCGCCGATTGCGGTGTGTCCGAGGCCACCAGCAATCCAGCGGCAATCAGGGCGGCGAGCCCGGCAACGTGCTTC
>Ga0126371_10001873_pt1 | contig 17938 bp, 17 predicted proteins | sample PanSoiMetaPlot_4_FD_110145 | JGI IMG/M metagenome (GOLD analysis project Ga0126371, IMG submission 110145) | Tropical forest soil microbial communities from Panama - MetaG Plot_4 | ecosystem: Environmental > Terrestrial > Soil > Tropical forest > Bulk soil | place: Panama | collected 2016-02-17 | reverse complement strand
TGGCACAGCGGGCCCGAAGCCTTCAACGGGGTTGCGCCACGACCAGGTGCGGTGGCCGCAATGGCGCGCCGGCGCACGCTCACGACCCGCAGGTGAGCGAGCGGCTTGCGAGCCGGCAATGCCGCAGCGGCTTCCCGCCCGTATCGAACAAGGTGCCGGCCCAGCCCTGTCCGGCGCGGTCCCAGACCATGTAGCCGAAGCCCGAATAGGTGGCCGAGCTCTTCACCTGTACGCCATTGATGGCCGCCCCGACGAGGCTGAGCGGCGGCATCGGCGCGAGCGTGTCGCCGCCGGTGCCGACCACGAGCTGCGGCGGACGCGCGCCGCCGAAATCGATGGCCTGGAAGAAATGGATATGGCCCGCGACGAGCATGCTCACGGCGGCCGGCATGATCGATCCAAAGGCGAGCTCCTGCACCTTGTTGTCGACGACGTTCCCCTCCTCGGCTTTGCCCGCCGCGCGCATCGCATCAAGCGGACGGTGGCTCACGAACCAGGCCTCGGCCGGGATTTTCCCGAGAACCTCGACGAGCTGCTGGCGCAAGGTGGCGGCCAGCACGCCCGGATCGTCCTTGGGATCTGCGGCCTTGGCGCCGTCGACGACGACGACGCCGAAATCGCCCAGCCGGGACACGAAGATGCCGGAGAAATCGCGGCAGGCCGGCGGCATCGGCATGCGATCGAGAAAGCGATACCAGCCCTCGCCGGCGCGATCGCAGTCCTCGTGGTTGCCGCGGAGCAGCGCCAGCGGAGCCGCATCGAACAGCGGCGCCGCCGGCGCGAAGAAATCGGCATTCCACGCGTCCCAGCCGTAACCCGACGGGCTCCCGCTGCATCCGGCACGGCCCGCCGGGCAGGCACTCTCGCGGTAGTGATAGTCGCCGACATGGATCACGAGGTCGGGGCGCGCGGCCGCCGCGGCGGCGGCGATCGTCGGAAAGGGCCAGGAATGCGGGTCGTTGCAGTCCTGGATGGCGGAGCCTTCGAGCCGGCACCCGGTGTCGCCCAGCACGACGATGCGCCGCGGGTTCGGTCGCGGCAACGGCAGCGGCTTGCCGTCGAGAACAGCCGAGATCGCTCCCGACGGTACGGCGATCTCGCAGCCGCGCACCGGGAAGGCGGCGGGTTTCACATTGTCGAGCTTCGCGCCGGAATCGGACCGCGTCGTCATCGCGACGGGCGTGCCGTCGAACACCACGGACGGACAGGCATCCTCGGTGATGACCCGCACGCTCGCGGAGTCATCCGGGCCGAGTTCGACCCAGCGCGCAAGGATTTTGGCTTGGCATTCCCCGATGGTGAAAAGACCGGCAAGACAGATGACCGCAAGCGCAGTGCAGATCGTCCGATTCATCATGAATCTCCCGTCTCGGCCGCTCGACGGCCGGCAAACCCTATGGCATAGGCTGCCCGAATCCTTCAACCGGGCTTGCGGCGGCGCGCCGCGCCCGGCGGCCGGAATACGGCGGCGGCGCTGGTGTTTGACAAGACGAAGACAGCCGCAACGGACGACGGTCGGAAGAGCGTGCGGGCCGGTGGAAACGACCAGGTGAGTAGTTTCAGAAGCGACGTCGAAACGGCGATTCCGGCGTTGCGCCGCTATGCGCGGGCGCTGACGCGCGACGCGGAGACCGCCGACGATCTGGTGCAGGACACGCTCGTGCGCGCGTTGCGCTCCGAGCATTTGTTTCATGGTGGCGAGGTGCGCAGCTGGCTCTACACGATCCTGACCAATCTCAACCGTAACCGGCTGCGCTCGCTCGCGCGCCGGCCGGTGATGACCCTGATCGGGGACGACGACGCGCCCGACATGTCAGGGCCCGAGGCCGGCTCGCGCGACATCGAGCGGGCGCTGGCGAGCCTCGTCGAGGACCAGCGCGCGGCGCTGCTGCTGGTCGTCCTCGAGGGCCTGACCTACCGCGAGGTCGCCGAGGTGCAGGGCGTCCCGGTCGGAACCGTGATGTCGCGGCTGGCGCGCGCCCGGGCGCAGATCAAGGCTTTTCTCGACGGTGAGCGCCCGACGCTCCGTCGCATCAAATGAACGAGGTGGCACGATGACTGATCCTGATGTGCCCGTCACCGAAGACGAGCTCCACGCCCATGTGGACGGGGAGCTTCCGGCTGACCGACGGGCCGCCGTCGAGGCATGGCTCGCGACGCATCCCGACGACATGGCGCGCGTCGCCGGCTGGCGCGCGCTCGCCGACAGCATCCGCGCGCGCTACGGCGCAGTCGCGAGCGAGCCGATCCCGGCGCGCCTCAACCTGCGCCAGATCGAGCGCGCCGGGCGCTCGTGGCGCGGTATCGCGGCCGTTGCGGCGATCGTGGCATTCGCGGTCGGCGGGCTTGCGGGGTGGACGGCGCGCGGCGCGATCGGGCCGATGCCCGCCGCCACGTTCACGGCCGACGCGCTCGACGCCTACAAGGTCTACGTGGTCGAGGTGCGCCACCCGGTCGAGGTGCCGGGCAGCGAGCAGGCGCATCTCACGCAGTGGCTCTCCAAGCGCGTCGGCTACCAGCTGCGCATTCCCGATCTCGAGCCGGTCGGCTTGAAGCTGGTCGGCGGCCGGCTGCTGCCGGGTCCGCACGGCGCCGCCGCCTTCTTCATGTACGAGAGCAAGTCCGGCGAGCGTTTCACGCTCTACAGCACGCGCACCAACGGACCCGACACGTCGTGGCGCTACAATGCGGACGGCGCGGTCGGCGCGCTCTCCTGGGCGGACAGCGACGTCGCCTATGTGGTCAGCGGCGAGGCCAATCGCGACCGGCTGCACAAGGTCGCCGAAACAGTCTACGCCCAGCTCGAGCGGCCGCCGGTGCGTTAGCGACAATAGGCCCGGATCGTCTGCAGGCGAACGATCGGAGCGCGCGCGAGCGCGCAACCTGACGTGCGCTGATGTCTGCCGCACAGCCCTATGGCGGTGCATTGCCCGGGATGTGCGCACGAAGTTGACGAAGCGTTATCCAATTTACGCGGATTTTATACGCATTCTTTACCGCGCCGGACGATCAATAAACGCGGGTTGGTGGGGAGGCTTTCCATGCTGAACCGGCTTTCGGTCAATACATTGCTCAAGGCGGCCATTTCGATCATGGCGGTCGTCGTCGTGATCATGCTCGCGGGCCGCGCCTGGGATTCCTGGCAGCGCCTCGCCACGACCGGCCGCATCTCGGCGGTCGCCGACGCCTCCCGTTTCGGCTTCAAGGCGATGCATACCCTGCGCACCGACCGGGCCACCACGTTCCGCGAGCTCAGCAACGACGGCACGATCCAGCCGCCGGTGGTGACCTACATCAAGGGCGTGCGCGAGGCCGAGCTGCCGGCGTTGCAGTCCGCCGTCGACATCGCCGAGTCGGTCGACTTCCCCGGCCGGCAGACCCTCATTCCGGAGCTGCGGCAGGAGATCAAGACCTTGACCGCGCTGGCGGCTGAGTCGTGGGAAGCCTTCAACAAGCCGAAGGCGGAGCGTCGTGCGGCGCTCGTCACCGAATACTCGGCCATCGCGACCAAGCTGCTCGAGACCATGGACAAGCTGTCGGCGGAGCTGTTCGCCTCGGTGAAGAACAGCGATCCCGTTATCGATCAGATGATGGCGATGAAGCAGATCGCCTGGATCGTTCGCAACGAAGGCGGCGAGGCCTCCCTCATGGTTTCGAACAGCATGGTTACCGGAAAAGCGCCTCCCGACGCTTCGGCCAAATATGCAGGCCGTGTCGGCGGCAGCGTCGCGGCCTGGGCTGGCCTCGAGGGCATGGCGTTCGGGACCTCGCTGCCGCCCCGCGTCACGCAGGCGATCGCGGAAGCGAAGAAGGTCTATTTCGCCGCGGACTACACCGCGCTGCGGGACCGCATGTTTGCCGCCATTCTCGCCGGCCAGAAGCCCGAGATGGCGGCAAGCGAATGGGCGCCCATCACGGTCGGCCATCTGGCGAGCCTGCTCACCGTCGCGGAAAGCGCGCTCGACGCCGCCAAGGATCATGCCGAGGAGCTGCGCAGCTCGGCGCGCCTCGAGCTGACGACCCAGCTCGCCCTGCTCGCCGCCGCGCTCGTCCTCGCGTTCGGCAGCCTGACCCTGGTGCGCAACCGCGTCATCAATCCGCTGCTCGCGCTCAAGGACGCGATGCTCAAGGTGGCGGGCGGCGACCACTCGGTCGAGGCGCTCTACACCGATCGCGCCGACGAGATCGGCGCGCTCGGCAGCGCGTTCGCGACCTTCCGGCAGAACGCCATCGAGAAGGCGCGCATCGAGGACGATCAGCGCGACCGGCACGCCGAGGCGTCGCAGCGCCAGAAGACGATCGATGCCTCGATCACCGCCTTCGAGGCCCAGATCGGCGAGGCGCTCAAGGCGCTCAGCGACGCCGCCGGCCAGATGCGCAAGACCTCGGACGACATGTCGGCGATCTCGCAGCAGACCAACACGCAGGTGAAGGCGGCCGCGCAGGCCTCCGAGGAAGCGTCCGCCAACGTGCAGACGGTCGCCACCGCGTCCGAGCAGCTCAGCTCCTCGATCTCCGACATCAGCCGCCAGGTGGTGCATGCCGCCGAGATCGCGGGCCGCGCCGTTGATGAGACCAAACAGACCGACGGCACCGTGCGCGGGCTCGCCGAGTCGGCGGAGCGCATCGGCGAGGTGGTGAAGCTGATCAACGACATCGCCGGCCAGACCAACCTGCTCGCCCTCAACGCGACGATCGAGGCGGCGCGCGCCGGCGAGCTCGGCAAGGGCTTTGCGGTGGTCGCATCGGAAGTGAAGTCGCTCGCCAACCAGACCGCCAAGGCGACCGAGGAGATCTCGGGCCAGATCGCCGCCGTGCAGAAGGTGAGCAAGGACGCGATGGACGCCATCAAGGGCATCGGCAGCACGATCGGCGAGGTCAACACGGTCGCGACCTCGATCGCGTCGGCGGTCGAGGAACAGGGCGCTGCCACGCAGGAGATCACCCGCAACACGCAGGGCGCGGCGCGCCGCACCAAGGATGCCTCGTCGAGCCTCGCCGGGGTGAGCAGCGGCGCCGACTCGACGCGCGCGGCGGCGCAGAACGTCAAGTCGGCCGCCGAGCAGCTCGGCGTACGCGCCGAGCAGCTGCGCGGCCAGGTGACCGAGTTCCTGACGACGATCCGCGCGGCGTGACCACACAAACAAGCTTTGTAGGGTGGGTTAGCGGCGAAGCCGCATAACTCACCGGCCGAATCTCCGTTTGCGGGTCAGCCGGTGGGTTACGGCGCTGCGCGCCTAACCCACCCTACGAAGCAAGCAATCGCAAAACGCCTCACCCCTGATCCTTGCGCGGATCGTACGGCTTCTCGTCGCGCCAGCTGCGCATCAGCTCGTCGAGCGCCTTGTCGTCGCGCTCCGGCAGCACGATGCGGACCGTGACGAACAGGTCGCCAGTCGCGCCCTTGCCGGACAGCCCCTTGCCCTTGAGGCGAAACCTCCGGCCGCTGCTGGTGCCGGCCGGGATCGCGAGCTCGACCGCGCCGTCGAGCGTGGGCACGCGCACCTTCCCGCCGAGCACCGCCTCGTACAGCGTGACCGGCAGATCGATGCGCAGGTTGGCGCCGTCGCGCGTGAACAGCGGATGCGGCGCGATCGTCACCGTGATGATCGCATCGCCGGCGGCGCCCGCCCCGGACAGGCCCTGCCCTCTGAGCCGGATCTGCTGGCCGTCGGCGAGCCCGGCCGGAATCTTCACGTCCACATCCTTGCCGTTCGGCAGATGGACCCGGCGGGTGACGCCCTTGGCGACTTCGGCGAGCGAGATGGTCACCGCCACTGACACGTCGCGCGCGGCCGGCGACGCGGCGAAATCCTCGTGCTCGAAGTGGGTCTCGAAGCCGGTGCGGCGGCCGCCGGCGGCGGCGCCGCTGAACATGCCCTTGAGCAGATCCTCGAAGCCGCCGAGCCCGCCGCCTGCCCGCGCGCCGCCGCGGCGGAAGCCGCCCGGGAAGATCGTCTCGAAATCCTCCGCGTGCGCGAAACCGCCGCCGCCCGGCTGCGAGCGGAAGCCCTCGAACCCGTGGAAGCGCGGCTTGCCGTCGGCGCCGATCTCGCCGCGGTCGAACGCCTTGCGCTTCTTGTCGTCGCCCAGGATCTCGTAGGCGCCATTGAGCTCGCCGAAGCGCTGCGCGGCCTTCGGATCGCTCTTGTTGGCGTCCGGGTGCAGCTTCTTGGCGAGCCGCCGGAAGGCGGTCTTGATCGCGGCAGCATCCGCCGTCCGCGGCACCCCCAGGATGTCATAGGGGTCGCGCATCGCTTGTGAACTCCAAGTCCTTGCTCTGCCGGATGGAAATCCCGGCCCCAACCCCGCAATGTGGGGGGTGCGCGCGCGCTTCGCAACATGCCGTCATGGCCGCCTCGCCGGTCGCCGCGCGCTCAGACCTTCTTCCACGGCCGCAGAGCACGGATTTCCCACTTGCCCTCGTGGATGCGGCAGCCCTCGCCCTGCAGCCAGGATTCGGCGCCCTGGCGCACGTAGCTCGCGAGGAAATCGCGGCACAGGAAGCCGTCCTGCGTATAGGCGTTGGCGAGCGGCGTCACGGTGCCGCGCGCGCCGGTGCGCGGGTTCTCCCACGGGACGCTGGCGGTGGCCTTGCCGCCGAGCGCGCGGGTCGCGGCCGCGCGCGCATAGGCGAGATCGTTCTCGGCCGCGGCGGTCGGCTCGGCCGCCGCGTTCGGCGCAACCGAAGCGGTGGTCTCCGGCTTGTCCGATCCGAACAGCGAGTCGAGCTGATACGAGAAGCTGCAGGCGCCGCCCGGCAATGCCAGCAGCAAGGCGGCGATCGGCAGGAGTCGGCGCCATAGGCTCGGGCCGGCGCTTCCGATATAACGGCTTCGCCGGGACGCCGATGCTGGCACTGAACCGGCCACGAGACCGCTCCGCACGATGTCCGACACGGCTCCGATAAGACACCCGAGTTGGTTAACGACCGGTGACTTCACCGATGCGGATGAGCCGCTGCGGCTGTTCGCCGCCTGGTTCGAGGACGCCAAGCGGGCCGAGCCCGCCGATCCCGATGCCATGGCGCTCGCGACGGTCGATGGTGACGGGCTGCCCAATGTGCGGATGGTCCTGCTGAAGGGATTCGACGAGCGCGGATTCGTCTTCTACAGCAACCAAGACAGCCAAAAGGGGCGGGAATTGGCCGATCGCGCGGCGGCCGGCGCGGTCTTTCATTGGAAATCGCTCAAGCGGCAGGTCCGCCTGCGCGGTCCGGTCGAGCAAGTCGCGGATGCCGAATCCGACGCGTATTTCGCCACCCGTGCGCGGCTCTCGCAGATCGGCGCCTGGGCGAGCAAGCAATCGGCGCCGCTCGAGAGCCGCCTCGCCTTCGAGAAGGCGATGGCGCTCGCGACCGCCCGCTACGCGGTCGGCGCCGTGCCGCGGCCGCCGTACTGGGTCGGCTACCGTCTCGTACCGCTGATCATGGAGTTCTGGCAGGACCGCCCCTACCGGCTGCACGACCGCGTCGAGTTTCACCGCACCGCGCTCGACGTCCCCTGGACCAAGACGCGGCTCTATCCTTGAGTCACTAGTTGGAGCAACGCACCGAGATGCCGACCTCGCACACCAACCAGCCGCGCCGCGTGCTGCTGCTCACCGGAGCTAGCCGCGGCATCGGCCACGCGACGGTCAAGCGGTTCTCCGCCGCCGGCTGGCGCGTGATCACCTGCTCGCGTCATGCCTTTCCGGAGAACTGTCCTTGGGAGATGGGGCCCGAGGACCACATCCAGGTCGACCTTGCCGATCCGGCCTCGACCCAGTCCGCGATCGCCGAGATCAAGAAGCGGCTCGACCGCGGCGAATTGCACGCGCTCGTCAACAACGCCGCGATCTCGCCCGAGGAGGACGGCGGCAAGCGCATGGGTACGATCGACACGACGCTCGACACCTGGGAGCACGTCTTTCACGTCAACTTCTTCGCGCCCGTGATGCTGGCGCGCGGCCTGATCGACGAGCTCAAGCTCACCAAGGGCTCGGTCGTCAACGTCACCTCGATCGCGGGCTCGCGCGTGCACCCGTTCGCCGGCGCCGCCTACGCGACCTCGAAGGCGGCGCTCGCGGCGCTCACCCGCGAGATGGCGTTCGACTTCGCCCCGCACGGCGTGCGCGTCAATGCGATCGCGCCGGGCGAGATCGACACGGCGATCCTCTCGCCCGGCACCGAGGACATCGTCGCGCACCAGATTCCGATGCACCGCCTCGGCACCCCCGACGAGGTCGCCAAGATCATCTATGTGCTGTGCACCGAGACCTCGTCCTACGTGAACGGCGCCGAGATCCACATCAACGGTGGGCAACACGTGTAGAGCGCGAAAGCGGCCGGGCGAGCGCGCGCAAGCGCGCCCGCGGCCGTGTCCGAGTTTCAGCGATTCGAAATGCGCCCTGGTCCGCGGCGCGGGCGGTCAGGCGGCCTGGTCGGCCTCGTCCTGATTGTCGCCTTGCTGCTTCGGCGCGGCGGACTTGTGATCGCCCTGGTAGCGCATGGCGGCCGCCACCGCCGAGATTCCGATCTCGCCATATTGCCGGTCAAGCGCCTCGCGCGGCTTGCCGCGGTTGGCTTGGCCCTCTGACCGTTTACTCCCTTGGTCCACTTTGTCCTCCTTCTCAAGTCCCACTGTTGGTGAATCTCTACCGCGACATCGGCAGAAATGGGCTGAAAACCGCACGATTAGGCGGCATTTGGCGCCCACCGACAGAATTGCCGGGGCGTGGTAAAGGGAACATTAAGGGGCGCGGATGCAGGATGACTTTTGCGGCAGCCAAGGCCGGGGCGGCCGTCGCCGGGAACCTGGAGGGTCGGGTAAAATTATGCCATGTCTTCCATGGGTTACCGCCAACTGAGGCATTCCTGCAACAGGTTCACACGCTTGATGGGAGGGAGCGCCGCCATGCCTGGAAGGCGAGCGCGATTTTGGTTAGAACCGAAGCAGGGGTTGAGGACAGAACCGGCGAGTTCGTTCTTCGGGTGACGGGTGAAGCAATGAAGGTTGCGAACGGTATCGCTTTGGCTGTGGTGGGGCTCATGCTCGGCGGCTGCGTCGAGTCGACGCTCGAGCCGACGTCGCAGGCCAATTTCAAGCCGCGGGACAAGGAACTTCTGGCCCGGGCGCCCTATGCGCAGGCGACGATCCCTGAGCCTTATCAGCGGCATATCGTCGACTACCACCGCAAGGAAGCGCCCGGCACCGTGGTGATCGATACCGACGCGCGGTTCCTCTACCTGGTGCAGGCGAACAACAAGGCGATCCGCTACGGCGTGACGGTGGGCGAAGAGGCTCAGGTCTGGTCGGGCGTCGCCAAGATCGGCAACATGACCGAGTGGCCGTCCTGGACCCCGACGCCGGGCGAGCATGAGCGGCTCGGCAACATCCCGAACTTCGTCGCCGGCGGCCCGCAGAATCCGATGGGTGCGCGCGCGATGTACCTCTTTGCCAACGGCAAGGACACGCTGTTTCGCATCCACGGCACCAACCAGCCGGAATATATCGGCTCGGCGATCTCCTCGGGCTGCATCCGCCTCACCAACGAGGACGTGATCGACCTCTACAACCGGGTGAAGGTCGGCACGCCTGTGGTGGTGCTGGCCCCCGGCCAGGGCGACCCGTCGGTCCGCCCGCGCATCGCCTTCTCGGGCGGCCGCGACGGCTGACGCTTCGTCGCATCGCATTTCGCAACGGCGCCGCCTGATGCGGCGCCGTTTGCATTTGCGGCGCCGCCATCAGCCCAGCTCGATGCGCACGATCTCGGGCGGCACGCCGATGCGCACGGGGATTTTGCTCACCCCGAGGCCGCCCGACACGACCATGTGCCGGCCCTGCTCGACGATGTGGCCATAGGCGAACCGCGCCCCATAGGCGGACGGCACGTAGCGCTCCCACAGGAACGGCACGCGGATCTGGCCGCCATGGGTGTGGCCGGCGAGCGTGAGCGACACGCGCTCCGGCACCTTGGTGAAGATGTCGGGCTCGTGCACGGCCAGGATCACCGGCTCGTCGCCCTCGATCTGGCGCAGCGTGCCGGGCAGGTCGTCCTCGCCCCGGAACCGCGCGTGCCCGAGCGGATGGGCGAGCTGGTCGCCGAGCCCGGCGAGCCAGAAGCGCTGCCCGGAGTCGCCGAGCAGGATCGCCCGGTTCTCGAGCGTCGGGATGCCGACGCGCGCGAGCGCCGTGCGCACGCCCTTGATGTCGTGCCACCAATCGTGGTTGCCGAAGATCGCCCAGCTGCCGAGCCGGCTCTTGAGCCGCGCCAGCGAGGCCGCCCACACCGGACCCGGCACGTGCTCGGTGACGAAACGGTGGGTGGCGAAGTAGTCGCCGAGCAGGAGCACGAGATCGGCGCTTTCGAGGTTGGCGATCTCGACCACCTGCTCGATGTGTTGCGCCGTCATGTTGGGGCCGCCGGCATGCAGATCGGCGATCACGTGAATGGAGAGGCGCCGGCCGGCCGGCCAGCCCGGCGGCGTCAGCCGATAGCGGGTCACCACCACGCTCTCCGGCTCGATGCCGATCCCATAGGCGGCGGTCGCGATCCCGGCGAGACCTAATCCCGCAAATCCGCGAACGACGGCCCGGCGCGTCACGCCCGGACGCGGCAGCGCCCGGCCGGCCGGCCGGGCCACAAGCGGATAAGCGACCTGATGCATCGGAGATACGTTAACCCATCGCCCCGGCCGACCGCCCCCGAGCGGATCGCCAAGCTCATCAAAATGGATGGCGAAAGTTAGTTCACAAACAGTTTCTCGCCCTTCGCCCAATCGAGCGTGCGGTCGAGCGCGCGGCCGAGCCGGGCAAACAGCTCGTCGACCTCGTCGGCCTTGATGACCAGCGGCGGACACATGGTCACGGTATCGCCCACGACCGCGCGCACGATCAGCCCCTCGTCCTCGGCGAAGCGCACGCAGCGCATGGCGACGCCCGCCTTGGGGTCGAACGCCTGCTTGCTGCGCTTGTCGGCGACGAGCTCGAGCCCGCCCATCAGCCCCATGCCGCGCGCCTCGCCGACCAGCGGGTGGTCGCCGAGCGCCTTGAGCCGCGTCTGGAATTGCGGGATGCGCGCCGCCGCGGCCGCAAAGACCTTGTCGCGCGCATAGATTTCCAGCGTCTTGAGCGCCACCGCGGCCGCCACCGGGTGCCCCGAATAGGTGAAGCCGTGGTGAAAGCCGCCGAGCTTGCGGCTCTCGGTCAGCATCGCCTCGTACATCATCTCGGGAATCATCACGCCGGCGATCGGCAGATAGGCAGACGACAGCGCCTTGGCGATCGACAGCGCCTGCGGGCGGAAATTCAGCGCCTCGCAGCCGAAGTTGCGGCCGAGGCGGCCGAAGCCGCAGATCACCTCGTCGGAGATCATGTAGACGTCGTATTTCTCGCACACCCGCCCGATCTTCTCGAAATAGGTCTTTGGCGGGACGATCACGCCGCCCGCCCCCATCACCGGCTCGGCCACGAATCCGGCAACCGTGTCGGCGCCGCCTTCGCGCTCGATCAGCGCCTCGAGCTCGGCCGCGAGCCGCGTCGCAAAGTCCTCCTCGCTCTCGCCGTCCTGCGCGGCGCGATAATGGTGCGGGCAGCCCGCATGCACGACGCCCGGGATCGGCAGGTCGAAATCCGCATGATTGAGCGGCAGCCCGGTCACCGACGCCGCGCCCATGGTCAGGCCGTGAAAGCCCTTGATGCGGCCGATGATGGTCTTCTTCTTGGTCCGGCCGAGCGCGTTGTTCATGTAGCGCACAAGCTTGATCTGGGTGTCGTTCGCCTCCGAGCCGGAGTTGCAGAAGAAGACTTTCGAGATCGGCACCGGCGCCATCTCCTTGAGCTTCTCGGCGAGCTCGATCGCGGCGTCATGGCTCTTGCCGTTGTAGAGATGGGAAAAGCCGATCCGGCGCATCTGCGCCGCAGCGGTCTCGGCGAGCTCCTCGTTGCCGTAGCCGAGCGCGGTGCACCACAGCCCGGCCATGCCCTCGAGATAGGCCTTGCCGTTGCTGTCGTAGAGATAGACGCCCTTACCGCGCTCGATCACCAGCGGACCGGTCTCGCGCAGCTGCGCCAGGTTGGTGTTGGGGTGCGCGAGCGTCTCGATGTCACGGATCGCGAGGTTGCTCAGGGGCATGGCGGCGTGTCCTTAAGGTGCGCGCGCGCCATCGTGCCGGATGCACGAATGGCGGCGCATGATGCGATCGGAAGCGTCTTGCAACCGAGTCTTGCAACTTTTCGCGGGCGCGCGCCAGCGTCAAGGTTTTGCGCGGTCTTTCGCGCGGTCTTTGGCGCCGTCTTGCGCGCCATCTTGCGCGCCATCCTGCGCTTTCGCACCGTCGTGCGAATCATCCTGCGCAATGTGCGGCCGCGGGCGCGGCAGCGGGACCGGCGGCGGCGGGTCGCGCACCTCCCAGTGGCAGATGCGGTAGTCGTTGCGCCGTTCCGCCAGGTCCACGTGGATATGCTCCTCGTGGTAGCCGTCGGAGCCCGGGCCGAGCACCGTCATGAAGTGGGCGCAGGCGCTCGCTTTGAAGCGCTCGCGAAACTCGTGCGACACGGTCGGCTCGGTGAGGTGAAAGACCCGGCCGTCGACGAGCTTGAGCGAGCGGATGTCGAGCGCATTCGCGCGGCCGTGCTCGCTCAGCTTGGCGCCGACGATGCGGTTCATGCCGCGGCACTCGTAGGAATCGTAGTTCTCGATCGAGGCGAGCGGCGATCCGAGGCCGCCGGCCAGCGAACCGACGTCCGCCCGCACCCAGTCGGCGATCGCTTCCGCCGTGTGGCAGCGGAGCGTCGGCGCCGGAAGGAGCGCGACGCGCGTGTGGTTCGGCATCAGGACCGCGTCGAGCCGCACCACGTCCGGCGCGCCGCATTCGCCCGGGCCGACGAGCGGCGGCAGCGCCTCGGCGACCGCCGTCTGGTCATTGGCGAGGCGGAGCTGACACGCGGACGGCTCCGGCAACGGCCGCGGCGGCGCCTCGGCAGGCCGCGGACGCGGCAGCGGCACGATTTCGGCGACGGCTTGCGCGACCGGCGCCTCCGCGGGCCGCGGGCGCGGCAGCGGCGTTTCGCTTGCGATCGGCGGTGGCAGGTGGCGCGCGGCAGCGGCCTGGATGACGCACAGGAGTGCGGCGGCCGCCAGCGTGATTCTGGGGAGCAATTGCATGAGGAGGCCACCGGTCGGTCAGGATTGCGGTTTTCTGCGGGCGCGTGATCGATAAGCGCCGTGATAGCCTCGTGGTTCCAACAGGCAAAGAGGCATGGCATTCGACGTTGCGGTTGTTGGACTTGGTGTGACGGGCAGCGCGGCGCTGTACGATCTCGCCCGCCGCGGCGTGCGCGCGGTCGGTATCGAGCAGTTCACCCCGGGTCACAACCGCGGCTCCTCGCACGGCGAGACCCGCATCATCCGGCTCGGCTATTTCGAGCATCCCTCCTATGTGCCGCTGGTGCGCGCCGCCTATCCGCTGTGGCGTGCGCTCGCGCGCGAGGCCGGCGAAGCGCTGCTCGACGTCACCGGCATCATCGAGATGGGCACGCGCGACAGCGAGCTCGTCGCCGGCACGCTTCGCTCGGCGTGCGAGCATGGTCTCGATCACGAAATCCTCGATGCAGCCGCGGTCATGCGGCGCTTTCCGCCCTTTCGCTTGCCGCCGGATTTCGTCGGGGTGCTGCAGCGGGACGGCGGGATCCTGGCGGCCGAGCCCGCGGTCGCGGCGCTCGTCCGGCTCGCGGCAGGCGCCGGCGCCGACGTGCGGACCGGCGAGACGGTCCGTACGATCGACGCCCGCCCCGGTGGCGTGCGCATCACCACCGACCGCGGCGCGATCGAGGTCGAGCAGGCGGTCGTCGCCGCCGGCCCCTGGGTCAAGAAGCTGCTTCCCGGGCTCCCGGCGGCCGTGCGGACGACACGCCAGGTGCTCGCGTGGTTCGAGCCAGCCGACCGGGCGATCTTCGCGCGCGATCGCTTCCCGGTTTTCATCGTCGCCGGCGCGACCGAAGTCTTCTATGGATTTCCGCTCGGACCGAAGCCGGGCATCAAATTTGCCAGGCACCACCACCTCGACGAGGACGTCGACCCCGATGGGCTGGTCCCGCCGCCGAGCGCGGCGGACGAAGCCCTCCTGCGCGCGGGGCTCGCCGCATACCTGCCGGCCGCCAACGGTGCCCTGCTCGACGCCCAGACGTGCCTCTACACCCGGACGCCCGACGATGACTTCATCATCGACCGCCTGCCCGGCACACCGCAGGTGATCGTCGCATCCCCCTGCTCCGGGCACGGCTTCAAGTTCGCTCCCGTGATCGGCGAGATCCTCGCCGACCTCGCCACCGCCGGTACCACCCGGCACGACATTTCGCGCTTTAGCCTCTCGCGCCGAACCCTTTTACCCCCGGGCCCGTAGCTATCGGTTGCACGCGCCCGGCGGCGCGCTAACCTTGGCATCGGCCCCCTCGTCCCGAGGTCCCCGCGCGCTGCGCGGGCCTTCAAGGGCGCGGCGGCCCAATGAGACGCCGACAGAGGGAACGCCATGCTCGGTCTGATGCAGGACTGGCCGCTGCTGATCCATCGGATCATAGACCATGCGGCGACCTATCACGCCGGGCGCCAGGTCATCTCGCGCTCGATCGAGGGTCCGATCCACACGACGACCTATGCGGATATCCGCCTGCGCGCCAAGAAGGTGGCGCAGCGGCTCGCCCGCGACGGCATCAAGCCGGGCGACCGGGTCGCGACGCTCGCCTGGAACACGTGGCGCCACCTCGAGGCCTGGTACGGCATCGTCGGCATCGGCGCCGTCTACCACACCGTCAACCCGCGCCTGTTCGTCGACCAGATCGCCTGGATCATCAATCACGCCGAGGACCGCGTGATGATGACCGACCTCACCTTCGTGCCGCTCCTGGAAAAGCTCGCCGACCGGCTGCCCACCATCGAGCGCTACATCATCCTCACCGATGCCGCCCACATGCCGGCGACCACGCTCAAGAACGCGGTCGCCTACGAGCAGTGGATCGCCGACGCCGACGGCGACATCGCCTGGGCGCAGTTCGACGAGAACACCGCGGCCGGCATGTGCTACACGTCGGGCACCACCGGAAACCCCAAGGGCGTCGTCTACTCGCACCGCTCCAACGTGCTGCACGCGCTCGCCAACAGCAGCGCCGCTTCGCTCGGCCTGTCAGCCACCGACGTGATCCTGCCGGTCGTGCCGCTGTTTCATGCCAACGGCTGGTCGCTTGCCTTCTCGGCGCCGCTCTCGGGCGTGACCCTGGTGATGCCGGGCGCCAAGCTCGACGGCGCCTCGATCCACGAGCTGCTCGACGCCTACAAGGTGACCTGCACGGCCGGCGTGCCGACCGTCTGGCTGATGCTGCTGCAGCATCTCGAGAAGAGCGGCGCCAAGCTGCCCTATCTCAAGCGCGTGGTGATCGGCGGCTCGGCTTGCCCCCGCGCCATCACCCGGTGCTTCCAGGACGACCACGGCGTCAACGTCGTCCATGCCTGGGGCATGACCGAGATGAGTCCGCTCGGCAGCGCCTGCACCCTGATCCCCGAAAACGCCGGGCTCACCGGCGAGGCGCGCGTCGACCTGCAGCAGAAGCAGGGCCATCCGCCCTTCACGGTCGAAATGAAGATCACCGACGACATGGGGCGCGAGCTGCCCTGGGACGGCAAGACCTTCGGCCGCCTCAAGGTGCGCGGGCCGGCGGTCGCCAAGGCCTATTTCAAGGGCGAAGGCGGCGACATCCTCGATGCAGACGGATTCTTCGACACCGGCGACGTCGCCACCATGGACCCGCACGGCTACATGCAGGTCACCGACCGCGCCAAGGACGTGATCAAGTCGGGCGGCGAATGGATTTCCTCGATCGATCTCGAGAATCTCGCGGTCGCCCATCCGGCGGTCGCCGAGGCCGCCGTGATCGGCGTCAGGCATCCGAAATGGGACGAGCGGCCGCTGCTGGTCGTCGTGATGAAGCAGGGCCAAGAGGCGACGCGCGAGGACATCCTCGACTTCATGCAGGGCAAGATCGCGCGCTGGTGGATGCCGGACGACGTCGTCGTCGTCGACGAAATCCCGCATACGGCGACCGGCAAGATCCAGAAGACCACATTGCGCGAGCAATTCAGGAACTATGTCCTGCCCACTGCGGCGCAATGACTTTCGGCGCTCGCGACGCTGATCGCGCCGCGCGTGCCGGTCTTCTCGGCCCGGTGTCGAACGACCGGCCGCTCGCGAATGCATTTGCGATTCCCGGCGGCCGCGTCTATGTGTTCGAAGGGTTGATGGACACGGGGAACACGCCCGACCCGCTCGCCGGTGTCATGGCGCACGGAAATGCGCACGGAATGGCCCATGAGATGGGCCACATCGCCATCGCGATGGCGTGCGGCGGCGGGGCGGCGGTGATCGGGGTGAGAACGGTGCTTCAGTCCTCCTATTCGCGTGACACCGAATCGGCCGCCGACGCCTGTGGCGCACGCCTGACCGCTCCACCTCCGACCAAGCCCAAGCCCTGACGCCATGCCGGTCCGCCGCCTTGCCGAGGACCCCGCCTCGCGGCTCGCCATCTGGGCGCGCCGCATCGCCGGCTTCTCGCTGCCGGTGGTGCTGCTCGCCATCATCATCGCGCGCGCAGGCCTGCTCGAGATCGTGCCCATCCTCGCGACCTTCGGCGCCGCGCTCGCCATGGCGGTGATGGCGATCGTGCTCGCGCTGATCTCGCTCATCGGGATATGGCGCCACGGCATCGAAGGGCTCGGCGCGGCGCTGACCGCGATCGCGGTCAGCGTCGCCCTGCTCGCCTATCCGGGCTATCTCGGCGTGCTCGGCTATCGCCTGCCGCAGATCAACGACATCACCACCGATCCGATCGATCCGCCGCGCTTCGAGACGGTCGGCCGGTTGCGCTCGCGCCAGGCCAACCCGATCGCCTATGCGGGCCTCTACGCGGCCGAACAGCAGAAGGCGGCCTATCCGGACATCGTGCCGCTCGATCTCGACGTCAGCCCGCAGGCTGCCTACGACGCCACCATGGCGGTCATCACCAAGCGCCGCTGGCAGGTGATCAATGCGCGGGCGCCGCAGGGCGGGCGCGAGGGCTATATCGAGGCGGTCGCGCGCACGCTGATCATGGGATTCCGCGACGACGTCGCCATCCGCATCAGGGCGATTCCGCGCCGCCTGGGCGCGCGCGTCGACGTGCGCTCGGCCTCGCGCTATGGCCGCGGCGACTTCGGCACCAACGCGCGGCGCATCCGCGCGCTGCTCGCCGACATCGACGACGTCAGCAGCGCGCCGGAAAAGCCGGAAGGACCGGCGCGGCCGGCCCCGAAGCCGAAGCAGCCGCCGCCGAAGGGCAATCAGGCCAAAGGGAGATGACCAGGGTCATCTCCCTTTGACTTGCGTTTGAGCATGATCTTTTCCGAAAACCGGCAATCCACTTTCGGGATCATGCCAGGCGATAAGTATTGCCGATCGACGGCATGCCGTCGGTCGCCACCAGCCCGCGCACGACCAGGTCCTCGAGATGCGCCAGCACCGACAGGCCGGCCGCGCGCACCAGCCGCGGGTCGAGGCCGATATAGATCGCGCGCACCAGGGTCGGAATGTCGGCGGCGCCCTTGCCGAGCCGATGCAGGATCGAGGCTTCGCGGCCCTGGCGGTGGCGGATGTAGGACTGCACGAATCTCGGCGCCTCGCGGATGACGTCGCCGTGCCCCGGCAGATAGATGCGCTCATCGCGGCGCGTGAGCTTGTCGAGCGAGGCCATGTAATCGCTCATCGCCCCGTCCGGCGGCGCGACGATCGAGGTCGACCAGCCCATCACGTGATCGCCCGAGAAGATCAGGCTCTGCTCGCGCAGCGCATAGGCCATATGGTTGGCGGTGTGACCCGGGGTGGCGATCGCTTCGAGCGTGAAGCCGGGGCCGCTCACCACCTCGCCGTCGGCGA
>Ga0126371_10001872_pt1 | contig 17944 bp, 14 predicted proteins | sample PanSoiMetaPlot_4_FD_110145 | JGI IMG/M metagenome (GOLD analysis project Ga0126371, IMG submission 110145) | Tropical forest soil microbial communities from Panama - MetaG Plot_4 | ecosystem: Environmental > Terrestrial > Soil > Tropical forest > Bulk soil | place: Panama | collected 2016-02-17 | reverse complement strand
GGCGACCTGGCGCAGCGACTCGCGCGGCTGGCGGACGCGGTGGAGAAGCACTGCGATCTCGATGCGATCGCAAACGCGGCAAAGACGTGGATGGCCGGGACAAGTCCGGCCATGACGTGCCATTACGCATTCCCCGGCCTAGCCGCACCGTGCCCGGCGATGCGGCCAAAGACGGTGCCGGACATGAGGCCGGAGCCGCCCGGATAGTTGAAATAGAAAATGCCGCCGACCAGCTCGCCCGCCGCGTAGAGGCCGGGGATCGGGTTCATGTCGCCGTCGATCACCTGGCCGGTGTCGGGATCGATGCGCACGCCGCCGAACGTGAAGCTGATGCCGCAGCCGACCTGGTAGGCCTCGAACGGCGGCTCGTCGATGGTGTTCGCCCAGTTCGACTTGTTGATCGGCAGCCCGACCGTGCAGCGGCCGTCCTTGACGTTGGGATTGAACGGCACGTCCTTCTTCACCGCCGCGTTGTACCTCTTGATCTCGTCGACGAAGCCCTGCGGATCGACGCCCTCGAGCTTCTTCGCCAGCTCCTCGATGGTGTTCGCCGACTGCTTGGTGACGCGCTTGATGCGATACTCGTCGCGCAGCATCGGGATGATCTTCTTGTCGAAGATCTGCCAGGCGAAGTTGTTCGGCTGGTTGAGGATGACGCGGCCGTATTTCGCATAGGTGTAGTTGCGGAAGTCGGCGCCCTCGTCGACGAAGCGGCGCCCGGTCGCGTTGATCATGATGCCCCACGGATACGAGTGCTTCTGGAAATTGTCGCCGACCGAGAGGTCGCCGAATTCGGGCGCGTTGTAGTCCCAGCCGACCGCATGCGAGCCCGACCAGTTGCCGAAGGACGAGGCGCCGATCTCCAGTGCCATGCGGATGCCGTCGCCGGTGTTGTAGGGCGTGCCGCGCACCTTCGCGAGCTCCCAGCCGGGGCCGAGATAGCGCGTGCGCATCTCGGCATTCGACTCGAAGCCGCCGCACGCGATCACGACCGCGCGGGCCTTGATGTCCTCGAGCTTGCCGTCGGCCTTCACGCGCAGCCCGGACACCACGTGGCCGTCGTAGATGAGCGAGATCGCGCGCGCGCCGTAGCGGATCTCGATGCCCTGCTTGCCGGCGAGTTTGAGGTGCTGCTCGATCAGGCCGGGGCCGCCGCCCCAGGCCTCGACGGTGAGGCCGCCCCAGAACTTGAACTTGTTGTCGATCTTGTACGCCTGCCGCCCCCAGATCGGCGCGAAGCGCATGCCCTTGGAATGCAGCCAGCGCATGGCGTCGCGCGAGCGGTTGACGAGGCGGTCGCACAGCTCGCCGTCGGTGCGATACTGGGTGACGCGGAACATGTCGTCGAAGAACTGGTCGCTCGTGTAGGTGCCGAAGTCGCTGCGCGCGATCTCGTCGGGCGTGAGGTCGGGCATGATGGCGGTGAGGTCGTCGACGCCGTCATAGACGCAGCGGAAGGCGCCGGCCGTGAAGCGCGAATTGCCGCCCATCAGCTCCTTCGGCGCGCGCTCGACCATGAGCACCTTGGCGCCCTTCTCGCGCGCGGCGAGCGCCGCGCAAAACGCCGCATTGCCGGCGCCGACCACGACCACATCCCAACGCTGATCCGCCACGGCAGTCCTCCAGACTGATGCTTGCCGTCACGCCCGCGCATAGCCGCTGCAAGAACGGCGTCGTTCGCCTATCCGCGGGCATCCACGTCTTTCAGCATACGCAAGGGGAAGGCGTGGATGGCCGGGACAAGCCCGGCCATGACGAAGTAGGGTTTACTTCGGACAGCAGCCTCTGCCAGTCAAGTGGTGGGGCGAGGGTGGAGACCGGAGATGAGACGTTCTTGGATCGCTTTGCTATTGGCGGTGCTGTGGCTTGCGTTGTCGGGCGCGCCCGCCCGCGCCGAGTATCCCGATCGCCCGATCAAGCTGATCATGCCATATGCGCCGGGCGGCATCATCGACTTCACGGGCCGCAAGATCGCGCAATATCTCTCGGAGGCGCTCGGCCAGCCGGTGGTGGCGGAAAATCATCCGGGGGCGGGCGGCATGCTCGGGACCAGCCTCGTCGCGCATGCCACGCCGGACGGCTACACGATCGTGATCATGGACCCGGCGATCGTCATCAACCCGACGCTGCAGCCGAGCGTGCCCTACGACCTGTTCAAGCAGCTCACCACGGTGTCGATCGTGACCAGCTCGCCCGAGGTGCTGGTGGTCGCGCCGCAGCTTCCGATCAAGAGCGTGGCCGACCTCGTCGCCTACGCCAAGGCCAATCCCGGCAAGCTCAACTACGGCTCGGCCGGCGTCGGCACGACGCCGCATCTTGCAGCCTCGCTGTTCCAGCAGCGCACCGGGATCGACACGGTGCACGTGCCGTATCGCGGCATTGGCCAGATCTTCCCCGATCTGATGTCGAACAAGATCGAGTTCGCGTTCTCCAGCATCGCCGGCGCGCTGCCGTTCACCCAGGACAATCGCATCCGCGCGCTCGCGACCACCGGCCTCAAGCGCGTCGCCGTCTATCCGGACCTGCCGACGGTCGACGAGGCCGGCGTGAAGGGCTTCTCGGTCGATCTCTGGCTCGGCGTGTTCGCGCCGGCCGGCACCCCGCCGGCCGTGCTCGCCAAGCTCAATGCGGCGATCAACGACAAGGTGCTGAAGAATCCCGAGTTCAAGGCGGCGGTCGCCAAGTTCGGCATCGAGCCGCGCGGCACCAGCCTCGAGGAGAGCGCCGCGACGCTCCATGCCGAATACGAGATGTGGAAGAAGGTGGTCGCCGACGCCCACATCAAGCTGCAGTGACCCTGCGATAACCATGCGCTCGCGCTTGATATCGCGCCCGCGCGGGGCGCAATATGCCCGCACCATCCATCGAGGAGCCTTGCATGTCTTCCACGTTCGTCCAGACGCCGCTTGGTGCGCCGACCGAGGGCGCCATCCAGTATCGCGGCCTGCGCGGCTGGCTCGACGAGGTGCAGAAGATGGGCGAGCTCCTGCACGTCAACGGCGCCCATTGGGACGCCGAGATGGGCGCGGTCACCCAGATGCTCACCGAGAAGAGCAACAACACGGCACCCGCGATCCTGTTCGACGAGGTGCCGGGCTATCCGAAGGGTTTCCGCACGCTCTACGGCCACTTCTCGTCGATCCGCCGCGTCGCCCTCACGCTGGGGCTGCCGCTCAAGTACGAGCGCAAGGTCGACATCGTGCAGCGCTACCACCAGCGCATGCAGGACATGAAGCTGCTGCCGCCGCGCTTCGTGAAGGACGGGCCGATCCTGCAGAACGTGCTCGAGGGCGACGCGGTCGACGTGCTCAAGTTCCCGGTGCCGCGCCATCACGAGAAGGACACGGCGCGCTTCATCGGCACCGCCTGCTGCGTGATCACCCAGGATCCCGACTCGGGCTGGTTCAATCTCGGCGCCTACCGCTCGCAGGTCTACGACGGGAAGACGATCGGCTGCCAGATCACCGAGGGCAAGCACGGCCGCATTCATCGCGACAAGAACTTCGAGCGCGGCAAGCCGATGAAGGTGGTGATCCTGTGCGGCCAGGACCCGCTGCTGTTCATGCTTGCGTCGAGCCCGCTGCCGGAGATCAGCGAGTACGACATCGCGGGCGGCCTGCGCGGCGAGCCGATCGACTGCATCCGCGGTCCCTACTCGGGCTTCCCGATCCCGGCCGACTGCGAGATCGCCATCGAGGGCGAGACGGTGCCGGGCCAGGTGCGGCCGGAGGGGCCGTTCGGCGAATGGATGGGCTACTACTCCGATGACACCCAGCAGCGTCCATACGTGAACGTGAAGACCGTGCTCTATCGCAACGATCCGATCCTCTGCTGCGCGCCGCAGCACAAGCCGGTCGACGAGACCGGGCTGCTCAAGGGCATCGCCGGCTCGGCGCAGATCTGGCGCGCGCTCGACGCTTGCGGCGTTCCCGAGGTGCTCGGCGTATGGAACCACGAGGCCGGGCCGGCGACGCGTTTCACGGTGATCCAGATCCGCCAGCGCTATCCGGGCCACGCCCGCCAGGCGCTGCATGTCGCCGCGGCATGCCAGGGCGGCGCCTATGCGGGCAAGTGGACCGTGGTGGTCGATGACGACATCGACGCCGGCGAGCTCGACCAGGTGCTGTGGGCGATGTGCACGCGGTTCGACCCCGATGTCGACATCGACCTGATCCAGAAGGCCTGGGCGTCGAAGCGCGATCCGCTCTTCCTGCCCGGCAACTTCAACAACCGCATCCTCGTCGACGCCTGCATCCCCTACGAAATGAAGCTGAAGAAGACCTTCCCGACCGTGGTCGACGTCAGCGGCGATTTGCGCGGGCGACTGCGGGCCAAGTTCCCGCATATCTTTCCGCCGATGTGACCAACGTCGGGGAAGCAGCAAATGACCTACTCTCACCGTCACCCTCAGGCGGCCATGCGGAGCATGGCCCTCGAAGGGCGACGGCCACTGCGGTGGCCGACCATCCTTCGAGGCTCGCTTCGCTCGCACCTCAGGATGACGGGATTAGCACTTGGACTTGCGGCGGCCTTCGCCTCTACGGCAAACGCGGAAAGCGTCGAGGACTTCTACCGCGGCAAGACAGTCACGCTCGTCATCGGCTACAGCGTCGGCGGCGGCTACGACCTCTATGGGCGGCTGCTCGCGCGCTACCTCGGCAAGCACATCCCGGGCCAGCCGACGATCGTGGCGCAGAATCGCGAAGGCGCCGGCAGCCTGCGCGCCGCGATCTACATCTTCAATGCGGCGCCGAAGGACGGCACCGTCATCGGCACGTTCTCGCGCAGCATGGCGGTCGCGCCGCTGCTCAACGAGGCGCCGTTCGACGCCACGAAGTTCACCTGGCTCGGCTCGATCTCGACCGACGTCAACGTGTGCGCGACGTGGAAGGCGTCGCCGATCAAGACGTGGAACGACATGCTGGAGAAGCCGTTCAAGCTGGGCGGGCTCGGCGCCGGCGCCGATCCGGACATCTTCGCGCTGATGTTCAAGAATGTGTTCGGCGCCAAGATCAAGCTGGTCACGGGCTATCCCGGAACGAATGACGTGGCGCTCGCCATGGAGCGCGGCGAGGTCGACGGCCTGTGCGGCCTGTCGTGGTCGACCATGAAGACGCGGCACGGCGACTGGCTCGCGGGCAAGAAGGTCAACATCCCGGTGCAGGCGGGGCTGCACAAGGAATCCGAGATCGCCGACGTGCCGAGCGTGATGGATCTCGCGAAGACGCCGGAGCAGACGCAGATCGTGCGGCTGATCCTGGCGAGCCAGGAGATGGCGCGCCCGTTCGCGGCGCCGCCCGGCATCCCCGAGGACCGCAAGCGCGCGCTGACCGACGCCTTCGCGGCGACCATGAAGGACCCCGATTTCCTCGCCGAGGCCGCGAAGATGAAGGCCGACGTCAATCCGGTGAGCGCCGCCGCGATCGAGAGCCTGCTCGCCGACGTCTACAAGACGCCGAAGGACGTGGTGGCGAAAGCAGCCAAGGCGACCGCGCCGTGAGCACGAGCTTGCCGCTCGGTTACCCTCCCGCCCATTGGCGGGGAGGGTCGGCCGCCGTCGCATCGCGACGGCGGACGGGGTGGGGGGCCTACACTTGCTCTGAGTTTGTGGCCACCCCCCACCCCCGACCCCTCCCCACCACTCGCTTCGCTTGCGGGGGGAGGGGAGCGCACACGCCATGCCCCTGATCGGCGCCCGCATCCATCGCCTCGAGGACGACGCGCTGCTGCGCGGGCGGGGGCGTTTCGTCGACGACCTCGCGGTCGGCGGGCTCCTGCATGCGGCCTTCCTGCGCAGCCCGCATCCGCATGCGCTGATCCGCGGCGTCGCGGCCGCGGCCGCGCAGGCGCTGCCGGGCGTCCATGCGGTGCTGACCCTCGATGATCTCGCGCCCGCGCTGGCGCAGCGGCGGATGATCCGCCGCTCCTACGCGGGCAATCTGTCCGATACGCTGTGGCCGTTCGCGCTCGCGGACCGCGAGGTCTCGTATGTGGGCGAGCCGGTCGCGCTCGTGGTCGCCGACAGCCGTTACGTCGCCGAGGACGCGGCCGCGGCGGTCGCGGTGGACTACGAGGCGCTGCCCGCGGCCGTGGACTGCCGCGATGCGCTGCGGGCGGGCGCGCCGGCGGTGCGGCGCGAGCTCGCCTCCAACAACATCGCATCGTTCAAGGTGAGCTACGGCGACATCGCGGGCGCATTCGCGTCGCCGCGGCATCTGGTGCGCGTCGCGCTGTGGCAGCACCGCGGCGCCGGCCATCCGATCGAGGGCCGCGGCATCGTCGCCGAGCACCACGGCACCGACGACGCCATCACGGCCTGGGCCTCGACCCAGAAGGCGCACGACCTGCTCAACTCGCTCAGCAACTGCGTGCGCCTCGACGATATCCGGCTGCGGGTCGCGACGCCCGACGTCGGCGGCGGTTTTGGTCCGAAGCTCTGCGTCTACTCGGAGGACGTGGCGGTGGTCGCGGCGGCGCGGCTGCTCGGACGCTCGATCAAATGGGTCGAGGACCGGCGCGAGCATTTCACCAATGCGGCGCAGGAGCGCGACCAGTACTGGGACCTGGAGATCGCGCTCGATGCCGACGCGAAAATCCTCGGCATCCGTGGCCGCCTGCTGCACGACCAGGGCGCCTACGCGCTGCAGGACGTGAACCAGCCGTACAATTCCGCGAAGGCGCTGACCGGGCCCTATGTGGTGCCGGCGCTGCACATGGACATCGCGGTCGCGGCCACCAACAAGACGCCGGTCTCCTCGGTGCGCGGCGCCGGCTATCCGCAGGCATCCTTCGCGATGGAGCGGCTGCTCGACGCGGTGGCGCGCGAGGTCGGGATCGACCGCGCCGAGCTGCGCCGGCGCAACCTCATCCCGGCCGACAAGATGCCGTACCCGCTGCCGCTCAAGGAGCGCTCGGGCGCCGCGATCCTCTACGACAGCGGCGACTATCCGGCGTGCCAGGCCGAGGTGCTGAAGGCCGCCGCCTGGGACGACTTCCCGCAGCGACAGCGCGCGGCGCGCGCGCAGGGCCGCTACATCGGCATCGGGCTCGGGCATGCGCTCAAAGGCACGGGCCGCGGCCCGTTCGAGTCCGGCATCGTGCGGATCGCGCCGTCCGGACGCGTGTCGGTGTTCACCGGCGCGGCCGCGATGGGGCAGGGGCTCAAGACCGCACTGGCGCAGATCTGCGCGCACGAGCTCGGCGTCAAGACCGAGGATGTACGCGTGGTCGCGGGCGACACCGCGACCGTCGCGGTCGGGCTCGGCGGCTTCGCCAGCCGGCAGACCGTGACGGCGGGCTCGTCCGTGATGCTCGCCGCGCGCGCCGTGCGCGACAAGGCAAAGAAGCTCGCCAGCCATCTGCTCGAAGCGGGCGAGCACGACCTCGAGGTGGTGGACGGCGCGGTGCGCGTCGTCGGAGCGCCGAAGCTGGCGGTGGGCCTGGGCGAGCTGTCGCGCGTGCTGCAAGGCGCGCCCGGCTACGGATTTCCCGACGGCCTCGATCCGGGGCTCGACGCCAGCGTCAACCACCGCCTCGATGCGCTCGCCTATGCCAATGCCTGCCATGTCGCCGAAGTCGAGGTCGATGCCGACACCGGCGGCGTGCGCATCCTGCGCTACTGCGCGATCCAGGACTCCGGTACGCTGATCAATCCCATGATGGTGACCGGCCAGGTCGAGGGCGGCGTCGCGCACGGCATCGGCAATGCGCTGCTCGAATGGATGAGCTACGACGCCGGCGGCCAGCCGATGACGACCACGTTCGCCGAATATCTGCTGCCCGGCGCGACCGAGGTGCCGGCGATCGATACGCTGTTCAAGCAGACGCCGTCGCCGCTCAACCCGCTCGGCGCCAAGGGCGCGGGCGAGGTCGGCACGATTCCCGCCGCTGCCGCCGTGATCGGCGCGATCGAGGATGCGCTGTCGCCATTCGGCGTGCGCATCACGCAGACGCCGCTGCCGCCGCAACGGATTTTGGAGTTGATCGCGGCCGCGAAGGGGTGATCTCGATTTTCACGTCATGCCCGGGCTTGTCCCGGGCATCCACGTCTTTACAACGGCGATAACACCAGAAGACGTGGATGGCCGGGACAAGCCCGGCCATGACGAGGTAACCCCATGGAATTCGACAACAGCTTCGAGGTGCCGCTGCCGCCGGAGCAGGCGTGGCCGGTGCTGATGGACATCCAGCGCATCGCGCCGTGCATGCCGGGCGCGCAATTGACCGAGGTGGTCGACCAGTCGACCTACAAGGGCAATATCGGCGTGCGCCTCGGGCCGGTGGCGCTGACATTTGCCGGCATCGTCAAGTTCGAGGAGATCGACGATGCGAACCGCACGGCACGCGTGAAGGCGCAGGGCACCGACGCCAAGGGACGCGGCGGCGCCAATGCGGCGGCATCGTTCCGGCTGGACCCGGCGGGCACCGGCTCCAAGGTGCTGGTGCACACGGATCTCACGCTGTCGGGCGCGGTCGCGCAATACGGCCGCGGCGTCGGCATGATCCAGGCGACGGCCGCGCAGCTGATGAAGCAGTTCGCCGAGAACCTGAAGAAGCAGCTTGCGGCCGCTCCCGCGTCCGCGCCCGCGGCGGCCGCGTCGGCAACGGCAACGCCCGCAGCGCAACCGACTCCGCAACCTGCTGAACCGCAAGCGCCGGCCCCGCAGCCGCCGCCGGCCGCGAAGCCCATCTCCGGCTTCTCGCTGATGGCGCGCGTGATCTGGGACGCGATCGTACGCATCTTCACGGGGCGATAGTGCCGCGAACCCGAAGTTCGCATGAGTTTTCAGCGGGCACGGTTGCGAACTTCGGGTTAAAAGCGGCACTAGAATCATAAGCTTGCTAGTGCCCTTTTCGATTCCGAAGTTCGCCCGGAGCCCGCTGCAAGGTTTGCGAACTTCGGAATCGGGACACTAGCGGCGGCGACTAGCCTCGGCGCGCTTCCCTGCTATGCTGCACTCAATAATTGCAGCCAGGGAGGGGCGACATGTCGACACTCACGCGAGTTTGGATCGGCTTATGTGCCGCGGCGTGCGCCGCCGGACTGGCCGGTGCGGCAGGGGCGCAATCGCCCGGGATCGTCGGCATCATTGCGCCCGAGGTCGTGGTGGAGCTGGTCAAGGAAGGCTTCGTCTTCACCGAAGGGCCCGTCCCGGCCGAGGATGGCGGCCTCTACTTCTCGGATATCCGTCCGAACAGGACCTATCATGTCGACCTTGCCGGCAAGGTCACGCTGGTGCGCGAGGCGACCGGCGGCGGCAACGGCCTTGCGCTGACGCCCGCCGGCGAGCTCCTCACCGCGGAAGGCGAGGCCAAACGGATCACCTGGCGCGGCACCGACGGCGGGATCTCGGTGCTCGCGGACCGCATCGAGGACAACCCGCTCATCGCCCCCAATGACCTCATCGCGGATGCCAAGGGCGGCATCTATTTCACCGATCCGGGCCCGCGTCCCGTGGTGCCGGGCCGGCCGACCTATGTGGGCTATCTGGCGCCCGGCGCCAAGCAGGCGATCATCATCGACGGAGGAATCGCGCGCCCAAACGGGCTCACCCTGATGCACGACGGCAAGACGCTGATCGTCGACGACACCATCGGTTCCGAGATCTTTGCCTACGACGTGCAGGACGACGGCCGCGTCGTGAACAAGCGCGTCTTCGCCCGCCTGCGCGACATCCCGGAAGGCAAGGAGAGCGGCGCCGACGGCCTCGCGATCGACGACGCCGACCGCATCTACGTCTCGACAATCACGGGCATCCAGATATTCGACGCAAAGGGCGAGTACCTCGGGACCATCCCGGTGCCGCGCCAGCCCGCGAATGTCGCGTTCGCCGGGCCCGACAAGCAGACGCTCTACATCACGGCGCGCGAAGGGGTCTATCGCGTGCAGATGCTGGCGCGGGGGGCCAATCGCGTCGGCAAGTGAGCGTCAGGCGGGCTCGCGCACGGGCGGCAGCACCGGCGCGCCCGGCGCCTGCAGGCGCTTCGCCGCATCGAGCGCGGCGTTGACGATGCCCTGATAGCCGGTGCAGCGGCAGAGATTGCCGGAGATCGCGACGCGCACCTCCTGCTCGGTCGGATTCGGGTTGTCGCGCAGGAACTCCAGCAGCGTCGTGAGCATGCCGGGCGTGCAGAACCCGCATTGCAGGCCGTGGTTGTCGCGGAAGGCTTCCTGCAGCGGATGCAGCTCGTTGTCGTTCGGTGCGATGCCCTCGACGGTGAGGATGTCGTGACCGTCCGCCTGCACGGCGAGCATCAGGCACGAGCGCGCCGAGCGCCCGTCGAGCAGGATGGTGCAGGCGCCGCACACCCCGTGCTCGCAGCCCAGATGCGTGCCGGTCAGCCCGAGATAGTGGCGGATGAAGTCCGCCAGCGTGACGCGGACCTCGACCTCCTTCTCATAGCGCTTGCCGTTGACGGTCAGCGAGACGGTTCGTTTGAGCTCGGCTGTCATTCGAATCCCAATCTTTGACCCGTCATCCTGAGGTGCGCGCCCTCGGGTCCGGCCTTCGGCCGGCCCAAGGGTAAACTCCGCGCACCTCGAAGGATGATCGGCCGAGGTGTTTCCACCAAGGTGCAAGTGGCACCACACGGGCCGTCGCCCTTCGAGGCGCGCTGTGCGCGCACCTCAGGGTGACGGCGATAGATGTGAGTTCGCTGTTCGCTCATCGTTAGATCAATGCAGCTTGCCGGCGACCGGCTGGCCGAGGCGGGTGACGGCCTTCTCGAGCGCACGGCGCGACAGCACGGCGGCGAGATGCTGGCGATAGCTCGCCGGCGCGTGGATGTCCTCGATCGCCTCGATCGAGCGGCAGCTCTCGCAGGCCTGGCGCATCAGCTCCGGCGTCGGCACTTGCCCGACCAGCGCCTGCTCGACCTCGCGGGCGCGCACCGGCGTCACGGCGGCGCCGCCGATCGTGACCGACGCGCGGGTGATCTTGCCGGCGCCGTCGGCGATGAGCAGCGCCGCGGCCGACGTGATGGCGAAATCGCCATGGCGGCGCGAGAACTCGACGAAGGCGTAGCCGTGCCCGGCCGGCCACGGCGTGAAGCGCACGGCGGTGAGGATCTCGTTCGGCTCGACCGCGGTCGTCATGTAGCCGACGGGGAAGTCGGCGAACGCGATCTCGCGCGTGCCGTTCGGGCCGGTCACCACCACGGCCGCGTCGAAGGCGGCGCCGAGCGTCACCAGCTCCGCGGCCGGATCGAGATGGCAGAGCGAGCCGCCGATGGTGCCGCGATTGCGCGTCTGGCGATGGCCGATCTGCAGGATCGCCTCCTGCATCAGCGGCAACCTGCCGCGGATGAGGTCGGAGAACTCGAGCTCGCGCTGGCGTGTCATCGCGCCGATCTCGATCGCGCCGCCCGCCTCGCGCACATAGGAGAGGCCTTCCACGCGGTTGAGATCGATCACGTGGTCGGGCAGCACGTAGCGCATGTTGAGCATCGGCATCAGCGACTGGCCCCCGGCCAGAAGCTTGGCGTTCTCCAGGCGCCCGAGCAGGCCGATCGCGTCGGCGACCGTGCGGGGATCGTAGTAGCGGAAAGGCGGCGGCTTCATTGGCAGGGACCAGTGGACGCACCCGTGGACCGACCAGTGGATCGGCGGGCGCACGGAGTATAAGGAAAGGCTGCCGGCGGGCAACCCGTGCGGCTGAAACGGAAATCGTCATGCGTCTGATCTCGTTCTGCGCCGCCCTCGTGCTCGCCCTCGTCTCGCCGCACGCCTCGGCCGATCCGGTCGAGGATTTCTACCGCGGCCGCAATGTCCCGCTGATCATCGGCTATTCGGCGGCCGGCGGCTACGACACCTATGCGCGCGTGGTCGCGAACCATCTCGGCAACCACATTCCGGGACATCCGACCATCCTGCCGCAGAACATGGGGGGCGCCGGCAGCCTGCGCGCCACGAACTATCTCTATCAGGCGGCCCCCAAGGACGGCAGCGTGATCGGCATGGTGGGGCGCGGGATGGCGATGGAGCCGCTGATCGGCCGCAGCCACGCGGCGTTCGACTCGCGCAAGTTCACCTGGCTCGGCAGCGGAACCAACGAGGTGAGCACCTGCGTCACCGGGCACGCGTCGGCGGTGAAGACCTGGGCCGATGCGCTCGCGAAGCCTTTTACGGTGGGCGGCCAGGGCTCGGGCTCCGATCCCGACATCTTCGCCATCGTCATGCGCAACGTGTTCGGCGTGAAGCTGCGCCTCGTCACCGGCTATCCGGGCACGGCCGAGCTCACGCTGGCGATCGAGCGCGGCGAGGTCGACGGCCGCTGCGGCTGGTCCTATTCCAGCCTCAAGCAGCAGCACCCGGACTGGATCGCCAAGCACCAGGTCAACATCCTGGTGCAGCTCGCGCTGGCGAAGAGCCCCGAAATGACGGACGTGCCGCTGATCACCGAGTTCGCCAAGACCGACCGCCAGCGCCAGATCCTGCACCTCGTGTTCAGCCGGCAGTCGATGGCGCGGCCGTTTCTGGCGCCGCCCGGCATTCCGACCGACCGCAAGCAGGCGCTGCGCACCGCCTTCGACGAGACCATGCGCGACCCGGCGTTCCTCGCCGAGGCGAAGCAGCGCGGTCTCGAGGTCAATCCGGTGAGCGGCGCCGAGATCGACAAGCTGATCGAACAGCTTTATCAGACGCCCGCCGACATCATCGCCGAGGTGCGTGACAGCATCGCGCCGGGTGCCAAGTAACCCTCCTCGTTCTCCTCGACCATTCGGGAAGCATATCCGTGGCCAAGAAAATCCCCCTGACCCTCGCCTGCGGCGATTACGAGATCGTGCGCGCCCTCAAGGAGGGCCAGGTCGAGCCGGACGGCATCGACCTCACGGTGCTGACCGAGATGGACTCGACCACCCGGCACTGGCGCTTCATCCGCAACCGCGACTTCGACATGGCCGAGACCTCGGCGTCGTCCTACGTGGTGGCGAAGGACCGCGGCGAGCCGGTCACGGCGCTGCCGGTCTTTTTGCATCGCCGCTTCCGCCATGGGTTCGTGTTCATCAACACGCAGAAAGGGATCAAGTCGCCGAAGGATCTGGTCGGGCGGAAGGTCGGCATCAAGTCGTTCCTGGTCACGGCCGGGCACTGGATGCGCGGCATCCTCGAGCACGAGTACGGCGTGCCGCACAAGTCGCTGCAGTATTTCGCCGAGCTCGACGAGGACATCGACTTCACGCCGCCCGCGGACCTGAACATCACGCGGCTGCCGCACGACAAGTCGGTCGAGAAGATGCTGGCCGAGGGCGAGCTCGACGCGGTGATCCATTCGAGCATCATCAAGCCGCTCGCGGCGGGCGACCCGCGCGTCGGCCGCCTGTTTCCCGATTTCAAGGCCGAGGAGATCGCCTTCTACAAGAAGACCGGCATCTTCCCGATCATGCACGTAATGGGGATCAAGCAGGAGATCGTCGAGAGGCATCCGTGGGTGCCGATCAACATGTTCCACGCCTTCCAGAGGGCCAAATCGATCGCCATGGCGCGCATGGCCAACCCGCGCATCGTGCCGCTCGCCTGGTATCGCGAAGCTTGGGAGGAGCAGGAGGAGATCTTAGGATCCGATCCCTGGGAATACGGCCTCGGCGAGCGCAACCGGCACAACGTCGAGACGCTGGCGGGATATTCGCACGAGCAAGGGCTGACAAAGCGGCGGCTCGGCGCGGACGATCTGTTCGTCAGCATCTTCCAGGGCCGCAAGCGCGGGGACGAGTTTCGGATTTGATGACTCTCCTCACTCGTGTGCGTCATCGCCCGCGAAATGTTCAGCCCGGACACATCAGTGACGGGTGTTCGGGGACATGGCTGACACATCATTGCATGGCAATGACGCCGAATTTATTTGAGTGCGGTAAAATTATCATCTCGCGTAAATTGTATTAGCATCCGCGGGTCGCTTCTCTCACAGAGGACCCTCGATGAACAATCCCTTCCTGTTCGATCTCGCCAAATCGCATCCCATCGTCGACAAGCCGTCGGGCACCGTGCGCGGCGCCTACGAGAAGAATTTCCCGGTCGTGAAGCACCAGAGGGGCGCGATGTTCCTGGTGATCCTCGACCCCGGCGGCATCCGCGAGCCGCACTGGCATCCGAACGCCTGGGAGTTCGACTACTGCATCTCCGGCAGGGCGCGCATGTCGGTGGTCGCGCCGGACAACGAGTGGCAGATCTTCGACGTCGAGCCCGGCCAGGCCGTGTTCGTCCCGCAGGGTTACTTCCACTATTTCGAGAACGTGGGCACCGACAAGCTGCATTTTCTCGTGGTGTTCAACAACAGCGCGGCGGAAGTGGACGACGACATCGGCATCTCGGTGTCGATCGGCGGCATTCCGCGCCACGTGCTCGCCGCGACGTTCGGGGTGCCCGAATCCGTGTTCGAGCAGATCCCGAAGCTGCATCAGGAAGTGGTGATCACGTCCAAGCCGTGAGCTATGCCGCCATCTCGCGCTCCATCGCGACCTCGGCCTTGAGGCTGTCGACGTCGCGATAGATCGAGGCGACCGCGAGCGTGCGGCCGCCGCGCCGATAGCGCAGCACGCAATCCCTGCCGGCGACGTCGCCGTCGATGGTGATGTCGTCCCATTTATCGGCGTGCCCCGCGTAGTTGATCGGCACGTCGTAATGCTGGCTCCAGAAGAACGGCACGGCGGTGAAGCGCTCGCGCCGTCCCAGCATGTTGAGCGCCGCGGTCTGCCCCTGCCGTTGGGCGACCACCCAGTGCTCGACACGGATGCTCTCGCCGCTGTGCGGGTCGGGCCAGCGCGCGATGTCGCCGGCGGCAAAAATGTCCGGCGCGCTGGTCGCGAGCCAGGCATCGACCTTGAGGCCGCGATCGAGCGCGAGGCCGGCCTGCTCGGCAAGGGCGATACGCGGGCGCACGCCGACGCCGGTGACCACGAGATCCGCATCGAGGGTACGGCCGCTCTTGAGCGTCACGCGCTTGCTGTCGATCGCGCTGGCGCTGTCTTCGAGATGGAAGATGACGCCATGCTCCTCGTGCAGCTTGCGCACGAAATCGCCGAGCTCCGGACCGAGGATGCGTTCCATCGGCCGCTTCTCGGGCGCAACCACATGGACCTCGATGTCGCGCGCGCGCAGCGAGGCGGCGACCTCGAGCCCGATGAAGCTCGCCCCGATCACCACCGCGCGCCGGGCCTTGCCGGCCTGCGCGATGATGGCGCGGCTGTCGGCGAGCGAGCGCAGCGTGTGCACGTGCGCGAGATCCATGCCGGGGATCGGCAGCCGCACCGGCTCGGCGCCGGTCGCGAGCAGCAGGCGGTCATAGGCGACCGTCTTGCCGTCGGCGAGCGCGACCGTGTGGGCGCGCGGGTCGATCGAGGCGACCTTGATCTTGAGGCGCAGGTCGATGTGGTTCTGCGGATAGAAATCATCCGGGCGCAGCGGAATCCATTCCTCCGGCGCATTGCCGGCGAGATAGTCCTTGGAGAGGTTCGGCCGGTCGACCGGCGCCGCGGCGTCGTCGCTCAGCATCGTGATGTCGCCGCCGAAACCTTCGCGGCGCAGCTTCTCGGCCGCCGCGAAACCGGCGGCGCCGCCGCCCACGATGACGATCCGCCGCGGCGCGTCCGCCGCCGTGCCGCTCGGCTTCTTCGCGGCCGGCGCGTCCTTGCGGCCGGTGACGAACACCTTGCCGTCGCGCTGTTCGACCTTCCAGCAGGTGAGCGGGCTCAACGCCGGCGGCCCCACGGCCTCGCCGGTGCGCAGGCTGAAGCAGGCGTGATGCCACGGGCAGCGCACGGTGTCGTCGACCACGAGGCCGTCGCCGAGCGGCCCGCCATAGTGCGAGCAGGCGGCGTCGATCGCGAAAATCTCGGTGCCACGGCGGGCGGCCAGCACGTTGCTCTCGCCGACGTGCCCGACCAGCGATCCGCCATCGGGAATGTCGCCGGCGGGCACGCCTTGCGCGAGGTCGGGACCGGTCGGTTTTGCTGGCTCGCCCATGGGTTCTCCTCGATCGACGCTTCGCCGCGTCCGGTGGCCCGCGCCGGGGCGCGGCAACCTGCAGATTGATGTCACGTACGGCCGAAATGTTCCCACATCTGCCGAATCGCCGCCTCCTGGGTTCCGGCAGGAACGTTTTCCCGGATTTCCCATCCAATGGACGAGGACCCAAAGCTCAGGAACAACGCATGGACGACTTTACCAAATTTCCGAACGGCGTCGCCTTGTCGACGCCCGGCAAGCAGGCCAAGCGGCCGTCGCGCCGCGAGGTCGAGCGCGCGGTCACGACGCTCATCCGCTGGACCGGCGACGACCCGGAGCGCCAGGGTCTGGCCGACACCCCGGCGCGCGTCACGCGCGCCTTCGAGGAATGGTTTTCCGGCTACGGCGAGGACCCCGAGCGGCTGCTGCAGCGGACGTTCGAGGAGGTCGCGGGCTATGACGAGATCGTCCTGCTCCGCGACATCCGCTTCGTGTCGCATTGCGAGCACCACATGGCCCCGATCGTCGGCCGCGTGCATATCGGCTATCTGCCGCGCAACCGCGTGGTCGGTATCTCCAAGCTGATCCGTGTCGTCGAGGTTTTTGCCCGCCGCCTGCAGATCCAGGAGCGCCTCACCGCCGAGATCGCCAACACGCTCGAGCGTGTCCTGCGGCCGCACGGCGTCGCGGTCGTGGTCGAGGGAACGCATGGCTGCATGACCAGCCGCGGTGTCAACCGCGCCGAGGCGACGCTGGTAACCAGCCGCATGCTCGGCGTATTTCGCGATCAGCCCGCGACGCGGCAGGAATTTCTCTCCGCCATCGGACTGCGCGGCGGCAAGGGATTGGAGTAGTACGATCGAATGTTCCTCGAGACGGCGCCGATCATGTCGGCGCCGTCTTCGTTTTGCGAAACATTTTAGAGCGCTGCACGCTCCCATTCAGACCAGCTAGCATGCAAGCGCCGCGTCACGCGAGCGGCTTCATCAAAACCTTTCGATCGGTACGAACGCCAACATATTCAGGATCAAAAAAGGTAATTAGCCATTGCGCTCCAACATGATCGTTATCTCGTCGATCAATTCAAAAAATCATCGGAACGTTTTGACTGCATCTGCATCCCATGGTTAGGCCGGCAATCATGCCGCCGGATAAGCGCGCGTGGCGACCTGCGCATCAGATTTCGCCCGAGCCTGCCGTTGGCGCGGAGCTCGTGTTCTGGGAGGCTTCAATGAAACGCATGACCGCGGTGATAGCCGGTATCGGAATGGCCGGCATAGTGGGGTCGGTGCTCGCCTTTGCAGCTCCGCCTTCTTCTCCTTCGCCTTCCAGCGGCGACGGCAAAGCGATCTTTCGCTTCGATACCTTTGGCGACGAGCAGCTGTGGACCGATACGCTGCAGATGCAGAAGGTCCTTCCGAGCGTCAGCCCGAGGACGGCGCTGTCGGTCGGTCTGAAAGTCGACGCCGATGCGCTGCCATCCGACGTGATCGATGCCATCAAGGCCGGCAAGGTGAACCTGGACGATCCTGCGGTGACGATCGAGCTGCTCAAGCTCAACGCCGTCGTCGGCGTGATCGGCCGAGTGACCGGTCCGAACAACCACCTTGCGACGGTCGGAATCACCTGCGCGTTGTGCCACTCGACGGTGGACGACTCGATCGCCCCCGGCATCGGTCGGCGTCTCGATGGCTGGCCCAACCGCTCGCTGAATGTCGGGGTAATCGTCTCGCTGTCGCCCGCCATCGTCGACAAGACGCCGTTCCAGAGCTGGGGGCCCGGCAGGTACGATGCCCGGCTGCACATCTTCGATGGCAAGAGGATCGTCCCGCTGAGCAGCAGCACGGTCCCTACGCTCATTGCACCTGCCTACGGCCTCAAGGACGTGGGCTTCGAGACCTATACCGGCGACGGCGTGATTTCCTACTGGAACAGCTATGTCGGCGTGACGCAGATGGGCGGGCACGGCAGTTTCAGCGATCCGCGGATCGGGATCAGCGT
>Ga0126371_10001871_pt1 | contig 17944 bp, 25 predicted proteins | sample PanSoiMetaPlot_4_FD_110145 | JGI IMG/M metagenome (GOLD analysis project Ga0126371, IMG submission 110145) | Tropical forest soil microbial communities from Panama - MetaG Plot_4 | ecosystem: Environmental > Terrestrial > Soil > Tropical forest > Bulk soil | place: Panama | collected 2016-02-17 | reverse complement strand
TCGTCCCAGGCCTGGACCGTCCCGTTCAAAATCTTGTGCATCCTGCGCACGTCCTTGTCGCGCACGCTGCGCCAGATGTAGTGGGTCGAGCCGATATACTGCGCCCGCGCCTGCGTCACCGCAGAGGCGGTCTTGGCGGTCTCGGTGCGGGCGATCAGCGTCGCACGGTTGTAGGTCACATCGGGGCGCTGCGCGATGTAGTCGCGCAGTTCGTTGTAGCGGATGCCACCGGCCCAATATTCCCGGCTCTTGGCCTGCACCTCGCGGCCGGCTTGGGTCGGGATCGAGGTGATCAGTTCGACTTGGTCCTCGATCAGCCGGCGAATATCCTCCGCGACAGCCCCCGGCCCCAGAAGATCGCGGCGTAGCTGGATGCCGATATCCTTGGCGTGGCGCATCCAGGCGGTCTCGTCCCTCCGGGTAACTTCAGCAATCATCCGGGCCGCCGCGGCGTAGGCCCACGGTCTGAGGACACTGGCATACTGGTCGAGAAGCGACTGAAGCTCGGCTAGCGCCGCCGGATCACCCGGCGGATAGTTTTGGATAATTTCCCCCACCAGCCGCGCCACCCGCCGCAGTTGCGCTTGATAAACCGCCTGTGCATTGCGCACGCGCTCAAAATGCTGTTGCTCACGCTGACGCTGCCTTCTGGTCTGATAAATGTCGGTGGTCCGGAAGCTTTCCGCCATTGTCTTCGCGAATGCTGCCGGATCGCGCATCACGGCGTGATCGGCTCCGCGGGTCCGACAGGTGTGATCGTGCCGGCGACGGCCTCGCCCGAGACCACGGTGATATCCATCGTCGTCACCAGCGGCGTTACGCCCTCACCCAGATCGGCGTCAGCGGTCGCGGTCACCTGACCGTTCCCCGCGGGGCCAACCGGCGTGATCGTGATCTTGCTGGGATCACCGGCATCGACCAGCGCGGAGATAATCGCCGGAGGATCGGAGGCCCAAGCGATCTTCTCGACAGAGGCCGGATTACCGGCGGCATCGACATAGCTCACTTGCACCGTGACCTTGTGATCGGCAGGCAGTGTATAGGCCATGTGATCTCCTCTCGCTTGAAGGGAAAACTGGTCGTAACAAACGGTTATGACAGGTGTGACGCTCGGCGCGGCTGGCGCGCGCAGAACGAGTTCTAGCGTGCCGCCTAGCGTTACGGTGAGCGCACCATTCATAGCCTGCGGCGCGGCATAAAACCGTCTTCGGTCTCTTCGGCCGGCGTGGGCTCGCCGCCGCCGTCGCTATCGGCCGGCGTCGTATCGTTGGGCGCGTCGTCGGGGAGCGTGTCCAGCCCCTCGACATCCCAGTCGTAGAGCTTGAATTCGGGCATCGGCAGATCGCCCCAACTGAGCTTGGCGTCGGGCTCCCAGTCGCCGTTGCGCGTCGAATACACCACCGGCCCCCGCGGCGTGTAGACGATCTTCGCGTAGAAATCCTTGCCCGCGCGGGCAAGGTGATAGTAGGGGCGCACGATCCTGTTCTGATCGGCGTCGTGTGTGCCTGACATGGCCCAGTTCCCATTACCGTCGCTCTGATACGCCTGGTCATATAGTGATTTACACCGCTGCGCTAAAGTCTCTATCGCCTGCGGATGTGAGAAGCCTGTCTTCTTTTCGTGGCGCTTGATCGCCTCCGATACCGCGTACCAGCGATGGCCCGCTTTCTTGGCCTCGATCATGTTCTTGGCGTTAAACTGGATTTCCGCGATCAGCCCTGACGGTGTCATATATTTGATCATGATGTCGCGATAGCCATCGCCTCCGGTGCTGGCGAAACGGTCCTTGACCTTGACGATATCGTTCGGGTGCTGTCGCAGAAATTCGAGCGCCGCCGTGCGTGCTTGCTCGACCGTGGTGGTCGCGACCGTGCCACGCAACACATCCTGCAACTGACTGGCGTCGCCATCGTAGTCGCCGTTGATCTTGAACATGGCGCGAGCGCGGCCCTTGAGCGTCGAATTCGGTTTGTCGGGATTGCGGCCGAATTTGGCGTCGCCCCCCACCAGTTTCGCGGTATCCTTGACGCTATTGACAAAGCTCGCCTCGTCCGCCTCGGCCTTCTCGTAAAGATCGTCCACATCGCGGACGTTCTGCTTTGCGCCTGGGTGCTGCGTGACGTGCCGCCCCAGATCGCCGTGGATGTCCGACTTGCCCTTGGCCTCGGGCTTGGGCTTCTCGCCCTGGCCCGTCTGCGTGTAGGGCTGCGAATACGGCTGGCTGCCTCCGCCCTGTCCGCCCGGTTGAAATGGTCGAGTTGTCGTTTGTCCGCCTGGATGTCCGCCTCGGGCGGACGAGGCGGACGAGCTTGGTTTACCTTCGCCTTTTTGTCCGCCGCCGCCGGAGCCGCTGCCCTTTGAGAAGCGGCCGGCATTCTTCGGATCGCCGCCGCGGTGGACCTTGCTCTCCTCAAAGTCGAACCAGCGAAAGCCGTGGTCGCTGAAGTGGACGTGGACGTGCCGGCTCATTGCTCGAATTCCAGCGGATCAAAGCCCAGAAGATCGACCACGTCCTGCGGCGTCTCATCGAGAAGGTCATCGTTGTCGGCCTCGTCCTCATCGACGGCCGGCAGGCGCTCGTCCTCGGTGACTTCGCCAAAATGCACATCGGGTAATCTTGGTCCGTTCATGCCAGTGCCCCCTGCCACGGCGCAAAGATCAGCGGCGAAATGTAAGATTGCAGCGCGATGGCAGCGGTGTTGCCGAGTTTCTTAGCGACCTTCTCGGCGACATCGCGCACCGCCTTTTTGTAGGCCGATTTGCTGGTCGGGACGGGTGCCGCCTCGACCAGTTGGTTGGCGAGCTTGGTCCCCTTCAGCGTGCGGAAATCCTTGGTCTTGAAATCCGCCCCGGCGATCTTGCGGACATAGGCTCGCAGGCTCGCGTCGCTGACATTGGGAAATAACTGACCATCCGCTCCCGCCTGCCGCGCGCGCTCTGCGAGCGTCTGCGCCAGCACCGGATTATCGACCGGCAGATCGAGCGGCACACCCATCTTGCCTATGAACTCTAACCGCTTGCCGTTGTCCTTGACGTGCGAGCCCTTGAGCGTCGTCGCGCCATAGGTCTGCACATCGCCGCGATCGGCTTCGCTCCCCGGCCGGAGCCCCATATCGAGGATCAGATGCGCCACCTGGGCATGCTCGCGGTTGACGCGGTCGCGGCCCTTCATGTCGCGTTCGAGCCGGCGCGTCACCAGATCAAAGCGTTTTTCCAAGGCCTTGATGCGGCGGAATTTTGCCGCCGACTGGCTCTTCTTGTGCCGGTCTGAATACATGTACTGCGTGCGTCCTTTCGCATCGGTCCCGGTCGCCTGCAACGGCGCGCGCGGATCACTTGATATCCTGACCGCTGTCCAGGCTGGCGGGATCGCCAGCTTTTTGATGTGTCGCGGCCACTGCGCCCGGTTTGCCGGAGCCGCGGTTAAGTGGCTCGTCTTGGTCGATCGCCCCCCGCCGCCCTCGGTCCATTTCCCACTGGGATCGCGCGGCTCGCTCGGATCGTAGGCGTCGCGGAACCAAAGGTGGATGTGCCGCGACATAGCCGGCTCACCTCTTGCGTCGCGGCATAAAGCTGTCCTCGGTCTCAGTCTCCTCGGTCTCAGTCTCCTCGGTCTCAGTCTCCTCGGTCTCAGTCTCTTCGGGCTCGCCGCCCTCGAATTCGGGCGGGTCGTATTTGGTGCGCGGGCGCACCGTGCCGCCGGCTTCCTCAAAGCGCTTGCGAAGCTCCCGGCCGACATCATCGACGTGATCGGGATTTTGATACATCGTGCGGAAATCCGCGGGATCGAATTCGCGTAGATCGTTGTCGAACACCGATGGGTCGATCGCGTCTTCCAGCGTGTTTTTGCTCGGTTTGTTCTCTGCCATATTCCTCACCTATTAAGCAGATAAATGGGGATTATCAGCATAAAATTCAAGCCGCGAGCGGCTTCTTCTCATAGCGCATCGGATCAACCGCCAGCGCCTCGCGCAGTTCGTCGTCGGTGAATTCCTTTTTCGCCCCGTGGCCTTCGGCGTAGAGAAGCGGGCCTTCGGGGCGCGAGGTGTCGGTGTTGTCGTGGACCGTCCAGTGGTCGGCGTAATCGCGCAGCCCGTCAAAGGTCTGTTCGTTAGTGGTGCTGCCCAGAACATATTCGGGCGGCACGTAGCGGCCCTTGTGATCGCCCTTTTTGCCGCGGTAGCGCTTCACTGCATTCTCCGCCGCCTTCCAGGCCGGCGCGAACATGTAGTGCATGTTGATTTCATAGCCGGCGGCCTTGAACGCGGCGATCTTCTGCCGCGCGCCACCGGGTGATTTCAATGTCGCATCGAGGATCACGTTGAGACCCATATCGCGGGCGTATTTGACCGCGCGCTCGTACACGTGGCTGCTTTCCTCGTGAAACAGGCCGGCGAGCGGCGGCTCGTAGCCCGGTAATTGCTCCTTGATCATGTCGCTGTCGAGGAGGATCGCCGTGTTCTGATCGAGCATCGGCTTCTCGGCTGCGACGTAATGGCCCTCGGGTGCGCCTTTGCGGCCCTGCGTGAAGTAGCTTTTGCCGCTGCCGCCGCGCCCGCCGATGACATAGACTTGCGGCTTCTCGCCTTTCTTGGGCCGGCACGCGAGCATCCGCGCGGTGGTGAAAATATCCTTGTACACAATGTCGTCGTGCTTCTCCTCGCGCGCGTCGGTCCACGGGCCGTTCTCCCACAGCCGGAAGCCGCCGCGGAAGACCGGCTTGTCGGTCGCGATCCCCTCCTTCATCCGCTTGTTGTCGCGCTCCATCGCAGCGATATCGCCCTCGCTGCAATACTTCTCCTTGAATTGCTCCGATGAGGGGATTTCGCCCTGGTTGTCGTAGAGGTGAAACGCAGGGGAACTCTCCTTGGTCGGCTTGGGCGGCTTCTCAGTGGGCGCTTTGCTCGGCGGGCAGGCCGCATCACCAAATTTACACGCCGCGCTCTCGACGTAATCGTCCGGATCGTCGTCGTAAATCTGGTCGTTCAAGTGGTGGAAAATGCCCCATACCTTGCACCGGCTCAGCGTCTTCGAGAGATAGTCGGTCTTAAACGGGATGCCGACATAGGCCCCGATGCCCACCGCCTCGCGGATCGTCGGGTCGATAACTTTACCGCTCGCCTTATCGACCAGCCACGCATGGTCGATGGGCACGCCGTAGCACGTGACCTTGCCCTCGCAATAGACCACGTCGGGATTGAAGAGCGCTTCCATCCCCGCGTTCTGGTAGCACTGGTGCAGTCGGCCGCGCGGCCCCGCGTAGGTGTCCGCGTCTGCGAGGAAGTGCCGGCCGTGCTGATCGAGCAACGCCGCCGGCCCCTCGCCGCCTTGCATCTGAGCCAGCATCTTGTTCCAGCCGCGCACGCTCTTGGCGGCTTCGCGCTGCACTTCGGGGCTGGGCGGCGTTATGTTGGCCTTCGAGCGCCGGCCCTTTGCCAGCCCAGAGGCGTGGCGTGCTGTCTTGCCCGGTTGGCGCAGGCCTTCGCGTTCGCCGCGTTGCTCGGTGCGCTGAAGCATGCGTTGGCGCTCGGCCGGCGGCAGATCGGAAAGCCCGGTCGGCTTTTCACTCTCGGGACGTTCCTTGGTCTCAGTCTCGCTTTCGCCCCCGGCCCCGCCTCCGCCGCCCTTGGAGAACTGACCGGGGTTCTTAGGGTTTCCGCCGCGGGTGTGTTCTTCCTCCTTCCATTCGGCGTCATCGAACCACGCATCGATCGAGCGATGGCTCGACCAGTTGCGGCGCTTCTTGGCCTCATCTTCGGCCGCAAGATGACGCTTGGTCGATTGCCCGCGCTTTGCGCCCAGCGCGGTGCCACTGTCGAACCACGAACCGACACTGTCATTCGAGAGATGTTCGCCCCAGGCAGCGAGGCGGTTGAGCCCCGACACGGCGCGGCCGACACCGCGCACCGGGGCCGCCGCGGCCTGGACCAACGTGCCCGGTGCCGCGGCGACCTTGGCCCCAAAGGGCTGTCCTGGCTGCTTGGGTTTCGGGGTGGGCGGAACGGGCGGTTTGGGCGGTTTGGGCGGCGGCGAGGTTGGCGCGGCCTTGGGAGCCGGCGGTTTGGGCGGAGCCTTGGGCTTGGGCGGCGCGGGCGGTTTGGGCGTGCCGGGAGCTTTGGGCGAGGCTGCATCACCAGCAAACCATTCATCGATGGTATGGGCGTCGCGCAGCGGCGGATTGCCGGTCGCCCAATTATACGGGGCCTCATCGCCTTGCCGCATCCTGGCGCGGATTTGGTTCATCTCGGCTTCGTGCTGGCGGCCGGCAAAGGGATTGGCGCTCGCCTGTTGCAGATGCGCGAGGCGCGCGGCGTCTCTCCGGCGCTCCTCGGTGCCGTACCCCGATGATCCAGATTGGCTCGTTTGGCTGGCAATTGCCGGTCGCTGCGCGGCAAATGCCGTGCGGGCGGGATTGGAATAGCCGGGGGCTCCGGGCCGGCCCACGCCTTGGCCGCGCTTTCTCGCCCCTTCGGCCGTCCCATAGTCGTAGCCACGATAGGGCTGTGGCGGCGGCTGCGGGCGCGGCTGTGGGGTGTTTGATCCCGCCTTGATGTCTGGCCCCTGTTGGCCTTGCGTGCGCACAGCGGGCTGTGGCGCGGGCGGTGAGGCATCCTGGCCGGGGGGATTGGAAAGCCGGCGCGCGTGCGCGGTCGATGAATTGGCCCAATGCGCTGCCTGCGTGTAACCGGGCTTACCCAAAAGGCCGTGTGCCGCCTTGTGCGCCTTGGCCGCCTCGGTGTGCGCGCGGCTCACCGGATTTTGCGCGCCGTAATTCTTGCCCTGCGCCTCTTGCGCCGCGGCTTCGTGCATCTGCGCGGCGATCTGGTGCGTCGTTCCCTGTTGCGGCTGCGCCGCTCCACCCGGCGGCTCATCGACGGTAAAGCCCCCGGCACGCACACCGGGCGGCTTGGCGGCGCGCGGCGCGCGCCGCGGCGTCCCACCATAGGCGGTGCCCTGTGTTCCGGTCGAGCCCTGCGCCCCGGCGTCGAGCACGCGATGGCCGCCCCTATCATGAACGTGAACTCGGATCATGGGCCAATCCCGTAAAGGAGAAGCGCGAGCACTGCGGTCACAGCGACCGACAGAAGCACCGCGATCACGCACAGAAAGACTATCTCGCGCCCCTGGCTGGTCATGGCGGCTGGCCCAGATACACAGCCAGGATACCGCCCAGAAGGCCCCCGACTAAGATCAGCACGATGGCAAGCGCGATGATGGCGAGGGTCCAGGCTAGATTGGGCTGCGCCATTGCTGCGAGGCCTCGACCGGCCCTTGCAGTTCGCGCTCTTCGGGCGGTTTGAAATTCTTCAGCGCCTGCATCAGCTTGTAATGCGCCGCACCATCGACCGGGTCGGTCAGATTGCTGGCGGCCATCAGTAGCTGGGCGCAACGCGCCATCTCGGCGGCGGTCAGATCAATATTCAATGGAGCCTCGTCTTCATCAGCGGGTCGGTGCGGAACACCTCGATCGGCGGTTCGTATTTGGGCCAGCACTGCCTGACCGCGGTCGCCACTTCGAGCGCGCTGGGCAGGACGTTGGGCCGGCGCGATAACTGGACCAAGAGGTTGCGCAACTGGATTTGGATTTCCTTGTTGTCGATATCCGGCCGCACAAAGTGGATGAATTTGAGGCTGGGCAGGACAAACGGCACCAGCGGCGGGAAATCGGCTTGGTTCTCGCGGCGGAATTCGGCGCGGTGGTCGCGCACGATTTCGCAGATGCGCTCGACATTGAGCGCGTCGAAATGCTGCCCGACAAACGGCCGCAGCCGTTCAAGCAGATCATTGGTCGCGCGGATGAGGCGCGGGTCGTTGTCTTCGAGTTCTATCATAAAGGATCATCGCGCGGAATTTCGTAACGGCGGCGTAGTAATCGGGACCGTACTGGCTCGCGCCAAGTAGGATATTTCGCCCTTCCTGCCACCACCGGAGAGCGGTAAACCAATCGAAGATAGGTAAGGACAGTGCTTGACCTGTCCTCTCAGACATGGCCCAGCGAGCCGGCGAGGAGCGAGCCAAAAAAGCACGCGAGCGCGAGCCAGCCCATATGCGGCCGGCTCGGCCATGCCCACGGCTGAAACGCTTCGATCAGCGACAGGATCAGCGCCGCGACAACAAGGATCGTGCCAAGCATCGGTCCCTCCTACACACCCGTGTATTCACTCTCTAAACGAACACGGCGGCACGCCTCCGCGCGCGCCTTCTCGGTCAACTGACGGCATAACGCGTCGCGCTCATCGATCCGCTCAGCAATCCGGCGGCGGGCCTCGCGGCAGGCCTTCTTGATCAGCCAATACGGCGGTTTGCCATTGCGGCAATGGTCGCGGGTCCAGTGCTCGCTGCAAATCGATAGCGCGCGGAACGTCGGCAGATCGGGGACGCTGTTGTTAAAGGCCTCGTCATCGCCCTTTAACGACATAGCGTGACGCACTAAAGTTTCCCAATTGGGGCCGGCCCACCAACCGGGGCCTTCAGTCAACATCGAGCGCTTCTTTCAGACCGGGCATCTCGGCCATCGCCGCGGTGTTCGCCGCGGTGTTCGCCGCCTCGCGCTCGGCCTTTACCTTCATCGCCCGATCGTAGGTGCGCACGGCCTTGATGATCAGATCGGCGGTCTCTTGACGCTCGCCGTCCTCCTTGCCCCAGACGCTGCAAATCTTGCGGCCATCAGCGGCGACGAGATAAAGCGGGAAGGTGCCGTTACCGGAAAACGTCGAGGCGTACACTTTACGCCACGGTCTGGGATGGCTCATCTACTGCCTCTGAGCTTTGCATCGAAGTTCTCGGTATCGAACCACGCTGGGCGGGTAAAGCGCAGCGGCGTCGGCATCGGGCGCGGCTTGGCCGGGGGCCGCTTGTTGCTGTAGGCGCGCAGGAAATTGCGCCGGTTGAGCAAGGATTGACGAGAGCGGCCCCACCGTTCGGCCAGGATGGTGATGTCACCCGCCGTGGCTCCCAGTAGGGCCGCGTCCTCTTCGTCGGTGTATCTACGCTTTGCCACTCACGCAGCCGGAGAGGAAGGATTGACTTCCTCTGGCGGATCGGAATGCGCCTCCTCGTCGGCCAAGGCCTCGGTAGTGCCGTCGTCGGCGTGCTCTTCCGGCTCCGGCTCGCCTTCGGTCTCCGGCTCGCCTTCGGTGTGCTCTTCTTCCGGCGGATCGCCGGCCGGCCCTTGTTCGGTGTCGGGTGTGCCGCTCATGTAATGCCTCCTGTTTGGCGCGCTTTGCGCGCTTGTCTTGTGGGGATAAATCGCCTCTTTGGCAAGGCCCTCGTTACTTGGCTTGCTGCACCTTGTTGACCACGGTCGGGCAGTCCTCGCTGGTCGCGATAAACGTCCCGTTGGTCATCACCACAATGCATTTGGTGCCACGCGCCCAGTGATGGTTCGCTATGTCGAGCGGCTGGCGCAGGCTGCTGATTTCCGCCGGATTGACTTCCAACATCTGACCTGTCGGGCCGTGAAGCTCGACAAATACCAGAGCGAGAAGCGCGACCAGAGAGCACACATTAGGCAGCCCTTATCCTGAAGCGGTCGAGCCACTTGGCGAAATCCTTCAGGGTAAACTCTTTGCCGCCGCCAAAGCGCTGCGGGCCGCGGCCGTCCGCGTAGAATTTGTGAAACGCGTCGAGCACCGCGTCGGAATTGCGAAAGCCCAGGAACACCTTGGGCTGGTGGAATTCCTTGGTATCGGGATTGCACTGGTCGATGACAAAGACGCGGTTGCTGTCCTCCGCGTCGCCCACAAAGCAATCGAGCGCGTCGCCGTCATTGGCGCGGGTGCCGGGGAAGTAGCCGTAGGGCACGCTCATCACCGCGCCTTGGCTCGATCCTTCAGGCCGCTCTTCGCCGCTCTCGCGCTCGATGATGATGTCGTGGCCCAGGAATTTGATCTGCCGGCCGGTCAAATCCTTGTCGCGGTTGTAGTAGACGTGAAAGATCGGCTTGCCGTGACCGCCGCGCACCTCGGGTGCGCCCAGCGTTTCGTAGCCGCGGCCGGGGAGAAAGCTCTTTTTTGGCATAAACGATCGGCTGGGTAAGAAGGACCGGCCGCCCTGGCTCTGGCTGGCCGGTCCCTCTCCTTCCTCCGGCAATTCGTCATCCCCTTCCATCGGTCCAGATGAAGAGGCTGACGCACCCGGCAGAAACTGATTGGGCGAGGGTGGTTGTGGCGGGCCGGCCCCCGGCGGTGCCGGCGGCATCCCGCCGCCTTCGCCTTGCGCGCCCATGCCCTGCCCCGGCTGCATGCCGGGTACTTGCGGCGGCGCGTTCTCGGCCGCCTTGATGTCCTCCTCGGTGATGTTGGTCCAGATATTGGTCTTCTGGCTCTGTTGCTTCAGTTCCTTCAGCACGATCGCACTGTTGGGCAGCACGCCGGCCTCAAAGGCGCTCATCACGGTCTGGGTGATCTGCGAGGCGATCGAGGATTTCTCCGCGTCCTGCAACTGCCACAGCGGATTGAATGACCACGTAAAGCCCTTGGGCAGTTTGACGCCCATCGAGCGCGCGACACAGTCCAAGATGAAATCGACTTTGGTGTAGAGCCGGCGCTGTTGGGTCGTCCGGATCATGTCGTAGTAGTTGCGCCAATCGCTCTCGCCAGTGCTGTTGAGACCAGCCGGTGACTGACCAAAGAACCGCACCAGCGGGATGCCCAGCGCGCCGGCCAGTTGTTGCACCATCTGGATCAGCACCGCGTCCAGTCCGGTGAAGGTGTACTGCGCATATTCGATGCGGTCGTTCACATCGATGACGCTGATGCCCTCGTTGACTTGCATGCGGCGCAGCCAGTCGATGGCTGACAATTGCGCTTCGAGAAGCTTGCCCCCGGTGCCAACTACTTCCTTCCAGTTCTCGATCGCCAAGGTGCGCAGGCTGGCACGGTTGACCAGTTGCGCGGTCGAGGCCGTGGTCATGTCAAAGGCGAGCAGGCGGTCCCAGATCGGTTCGAGCACCGACATGTCCCACATGTTCTCGCTGAGCCGCTGGTAGTACGGCAGCTTCGCGCCGTCAAAGCGCAGAAACCGCGTGTGGTGTATCTTGGTGTTGCCGGGGAGCGGTGTGTCACCAACCGTGGTGTAGTATTTCGGCCGGCCAAAATCGGCCGATGTCTTGTCTGTCACCAATTCGTTAAGCGACGGTTGGACCAGCCAACGGTCGAGCGGGAGGAGACCGGAAAATTGGTCTGGTCCAACCGTCTGAGGCCGCAGTTCCGTCTCGGGCTTTTGGCCGTCGATCATCAAGTAAGCGCCAGCGCCCCCATAGAGCCGGCTCCACGTGATCGTCTCTGCGAGCCTGTCCCAGATTGCGTAGTGCTGATCAAACGCGGCGTATAGCTCCTGGGCGTCGTCGGGATCGAGTTCACTGCCCAGGTCAAAGCCCTCGCGGGTCATGTCCTCCGCGACCGCCTCGCAGGCGACGCGGCACACCCAGGATGAGCGAAACGCCCAGTCTAGAATAATTCTAAGCCGGGTGATCGGATAGAAGCCGTAGCCGCCATAGCTGTTGGCGTTGTCGGTGCCAAAGCCGGTGTGGGTGACGAAGTTCTGATAGCTGTCCAGCGTCTTCTGGGCAAAGGCGACCTTTTGCTCGGCCGCATGGCGGATCGGCTGGCGCGGCACCGGCTGGGCGCGCTCGGCCTCGGCGCGACGCTCGATGGGCGTCCTGCGGTCAATCTCGTTGCCGTATTGGTCGATGATCGGCATTTAGCGCGCCTCCTGGCTCGCTCTTCGGGCCATCGAGGAATGATAGAGCGCCTGACTGACGCGGTCGTCGTGGCGCTCCTGGCCGCGCTCACCTATGCGGAAATGCGGCTCGGCCAGATGTTCGTGGCTGGCCGCGGCGCGCTGATGCGCCACCGCGGCTTTGTTGTGGGCGGCCTGTTTTGGCCCGCCCTGTTGAGCCTGCCCCTTATGGTAAGCCGCTCCGGCATTGTGGTGCTGGATGTATTGCTTTGAGCCGGCGCGCGCGCCGGAGGGGCCGCCCGCGGCAAACCGGCCGCCTTCATCGCGCTTTGGTTCGGGCGCGTCGTGAAAATGCACATGAACATTTCTCATCGGCGGTCCCCTCTGGAAAATGGGGGAAGGTCTCATGCCCGACACTCCGTGGCTCGGGCCACACCCATCGCGGCGCTGTCACACGCACAATCCCGCGTTGGTGTGCCGCGGGCAGCCCCGGCAGTTCCGCAATTTTGGAATTCCCCCGTAGGGGGAATTTAGACCGGCAGAAGATTGTGCCCGATAGTGCTCTGCGGCATGCGCTGGTAGACGCGGATATAGTCCACGTCGAGCGAGGCCGGCAGCGCGGTGTTGTCCACGCCATAGCGGCCGGCCCAGGAACCACCGACCGCGAGATTTGCAAAGAGATAGGCACCCGGCATCGGCTGGCCGTCATCCGCGACCCAGTCGTAGCGGCAGTGGAGGATCGGCTTCCTGTCGAGATACACGATCATCTCGGGCCGGCAATAGTAGAGGCCGTAGGTGTGAAAGCCGGCCGCCAGATCGGCATCGGACCAGTAATACATCCATTCCCAATTGAAGCCGTCCGCGGCCCACAAGCCTTCGTATTTCTGCGGATTGCTGTCCCAGTTGAGCACCTGTCCCGCGCAATGCAGCATGTGCGTCGTGTCGTCCTGGCCGTTCTGCACCACCTCGCACATATCGATTTCCGGCGGCCAGGGGATCGAGGTGTCGTCGGCCGGCATGCGCTCGGAGCCGGCGATCCAGAAGCCGGTCCACGCGCCGAGAAAACCGGGCACCTTGAGCCGGCCCTCGAAATACCACGCATTGCCGTCTTGGATCGGAAAGCAATCCTTTGAGCGCACCATGCCTGACGGCCAAAAGCCTTGCTGGCTGTCGTAGGGCAGCGCCGTTAGCCGGCAGATCGAGCCGTCGAGCACGTGGTTGCCGGTCTCGCGATAGCGCTGCCATTCGTCGTTGAGGTAGTCGCAATAGCCGTCCGCATAGACGTAGCGCGTCCACCAGCGCTGCATGTTGACGTTCGACTGGTCGAAATTCTCGCTAAGGAGGATGCGCCAGTCGGGCGTCAAGCTGATGTTCGGTGGGGCCTCGCGGGTCGCGGCCCCTTTAGGGGCCGGCTGATATCCCGGTTCGCCGGGATAGACGCGCGCCGGCCGCAGCGGCGGCTTCTCGGGCTTCGGCTTTTTGAACTGATGCCCTGGTAGGCCTTGGTGCTGTGCCATTCGAGCCTCCTGAACTCTGGCTTCGGGAATTCCCCCCTACGGGGGGAATTTTGGCTCGGTCCTTTTGTCGATTTCGTGACAAGGAGCGGGGCAGCTTTCTATACCCTCGACGCACTCGGGCATTACTCGCCGCCCCGTCCTCTAACCGGCTCCGACAGCGCTAGCAGCCCGGTCGCGCGGTATCCCCTGTCCATCCTCAGTCCCTTAGTGTCACGGTCTGTCACGGTCTGTCGATAAATTGGCCCGGTAATTACCGACAACCGGGCAATTTCAATGGCTTAAAATCCGGCGGAGTTGAAAAAAGGGTGAGAAAAGGTGGGAGGGTCCGACTTGTAAACCATTGACAGCAAAGGGCCGATTTTGTCCGGACAATTATCGGCCTTTTTCCGTCAAGGGCTTAGTTGGGTCATTTTTGAGCCATTTATGCGGTCCCATAACAGCTAACGCATTTGGTTCGACAAATTGCTCGGAGCCCTAGCGGCGCGGACGGGTCGAAAATGGTACAAGCCTTTGATATCGCTCAATCTCAAATTCGCGCATTTGGTTCAGCCAAACGCTTTGAGGTACTTTTGCACCGTAACCAGCCGCTCGTCGCCAATGGTTTGCAGGAGCGCGCCCACCGCAGCGTTGATGATATCGTCGTTGGCCCCCGGCACGTGGTCGATGCTGTCGCGGCCCCCGCGCACGGTGCGGCGTTCCAGGCCAAGTAGTTGATTTATCATACGAGTATTGTCGAGCAATCGCACGCGGCGGCTGTTGAGCGCCGGCAGGAAATCACGATACAGATCGCTTTTGACAATCTCGCTTTGCTCGTAGATCACACCGTTGTTGGCGAATTGCTCGACCGGCCATAAGGCGGCGTAACGATCGCCGCGCACCTTGTGGACCTTGTAGCGGGCAAAATCCTCGCTAAAGCTCGCCGCCACCTCAGACGGCATAAACGGCGGGCGCACCTCGCGCACGTAATCGAGGATGCCCTGGCCGTCCTCTTCATGCGCAATCGCCATCGTAAAGCTGTCGCGTGAGCCCCCGGAGGGATCGACAAAGCCGACATAGTTCGACCGAAGTTCATCATAGGGTCGCTCGCGAACGCCGCGATCGACGCTCGCGTAGACCACCTCGCGGCTCACATAGTCCTCTAAATCCTTGCGGAATTCCGCGCCATATTCGGCCGCGGCGCGGTCTGGGTCTTCCTCCATCGCCTTGTCGATGAGCCCTGGTTCGAGGATGTCGATAAGGGGGTTCATCAAGCGGGTCGGGGCTTTGATCACCAGCACGTCGTCGTCGTCCTGGCCCCAGTGGTCCTCGTATTTCTGAAACAGGAGGCCCTTCTGCCGGTGCGGGCTCGATATGCCGATGATCATGCTGTTCGGCATCATCAGCATTCCCGGCCGCAGCGCCGCGTAGGTGTCCACATCCGGATTGGCGCTCTCTTCGTCGCGGTAGAACGCCACCTCATCGAGAATGCCGGCGACGATCGCGCGCCCGCGCGGGGCTCGGTAGTTGTTCGTGGCAATGCGTATCTCGACTTTGTTCAATAATTGTATGCGGTTGCCGGTCATCTTCGGCGTCTTGAGGTAGGCGTAGAGTTCCGGTTTTGCCTCAAAATAACCGCGGCAGTATTTCCAGACGATTTCGGCTTGGTCGCGATCGGTCGCGAGGCAAGCCGTGATCCCCTCTTCCCCCAAGCGCAGCCGGCGCGTGTCGGCAAAGCGCGATAGATACGTGGCGATAAGGCTCGCCATGCTGTCCTTGCCGCCGCGGCGGCCGACAATGGCCCAGAATTCGCGGACTTGCTTTGTCGGCGGTTTACGATCGCCGGCTATCTCATGGAAGAAGGGAAGCTCTGCGTCTTCGAGCGGGATGCCGAATATCGCCTTGATGACGGTCATCCAGCCGGCCCAGGAGGCTTCGGTCGCCTGCCCCAAGCCACGCTGGATAAAGCCCACGGGATCACCGCGGAAATCGGCTAGGTGGCGCTCGGGATCGCGCTTGAGTTCAACGAGGCGGGCCTTGATCTGCTTGAGAAATTCGATCTTCTCAATCAGCGGCAGCGTCGGCCAGTTGCTCGGTAGCTCCATCGTGCTCGATCACTGTTGCGGGCCGGCCCAGCGTCACGAGGCCCTGGTCGATGGCGGTTTGCAGGAGGATATTCACGTTCTCTTCGATCGGCGCGTTGGGATCGAGCACTTCCAGCGGTTTGCGCGGCTGGATCATGCCCATGAGGCTTTGCAGATTTTCCATCGCGCGGGATCGGTCGCGCATCTTCAGCGTAACGCTGCCGTCCTTCTGGATGGTGATCGCGTCGATCGAGGCGCGCTGCCCCGGCGTCAGCTTCTCGGCGTCGATCACCATCGGGTAATTCTTGCCCACGCCGTGGCACTCGGGGCAGTAAGGATGCGGCTTCTTGGTCCGGTCAAAGCCTTCGCCCCCCAGATCGTCAAAGGGCACACGCTCATGCGGCTGGCGCTTTAACTGGTCGGCGGTGTGCTTGCGCAGCGCGCGGCGGCATTCGTCCTGGGTGTACTGGTACTGGTGGTCGAAGCCCCAGCAATAGCGGCAGGCCCCGACAGGCGGCAGCGGTAATTCGCTGGTCGCGATGTCACGCCAGTAGCGCATCACCGCTTCGCCGTTGACTTCGAGCGCTGTCTGGCGCTTGGCGATGGCCTTCTCGGTGATCGCTCTGATTTCCGGCCGGTTGACGAGGCGAGCCCCCGCCACGTCCGCGCTCTTCGGGCTATAGCCTACGGCAATCGCCGCTGCCCGCATGGCCTCGGTCTTGTTTTTGCCTTGCGCCAATAGCGCGATGTATTCCTGGGTAAAGCGTTGCCGGCGGTTGTTAACCGCGTCCTTTTGCTGCGAAAGCGTGCGCGCCTGCCCCCGCCGCCTGTGCCGTAGCGCAGCGGATACAAGTTTTGGGCGGGGCTTTGGCTGCGCCATGCTTCGATTAACTTCGGTAGGTTTTATCGGGTGCGGGCATGAAAGAGACTGCTACCGCAGGCCGGGGAAAACCAGCCGGTTTTCCCTCTACGCGGATATGGCTGGCGCGGCAAGGGGAAAAATAGAGTTTCCCCTTTTGCCGCGCCCTCCTCCCGCTTTAATCCGCTGCTATCGTCGCGTGCTGTGGCTGATAAGGCAGGCCGCGTATCTCGCGGCCGGTGGGACTACGGATCACCACGACAAGCGTAGGATCGCGCAATTGCATCCGGCGCATATGTTCCAGCGCTTCCACCTCGGAGGGGAAGCATCTGGTCAATGTCCATAGTTCGATGTTCCCTCGCATCTCCCCGTTCCTCTGGACCGATTAAGGGCCTTGTGCCCCTGGCTGCAATTATCACGCCAAAATAGACAGACATGCCTTATCATAGATTAATAAAGGGCTTTAGAATTTTGGGTGATCTCACTAAACATCTAGTTGTGGGATTAGTTCCCGGCTGTCGGCTTTGGTCCCCATCGCGCCGGCCAGGAGATGACGCCTTCGCTTATGGCCGACTGGACGCTGAGCGCGTCGCCAATCCACAGGGGACGGGGATGGGCGCGGCGGGTGATGTCGATCGTGCGTCCCTCTTGATCAAACGCATAAAGAACGGCGGGGCCGTGATACAAGTGGCCGTTCAATGCAAAAAATTCCGGCGTTGTGGATTGCATGCCGGTGCTGCTGGTAAACAGGCCGTAATTCGCGTTGCTGCCGTGCTGGACCACGGCATGGCTTGTCTGGTCGATCCCGGCGGCGCGCGATATGTCCTCGTCGGGCACGGTCTTATAGACTACCTGTTGCTGAGCCGGATCAATGACGGCAATGCGGCGCATCATTTTCCTCCCGCAATGACAAGCGGTCCAAATTGGACCGCTTCGGTCTTATACCCCATTAACGGCGGGGCGGGCGCGGGATTTCCCGTAGTGGTGGCGCGGCTGGACCGGCCGCTTCATGATCGCGACATCGTCACCCTCTGGCTTCATCGGCTGGGTCACGTGAAAACCGAATTGCTCAAAATAGGGGATCAGCGGGCGCTGGCTGGTGCCCAGCGTCAGCGTGATTTGAAGCTGGTCCGCAAGCCAGCACACTTCGGCCAAAGCCTTGGCCCCGTTGCCTTTGACGTTCGCCGCCGCGCCGCCGTAAAGGTCGTTGCGGTAGAACGAATGCACCGTAAACGGGCCAAACATCGGCCCCACGCCCCAGTTGACGCTCAATTCGGTACGGTGGCGCTGGGCCAGCGCGCGGAACTGCGCGTAGATGTCCTGGCGCATTTCCATCGCGCCCTCCTCTACATCGACCAGTAGGTCTCGCTCGCGGGCGAGAGGAAGACCGGCGTGTCCTTGGCTTCGAGATAGAAGGCGTCGGACATCATGTTTTTCCGGATCGCCACCTCGGCGTAGCCGAGCGATTTGAGGAGCGCGTTTATCTCCTCGGCGTTGCCGGTGAATATCCCGCCGCCCTCGGGCCGGAATTCAATTTCGGCCATCGCCAGCACCGGCTCGACGCGGACCAGCCGCATCCGATTGGTCGGGCAGGGCTTCGGGGCCTGCGACGCGCACCTCGCGCAGTAGTTCGAGGCGAACCGCGCCTTGAAGGTGCAAGGCGATCCGTTCTTTCTGGTCCCCGCGCAAATCCGAGCCATCTCAAAAATCCTTTCGCTGAAACGACGCCATCTCCGGCGTCAGTTGATATATAGTGCGAAGCTCTCCAGATAACAAGCCCCCATCAACATTTTTTTCGGATTGCCGCTTGACAGATATGAGGAGAG
>Ga0126371_10001870_pt1 | contig 17946 bp, 15 predicted proteins | sample PanSoiMetaPlot_4_FD_110145 | JGI IMG/M metagenome (GOLD analysis project Ga0126371, IMG submission 110145) | Tropical forest soil microbial communities from Panama - MetaG Plot_4 | ecosystem: Environmental > Terrestrial > Soil > Tropical forest > Bulk soil | place: Panama | collected 2016-02-17 | reverse complement strand
GGCGTCGCCCATGCGCGTGCCGTTGCGCAGATGGATGCAGTGGCGCGACTGGCTCATGCTTTCCTGGCCGCCGGCGACGAACACCTGCGCGTCGCCGCCCTTCACCGCCTGATAGCCCATGACGACCGAACGCAGGCCCGAACCGCACACCTGGTTGACGCCGTAGGCCGGCACCTCTTTCGGCACGCCCGCCGCCATCGACGCCTGGCGCGCCGGATTCATGCCCTCGCCCGCCACCAGGATCTGGCCCATCACCACTTCGGCGACTTCGCTGGGCTCGACCCGCGCGCGCTTCAAGGCTTCGGCAATCGCGACCTTGCCGAGCTCGTGCGCCGGCAGGGACGACAGACCACCATTAAACGCACCAATGGGCGTGCGGACGGCGGAAGCGATGACGATGTCGGAGGAAGCAGCCATGGGATGTGCCTACCCGTTATGACGCGTTCTCCATAGATAATCCGGCCCGCGCGGTTTGGGAACACGCGCGTAGCACAGCCGAGGTGCGAAACCAGCACATCGGCATCGTGCGAAGCAAAAAAACAACAACCCCCTCACCCTGCCCTCTCCCCCAAGGGGGCGGGGGATAATATAACCTGCCCGGACTTGAACGAATTCGACAACGCCTGTCTAACCGGATTTCAGTAGCGATTCACGAGTCAGCCGACGAACGGCTTATTCCGACCCATGCCGGTCGTATCCCGATGGACTACGCAATCCCAAAAGCAGCCATTCATACTGGCGCGCCCTACTGAAGTGCAACTCGAGCCCCCGCCACCATTCTTTAGTTCGCAACAACGACGTCACGTTAATGGCCCTGCAAAAGATATTGTCCAAGGATGGCGTTGAATACTTGTCAGGGCGTGGACAGGGCGAGGGTGTGAGGTTGATTCAGAAACGAACGTGATAAAGATTCCTTCGACTCTTACTGCATCAATTTGACCGCTTCGATTTTTTGTTCTTCTGTCAGGTACGGGTTCGTTGGCCATACGGCCTGGCCGAGCCCGTAATGAATGGCACGGTGTCCCCGGCTATTGGTCATGCTCGGATCGGCACCGGTATCGAGTAAGAGTTTGATGGTCGGCTACGAACCAATGCCGACGCATACATCACGGCGTTCGCGCTGATCGTGATTGCGCCGCGGTGCGCCGCGATCTCCTAAGCGGCTTCAAGGGCGGGCGGGATCGAAGCTGAGCGGGACTGATTCCGCGACGATCGGCGCATCCCGAACGCCCGACGTGCCTTCGACGTCGACATCACCTTAGCAAAAGTGCTAAGTTCACCCTCATGAATCGAGCGACCGATCTCCTGCCGCGCCGATTGCGGCGCAACGACAGCACCACGCTCGCGGCCAATTGCGCCGCGAAGCTGCTCGACCTGCGCGGCAAGATCGGAGAGACCCAGAAACAGCTCGGCAAGCGGCTGGGCATGACCGAATCGATGATTTCGCGCCTTGAAAGCGGCGATCACGTGCCCAGCCTCAAGACGCTGTGCCGCATCGCTGACGCCTTCGGCCGGCGGCTCGAAATCGTGTTCCACGAGCACGAGCATGTGCACGCCGACGGAACGCGGCACACGCATCCGCACAGCCATCGCGATCCGGAACACCGGCATCGGCACAAGCATGGAAAGGGGACATGAATCTCGCTCCCCAACTTCTCCTGATCGGTGCGGTTGCCGTCGTGGGCATCCTTCATACGGTCGTGCCCGACCATTGGGTGCCACTGACCCTGATCGCGCGTCAACGCGGATGGTCGACGCGCGACACGGCCCGCGCCGCGTTCATGGCCGGCGTCGGCCACGTAACCTCGACGCTAGTGATCGCCATCGCGGTCTGGGTCGCCGGCGTGGTCGTGGCCGCCCGGTTCGGCCACATTGTCGATACGTTGACGAGCCTCGCCCTAGTGCTGTTCGGCGGCTGGATCGCGTTCTCGGCCTTGCGCGAGATGCGCGCAACCGGCGGTCACGGTCACTCGCATGGACATGGTCATTCGCACGGGCACGGATTCGAGGCGATGGGCGGCGGCGCGCACGGGCCGGAATTGCAGCGGATCGCCACCGACAGGGGCGACCTCGAGCTCTCGATCTACGAACACGAACAACCGCCACGCTTCCGGTTAACCGGCCTCGGTGGCGCGACGGCCAAGGTCGAGACTGTGCGCGCCACCGGAGCGCGACAGACATTTCTATTCGGCAATCACGGGACCTATTGGGAATCGACCGAGGAAATTCCCGAGCCGCATGAGTTCGACGTTCGCATTTCGGTCGAGCGCGACGGACAGACGCGCAGCTACGACACCCGCTTCGCCGAGCACGATCATGGGCATGGCCATCATGATCACGACCACGGGCACGGCCATGAAGATCACCCATCGACACCGGAGCGCGATCCGCTTTACGCGCCGACCCGCGGCGATAATGTCGCTCTGCGCCATACCCATGCCCATCGGCATGGCAAGGGCGTGGCGCATGCCCATTGGCACGATCATCCGGCCGGCACGGCACACGATGTCTCCGTTGACTCGCAAGCCAGCCCGCCCCAACACGAGCATCGCCACAAGACGACGGCGCGCACCGCGCTGCTTCTGATCCTGGGCTCGTCCCCCATGGTCGAGGGGATTCCGGCCTTCTTCGCGGCTGGCAAGTACGGGCTTGGCCTGATCGTCCCGATGTGTGTGGTGTTCGCGGCCTCGACCATCGCCACCTATGTGGTTCTCTGCGTCTTTTCGACGGCCGGATTACAGCGCGTCAGCTTCGGGCGCTTCGAACGCTACGGCGAGGTGCTCAGTGGCGCATTCATCGCGCTCGTCGGCGTCGTGTTCTATGTTTGGCCGGTGCTTTAGGGCGTCCGCTAATCCGTCGGCTGGCGGAACTGCGTCGATAGCGCCAACGATAGAAGTTGCGTCCGATCGCCCATCTCGGCGAAGGCAATCGTGCTGATCGAAATGAGGAAAGCTTCCACAATCTGCCTGCCACCGAGCGATTTCAACCACGGCGGGTCGTCAGCTGTCTAAGGCTTTCACACGTGTGGCGTCGCGGGTTTCGTTCCTACAGCGGCCCACTATCCCTTCCGTGGAAATCCCGGCTGGCTTGTTCGTCACATGCGCCCGCTTAGGGTTGCGAACCGGCGTGCCCGCGACTACAGTCTTTTGATCGGGGTCGGGCAGGCACCCCGTCAGACGGCTCGCCGTCCAAGCTCTGCGCAACTCGCCGTGGCGAGGAGTGCGCACGCATGGACGAAGGTATCGGGGCCACAATTTCCTATCTTCAAATTTCCATCACGATCGGGACAGCAGTCACGCCTGCGGGTCGCGCCCCTTCTCTGCGTCGAAAGCTAATCGGTTCTGCCGCCAGCATTTCGTTGGCCAAGTAGGAGGACGAACCATGTTCAAATCGATCGATGAGGCGAAGAGCGAGCTGGTCCGTACAGTGGCTCGGTTGTGCGCTGCCGCGGCCGTGACCGCCCCGAAGTCGGGCGGCCAGCTCTTCTTGCGCGGCAAGCCGTTGTTCATCGAGACAGTGTTCATCGACGAACGCGAAACGTTGCTGACTCTCGCCCGCTGGATGCGGCGGCGCGGACATGAGCGGCGGCAGGCAATCTGGCTGCGCGATGCCGCGCTCGCCGAACGTCTCGACGGTGTTCTGTTCATCGGCCTCAAAGATTGGTATCCGCCGATCTACGATTGCGGCGCGTGCGGCTTTGCAACCTGCGCCGAGTTCATGGAGGCGACCCGGCAACGCCGCGCCGACAGCGATCTCTTCGAATTCGCGGGACCGCAATGCAACCTGCGCGACATCGACTTAGGGATTGCCGTTGGTTCGGCCGCCAAGGCCGCCAGCCTCTACAGCGTCGACACGCGCTGCCAGACGCGCATTGCGGTCGCGGCCCGCAAGCTCGGCCTCATCCACTCGGAGGTTGCGGTCGCCTTGTCGATGACGGTGACGCACAAGAACCCTGGCTTCGACACGCGCATGCCGGTTGTTGATTTCGACCAGCCCTCGACAACGCCAGAAGCGTCGACGGGAACCATGCCGGTCAAGACGCCAGACGGGCGCTGGCGGCATCGACCGGACCTCGAGCCCGAGGAATAGCGATGAACCCGTTTCTCGCGGTCGTGGCGGCAGGTTTCCTCGCGCGCCTCTCCTACCAGATGGCGAGAAGCCCGGTGCTACCGCGGTTCGCCGAACATCTTGGCGCCGCGCCGGAGCTGATCGGCTTGGTGGTCGCCGCTTCGACCGTGACCGGCGTGCTGTTCAAGCTCCCGGCCGGTGCGCTGTCCGACCTTTTCGGGCGACGACGTGTCATGCTGCTGGGCGCGGTCTTTTTCGCGGTTCCGCCCTTCCTCTATCCATTCGTGGAAGATACGGCTTCCCTGCTCGCGCTGCGCTTCGTGCATGGCTTCGCGACGGCGATCTTCTCGCCGGTCGCCTCCGCCTACGTAGCCGGTCTCAGCGAGGCGGGGCGCGGCGCCCGGCTCGGCTGGTTCTCCTCGGCCAGCGATGTCGGAGCCACGGCAGGGCCGCTGATCGGTGGTCTCGTTCTTTACGCGACGGCGAGCTTTACCGCGAGCTATCTGCTTGTCGGTGTCATCGGCGTGCTCGCACTCGGGGCGGCGCTGCTTGTGCCGGAGAACGAGACGACGACAGCGCCAGCCAAGAGTTCTCTTATCACGCGCGCGGTCGAGTTCCGGAACGGGCTGCGCGACGTAATAACGACGCCCGCCGTGCTGACTGCCGCCGCAGCCGAGGCCACCATGTATCTCGGCTTCGGGGCCTTCTTAGGGTTCTTGCCTCTGTACGCGCGGGCGGCCGGTCTCAACGATGCGGCCATCGCGGTCGTCCTTGCCCTCGAACTGGCCATCGCAGTGGTCGCAAAGCCGTTTGCCGGCAGCCTGTCCGATCGGTTGGGGCGCAAGCCGGTGATCGTGCTGGGCCTTTTCGCCTGCGCCGCCGCGCTGCCTCTGATCTTCCGGACGACGAGCCTTGTCGGCCTCCTCGCAGCCGTCCCATTGCTGGGCCTGGGGGTTGCCGCAGTCACTCCGGCGACCAATGCGCTGATCGCCGATCTCGTCGCGGCGCGGCGCCTCGGCACCGGGATGGGGGTGTTCGGCACGATCTGGGATGTCGGCGAGGCGGCGGGACCGATCCTCGCGGGCATCCTGATTGGACAAATCGGCTACGAACGGGCCTTTGACGTGATCGCAGCAATCATCGCAGCGGTCGCAGTGATGTTTGCTATCCGGGTCCGAATTGCGACGGCGTCAATCGGCGGCCGCGAGTGACCGTGATGATGGCGCGGGGCGAAAATGCCGAGAAACCAGCGCGTGTCGAAGTGCCAGGGAGACTTCGGTTTCGCCCCGGTTGCGAAGGAAGGATCGGATGATGTCCATGTCCGCCAAACTGACGCTGATCGCACTGGTAACTATGGCGCCAGCCACCGCTTTCGCCCAGACCGCAGTCCCGCCACCTCTCACCCTTGAAACGACAATTCCGCTCGGCGCCGTCAGCGGCCGGATCGATCACCTCGACATCGACTTGAAACACCGCCACTTGTTTGTTGCCGAACTTGGCAATGACAGCCTCGGTATCATCGATCTCGCGCAGCATTCTGTGCTGCGTACGATTACAGGCTTGAGCGAACCCCAAGGCGTCGGATACCTGGAACTCACAGATACGATCTATGTCGCCGACGGCGGCGACGGCTCGGTCCGAGCGTTCGCTGGAACCGACTTCAGGCCACTGCAATCAATCGCGCTGGGCCGCGACGCCGACAACGTCCGGGTCGATGAGTCCGCGGGGCGGATTTACGTCGGTCATGGAGACGGCGGTATCGCCGCAATCGATCGCACCAGCCGCGTTGTTGCTGAGATCGCACTCCCGGCGCACCCCGAAAGCTTTCAATTCGATGCCAAGACCCACCGGCTCTATGTCAATCTGCCCGACGCGGATCAGGTGGGTGTGGTCGACCTGAGTACGGCGAAAGAGGTTGCGTTGTGGCCGATGCGGGGAGCGCGCGGCAATTTCCCAATGGCGCTCGACCGCGCAGCCGGGCGTCTCTTTGTGGGCACTCGCAACCCGCCGCGCCTCTTGGCGCTCGCAGCGGATGGGGCCGTCGCGACCAGCGCCCCGCTCTGCGGCGATGCCGACGATCTCTTCGTCGATGCCAAACGGTCGTGGATCTATGCGAGCTGCGGTGAAGGTGAGGTCGATGTATTCGACGCCGGTAGCGCCGGATTGACCCGCATTGGCGAAGTGCAGACCTCGCCCGGAGCGCGAACCTCGCTGTGGGTTCCAGCGCTTGATCGGCTGTTCGTCGCGGTGCGGGCAGATGCGAACGACGATTATAATCGCTGTGCCTCCCAGCAAGATCCCAAGGCGTCGTTTGCCTGTATCGAGCAGCTCGCGCAAAGCGGAAACGCCACGGCGCAGCTTGCTCTCGGTGGGTTTTACGCCGGCGGCTATGGCGTGCCGCAAGACCAACAGCAGGCGGCGTCTTGGTATCAAAAGGCGGCCGAGCAAGGAAATGCTGTCGCAATGAGCAAGCTTGGCGACGCCTATCTCACGGGAACCGGCGTCACACAGGACTATGGCCAAGCAGCGTCCTGGTTTGGCAGAGCCGCCAGCGCAGGCGATGCATGGTCGCTGGAGAAGCTGGGATCGCTATATGAAACGGGCCAAGGCGTCGGGCAGGATAATATCGCGGCGTATCAGTGGTACGACATCGCCGCCGCCAGGGGCGATTCGCACGCCGCCGACCTGCGCGACGCTCTCGCGCAAAAAATGGCCCCCGACCAAATCGCCGAGGCGAAGAAACGTTCAAGCGATTGGCTCCTACAGTCGGCGGCGCTTGCGACGACCGCCGGACACGAAGCGGCCGCCAAGGCCGTGAGCGATTGCGCCGCCGTCGTGCGCGGCTCAAACGCGTCGCCGTACGATGCGAACTTCGAAGCGGTCTATAAGCCCGCAACGGGACTGATCGAATACACAGGCGCCGAGGAGCAAGCCCCGGTCGCCGCCTTCAACCAATGCATGACGGCGAAGGGATATCAGATGGGCGCGATGCGAGCCGAATAGGCGCGCTACGCCCGCGCCCTCACCCACTCCCGTAACTTCGGCCACACCACCTTCGGCGCGTCGCGCGCCACCACCATGCCAATGTGGCCCAACGGCGGCGTCATCACCGTTGCCTTGGGCAAAGAGTCCGCCAGCGCTTTGGCGCTCAGCGGCGGCACGATGCGATCGGTCGCCGGCAATATTACCAGCGCGGGCACGTCGATTTGTTCCGGCACGATGGCCTTGCCGCCGACGCGCCATTCGCCGCGGCCGGGGCGATCTTCGCCATACCATTCGCGCAGACATTCGAGCGCGGCGGGCAGCGCCAGCGGCACGCCATCGTTGAGCCAGTCCTCCAACGCGACGAAGCCCAAGGCGGCCGGACTCTCAGGTGCCAACTCGGCAAAGCGCGTGAACTTCTTCACCGCCAAGAGCGGATCGAGCGACGAAAACAGCGCCTGCAGCACGTCGACCGGCACTTCACCCCATTCGGCGAACGCATGCCGGAATGGGTCGGCCATCGCGGCCAGGAGCTTGGCATGGTCGGCGCGCTCGGCATGGAAGGCCCAGGGCACGGCCAGGAGCGCCAAGCGATCCACCAGATCGGGCCGGCGCGCGGCCAAGGCGAGCGCGAGCAAGCCGCCCATGCAATAGCCCAGGACGACCAGCTTACGGCCGCCCGAAGCCTGAACCGCGGCTTCGGCGGCGCGTTCGAGCCGCGCGACGTATTCCGTGAGCGCGAACTTGCGCTCACCCAAGGGCGCGTCCCAATCGACGGCGAAGGATCGAATACCCTCGTTGGCAAGAGACCGCAGCAGGGAATTGCCGGGCGCCAGATCGAGAATGTAATAGCGGTTGACCAGCGACGGCACGACGAGGACCGGCGATCCTCCGGCGGGCGCGTAATCCAACAGGCGCGTCGAGCCTTTCTGCCACAACAAGGGCATGTCGGGCAGCGCGCGACGATAGGGATGGTGGCGGTAGCGCTCGATCCCCGTCAGGAACAGATCGGCGCGGCGGCGCAGCTCGCGCTCGAGCGCGACGGGAAATTCAGCGGCGGCGCCGTTTAGCGCGTTGAGGGCTTGGGCGACCTCCGCCGCCTTGGCCGCGAGATCCGGACTCCAGGGCAGCGAGCCGGTCTTCCAGAGCGGCAAGGCGGCCTGCGAGCTCAGCCAGGTCAGGCTGGCGTTGGCGAGATGCAGCGCCAGCGGCCGCGGACCCTGGCGCGGCGGCGGCCGATTTTGCGGTGCGGAGATCATCGGCGCGGGGCGCTCCCTCGGATGCGGGCGGAACCGGCGGCCATTGCGCGGCCGCCGGCCAGAGCGGCGACAAGCCCGCCAGCAGCGCCGCCATGCCGTGGGAGAAAGCGGGATCGGCCGCCATGGCGGTCAATTGATCCTGCCAGAGCTCGAGATAGCGGCGGGCGAGCGCGGCGAGATCGGGCGGTTCCCCCATAGGCGCGAGTATAGGCGCTTTTTGTGCGTGCTTCGCAAGACGAAGGGGGTTGTTAATTTGGGCTTCGCACGACGCCGATGTGCCGGTTTCGCACATCGGCTGTGCTACGCGGCTGGCGACGGCGCCAGTGCGCCTGTAAGCTACGGGCATCTTCTTACGCACTACCGGAGCTGCCGTGCCAAACAAGTTCCTCCTTCAAGCCGTGAGCATCCTGCCGTGGGTCTATGCGGTGTTCTGGTATGCGGCGACCAATTCGGACACGCCGAATCTCGCCTATTGGGCGAATTGGGGCTGGATCGCGATCATCGCGCTCGAGATCGGGGGATTTTTCGCCATCCGGGCGCAGGAGCGCCGACGACAGCCGCCGCAATCCTGAGGGCATTCACTGTTTTTGCAGCTTCGCACGACGCCGATGTGCTGGTTTCGCACATCGGCCGTGCTGCGCGGGGATTTACCAAGTTCGAATCGGGCTTTGTTGCAGCGCGGCATGGCGGCCTGTACACTCGCGCCATGGCAGCGGATACCGCCCACGCGGCAGGCCCCACCGGCGATCAGCGCGGCGGCGGTGAGGCGCCGGTCGTCATTAAGAAATACGCCAACCGGCGGCTCTACAACACGGCGACCAGCAGCTACGTCACGCTCGATGATCTTTCCAAGATGGTGAAGGACGGCGGCGAGTTCGTCGTCTACGACGCCAAGACCGGCGAGGACATCACGCGCTCGGTCCTGACGCAGATCATCGTCGAAGAAGAACAGAAGAGCGGCCAGAATTTGCTGCCGACGAGTTTCCTGCGCCAGCTCATCGGGCTTTACGGCGACAGCATGCAGTGGCTGGTGCCGAAATATCTCGAGCACGTAATGGCGGCGTTCGGCCGCAACCAGGAGCAGATGCGCAAATCGCTCCAGGACGCGTTCGGCGGCATGTTCCCGTTCGGTCCGCTCGAGGAAATGGGCAAGCAGAACCTCGCGCTCTTCGAGCAGACGATGAAGATGTTCACACCGCCCTTCGCCGGCGGCGGCGCAGCCCCGAGTGCGCCCGCGGGCGGCGGCGAGAAGGACAAGGACGCGGCGCTGGCCGAGCTCAAGGAGCGCATCAACGCGCTCCAGCGTCAGATCGAACAGTTCAGCAAGCCGAAGGGCTGAGCGCGGGCGCTCGCCCCCTCACCCTCCCGTCGTTACGCGGCAGGTTCCTCCCTCTCCCGCTTCGCGGGCGAGGCGCTAAAACTTAGGAAGCTAGGCCGGTGTGGGCGTGGCTGTTGCGCAGCCAGGGCTTCTCGAGCGTCGGCGCGCCGAAGAAATAGCCCTGGAGGAATTCGACGCCTTCGCTGCGGAGGATTTTGGCTTCCGCCGCGTTCTCGACCCACTCGGCGACGACCGTCAGGTTGAGCCCCTTGGCGAGGCCCACGAGGTGGCGCAGGAAGACCTGATTCTCGGCGTTGGTCGCGAGGTTGCGGACGAACGAGCCGTCGATCTTGACGGTGTCGACCGCGAGCTGCTGGAGGTGACGCAGAGAGGTAAAGCCGGCGCCGAAATCGTCGAGCGCGACGCGGCAGCCGAGATCGCGCAACGTGCGCACGAACAGCGCGCTTTCGGCGATGTCGTGCAGCGCGGCGGTCTCGGTGATTTCGATCACCAGGCGGCTCGCAACGTTCGGCCGGTTCTTCAAGATCGAGGTGATGGCGCGCAACCACGAGCGATCGGTCGCGGTCAGGCCCGAGATGTTGAAGCCCAGCGTGACGCCGGGATGCTCGGCGACTTCCTGCACCGCCTTGTCGAGCACGTAGCGGTCGATCAAGCGGATGAAGCCGAGCTGCTCGATGGCGGCGACGAAATCGCCGGCCGGCACGATCTTGCCGTCCTCGCCGACCATGCGCAGCAGGCACTCGCTGAAATCCACGTCGCCGGTCTCGGCCGAAACCACCGGCTGATAGGCGAAGACCAGGCGGTTCTCCTTGAGCGCGCGCTGCACCCGCTCGCCCAGCGCCAAGCCATGACGATGGCGGCGACGCTGCTCTTCGGAAAGACGATAGGGCACGAAACAGTCGCGGCCGGCGCGCTTGGCCTCGGCGAGCGCGGTCTCGGCGTTGGTCATGACATCCTGCGAGGTCTTGGCCTGCTCCGGGAACGCGGCGGAACCGATCGATACTGTCGCGTAAACGGGGCCGGCGGCGGTGTCGATCGGCACCTGGCTGACGGCGGAGAGAATCTTCTCGGCGGCGATGGCGACGTTGTGCTCGGCGCAATCGGCGAGGACGACGCCGAAACGGTCGCCGCCGACGCGGCCGACGACGTCGCTGACGCGCAGGCAATGATCGAGCCGCTGGCCGACCTCGATGATGACGCTGTCGGCGGCCTTGTAGCCATAGGCGTCGTTGATCGTGCCGAGCTTGTCGATGCCGACGGCAAGATAGGCGCCGGGCGAGCCGGAGCGCATGCTGCCGGCGATGATCTGGTCGAGCGCCTCGCGCAGCCGCTTCTTGTTGAAGTGGCCGGTGAGCTCGTCGTAATGCGCCAATTGCTCGAGGCGCTGTTCGGCCGCCTTGCGCGAGGTGACGAGGCGCAGCACGCCGGTGACGCGCGCCATCTTGCCGGCGACGATCTTCGCCGAACCGCGATCGTGCACCCAGGCGTAATCGCCGTTGTCGAGGCGGATGCGATATTCGCAATCGAATTCGCCGCCGCGCTGCACATGCGCCGCCAGGCGCTGATCGCGCAACGGCACATCGTCGGCGTGGATGCGCTTGGTGAGCGCCATGCCGGTCGGCACCATCGACAGCGTCAGGCCGTCGATCGCGCCGTGCCATTCGATGCGGTCGCCGGCGGCGTCCCAGATATAGGCAACGTCGCCCGCGGCGGCGAGCGCGGCGAGCACTGTCTCTTCGTCGGCCTTACGGGTTTTTTCCATCGTCACAACAACAGGGTCTCGGGACGCAGCACAGCCCGCCGCGACTCCTATAGTCGGTCCGAATTCTGAAAGAACGGTTTAAACCGCGAATTCGACATAACTTTTAACGATCTGTAAACGCCACGCCTCCGACGCCTGACGCGCGTCGTCAATGCCGTCTCGGCATGCACACAAGTCCCGCTTTTGCGGCCGACTTCGCGGCGATTCGCGACCGAGAGAATGCCGCTCAGGCGGTGCGGCGTGCCACGGCAGGCGTGTGTGCCGCAAGGAACGGCAGCACCGCGTGGTTGAACTCGCGCGCCATGGTGTGCGGGAACGAGTGGCCGCCTTGCGCCAGGAACTTGGCCTCGGCGCCGGGAACGGCGCGCGCCAGCTGTTCCGAGAAATAGGCCGGCGTCACCGCATCGTCCTGGGCTGCGACCACCAGCGTCGGCGTACGGATGCGGCCGAGATCGGCCGTGCGGTCGAACGCCAGGATTGCGTCAATGCGGCTCATGACGATTTCCGGCGGCGAGAAGGTGGCGAGATGCTGCGCCTCCATTTGGCGAAGCTTCTCGTTGTTCTCGGCAATGTAGTACGGCGGGTAAAGGAAAAGCGAATTCGCTTGGACGTAAGCGGCCGGACCGAACTTGTGCAGGATCTCCTTGCGGAGCGCGAACAGCCGGCGGAAATAGGCGTCGGCCTTGGGCCAGCTGGCGCAAATGACCAGGCTGGCGACGCGCTGCGGATGTTCGATGCCAAGAATCTGGGCGATGGCGCCACCGGTCGAATGGCCGACAACGTGCGCGCGCGCGATGCCGAGCGCATCAAGCAGGCCGATCACGTCGGCCGCCAAGCGATCGACGGTATAGGAGATGCGACTATGGTCGCTCTGGCCGACGCCGCGGTGGTCGAACGTCACGACGTCGAACGATTTGGCGAAGGCGGGAACCTGCTGGCGCCAATAATCGGCATGACCGCTGAGCCCGGAGATAAACACAACAGGATAGCCGCCGCCGGCGCGCTCGTAATGCAGATGGCAGTCGCCAACTGAAATCCGCGGCATGGAACCGGAAATACCTCCTGACGGCGCTGGTATCATCCGCGGATGCCCCTGTCAAACCCGTGGGCCGTTGGCTGCTGCGCAGCCTTTGCATGGATCGGCGGTACGCGCCAGACACAGCATGATCACGCTGCGGCGGGCGCGACCTGCGTATCATCCGCACGACCCATTGCCCCGACAATTTATCCACCGTGGTGCGTTTCGCAGCTCAACGTACCGTTTGCCAAAGTGCGGCGGCATGCTATGAGAGATTTTCCACTTGGACCGCGGTTGCGATCGATCGATGCCGCCGGTCCCGTCCATTTTCTTCCCGCGCCGCCGTCCGGCGGCCGTTTCAGTCCATCGGTGAACACAGGGGACCATGATGTCTTCTGCGACGGCGAATACCGCACGCATGATTGCCAAGCTCCTGGCGGAGCGGCCGACGGCGCATCAGGAAATTCCGCAGCTGATCGACGTCGTGCACCGCGCGCTGGCCGGCCTAAACGGCGCACGCCCGGTCGAGGCGCCCGTGCTGCAAAGGAACGACCAGGCCGCGGCAGATCAAGTCGATGCCCTATCAGTCGCACCCAAACGCCGCGGCCGCAAGCCGCGTGCCGAGGCCGAGTTGGCCGCGCCGACTGCGGTTGAAACCAAAACTGCGACCGCGCCGGCGCCGACGCTGCTGCGCCGCGCCGAAGTCAAGGACAAGGAGCCGGCCCAGATTGCACCGCTAGCGCCGCCGCCGAGCCGCGAGCGTTTGACGCGCGGTGTTGTCCGCTGGTTTGACCCGCAAACCCGCCGCGGCGCTTTGCGCCTACAGGGCGTCAGCGGCGATCTGCCGTTCGAGCCGCCGTTGCTCGAGCGCAACAACATCACCCGACTGTTCAAAGGCCAGGAGGTGGAAGCTGAACTCGGCGGCACGACCGACGCGCCGCGACTCATCGGTTTTCGTCTGCTCGCGGCCGGAGCGGCGACACACGTCAATCCCGGTTTGGTGCGCGCCCGGCAGCAGAAACCGGTGATGGTCGAACTGAAGCGGGAGGCGCTGAAACGCGCCGCCGCGCGCGACGCCGCTGAGGCGCTGCTGCCCGACCGGCACGACTGAGGCCGACGACCCGGAACCGGGAGCACGCATGCCGGAGATCGCCCTCATCGTCGGCGCCGGCAGCGGCTTGAGTGCGGCCCTCGCCCGGCTCTTCACCAAAGAAGGCATGCGTGTCGCGTTGGCGGCGCGCGACATCCGCAAGCTCGAAACGTTGTGCGCCGAAACCGGCGCCCGCGCCTATGCCTGCGACGCCACCAAGCCGGCCGACGTCGCGACGCTGTTCGCGCGCGTCGCGGCTGAACTCGGCGCGCCGGATTTCGTGGTCTACAATGCCGGACAACGTATACGCGGCAGCATCGCCGAGGTCGACGCCGCCGCCGTGCAGCAGTCGTTGATGAGTCTCGCCTATGGCGGCTTCCTGGTGGCGCAGCAGGCGGCGCGCGCGCTGCTGCAAAAGGGTGGCGGCACGCTGCTCTTTACCGGTGCGTCGGCGAGCGTCAAGGGCTACCCAAGGTCGGCGCCGTTCGCGATGGGCAAGTTCGCGCTACGCGGCCTTGCGCAGGCGCTGGCGCGCGAGCTGCAACCGCAGAACATCCATGTCGGCCATATCGTGATCGATGGTGCGATCGGCCGCGGCAGCGGTGACGATAGCCAGCTCGATCCCGACGCTATCGCGCAAACCTATCTTCGGCTCCATCGCCAGCCTCGCAGCACCTGGAGTTGGGAGATCGAATTGCGGCCGTGGCGCGAAACCTTCTGAGGAACCGTGCCGCCTGGCGTCGACCTGACGCACCACCATGCACGATCGGCGAAGGTGATTTGACCGGACGCGAAGCGTTCTTGCCGGCAGCGGGGCCCAGCCGGTCGTTGGGGGGGAAGAAGAGCTTTGAAATGGTTACCGCGACGTCGCCATAGATGGCGAAATCGTACCACTCGAGCGCGTTGCCGACGGCCACGGCAACGATGTGCCGGACGTTCCGGCTTTCGATGGTCATGCGGACCCTATCGGCAGGTGACCGCGACCGGGCGCGACGATCCGATCACAGCGACTCCAGACCGGTGCATCATGCGGCAATGAAGAGTGAGACAATCGCATCGATGTTCGGCTAAATATCGGCATCCGACTTGCGGCTCAACCGAAATAACCGGCGATGGCAATCCGAAGCAGCCTGAAAGCAACCGGTGCGTGTAACGCGCCGCGACACACGCGAGCTCATCGCACAGGCGGGGCCTGAGCGATGGTTGCAAGAACATCGGCGACGCCCGGCGAATCGCCGGGTATTGGCGAATCGCCGGGTATTATCGACATTCCCGACAAGGATTTGCCGCTGCGCAACGATATCCGGCTTCTGGGGCGGATTCTCGGCGAGACATTACGCGATCAGGAAGGCGAAGCGATCTTCGAGATCGTCGAACGCATCCGGCGCTCATCGATCCGCTTCCATCGCGACGCCGACGAGGCCGCCCGCGACGAGCTTGAAACGACCTTGAACCGGCTCACTCGCGACGAGACCACGCGCGTGATCCGTTCGTTCACGTATTTCTCGCATCTCGCCAATCTCGCCGAGGACCAGCATCACATTCGGCGGACACGCGCGCACGCGATGGTCGCCTCGGCGCCACGCGACGGTACGGTCGCGCGCGCGGTTGCCGCCGTGCGTGACTCCGGCCGGTCGCCTGCGGTCTTGCGTTCGTTCTTTGAACGGGCGCTGATCTGCCCCGTGCTCACGGCGCATCCGACCGAGGTGCGGCGCAGAAGCACGCTCGACCGCGAACGGGAAATCGCGACGCTGCTCGATGAGCGTGACCGCATCGCACTCACGCCCGAGGAGTTGGCGGTCAACGAGGAAGCGCTGCGGCGGGCCGTGCTCACGCTGTGGCAAACCGCGCTGCTGCGTCGCAGCCGGCTCGCGGTAATCGACGAAGTCGCCAATGGCATCGCGTATTACGATTATACGTTCCTGCACGAGCTGCCGCGCCTCTATGCGACATTCGAGGATCTGCTCGCCGAAGCGATCGCTGGACCGTTGCCGTCGTTTATACGGATGGGCAGCTGGATTGGCGGCGACCGTGACGGCAATCCCTTCGTCACGGCCGAGGTGCTGCGGCAGGCGGTTCTCATGCAGAGCGGCCGGGCGTTGGGTTTCTACCTCGACGAACTGCACGAGCTTGGCCGCGAATTATCGCTACATGCTCTGCTGGTCCACACGACTGCCGATCTCGATAAGCTTGCCGCGCGCTCGCCCGATCACTCGCCGCATCGTGCGAGCGAGCCTTATCGCCGTGCCATTTCGGGAATCTATGCGCGCGTCGCCGCGACCGCCAGGACACTTAACGATGCCGAAGTGCACCGTATTCCGGTCGGCGAAGCGGCGCCCTATGGTAGCGCTGGCGAGTTCGCCGCCGATCTCAAGGTGATTCACGAATCACTGGTGGCCAACGGCTCGGCGATGTTAGCGCGCGGCCGGCTGCGCGACTTGCGCCGTGCGGTCGATGTATTCGGATTCCATCTTGCCGCGCTCGATCTGCGGCAAAATTCGGATGTGCATGAACGCGTCGTCGCCGAATTGCTCGAAACCGCGACGCCCGGCACTAACTATTCCAAGCTCGGCGAGGAACAACGTATCGCAGCGCTGGTTGCCGCGCTCGGTGCGGCGCGGCCGTTGGTTTCGCCGTCCGTAACGTACGGCGAGGAAACCGTTGCCGAGCTCAACATTCTGCGCGCCGCCGCCGAAATGCAGCGGCGATACGGTGTCGGCGCCATCGCGAACTACGTCATCTCCAAGGCAGACGGCGTATCGGACGTGCTCGAGGTCGTTCTGCTGCTGCGCGAGGTCGGTCTGTACCGTCCGCAGCCGCACGAGATCGACCTCGATGTCGTGCCCCTGTTCGAAACCATCGATGATTTGCGCCGTTGCGGCCAAATCGTCGACCGCCTGCTGGCGCTGCCATTTTACCGGCAACTCGTCGACAGCCGCGGCGGCGTGCAGGAGGTCATGCTCGGTTATTCCGACAGCAACAAGGATGGCGGCTATCTCACCTCCGGCTGGGAACTTTGGAAGGCCGAAACTGCACTGGTCGATTCATGCCGTCGCCACGGTGTGCGCCTACGGCTGTTCCATGGTCGCGGCGGCACGGTCGGCCGCGGCGGCGGCCCTAGCTATCAGGCAATCCTGGCGCAGCCCTCCGGCGCGGTGAACGGCGCCATTCGCATCACGGAACAAGGCGAAGTCATCGCCGCGAAATATTCCAATCCCGAGGTCGGCCGCCGCAACCTCGAAGCGCTCGCCGCCGCAACCATCGAGGCGAGTTTGTTGTCAAATGCCGCACCACCGCCGCCGACGTTCATCGCGGCGATGGAGAGTTTATCGGCGTCGGCCTATCGCGCTTATCGCGGCCTGGTTTACGATACGCCTGGCTTCGAGGATTATTTTTGGGAAGCGACGGTCATTGGCGAGATCGTCCACCTCAACCTCGGCAGCCGACCGGCATCGCGCCGTCCGTCGCGCCGCATCGCTGATTTGCGTGCGATCCCCTGGGTATTCAGTTGGGCACAGTGCCGCCTCATGCTGCCGGGCTGGTACGGCTTTGGCTCGGCGGTGCGCGTGTGGCTTGCCGAACATCCGGCGGACGGCATGGCGACGCTGCGGGCGATGTACCGCGAGTGGCCGTTCTTCGCGGCGCTGCTCTCCAACATGGACATGGTACTGGCCAAAAGCGATATCGCGATTGCCGAGCGCTATGCCGGTTTGGTGACCGACGCCACGCTACGCGAGACTATCTTCACGCGGCTCCGCGGCGAGTGGCAGGCGACGGTTGCGGCGCTGCTCGACATCATGGAGCAGAAGTCGCTGCTCGAAAGCAATCCGCTGCTCAGCCGCTCGATCCGTAACCGTTTTCCCTATCTCGATCCGTTGAATCACGTGCAGATCGAGTTGCTCAAGCGCCATCGCGCCGGCGACACCGATGACGATACGGTGCGCGACATCCATCGCACGATCAACGGGATCGCCACCGGACTGCGCAACAGCGGCTGAGTTGTGCCGGCGCGCCGCGGCGGCCGCTAGGCGCGCCGCACCAGCCGGATGATCGCGACCAGGATCACCGCGCCGATGGTGGCGCTGATGACGGCACCGATCAGGCCCATGCCGATGAAGATGCCAAGCGCGCCGAAGATCCAATTGCCAATGAAGGCGCCGACAACGCCGACAACCAAATCGCCGATCAGCCCGAAGCCGCGACCACGCACGATCTGGCCAGCGAGCCAGCCAGCAACCAACCCGACGAGCAACAGGACGAGGATGCCGCTGCCATGCATAATGCTTAAACCCCCCTTCAAGTCAGTGGTGCCCCTGGCCGGACTCGAACCAGCACACCCTTGCGGGCAACAGATTTTGAGTCTGCCGCGTCTACCAATTCCGCCACAGGGGCAGCGGCGGCCACTATAGCCGGGGGTCGCGCGCGGTC
>Ga0126371_10001869_pt1 | contig 17946 bp, 36 predicted proteins | sample PanSoiMetaPlot_4_FD_110145 | JGI IMG/M metagenome (GOLD analysis project Ga0126371, IMG submission 110145) | Tropical forest soil microbial communities from Panama - MetaG Plot_4 | ecosystem: Environmental > Terrestrial > Soil > Tropical forest > Bulk soil | place: Panama | collected 2016-02-17 | reverse complement strand
GCGCATCTTGGCTGTGAATGTACCGCTGCTCATTATTCTCCCCTCCTCCTGATATGGGCTTTAGATTGGTCGTGCGGATCGTTAAGTACTAAGGTGTCTGTGCTACCGATCCTTAAGCGACATACACCGTCCACATTGATCCACAGCCGGTTCCTGTTGCTGTAGTCAATGAGTACCTCTACTACTTCAGCCTTGACGATGTCGATCATGTGGTCACCTAGTTTAACGACCCTAGTGACCGTATCGTCCGTAGTCTCCTCGTTTCTATTCTTCGCCATCCTCCTTCTCTCCTCCATCTTGTTCGCCCTGCTGTTTCAGGCTCCTGCGGGCTTCGAGCTCGTCCTTCTTAATGAGCGTGACTACCGGCTTCGGTAGCGCCCGTATAACTGCTCGAGTGCGTGGATCCTCCGCTGTTGGCGGACGTCCCGCTCTGTTCCCTTGCCCTGTGCCCTTCAATGGTCTGCTGAGCACGTTATTGACGTGTTGGCTCGACATGGGCTTGCCTCTCAGCTCGCCAAGGATGTGAGCTATCGAGGACTTCCTGAACCCTTCTGCAGCTAAGTAACGTATCTGTGCACTGTACGAGGGTAGCTCCTGCAGCTCACGGACAATCCTGTCGATCTCGGGACTCTCGGGCTGCTGAGGACGGTCGCCAGTGCTTGATGACCTTAGTGATGCTTGCTCGTTCCTAGTCCCCTGATCTTCCTTCGTGGTCTTCATCTCCTGCTACTCCCTTCCCCTCAGTTCAGGGTTCTTCATATCATACAAAATATTATACAATAAGTGCATTGGGGGAATCAATAGGTTATTTTTGGGGCCCATAAATTTTGTCGGTATTTCCGTGGTCGCACCGCAGCTGAGCTCAATCCCTTAACGGGGTCGAGGTAAGAAGGGCGAAGCCCTGTGTCTCCATAGGCACTATTTTTACGTTCCACCTAGTCCTTTTGGGAACGACCGAACAGTGAGGAGATACCCAGGGTTATAACCCCAACCACCAAGAGACCTGACATGATCAGCCCGGCCAACCATATGTAGAATACCTGGCTGAACAGCTGCAACTCAGGGTATAAGCTTGCTAGTTCCGGCACTTTCACCTCTTCCTCCATACCCGCTCGTAGCCTAGTGCATGAGACACCCACATCATGGTGAAGTGAGTCGGTCTCCTCGTCCTGCCGTCAAGCCAGCGATCGATTGTTGCTGGTGCCACCCGGTAAACGCCGTTTGTCATATGGGCTACCTTCTCGGAGATAGCCCACGTGCTGAGTTCTGATTGAGTGACAAGCTCGCACAGCTCTTCCATCATAGGGTCACGGTCTTGATACCGATATCCCCTATCACGATGGATGAAGGCCAGGTTATGAGGCCGGCTGCTCTGTTGCTGCTTCTGCTGCTTGCCCTTCGATTCGTTCTTGGTCAGTCTGGTTTTAGTCATCGGCTCCTCTTCCTCTGTTTGCATGTTAGGTTGCGTACGTGGTGGATCATTCTAGGTCCGTATCCTGCTAGGCTGCACAGCGGGCAAACTATCAGCTCGGATAATAATCCTGAGACCTTCTCGAATCCGGGGTCCGGTTGGTTGCCCTGGTATGGTCCTTCAGCCCGTGCTCGTTCGCCTTCCCTGTCCTCTAGCTCTTTCTTGTTGTAACTTTTGATCAGCTGAATGACTGGATCTGTCTGTCGTCCGTACCGACTGTATATCCTGGTTACGTCTTGAGGGATCCAGTTCTCAACAGAGTTGGCCAGCGCTACCCGGATTTCTCCGGGTAGCTTGTCAAAGGCCTCCATCCGCTTCGACAGGGGAGGTATACGAACTATCTTATGCTGGCCCATCAGTAGTAAAGGTCCCCGCCCCTTTCCATACGATCTGCGCAGGAGTCACATTGGTAGCCCAAGCTCACATCCTCAGGGGTCAGGCGGTTTGGTTGGCGGCACGTCGGGCACGGCCGGTTTCTCGGGTTTGCGGCTGAAGCGCGCCTTAATGCGCTCGACCCACCTGGCGAAGCGAACTCTGGACAGGCACAGCCAGGTGTTTCGTACCCACACTCTGGGCATTGATGTCGCCTTTCATCTGGGTCTGAGTCTGAGCCTGAGCCTGGGTCTGGGTCTGGGTCTGGGTCCGGGTCTGGGTCTTCTTCGGGCTGAGGAGTTCCGTCATCCCTCATCAGGAAGATGTCGGCTAAGTGGGTGGTTTGGCCGTTGACCAAGTCAGCTAGGGTGTTTAGTAAGTCCCTGACGCTGGTAGCTTGTACAGGGTCGTTCCTGTCGTCTGGTGTGATCTCTAGAAAGTAACGCATGGTTAGCTAGTCCTCCCTATTCCTCGTCGATAGGTTCTTGGGTCCAGTAGTCGGGATCCGAGAAGATCTCCGGCCGGTACATAGACAGCCTGTCCTTCTCACATTTGAGGCATACACTGGTCACGTATATGTCCCGGGCGTCATATACAGGGTAAGGTGCTAGCCCCGACCCACATAGGCATTTTCTTCCTGCCATCACTTTACCTCCTTTAGTACAGCTCTCTTCTCACGCCTTAGCGTCTTTGGATTCCAGTACCACTCCCAATGGTCAAATGTCCATTTCTTCCTGTTGTTTGGGCGAATGTAAGAACCAGCTAGAGATTGTCTGGGTTCCTTACTTTCTTCAGTTGGAAGGTGCTTTCTGCTACCCGCTGTCTTTAGCAGGTGCTTGGTCGTCTTTGGGTCCCCTAGGTATTGTTCTGGACCCTTGTTGTAGACGTAGCCGACTCTGGACTGTTTTTCCTTGGTCTCTTCTAGGGCAGCCTTATCACCACACTCTGGACACAACTGGTGTCCTAGTTTTTGTCGTTGCTCAGCGAAAGGCCCGCCGCAGCTACTGCACGTAGGCTCCGACAAGGAAAGCTCCTAGAATGTACGTTGCCAGTAGCATCGTGGGGTGGAGTTCGATGTGGTAGGCTAACCAGTTTGCTAGGTGGTATATCATGATGTCATCTTTCCTTACTTGTTGCGTAGTAGTTTGACAAAGTGCTTAACTGTTTGGTAGGTGCATACAGTAAATACAATTGGCCATATAGAGACTAGAGTAAGGATGTTAATAATGTCCGCGACCTGACTGACCCCTTCTAGTTCTCTCCTCTTCTGATGGGATCTGATGTAGCCTGGCCAAAATACGGCAATCAGTGCTGAGCCTACCGATATGTAGGCCCAGGCTATCTGCTTCCAGGTAATGTCTATCACTTGCTCTCGTCCTCGTCCTCGTCCTCGTCCTTCTCCATATTGCCGATGTCCTCGTCTGTGACCTTTAGGAAGTACCTACACCCAGTGGCGATCTGTAAGGCTTCGTATATGTCGCATAGAGAGTCCCAGCTCATTAGAGCTTCTGAGTCACTGGCTGATTCTAGGCCGAACGTGTCGGCTCTCTCGTACAAGTAGTGGAGGAACAGCGTACGCACGACCGAGTCCTGTTCTGGACCATTTCCTGACTTCAGGATATCCCAGATATACTTGATCTGTCCGTTCTCGTCTGTGGTGGAACACAGCTCGAGGATCGTCTTGGCGTCTGCCATGCCTTCGAAGTCTGTGTACATCTGTTCGAAGTGCTCCTGGCTGAAATATGCTCTCAGATCCAGGTACCTTTCGCTATCTGTGATGTCAACCATCCTGTGCTCCTTTTTCTTTCCTGGGTTCATGTGATCTTGTCGTCGTCTGATCCCACGATCGAGTGGTTGTAGATGATCACGAAGTCTTCCAGACGGTTAAACCGGATCCTTACCGACTTGTCAGCCCAGTCCCTTATTGACGTGTAACAGCCGTCCCATCGATTGCCGATGTCGGCGATCCTGAAGTCCGTACCCTTGTTCCAAGCTTGGAGCACTTCCACCGGCTTCCTGTAATCCTGACCATAGGCTGGTACGAGGTTTACCTGGTACAGTAGCCTGCTTGGTTTCCGTTCACTTACTGTCTTCATCTGTCTGGTTCTCCTGTTGCCCTGTTGACGTCTCGGTTCATATTTTCTTTCTATTATAGCACAGTTCTTATTTGGGCTCAAGAGGGTATTTAGGGGTTATTTTGATGTTTGCCGTTGCCGTTGCCGTTGTTCGTATGCTAAGCGCCCGTAGTGCCTGCGCACAGCTTGGTGGCATTCGTCCAGAGCAGAGTGGATGTCCTCTAGCTCGTCTAGCGTGCTGGCTGCGAACTCGTCATCGTCGTGGGATGCCATATCGATCAGATCCTGGGCAAGGCGCTCGGCGTTGTCCAAGGTCCTGCTGACTGAGGCCCACATGACTAACCTCTTGTAGGCTTCTAAGGTTACTTCGATTTGGGCGTAGTCTGTGCCTTCCCTCCTAACGATGGGAATGTCCATCGGTGGGAGCTGCTCTCCTGTTACTATATCTCTGCGTTCCCAAATATGGAACAGTTGTGGTGGCATTCTATAGGTCTCCTTACGGTTGTGGTTGAGGTGGCCACTCTGGCTGCTCAGGGGGTAGTACGATCGGGTGGCTGGGTGTTTGTTCAGCTGCTAGGATGACATACCTAGGCCACGGCTGCTCTGGTGTAGGAGGGGCCTTGTTCATCCTCTTGAAGTCCTTGAAGGCTTCATTGTAGGATGGGTACGTCTGGTATTCGCTGTCGGTGTACTGGTCCCACAGGAGATGGGTATAGACCGGAGGACCTGAAGGGACAGGAGGAGGGATCTTCTCGATTCCCGTTCCCTCTATCTCGGGCTTATCGACAACCATTTTATGGCTCCTTTCTTAGATCGCTTCCGACGAGTTCGCCGAAGTACCGTTGTTTGTTTTGCTGTGCGGTACTGCGGCGGACTTCTCGGACTCCCTGGCTTTCCAGACTAGGGAGGTATCCATACAGGTCATAGTGGAAGCGTAAACGGGTTAACTGGTCCTCCGTAGAGGACCAGTATGCACCCATGTAACGAAAGTAGACACGCACTCCTGATCTACCGCTCAATGTAGACGTCCTTCCTCGTCCCCTTTTCCTGGTGCTTCCGGAGGATCGCTCTCCCGATCAAGGACATCTGTCGAGCCCAAGTTACCATGTCTTCTGAGATCTTGAGACGTCGGTATTCCGGGGTTTCGTCGGAGGCGTCCTTGATAAGGAAGTCACACAGCTTTGTGGTGTCCTCGATATACGTTCTCACGTGCAAGAAGCTGACCTTGCGTCCTTTACTGCTTACTGCCATCGTCTAGGCTCCTTGGCTTGAGGTTTGGCCGTGAGGGATCCATCAGGACAACCACTTCACCTCTGCGCTCCTCGGAGACCCATCCTTTCTCGTAGGCTCTGACCAGCACGTCTGCATTGGTCAAGTTACGTTGGGGATTGAGCTCCTGGTTCAGGATGGGGTGGATGGTGTACCAGGTATAGCCAACTGGGAAGTTGACCGACATTGCTTCTGTAGGATCGAACGTAAGTCTGATAGTGCCTGCTTTACGTTTTGCCATGTTAGATTCCCTTCCTGATCTGTTGGGCCATGACGCGGCCCAAAGTTAAGAGACAGCAAAAACGAGAACGAGTGTTAGGGTACTCCATGCTCCTTTCCTTTGTCCCGATGGGTACGTTCGTGCTGGGAGAGGTGGCCGAACTCGTAGTGACCCTTGCAAAGGGGGCAGATCGCATAGGTTCTCTTCTGGGCCTGTGCAATGCTTCTCCCTGTTTTCCCCTTTGCTTTGGCTTCCTCTCTTCTCTCGCGCCTCATCTGGTTCATCGCTCGGATGGTTGGCTTGGAGAGGATGTACACAAGGTACCCCTGGATCTCCTTCCCAGGGTGTCCTTCGTCTGGCAAGTGCTTCTTGGGGTCTAAGCCAAGCGCTTCGTATAGCTCATCCGACCTCATCTGGCGCCATGGATGCTGCTCTGACATGATAGGCATGGCTGTCTAGTTCCCGTTCCTTGAGTTGAGGTAGTCTCTGTACAGGTAGACAAGCTCGTGGCACTTTGCCTGGATACTTGAGTCTCCACCTGCTCGTAGTGCTACCGTTGTGCAGTAGTTGTCTACTTCCCTCTTTTCACGTTCGTGTGGGTATATGATGAGCTGGTACCCTAGTAGGAGGGCTACTGCTGTGGCGATTGACACTGTGCCTATTGCTCTGGTGATCTGTTTGTCTGTCATTGAATGTACTCCGCCTAGTTCTTCGGTAGTAAGTGCAACTGGATGATGTCGCAAATGGCCATAACCATCTCGCGCCGATACTCTGGATCACCCGTCAGTACCTGTCCTAGTATCTCCGTGAGTAGCCTAATTGCACCGTTAACAATGTCCCTCTCTAAGTTGTCGCTGCCGCCCGCGTTCTCTGGCAGATCGACTAACTTATTGAACGCTTCCTCAAATATCTGTGCGACCGCTTCGGGAATTTCGGTTGCTGTGTCGATTTCTATAGCCATAGCTCGCTCGTGCTCCATCGTTTCGTTTCGTTTCGTTTCAGTTCAGTTCTCTACTGGTAGTAGGTTGCGTCGTATGGCTGTTAACATCTCCTCCACGATCTCCTTTCTGGGGGCGGGGTCCTTGGTCAGGATCGACTGGCAGGCTAAGCTGGTTAGGACGATCAACATGTTCAAGACTTTTTCCGGGTGGCTTGCAGCGTCCATAATGACTTGGTAGGCCTCGGTTGCTGCCTCTTGCTGGCCTTGAGGGATGTTTTGGCTATGTGTATGTATGACTGCCATCTTTTGGCTCCTACTCCACTCCACTCCACTTCCCCGATGATCTTGTCGACCATGGGCATTAGTCTATTGGTCCAGCTGTAGCAATCTGGGTCCTCGTTCTCTGCCAGGTCTGCTATGGCTATCTCTAGGATCCTTCGTGCACGTCTCAGACGTTGGATCCGCAAGGACTTGGCTTCGTTAGGGTTCAGGTTAGCTGCTAGCTGAGTCATTAGTTAGTTTCCTTCTCTCCGATGAACTGGATGATCAGTCTGCAGCGTTCTCTCAGGAACTCTCTGGTTCTGCGGGCTGAGAATCTCTCATCCCTACTGTCGATAGGTCCTTTGGCTGCTTCTAGGTATAACGTGATGTAGTCTTTCATGTCTTCGGCACAAACTCGTATGAGGTCTGCTCTGTTAACTCCGTTAACTCCGTTCCACTCCACTCCGTTCCACTCTCGTCTCAGGTAGTCGTAATAGTGTGCGTCATACGTATCCATGTCGTCTGTCTCCTTGTATGTCCATTTAGGTTTCCATTTTCTTTCTATTATAACTCAGTTCTAATTAGGTTGCAAGAGGTTATTTTATGGTTAGGGCAGGTTATTTTGAGGGCAGATGGCACCATGGTACCTCGATATGCCATTCGTCCTCGTCATCGTCGTCTTCTGGATCTTTGTTTCCTGGCATAATGGTAGTAGTGTAGGTTACGTAACGTCCGTCTATGGCTGGACTGATGTTTATCTCGAGTTCCATGACATCCATGTTCTCTGACACGATCTTGTCTAGCAGCTTACGGGTTTGACTCTGAGCTAGGTTGGCCAGGGAGATTAGCCTTTGAGAGGCCTGAGAGTACTCGAGCCCTGGAGCGTCATCGTTGTCTGCCTCTCCGTTTACGTGTACTTCTAAAGACCCGTTTACCGGGAGCCAGCTGAGGCCGTCAGTCCTTGTGACTCGAGTTAGACCTCCATCCAGCTTGCTGGTCTCAAACTTCTTCCTTAGCTTGTGGGATGCCCGTCCGCACTGTCCGGACATGTACATCTGTTGCTCATCAGTGTCCCAGGCTCCTCCAGGTTTCAGGAGCTCGAAAGGCCAGCCGAACCTCCTACCGATCTTATGGGTTGAGGCCCATTCACGGGAGATGAATGGGACGTTCTCCCCTGTTATCCTGTTAGGTGGGGAGCCAGGATATGGTTCCAGCTGGAGGCCTGAGTATAACGTGGCCATTACCTGTTACCTCTGCTGTAGTCCCAGATATAGTACTGTTTGCCTGTTAGAGGGCCTGTAACCAGGACCCTCACCGGCGGATTGTATACTGGCAGGGTCCCTTTGCTCGGGAGCCTGTTCTCTACTACCCGTCCTTGTCCCAGTACCTGCCCGGTCTTTGGTCTAGGGTGAGACTTGAACGTCGCTATTCCAGGGGCATACAACCAACTAGTAGGGTCATCTGCCATGGCACACCAGTTGGGATCATAGAGACCGTCTACTCTCGTGACTCTTACAAGCCCGTTAGAGGGTCTTAGTTGAAGGTTTTCTGTGTGGAAGTTCCAATGTAGTTCCTGCTTTCTAGAGTTACTGATAGTGGACATCCTAGTGGAAGGAGTGTCTGTATCGAAAGATTCACCGGGTTTTAATAGATGATGGAGATATACGTGGCGTCCCCTTGAGGTCGCGTTCTCCTTTACCCATCGACCTGATATAAAGGGCACAGGTTTTCCCTGGTGATTCAAGGGCAGCCCCTCTTCCTCTTCCTCTTCCTCTTCCTCTTCCTCTTCCTCGGCACCGTCCATGTCTCTTACTCCTGACCTGATAAGAGAATGACAATGTAACCATTTTAACATATATTCCTTGAGGCAGGCAAGGGTTTTTTGCTGGTGACCATGTGGTTCTTCTTTGGGTCCTGACTATGTCCTAGCGACCAATGCAAGTAAACTGATTTTGAGTTCCTTTAGTACCTTTTCTGATTGAACCTGGGCGGTATTTTAGAGGGTAACTTGTTGAAATCATTAGACCTTTAGTAAGGTTTACTTTTTTACTTTATCCTATTCTCTAGAGAATAGAATAAATGATACTAAGTTGAAAGTGTGAAAATATTCAATGTAGAACAGGTATAATGGTACTTGTTGGAAGTGGAATGAGATCCATGGGCGTACGTGCATGAACTGGTAAAGTGAAAATCAACTTGGTCCATTTTGGGAAAAATAGTAGAGTTTAAAACAGGTAGTAACACTAAACGAGACTAAACCGTTAATGATTTCAACGGGATGACCTCTAAACGAGCGCCCGAGACCTTTTTTGATCGCCTTTTAGTGTCTTAAGGGACCCGGACACGACGTTCTCCCTACGAGCTGCTGTCTTAACTTGGGGTCGCGTCATGCCCGGGTGGCTAGATCACCGTAGTTGGAAGAGCTGATCTGCTCCTATTACCTGCTTCCACTTCCCGAACTGTTCAAGTGCCTCCTTGTAGTCCTCGACCCAAGGAGTCAGGAACGTCTGGCTGACGAACCCGCCATTGTGCCTCTCAAACCCGACACAGTATGTCGTAGGATAGGAGGAGATGGCCCCCTCCTTCCCCGGGTAAACAAACAACTTAAGCCTAGTGGACTCAGGTATCCGAGACTCCATCTCCTTTTCAGGCGGCTGTCTTTTCATAGACCTGACGAAGTCCTTCTTGAGCGGGCGCTTTGCCATAACCAGGTTACCTCCCCATCCATGCATCGTGGTCGTAGTGCATCTCCATGTAGTCGATGATCTGTTGGAGTACGGCGTAGTCTCCGAAGGTTCCGTCCTTCTCCCTGAAGTTCTCCCGCATCCAGTCGTAACTGCGACCGCATGCGAGTGCGAAGCCGATCGTGTCGTACCAGGACTCGTAGTAGCGCTTATCGTCCGGCTCTACGCCGAAGTGCTTACAGATCGCCTCGTCGACGCTGATGAACGTCGCCGGGATCTTCGAACCCTTAGGGTACAGTTGAAAGTAGGCTGCCATAACGTGTCTCCGTTCATTTAGTGGTCAAGTCAATGGTCGGCCAGCAGGGTACGTTGCAGGCAGACTGAGGGTCCGAGGGGCAAAGGTACGAACATACGACGCATCCTATAACCTCCCGGAAAAACGGGCAGCCCCAGTCGTGTGAACCGGGACTGCCCTAGTATTAATGCCGAAAGGAGCAACGGCACTAACCGAGACACCAAAGGTGGAAGGTGCCTCGGCAACTACCGTTGGGAGGGACCGAAGTCCCTCCCGTAGGCGGTGGTGGTTACGTGTAGTCTTCGCCGAAGACCTGAGGCTCGTTGACCCCTGCGTCGATCTGATAGTGAAGCAGCATGGTCGAGTCTTCGTCGTTGGCCTTGTCGTGAATGTAGTGCGTGACCTCGATCGTCCACCGATCGTTGTCCTTCTGCGGCGGGATCTTACGGAGCTCCGCATAGATCCGGGCATCCGGGTTCGGAAGGTCGTCCAGGTTAAGCGTGTTCGCCTGTATGATGTTGATGTGCATCCTCTTACCTTTCTGCCAACGTTACCATGTTGACAGTCTAAAAGGGAGGCCAGGTTGCCCTGACCTCCCTGCCTTGCCAGGCTATGCGGCTTGAACGTTAGCTCTTAACCAACGTCGGTCCAGCTGCGGGAGCAACCGGCTTCGGCGGCTCCGTGGGCGTGGGCTTCTGGGCCTCGACCGTCTCGGGCTTCGCGTTTTGCCCGATCTTGTTTCCGGCCGCCAACCACTTGTCCTTGATGTGGTTGACGTGCTGGGCCCGGATCGGATCTCCCGCACGATGACCGGCGGTGTCCGACTCGTACGCGATCGTACCGCAGATCGCGGTAACCGACCATCCGAGACCGAGGAGGTACTCGACCGCCTTGGTCTTGTTGGTCCCGGCCTGGACCATCCGGTCGAGCTCCAAGTAAGCCGCGTTACGCTGGGCCTCGGTCGGGGCAATCCCTTTGGCCGAGCCCATACGCGTGCCGCTCTGGAAAGTGAATGTACGCATGGCAACTGTTCCTTCCTTGGTAGTAGGTTTGAAGTGGCCAACGGTTACAACCCTTTTGTTCCATTGGTTAATATTTTTATTATGTATATTTTATAGCGGTTCTTATTTGGTTTCAAGAGTTATTTTTCGGTTTTTTGCGGTTATTTTGATGGCATTCGGCAAAGGTTGAAGGGGCAAGGAGGGGCAAGGGCCCCAGGGGCAAGGAGGGGCGAGTCCCCGGGGACCGGCGACGGGCATACATATCCTGTGCACCCGGAAACCGGGCGGACGGGCGGCCCCCGCTCTCCTGAGGAGCCGACCGTCGGCCGGGCCTGCCCCGGAAGCGGTAAAAAAGAAAAAGGAGCCCGAAGGCTCCCTTCCCTCCCTTGTCGTCATAGTCCTGCCATCTTCATCAGTTCCTTCAGGCTCCTTATGGATAACCTGATCTCTATGCTATCGGTCTCCTTCTCCTGTATACTGGTCAGTGTCGTAGAGAACTGAAAGAACCGTTCGTCATCGTTGTCCTGGGGATCTATGTACGCGTCTGTAAGTTCTAAGTCCTGCTCTTCGACTGGTTCCTCCTCGTTCTCCGCTAGATCCCAGACATGGATATGTAGCTTTACCATTGTCTTATTTCCCCATCAAACGCTTGTATCGTAGAACTGATTGTTCGATCTCCGCTATTGTCCTTCCCTCCTTGGATAAACGTTTGATCATTTTCCAAACATCTCCAACTGCCTCCACGTCGTCTCCGAGACCTTGGATCAAACGTGCTAGTACTCGCCACCATTCTGTCGGGAACGCTTGTTCCATCGCGGCTTCCGAGCGCATCCTGTCGATATGGGCCTCTGGGGTCTCGTTAATCTTTTGCCTGTAGAACTTCATCTCCCTCATCGTCATGGAGATGTTGCCTTGGCGGCGCCGGAACGCTCTTTGGCGTCCCTTTACTCCTATCATCCATCTACTTGCCATCACTTGCTCCTTATTTAACCTGTTCCATTATTTCCTCCAGGATATCTACGATCCTGCACCACGCTGCCTTATCGTCATCCTCGTAACTTAAAGACTCCGTTCCTAACCCATACTCTCCTGGGTTCGCGATCATCATTGCTTCTCTTAGTAACGCTCTAACTCGTTCCTTGTCCACTGGTTGCTCCTTTGATATTGGTTAATGGTTATACCCTTTGTACCTAATTGAATATTTTCTTTTATTTTATAGAAGTTCTTATTTGGTTACAAGAGGTTATTTTGAGGGTACCCAAAAATAAATTTAGGGCGAAGGGCAAGGAGGGGCGACCGGGGGCTACCCGAGAACATATGACTTATGCACAGAAACGACGGGCAAGGAAGGGCGGCCCCAGTCCGGTGGACTAGCCGCCGGCCTTTGTCCGGGGGACGGGCCAAATCAGACAAAAAGAAATCCCGGCGAACCGGGATTCCTTTTTCCTTTGTCAGTGAGGACGTTTGTTCTGGTTCCTATACTCGATGTACTCATCTACACCGTGCTCAGTACGGAACATGTCGATCTGGGCATCTGTTAGGACGTACCCGTACTCTCGCCTTATGATCTGGAACATTGGTAGGTTCCGGATCTGGTCGTTCGTAAGACCTTGGTCTATGAACCTACGGATGATGTCGATAGCTTGTTTCGTTTTCATGGTGTCGTTACTTCCTAGCCTAAGTTGATCCAGATGATCACTGCCCAAAGGACGAAGAAACCAATTGGTAACATATCGTCTTGTGACATCTTAACCTCCTAACCTCCGAACGCTAGCCACAACAAGAACGTTGTCATCAGGAACTTGTTTAGAACCAGCAGAAACAGAAAATCGTTTTTACGCATTGCCCTTGCTCCTTACTTGGGGTTAGGGGTTTGAGGGGGCCTTTCGACCCCCTCTCCCTTGTTACCTTATTTCTTGGTTCCGAGGTACTTGAGGTAGTAGTTATAGAAGTACTGGTCCCTCGTGGTTCCGAGGCAATGTTCCATAATGGAACCCTTGGTCCAATTGTTCTCGATACCATAGCAGAACGCTTGGAACTTGGAAGTAAAAACCTGGGAAATTTTGTCCACTTCCCCCTGGGTAACCACTTTGGTACCAAGATACTTGGAACCTGATCCCTTTTTAACAATTTTAAGCATTGCCATTTGCTCCTTTGGGTAATGGGTTAAGAACCAATCTCAACCTCATTACATTTATAATTATAAAGAAGTTCTTTTTGGGGTTCAAGCGTTATTTTGCGGTTCTGAGAAGTTATTTTGAGGGCAAGGAGGGGCAAGGAGGGGCAAGCCGGGGCACCACAAGGAGGGGCGTCGGGGGGCCCCCACAAGGAGGGGCAGCCGGGGGCATCCGCATGCCGGGCATCCGGAAACGAGGGCAACGAGGGGCCGCGGCCGCACGGTGGACCGGCCACCGATGTGCCGGTGACCTAATGTGCTTGGCACATAATGTGCCTGGCACATAATGCGCTTGGCACATTATGTGCCTTGGTGATTATGTGATTTGGTGATAATGTGCTTTGTGCATTATTCATCTTCATTAACATTTCTTCATGTTCATTCATTTTCATTACTTGTAAATTTGTAAAAAAAAGAGCTTGTTTCCAAGCTCTTTAATTTTGTTTTGTTTTTTACTTTTTTACTTTTTTACTTTTTTACTTTTTTAACCCTAGATATTTTATATAGTAATTGTAAAAATATTGGTCCCGTTTTGTATCCAAGCAATGTTCCATAATACTTTGTTTACTCCAATTATTTTCCACCCCGTAAATAAAAGCTTCAAATTTTGTTTTAAATACTTTTGTAATTTTGTTAACTTCATCATTTGTAACCTCCTTGTTTCCAAGATATTTCTTTCCACCGTTTTGTTTAACAATCTTTAACATTTTAACCACCTTTTGTTTTGTAAGTAAAAATTGTAAAAACCATTTTTACAATTTACTTACAAACATTTGCACCTGGACCCCAAACGAAAAATCAAAAACCCCGCACGGAAACGGTGAGGCCCATACCTGCCAGCTATCCCTAACCGAAGGAAGAGGTCAAAAATTATGGGCACCAACAAAATTCACTTGAAGTATAAAACTTTTCATAGTATAATCAATTGTAAATTAGAAATAAGGATAAGGAAGATGAGGAACCAAACAATGGCCAAGTGGGAAGAGATTGACCCGAGGGAAATCGGCAACTTCATGGAGACGAACAGGGGGAGGGTAAGCTACCCGATCCTCAAGGGGTTCCTAGAGACAGGGTTCAAGGTCTCAAGGTTAGACAGAACAGGGATCCACCAAAGCCCATTCAACCTGGCTGCCTGCCTCAACACCTACATCAAGTCGCACTCTCTACCTATCAAGATCTTCCAAAGGCAAGGCGAACTGTTCGCCGCTCGACTAGACCTGGACGCGGAGGGCAACCCAAACCCCACCAACAACGACATCTCGCAGGCCGGAGAATACCGTAGGGGGCTGCCTGATCAGAAGTACTACCTGCAGCCCATCCCCAAATACCAAGGGGACCCTGTCCAACTAGACCCCGCTGTCGGCGTTGAGCCTAAACCCCTGGAGGAAGAAGACCCAGATCAACACTACATCGAGAGATAACCATGAGCGGGGTCCTCATCATAGTAGCAAGAAGGTACAACCACCATGAACTATGGGGGACCCTTGCCGTCCTCAAGCGGAACAATATCACATATAAAGTCCTCAGCACCCACCCTATAATCGTATCAGAAAAACCCGGGAAAGCTGGACTAGAGCTAGCCCCCCAGATCAACCGATTGACGGACACTCTAGACACTTTTAAGCCATCTCAAGCTGGTAGTCTAGATGGTCTAATGATCATCTCTGGCCACCCCACTGATACGCTGGCCTACTGGGATGACCCTCGAGCTCTAGAATGGGTCGACTACTTCCACAAGGCGAACATGTCAATCGCAGGGATCTGTTGCAGCGTCCCCACCATACGCCATGCTGCCGGGGGCAAGGAGGTGTCACACTACCCCCTCCGCAGAGCCACTAAACTACTAAAGGAAGCCGGTGCCATACTCTCCCCTAAATCCCTCAGCGTTTCTGAGAACCTGGTGACTGCTGAACACGAGATGTACACAGAGCAGCAAACCCAGGAATTCGCCAACCTCCTGCTAGGCCGTCCTAGGGAATTCTACCCCAAAGCCACAAGTATGCCCAAGTCAGGGTTTGAACGTAAGCCCGTTCCAGAGATTGAAGAGATCATTAGACGCACCCGTAGCCCAAAAAGAGATTGATGGGCTCCATATAAAATTCCTCTTGCCCCCTCTTAGGCCACTGTGGTACAATAATACCACAATAGGACTATTTAGTAGGTCAGGGCAGAGAGCGTGGACGGTAACCCAGGGCCCCCGTTAAGGCCCATCCCACAACCACCACAGAGCAGACGCAACCAGAGCGGCAACCGACGGCCTACTCGGGCTGATGTAGTTCGGGAAGCCACTAGACGTGTGCCCCAAAATAACCTCGGCCTCCCAGAAGGCATCCATCGGTCGGACCTCCTAGTACCGCGACTGCGGGAAGATGGTGGTGTGATCCGACGAGTAGTCCCACAAGAGGCCCTATTAGAAGGAAAAGGGATCGACCTGGGCGCGGGACTAGTCACAGACCAGGGTCCCCTCCTTATATTAGATGAAGCTCAACTCCGCAGTGCCTACCTCCCATTAGACTACTCAGAGGGGTTCCCTACACTCCCCTCTTCGGGTCAACCATTCTGGGGTCGCCTTGAGTTCGAGCCCACAGAATCGTTTCGTGCGTTTGAGCTCTACCTTAAGCAAGGTACTGAAGAAGGTACGCGACGCCTTTTCACCCTAGCAATGCAAAAGGACGTCCAGCGCCTCACTGGGGTAATGAGGTCGGCCAATGCTACTCAGCCACGCGACTTGACCTCAGGGCAGCCGTCCCCCTCCTCGTCCCCTACCACGTCCTACGGTCTTAACTCAGGGCCGCGTATAGCTGAGCCTCGCGATGAACCCAACTCGGATGACCCCCAAGCGGTACGTCAAGAGATCACTCTGCAGGAGCGCTTGACCGCCGAGACTTCGAGGCAACTGCAAGAATGGTTCATAATATACTATTGGGGCCCCAGGTCACGCGCTCATGACCTGTTCTACCTTGACGGGATCACGAAGTCGCAGAGGATGCAGGCCCTACACCTGCAGAACACCCACTTCAGGGACGCTCACCGGTTGTACCAGGACGTCATGTCCTTCATCAATGGTGACCATCCTGACAGCCAGCTGGAGGACGGTGGCTCTCGCTTCTGGGCAGAGATGACTCCACGTGTACTCGTGGACTTCATGAAAGTCCTCCATCAGATGTCCCGTGTGAGTGTGGGCCTACCTGCTGGCGCCCCACCAAGTCTCTCGGACCCCACCTCGGTTGTCTCTATCCTTCACTCCCTCACAGGCTCAGACGGTTTCGCTGTCCAGCCGTCAGCCGGCACCAGATCTGGTGGTGGTGGTGGTGGTGGTGGTGGTGGTGGTGGTGGTGGTGGTGGTGGTGATGGTGGTGGTGGTGGTGGTAGGCCCAGGATCTCCTATGATGAGAACAACAATGTGATCACGTCAGGTCCTTCATCTGGCGCCAGCAAGACCTCAGGGCAGCCGTCCCCCCTCCCTTCCGCTTCTGGCCGCCAGCTTGGCCCAGGTGATGCCGACAGCACAGACCGCCTACGCAGAATCACGATGTTGTTCAACGCTGCCAAAGCTCGCAAGGAAAGCAGCGAGGAGTAACGAGTGCTAGACACACCCAGAGGAGATCTCAGGACTGCCAAGCTCCATCAGCTAGGTGCTGGGCTGGATGAATACGCATCTCTCCTACCTTACTTGACACTCGATGAGCTATCGCAACTTGACACGCTCTTGCAGGGCATCGTCCTACCAATATGGGAACCTTTCCCAGGCCCGCAGACCATGGCCCGTGAATCTCTCGCCGATGAGTTGTTTTACGGCGGGGCAGCAGGTGGTGGGAAGACGGACCTCATTATTGGTACAGCCCTGACTCGTCACTGGCGGACGATTATCTTCCGCCGAGAGTACGCTGAACTCAAGGGTATCCGGGAACGCGCTGAAGAGCTGTATGGCGAAGTCGGCAAGTTCAACGGGCAACTTGAGCTGTGGCGTATCATGGAGGGCGAGCACAAAGGGGTGCGTGTTGAGTTCGGTGCCTGTCAATATGAGGGGGACGAGAAGAAGTTTCAAGGTCGCCCTCACGACTTAAAGGCTTTCGATGAAATCACGGAATTCCTCGAAGCCCAGTATCGGTTCCTTATCACCTGGAACCGAACTGCGTTGGCCCACCAGAGAACCAGGGTTATTTGCACTGGCAACCCTCCTACCAACTCCGAAGGGATGTGGGTTACTCGTTACTGGGGCGCGTGGCTCGACCCCAAGCACCCACGTCCTGCAGCTCAAGGCGAACTACGATGGTACATTACGGTACCACAGGGAACACGTCGACTCACCTGGGAAGATACAGGAGAGGAGATTGAACTAGCCCAAGGGTTCGAGGGCATGGACCTCGAGGTGGCCCGTCGAGCCCCGATCTTTGTGGAGTCCGACTCAGAAGAGGACAATGAGACGATTGAGCCTCGTTCTCGCACGTTTATCCGTGCCAGAGTCGAAGACAATCCACGCCTTATGGAGACGGGGTATCGACGGACTCTCCAAAGCCTTCCAGAGCCACTCAGGTCCCGGATGTTGCGGGGTGATTTCGCGGTCGGCGTTGAGGAGGATGAATGGCAAGTCATTCCTACAGACTGGGTCCTCCAAGCTCAGGGCCGGTGGGCTCCCACCTTTGAATTATTCCTAACCAAGCAGGCACTCGCGCGGACAGCGGTGCCTGAACAAAAGGAGCCCTCCGACGAAAATGTACCAGTAGACGTTCCCGTTGTACCCGAGCAAGGATCACGTCCTGCGGTATTACCTCGACCGCGCCAAGGGGAGGCGCGCTTGGCACCGGAGCCTGAACTGCCAGCGAGCCTCCTTGGAATCTCACACCAGACCCATGTCTCCAATGCAGCACCCAAGAAACAGCCGGAGAAGCTACCTGAGTCGGATACCCAGTGGGCCCAGCGGAAGGCTGCGGCTGAAAAAGAGGGCGCCCTGGGTGTTGATGTCTCGCGGGGTGGAAGGGACAACAATGTTATTACACCTCGCTTGGAGAACTGGTTCGGTCAGCAGATACTCATCCCGGGCAAACAAACAAGAGATGGTAACGAACTCGTACAAGCTCTTATTGACGGTGGGTTCCAGAGCTGGCGGATTCAAATGGACGTTACAGGAGTTGGGTCCTCTGCTGTTGATATTGGTAAGATGATGGGCATGAACATCATC
>Ga0126371_10001868_pt1 | contig 17948 bp, 19 predicted proteins | sample PanSoiMetaPlot_4_FD_110145 | JGI IMG/M metagenome (GOLD analysis project Ga0126371, IMG submission 110145) | Tropical forest soil microbial communities from Panama - MetaG Plot_4 | ecosystem: Environmental > Terrestrial > Soil > Tropical forest > Bulk soil | place: Panama | collected 2016-02-17 | reverse complement strand
TTCGTCTATCAGCACGAGAACGCCATCAAACCGCGCACCGAACGTAGACCCATCGCCTTCACTTGTAATTCGGTCAACAACTGCTGCAAGAGAATATGAAAACTCTTCAAGCAAACGCTCGTCGGTAGAATCATCAATCTCCTGCTTCTGAAGGCGGAACCCCTTCGCGTCAATTCGCTGCAGGAATTGCCAGGCCTTATTTAGAAACTCCCGTCCTTTCTCTGTCTTGCCAAGCACGTTGTCTAGACCGAGCTGTATCTTCTCGACCAAACCAAGTTGCGTTGTGTGAGCGTCAATGTCCGTATCAATCGCAAGAAACGACACCTTTGTCTTGTCAATACCCTCTACTCCCTCAGCCACATCTTTGATGTAGTTCAACAGCGATGACTTTCCAATTCCACGTTCGCCGGTCAACATGAAATTTGCCGGACTACCTGCCTTAGTTTGGGTGAGGCAGCCTTCCAATTTGACGAGTTCCTCAACGCGACCTACAAACATACCTGAGTGGACAGGAGAGTTGGGACGGAATGGGTTGACTTTTGACATGTTTCCCGCTGGTGTTTCGGAGATAAATTGTCCCACAGGTCTGACGGTTTCGGGAACCGGCGTGTCTCAGCACGCAATCACTGCAATCTCATCGAATCAATAGCCCATCATTTGGAGGCCGAATTCTTAGAGATCGCAAGTGATTTCGGAAATCCTCTAGAAATTGTGCGCGAAGCTATTTCTAATGCAGTCGATGCAGGCGCAACAGATCCCACACATTTCTCAAGTCAATGACATACAATGGCGGGCACCCGCACCGGAATTGATAGCCCGGGTTGAGAGGCTCGTGGTTTTGTAGGGGACCTCTGACAGAGAGATGAATTGTGGTGCAAGGCACACAAGCAGCGTTTTTTAGCTATAGCCGCGACGATTCCGAATTCGCCATTCGGCTAGCCGGAGACTTGAAGGCGGCGGGGGCGAACGTATGGATGGATCAACTGGACATCGAACCCGGCATGCCGTGGGACCGCGCGGTAGAAAACGCGGTCACTGTCTGCCCGCGTATGCTGGTGATCTTGTCTCCTACCTCCGTCAATTCCGATAACGTTAGGGATGAGATTTCATTTGCATTGAGCAAGGGGAAGAGGGTAATCCCGGTTCTCTACAGAGAATGCGATGTTCCATTCCGATTGGCCCGCCTTCAACACATCGACTTCAGAAGCGACTACACCCGTGGGCTCAAGGTGCTCCTCAAGGTCCTTAGCGCAGAACAGGCATCCGTAGCCGCTACCCTGGAGCAGGAGAAGGCAGCCCAAGCCGAGCGCAACCGGCTGGAGCAGCAGAAGCAGGCTGATGCGCGGGCCGATCAGCAGCGGCTCGATCAAGAAGAGGAAAAGGCTAAGGCCGCACGGGTGAAGCAGCTGGCGCAAGGAGCGCAGCAGGAGAAGCAGGACGCACAGGAAAGGCGGGAGAAAGAGAACGAGGAGCAGGCCGAGCAGGAGCGCCTGGTGCGCGAAAAGAAGGCTCGAGCTAAGCGTGCACAACTGAAGCGCGAGAAGAAGGCTCAGGAACAGGCCGAACAGGAGAGGCTAGAGCGCGAAAGGAAGGCTCGAGCTAAGCGCGCACGACTGAAGCGCGAGAAGCAAGCTCAGGAACAGGCCGAGCATGAACGACTGGAACGCGAGAATCACGCTCGGGAGCAGGCAGTGCGGGAACGGATGGAGCTGGAAAAGCAGGCGCAGGAGCAGGCGGCGCCACGAGGGAAACCGGAAACTCTGGGGACAGAGACACACCTGTGGACTCCCCGTCGCGAGCAGGCGCTTGCATCAATGACGCGAATGGAGAAGCAGAAGAGCAAGCAACGCGAGCAGATGCTTGCATCAATTAAGCGAATGGAGGAGTTCCGGAAGCGGCAAGAAACCCAAGAGGAATTGACGCGAGAATTACCGAAAACTATAAGCCAAAATGGTCGGCCAACAGGTGGACGCGTGGCGAACGCCGAACATCTCGCAAAGCTGAAAGCGGGCGTGGAGGCATGGAACGCATGGAGAAGGGCATCTCCCGGAATACTTCCAGATCTGAGCGGAGTGAACCTCCGCGGAGCGAACCTTGAAGGATTCAATCTCGCGAGAACGGACCTTCGCGGATCAGACCTCACCGGAGCGAATCTTCGCGGTGTCAATGTTTCAGGAGCGACCGTAGGCGGTACCACCTTCCAGAACGTCGATCTGAGTTCCGTTACGGGATTGGAGGATATCAACCACTCTGGCCAATCTGCCGTCAGTCTCAGCACCTACTATCGCTCGCACGGCAAAATTCCCGAATCATTCTTGCGTGGTTGCCGCGTTCCCGACGAGTATATATCGTATATGCGCTCGCACGTTGTAAACACTACCGACGTTCCCGTCGACGTGTGCACTTGTTTCATTAGCTACTCCAACAAGGACGCGGCGTTCGCTGTCCGAGTCCACGCAGAACTCAAGAAAAGAGCACTGAACCCTTGGCTAGATTTGGAAGACCTGAAGATCGGTGATAGGTTTCAGGAACGCATCGAGGAATCGATTGTGCACTGCACAAAATTGCTCGTAGTGTTGTCGACAGACTCCGTGAACAGCCGATGGGTCGAACGAGAGGTTCAGGCCGCGTTTGAAAAAGAGCGGCGGCAAAGCACGACCGTACTGCTTCCGGTGCGGCTCGACGACGCGGTAATGGAATCTCCGCAAGCATGGGCAGCCGAGATTCGCCGAACGCGCCACATCGGCGACTTTCGCGAATGGAAGAACCGCGACTCATTTCAAAAATCGCTCGACCGCCTTATTCGCGACCTGAAAGCGCAAAACTCGAACCCAAAATGAGTCCCTGTCCGCCTGCCCTCACACGAGATCGTGTGTTATGAGGCGCGTGCGGACTAGCGATCTGCGTTGTGAATTCAGAGTGATTGGATGGCGACTCTTACCCCCCAGAGAGCTCGGACCCCACTTTCAATTCCCACGCACTTGCAGCTTAGTTGGTTTTTATTTATGCCTTTGTCAGGCTTCATGACGGGGTTTTGTGGCCGATGTGTAGGAATAGGGCATCGGCCCATAGAACCCCGTCCGCATCGCGAAAAAATTTGTGTTCGCCGACATTTCGAGAAGGCACAGGCTCGGATTCGAAGGTTGGCACCATGCCGAAACGAACGCGCTCGCCACCGGCGCGGAGGAAGATTGCTGCGGCGCAACGGGCGAGATGGGTAGCCTCGCCAGCCTAGCAAATCAATCCATCTCTAGTTAACGCATCAGCATGCACCCGACTGCCGGCAACGGTCGGTGTTTTGTTTTAGCCTTCTCTGGACCTTTTGGGCCCGCATTTCCGCAGGCTATAGGTAGGAACTAGTGGGACGAACCAGAGTTTCTCGGCAGAGCACCTAGGTTCCGAGGGAAAATGCTTACTTTCACTTACACTTTGGTGCACCTTACCTCTGCTGACGCCGATCATGACACCGTCGCCAGAACGCTCCCTGATTTCGAGAAACAGGAATGTGGTACGTCACTGGTGAAAGAGGCACTAAATCGGGGAGGGAGCATCCACTACAGATGGGTGGGAAAAGACCGGGGCACGATTACCGAACTGTTGCTGATGAAGGGGACCTGCGCCGGAGATTGAAGAACATTGTTCCCCGCTCGCCGGAGGGCAGGGTTAAGCCAAGAACTTAGCTTTAAAGGGTTCCTGATCGGCAATCGAAGATAGGCTTCGTAAACCGGGGCGGGGCTCTGCAGAGTGTGGAAATGCTGCCGGAGCAGACAGAATCAATATGCCCAATGGAAAAGTCGAGCCGTTCATACTCTCTTAGACACCGACCTGCCGAATGGATTTTGAGTGAAATCGGGATTTCATGAACCATGCCGAGGAATTGTTCCGTTCGATGGCGATGGTCGTCGACATTGCAGAAAGGCCTGTACGGAACTAGAATTCGCCGGGATCACCTCTGGCCCACACAGTCACGAAGGAGGCAACATATGAAAGGAAAATCGATAGTGGTTTCCCTGTTGACGTGCTTCGTTGCCCTGACATGGTGCTTCGCGCAGGACGCAATGATAGGCACCTGGAAACTAAACGAAGCCAAGTCACAAATTGGAGCTGGAAGTCCGAAAAACAACACGGTTGTGATCGAGGCAGCCGGTGAGAATGTGAAGGTCACAATGGATGGCGTCGATCCTAACGGAAAACCCACACATAGTGAATGGACTGGTAAGTTTGATGGCAAAGAGTATCCGGTAACGGGTGACGCGAATTCGGACACCCGCTCATACAAGAAAATCGACGAGCGAACCGTCGAAGTGTCAGTCAAAAAAAGGGGCAAAGTTACGGTCTCCGGCCGAGTCGTAGTGTCTGCCGATGGCAAGACACGAACCGCACATGTCAAGGGAACGGGTCCCTCAGGAGAGAAGTTCGAAACTTCAGCGGTTTACGACAAGCAATGAAGTGTCTCAACATTGCGAGTCCGCAGAAGCTCCTTCGCCGGAGCGCGACGGGGGCCGAGCGGCTCTTTGTTTCAGCAATCCGAGCCCTAACCGTGGGCGGCGTAAGTGGTTTTGGTATGAACTCAATTTTGCACCAATAATCGACAGTATGTGTGCGGCCGACTAAACACTAAGAGGATTCCGTTTTGCCTTTCAATGTCGCCGGAAGAAAAAAGCGCGCCGGAGCGCGCTTTTCCAATCGCGAGCGGGGTCTTATGCGGCTTTGCGTGTAGTGATCCGATCGGTGGTCGAGGATTGGACCTCGAATGTCCGGATGACGGGCTCGCCCTCCAAGAGATGCTTCAGCGTATCGTGGACCTGTGGGTATTGTTCCCGATGGTAGCGCTCGGCATCTTCTTTGCTATTCCAGAGGCTAAGTCCGAGGACTTGATTCGGCTCCGCGTCCGACACCAGAACCGTCTCATCTACGAAGCCTGCCTGCCTCTTCAAAATGGGCACGACCTTCTCCTCAATAGTGTTGCAGAGTTCGCGTGCCTTGCCGGATTTGCTGGTAATTTCAACGATTCTCGTATACATGGTTCGCTCCTTTCGGTTGGTGAGAAATGTGAAAGGAACGTCGCGCAGGAAGCGCGGCGACCACTGTTTTGTTGGAACACAGACTACGCTACGCCGCTGTTCAGGAGGTGTCAATCAAGCGCAAACAGTGCAGCGCGTTTCAAGAATTGTTTTCAGCGACAATTGGCCAAGGCATCTGCCACTGATGTTAGTGTTTCTGCTCTTGTGCCTCGGAGTGCCTGTGCGCTTGCGCGATGAGTTCTCGAAATTGCGGGTCACGACGCAGGAATTTCCAGTCCGCACTCTGTTCCAGTTCGGTGACAGTGGCGGCGGCAATTCCGTGCCCGATGGCGTCTTGAAGCCAAGCAATGGATTCGTCCCGATTCTGTGCCAGCGAAAGGGCTCTTGCAAGTTTGTAGACTGAGTCGAGCCGGTCTCGGTGACCTGCTCCAAGGACGCGGGTCTGGATCTCTACTGTTTCGCGAAGAGCAAGCGAAGCTTCTGAGTAGCGGTGTTCGTAGTATAAGACATCACCGATATTGTAGAGGGCAAGCGCTGTGAGCGGATGATCCTTACCCAATGTACGCCGGCATCTCGCAAGAACGTCTCGTTGCAGCTTCTCAGATTTCGAATAGAAGCCTTGATTTTCGAAAACCGTAGCGAGATTCCCCATCGTGATTAATGTATCGGTATGATCAGGGCCCAGCAGGCGATTGGAGGCATCCAACGTCTGCTGGAGAAGTTGTTCGGCTTCGCCATATCGGCTCTCCTCGACAAGAATGATGCCGAGATCATCAGAAGCTTTGAGAGTCAGCGGGTGTTCGAAACCAAGAACCCGTCGGCGGGTGTCTAAAACCATTCGAAAAGTGTTCTCAGCTTCTGGAAAGTGTCCCTGGTCTCCGAGGATTGCGGCGAGGCGCCGGGCAGACTCCAATGTATCGGGATCCTCTGCCCCCAAGACGTGTTGCTGGCGTTGCAGTACCTCCCGGCAGAGGCCCTCTGCTTCCAGGAACCGCGCGTCCATATCGAGGATCCAAGCCAAGTTGGATCTGGCGAGGAGAGTGTTTCTGTTGTCCGCCCCGAGGACTTGTGTGGAAACAGCAATTAAGTCACGGCTCATTCTCTCTGCCTCGTTGTATCGACCTTCCTCGAAGAGGGTCCAGGCCAGATGTTGAGCTGAGTTCAGCGTGCTGGGGCCCTCAGTGCCTAGAATTTGCGTGCGGATGTGCACTGCTTGTTTCAACAGTGTTTCCGCTCGCGAGTAGAGACCTAAGCCTTCGTAGACGGTGCCCATTACGTCCAGCATCTGCGCCTTGAGCTCTGGATCACGGTCGAGTCCCGCATCGATCCCCTTGGCCGACTTGTCGAGAATTTCCCGAGCCGTAACTGTATTTCCGCGCGCTTCGCTTGGGTCCGACACCTTGAACATGTTCGTCATGAACTCTGTAATGCGGTCGGCGCGATCGCGATCGCGCGTAATACGGCGCAACTCCATCGACTGCATGATGGCGAATGCCGCGAGCAATACGATGGCTGCACTCGCCACTCCTACCGCCGCCGCATGGCGTCGCACATATTTCCATGATCGATAGCCAAGGCTGGCCGGGCGCGCTATGACGGGCCGGCCGCTTAGGTAATTCTCGATATCGACAGCCAGCGCGGAGGGCGTCGGATACCTTTTTTCACGGTCTTTCTCAATGCCCTTCAGCGTGATCCAATCCAGATCACCACGTAGCAACGCTGCCAATTGCTTCGGATTCGTGCCGCGCACTTCCGCCTTGCTGGTCGAGGTACTGCGGTTCATAGTGATCTTCGCGCTCGGACGTGGCGGATCCTCTTCGCGCAGCTGCCGCACAACATCTTCAAGCCGTTGCTTCTCCCACTGGGCGGCGGCTTCGAATGGCAGAAATCCGGTGAGCAGTTCGTAGAGAATTGCTCCCAGCGAGTACACGTCGGTGCGAGTATCAATGTGGTGTACCTCCGGATCGGCTTGCTCTGGACTCATGTAGCCCGGTGTGCCCAGGAACACACCCATTTGCGTGAACAGTGTGTCTCCCGGCACCAGCGGTGCTATCGCTTTAGCCAATCCAAAGTCGATGATGCGCGGCGCCGGTTTGCCGTCGACTTCCACTACCAAAATGTTCGACGGTTTAAGATCGCGATGGATGATGGCCTTCTGGTGTGCGTGTTGCACGCCTTCGCAGACGCGGATTAATAATTGCAGTCGTTCGGGAATGCCCAACTTTTTCGCATCGCAGTAGTCGGTGATGGACAAACCGTCGACATACTCCATCACCAGATACGGCTGGCCAACGCTAGTCGTACCGGCATCGAAGACTTTGGCGATGGCCGGGTGGTCCATCATTGCTAGCGATTGGCGCTCGGCTCTGAATCGCTGCGCGATTGAAGCATCGCACATTCCGGCCTTAATCAGCTTGAGTGCAACCTGGCGCCGGACCGGTTCAGATTGCTCCGCCAGCCACACTTGGCCCATGCCGCCGACGCCGAGCTCTCTCAGCAATCGATACGGCCCGATGACCTGCGGCTCGGCTTCGTTTTCTGGAGCCTCTGCTCGCCAAGGAGCCTCAGACAATCGTTCGGAGTCTTGGTATGCGGAAAGCAGGGATTCGACTTCTTTGCGCAATTCGTCGTCCTGCGAACACACCCGGTCAAGATAAGCGGCGCGTTCAGCGGGCGGCCGCTCCACTGCTAACCCAACAATTTCTTTCACCTTTTGCCATTGTTCGAAAGTCTCCATAACTGCCTCGCTTCAATTGCCGGCATAGCCAGGACCCTGGCGAAATTCCTATTCGCGTTTCACAGTGGCCCGGGAGGTGCCAAGTACCGCTCGAACTCCTCAATTCGAGAAGCGCTCCAAAACAAGAATGCGTTCGATAGTTAGTGAGTAAGGCCTCGTAAAACGCAACAACGGTGGATACCCTTTGGGAGGCGACAGAATCAACCTGCCATCGCACGATCAGTGCGCATACGGCTTGCGAAGACGGTTGGCACACCTGACTACCTTAGGAAGGGAAGCAGACAGAAGATAGCTCCGACCCGCCGGCAAGTCAATGCCGAACGGGCCGAACGGGACGGGATCGCGGTCTTATATAGATTCTTGGACCTTTTCTCGAGTCATTTCCGCAGTTGTTAGTTAGAAGGGGTATGGAGGCGTTTCTGGACGGCCCGTATCCGGTTGCAGGCACTTACCAATCCTTAAAGGGGAATGAAATGCGCCTCGCTCGCGACTGGACGTGCAAGTGGTAGCTCGACGTTTCTATCGAAAGTCTCACCCGAAACATGTATGACTAAAGGAGATAGCTGTGCGATTTCTGATAATTCTGTTAATGGCCGTGGTCCCGGGACTGGCTCAAGTCTGTCCTACCGATGCGACCACGCTGATAGACAATTTCAAGACGGGCTTGGCGGGGCCTCTGTTGCTAAATGGCACTAACCAGAGTTTGGATCGGCGCCAAGTCGCCACGGGAGTGCCCGGCGGTGTCCGCCGTGAGTTTTTCAGCATTTCCGCAAACCCGTTTCGCCAAGTGGGTGAATATGGAGTCGTAAAAGACCCCTCTGATCCCAGCGGCGGTGCTTTGGTTGTAGGAACCGGGGTCCGTGAGTTCTTCCAACTGGAGATATTCTACGGCTTCGACACTAATAACAACTTCGTTCCACTCCACTATTTTCCGCCGGATGGCTGTGACCGATTTCGCGTCACGTTCGACTCCAGCAGCCGAGTTGTGAACTTCAACTACGAGGTTTGGACGCCGAAAAGTAGCGGCTCTGGAGAGGACGTCTTCGTCGATGCCATCAACATGGACGAGAAGGCAATGCCTTTCTGTATCGAATTTCCCTTCGCCAAGTTCGTGACCAACAGCCCGGGAGTAACGCAAGACTTCGAGCACAACGGCATCGACCTAATCTTACCGATCTTTCAGAGCGGCAGTGCCATGGGAGCAAACGACTTCGCGCTGAAAAGAATTGAGCTCGCACAAGGGAACGGGTCAGTCAATGGCGTGGCGTGTGTCATCGCCAACTTCTAGTTGTCCTGTGTGGTCTCGTTTTGCTGCCATTGAATCATTGTGGCGATGGTCCGATGGCGATATGCCCATTCCCCCCAGACTAGGGTGCGTGGCGACAAAACCAACACACCCGAGTCGCGAATCGTAGGCTAGTGCCCGCTGGATACTTCCCCGAAACAATCGGACGGCGCTATCAAAGCAAGCTCCATTTTGGGGCGAGCCAGGGAGTTCGTTCGGCATTTCGCGATCGCTTCGTGAGTTCTGATAAGCGAGGCGCGCAACAAAGTCTCAAACAACGGAGAATCCAATATGAAGACGCATCTTACTCTCTCAGTCTTGGCTCTGTGCACCGCGCTCGGAGCCGCACAATTCACCGATGCCCAGAATATCTACTGCCCTGACGCACAGGGTAGGAGATGCACGATCGATGACTTCTCAACCGGTCCCTACAAGAAAATTCTGCCAACGAGCACTGCTGTCATGGACATCAACGTCCAGAGAGGTAAGATGACCGGCGGAACGCGGGAAACCGTTTTTGAGATCTGCCATCAAGTCCCCTGCAATACGGCGGAGGACGAGTTTGGCCAGACCGCAAGCTTTCAGATCCGGCCGACCAAGAACGCTGATGTATCTTCGGCTCTTGTTTTCAGTGCCGGGTACCGGACCATACCGAGGCTTGACATCTTCTATGGTGTCGATGGTTCCAACATTGTTCCTCTCCACCTCGACCTTACCCCCTATGACCGGCTGCGAGTGACCTTTGACGGTTTGAATTCGAGCTCTGCTTTCAACCTCGAGCTGTTCTCGCCAACAGGGAGCGGAATCCTCCCATGTCCGCTAAGTCAGGCCCGCTCACTTCCATTCACCGTGGACATGCCGCTTGCGGAATTTGTAGTACCAATCGATTTCAGCGACATCACCTATATGAACCTAATCAATGAGGGAGGTGTCTTGGACCTTGGGACGCTGGGTTTCGCAATCACGAAATTTGAGGCCATCCCGCGCGGCGATGTGTCTAGAGCGACTTTTACGTGTCCTCCGGTTAGTTCAGCAAGTCGCGCCATCTCTACCGACAGTGAGGCGCTGGACTTCTCGCGGAGTCTACGTACAATTGACTCGGCGCGAAGTAGCCTTTGGCTACCGTAGGGCTTGGCGACATCTGACAGACTGGATGGAAGCGTCCGCTGAGATCTTCGAGCCATCTGATTACGTCGTACTGAGAAATCTAGGCTCGAATGGGCCTCACAGCCTATAACATACGCGACGCCCACGGTCCCCCCTCCGTGGCCTGGCCGGTCCTTTTTAGGGAGACCATCAATCAATTCGTGAAGGCATCCATCATTTACGCGACGCTTTTGGAGAGCCACATTAGCTGCTACTGAAGCGAACTTGAGACGCTGGAGAAAGCGTTATTCGCATTGGAGCCGACGAGCCGAATCGTTCCTACTACTAAAACGAGTATCACTGCTAACATGACCGCGTACTCAGCGATGTCTTGACCTTCATCGTCAGCCCAGAATTTGCGTAGTATCGGCGTCATTTGGTTTGTCCTCCTCCCGAGATTCCCAGGGTGCTGGAAAGACTCCTTTTAAGCCGGCCGTTGATCTTGCATAATTCCCAGAAGATCGCAACAAGAAGAACTGCGATCACGAATAGCAAGAACTGCTGGCTCATGATTGCTCTCCCGCTTGACAGAGTGTCCGAATGGTTGCGAACAACCTATACCCAGACAAACTTTCGCACAAGCAGGTGGATCTCTCGTTCGGGATTTGTAACAGGGTTCATCGTCTCAGACAGGCTGCCGACGCTCGGCAAACCTCGGTGCAAAGGGAATTGTGCGAGAGCCAATGAGATCAGTCAGTCTGAAGAGGCATTCTTCGGAGCCACACGGGAAGGCGCGTGATGGGTCATGGTTTTTCGTCACTGTCGTACAGTGTGCTGCATTGATCAGGCGGTACAATCGTGACGACAGAAGAAACTGGTTCAACGAGCGGAACTAGGTCCGGGGCACTTCCGGCCCATAATTCTTAATACCGGTTCCCATGTTCCAGGTGGGAAAAATGCGCCTCCGCGAACGGATTGGCAACCGACGCACCTCAGCTATCAGGATTCGGGGCATTGTTGTACCAGTCGTCCGGCACTCGCAGAATGAAGGCATGGACGTCGCTGATCGGGTACTAGATTTGAGGGCATTGCTTTGTCAATCTAATGGCAACACCCTAGCATCCTGATCCACGACCCGCGAGTCCAATTCTTGTGTGCGGTTCATGGAGATAAAAGATGTGGATGAGATCATGCGCGGTGTGCAAGGCGCTTCTGAGAAAACTGAGGTTGACCGATTCCATCCGGTGTCAGTGCGGATGGGAGTGGCAGGGACGTTGAAGTTGCTCGGTAAGGCTTTTTGCTTGTCAAGACGACTGGAGGATTACTGTGGCAAAGGTGATTGAGTTTTACGTTCCGACCAGATTTTCGAGGCGTGTAAAGTGGCTTCCTCCGCAGCAAATGGGACGAGTGATTGAGTTTCGTCTGTCTTCAGAGAAATCTGCCTGAGCGGAGCGGGATAAGCCGAGGGGCGTTCATTCTGAATACCCATCTCCGTCTTCTTCATATTCATCTTCTTCATATTCATATTCATCTTCTTCCTCGTCGTCCTTCTTTTCATCCTCGTCGTCTTCTTCTTCGTCTTCAGGTACTTCACGATAGAAAGCATTAGCCAATCTGCGATCAGCGGGGTCTGCTGAATACATTCTGCCTGCCCATACTCGAATCGTACGCTCAATTCACGAAGCATTCGGCTCTGATCGCGAACGGATAGGCGGCCGACGTTCTACCGTCTCTTCATGACATGCTGCTGCTTCGCCGCACAAGTGAGCAAATCAGAGACTCGCCTGACTCAACCGATGGATTCTAACGAGATGTTAGCAGGAGAAGGACGTCATTGGCGCGTGGCGTGAATCGGCTTCCATTCTTAACCTGCGGGATGTTTGCTTTCGTTGTTGCGCGGCTAGGTTTTCATTCTGTTGAAAGCGGAATCAAACTGGCCGTCGCTGTGTGGCTAATCGGACCCCTCCCGTTGATTCTGACGAACGCGGCATTCATGAAACTTCACCGTGTCTTCGTCGGATCGTACGCCCTTGGGTGGTTGATTAAGCTCCCGATCGTCGCAGTCGCCACAGGATGCTTCCTTCGCTAAACAGTCTGCTTGCTGTCTTTTCCAACGAGCGTATGATGTGAGGTCATGGTGAGACCTGTTGTCAGAATCAGGAAACGTATGCGTGGAAATCCGAATTGGGGAAAGCTTTTGTCTTCAATTCCTGTATTTCCAACGGAGTTCGAGTTGCAGGTCCGACTGCTTGGACTGACCAGGCGAGAGTACGAGACCTCGGCTGCGCTAAAGATGTGGTGTCAGCGTAACCGAAATCGTGTCTACGTTCCTGAGTGGTTGCTTGAGGCGTGGGCAATGCCTGTCGAGGAAACCTTTTCAGGAGTTGCGTAAGCCCCGGTCAACGACAATCTCTGTTAAGAAACCTTGCGGGTGCGGCGATGGAGAAGATCATTACCTGCAAAAAATGCCGTAAAACGTTCAAGATTTCCGGCTCCCCTAGCAGAGCGAGGGAAGAATCTCGTATTGCTGATTGTCCATTCTGTGGTCAATTAAACGATGTGATGTGGCCGAAAGACACGGCATTCACGACAATTCCCAAGCCGCAGACTAACAGATGAAGCATTCAAGAGTGCAGCCTCGAAGTTGAGGTGGCAGATGAATTGGAGAAACCGAACGCCGGAAGAGTGGTTCCGCATCGGATTTCTTGCCTTATTCCTTGCTGGAATCGCGGGTGCGGTCCTAATCATCTTTTTCTACTACGCTAAAAATGATCACTGAAAACGATCTCTCACTATGTTTCAGGAAGGAAGATTCCCATGCCACACTTTGTGACTCTCGTCCGTTACACCCGACAGGGCATCTCGAAGATCAAGGAAAGCCCCTCGCGACTTGATGCTGCTAAAAAAGCTGCGGAAAAGGAGGGGGGCAAGATTCACGGTTGGTATTTGACCATGGGACATTACGACGCAGTTCTAATTTGCGAGTTTCCGAGCGACGAAGCGTGTGCCAAGTTCACTTTGAAATCGGGAGCACTGGGAAACATCTCTACTGAGACGCTGAAGGCATTTCCCGAAGCAGAATATCGCAAGATTTGTGGTTCGCTTTGAAGTGAACTGCGGTCGCATGCTGGCATATCTGGCATCGCGCTTGCACCTGGCTCGCGCTTGGTGCGAGTGTGGGCCTACGAGTCCGATCTGATACCAGATGCACATGCCCAACCCCTGCCACTAGACACAAGTCCACTGAAGGCGTAGCGTGTTCGCAACCAAGGAGTCCCTTCAGTGCGGGAAGAGACTCAAACTACGATTATCTGTGTCTATTGCAAGCTCCCGATCAAACCGGAGCAGCGACCTAGTGTCCAACTCAAAGACGGACGAGAGGCCCACGCTGACTGCTGGAACGAATACGAAGACATGGAGCGGCGGAGGTAGAGTTAACGTCCGCCCAGATGTAAAAAAGCATCGGCCACAAAACCCCGTCAGCATGTCTCGATGGCTGCCTCGAGTACGGTCCCCACCTTCGCATCACCCAATGCCTTGAAGTGAATATGCCGGCAAGTCGCAGCATTCAAAGGAAACGTAAAAGATGTCGAAACAGTCCGTTGCCAATAAATTGCCAATCCTGGTTCCAAGCCTCGCCTGGAGACGCAATGCACTGGATCGCCCGAGAGTCGAAGCCATGCTTTCGACAATCGGAACACTCCAGCGGAAAAGGGAGCGCCTCAGCATCGCAGAAGAACTCTCGCAAATCGAAGGTGCCATCACAGCCGACAGGCTCGCCAGGATACTCGGCGTGTCGAGGATCACAATCTTCAAAATGGCGAAAGCCGCCCGCATTCCATCGTTCCGAGTCGGTACGTATGTGAGGTTTGATCCGCGAAAGGTGGCGGATTGGGTTCGAAAAATGTAATGCATCGGCCGTAAAACCCCGTCAGTTGGGAGCGCTTTTATTCCCAGCAGCGGTCACCGCCGGTGAAATCGTTCGCCTTCAAATACATAAGCCAAATACGATCCATCCAAGGAGGATTCGAATGTCATCTGTCATTACACATGAGCAACGCAAGGAGTTCCTCACCAAACGTCTCCGTGAAGCCATAGCCAAACAACCCGAGCTGGAGCAATTGAACACGCTCTTGCTCGGACTTGATGGAGAGTTCCTCGTTCCTCGACCAGACGATTACGCCATGTTTCTGCTTGAGCACGGATTCTTGACCGCCGGACCGATAACTATGCACAAGATGGATCCGGGTTCCTGCCATCACAATGTCGCAATTCTATGGAAAGAGCGACAGCAAGGAATCGTCGCCATTGCAACTGGCTATGCTCTGAGCGATGACGGATCATGGGTGCAACACTCGTGCGGGATATTGCGGGATGGTGTTTTGGAAACCACCGAGCCAAGGTCAAAATACTTCGGAGTTGTTCTTCAAGGTCGAGAGGCGGATTTGTTCGCGGCGAACGAACTTGACGAAAAATTGCCATCCGTTCGAACTCGGCTTTCATTCCGTCATTTCGAGGTGGGAAATGTGCCGGGTTCGATGCACCAAAGGTGGCAAATCGAATGAGTCCTCTGGCGATTTGCGTTGAACCTGGCTCACGATTGAGCTGTTAAAGCATCGGCCACAAAACCCCATCAGATTGGCTGAGTCTTTACGGTTCAAGCGCCATGCGATCGTGAGTGATCGGATTCCTTGCAGGGCCGGATGAGGCTTCTTGTCCGGCCGTAATGCTCGATGGCTCCGGAGCGCGGCGGCTAATGATCGAGCGCAATTCTCGCGTCAGAGTTAGCAACAAATCGTGACGCCCAGGGGCATTTCGAAGTGCAGATGACGACTTCTTCCATTGACATTCGTATCCCCGGACAGCTATAAGGCAGCCCTATAGTTGTGGAGTCCATGAAAAATGCGGGGGATTAGCAGAATTCGCAAACTGTCCAGGAGAGCTTGGCTGATGTGTCGTCCAGCTCAAGCAGTTGGGCAGGATTTGCCAACACCGGCGACAAGTCGTCATTCTGCAGTCGTTACGGCATGTTTGGCATTTCTCTTCCCTTTGTTGCTGTCAAGGCCCGCGTCGTGCGAGGTCCTAAAGGCCGCAGTAGCACGAGTTGATATCACCCCGCCTCCTGGGATTCTCATGTGGGGATACAGCAATCGCGAAGGCCCAGCGACAGGCACACTTGATCCGCTTTACGCGCGCGTGTTGTTGTTGCAAGCGAAAAACACATGCCTCGCGATTGTTACGGTTGATCTTGGAAGGCCATTCGGACCGGCATCTCTCAAATGGTTGCGTAAAGAAACTCACAACGCAGTCTCGTATTTAGTGGTGACTGCGTCCCATACGCACTCGGGTCCTACAATTTCTGATGAGTATCCCCACGGTACGCCTGCGTGGGAAGCCGCGGCTCTCTCGAAAATTGCTAAAGCGATCGCCGAAGCAAGTTCTCGCCTCGTAGAGGCTCGAATCGGCGTTGGGTATGGTTTTACCCTCATCGGTCATAACCGACTTAGAGTGAATGCTGATGGAAGCGTTAGTTGGTTCGAGCGCAACCTGACTCAAATTCCGACTGCTCCGGTGGACGGAACTGTTTCCGTATTGCGCGTGGATTCGGCGGCGGGGGAACCGCTTGCGATTCTGGTGAACTATGCCTGCCACCCCGTTGTGTTTGGCAGCGAAAACCTGCAGTACTCTGCGGATTATCCGGCAGCCATGGCAAAAACCGTGGAACAGGCTTTCGACAATAAGCCCGTCTGTTTCTTTCTGCAGGGAGCACCGGGCGATATCAATCCATATTTTGCGGTTACTCCTCTGGCAGAGAACGCAATCGCTGTGCGGGATCGCCTCGGGCAGATGCTGGGACGCGAAGCTGTGCGCGTCGCGAAAGGGATCCAGGCCCAAATCGACGACGACCCTGATCTGAGATTTTCCGACGAGTCTCTGAGCGTTCACATGCGTTGGGACGCCAGAAAATGGCAGGAAGCGATGACCGCTGTCTTTGGCCCGACGGCGAGCCAGACGTTTCCTTCTCGAACAGGCCCGATCGAGTTGCCAGTCACTACCATACTGATCAATCGCAAGATTGCTATGTTGACAATGCCCGGCGAACCATTCGTGGAGTATCAGGTCGCCTGGCGGGAGCGATGTCCGGTACGCGATGCGCTTTTGCTCGGTTACACCAATGCCTATGACGGCTACTTTCCGACGATTCCAGCAGCCAGTCGTGGAGGCTATGGGGCAAATAATCCCGCCACGTGGGTTGAGATTGGTGCCGGGGACCGAATACTGGACTGGGGCGTAATCAACATCAACAAAATGCTTGGACGTTATCCGGGGGAACCCGAGGAACTGCGGAAATGAAATGCGAGCCGTGCTCTCGGAATGTGCGGCGCTCGAATACATGCGCACTATGCATCGTGAGCGTCCGCCCGATCACCTGTTTCGCCACGATCTACTTTTTTCTTGTCAGTAGTGTTTATCTCAGCGCTATAACTCTCAAGGCTGCCGTGGCGAAGGTGGACATTACGCCACCTCCGGGCGTAGCGATGTACGGCTTCTTCGATCGCATCCAGCAGAACAAGGTCTCAACCGGAACCATGGATCCGCTCCTTGCGCGCGTGTTGCTGCTGGAAGCCGGACAAAAGCGACTGGCGCTCGTCACACTCGATTTAGGCAGGACATTTAACGAGACTGAACTCGCTCAACTGCGACAGAACGTGCGGCGGCAGGACGATGTTTCTTACCTGATTGTTACTGCTTCGCATACTCATTCAGGCCCTAATATCTTCGACGTGTATGCAGGAAATCGATCACCAGAGTGGGAAGCGAGGGCACTGGAGAAGATCACCGCAGCGATTTCTGAGGCTGCGGGGCGTCTGGTGGAGGCGCGAATCGGCACTGGCCGGGGCGAAGCTTACATCGGGTACAACCGCCGCCAGGTGCATCCGGATGGTTCGGTCAGCATGCTGTGGACCAATCCCGGTAAACAGCCCACGTTTCCGCTGGATCCCACCGTTTCGGTGTTGCGCATCGATGACAGTATGGGCCAACCGATAGCCGTCCTCGTTAACTACGCGTGCCATCCGGTTGTGCTGGGGTCGGACAACCTTCAGTATTCGGCGGATTTTGTCGGTACTACGGCGAGAGCAGTTGAAGCCGCGTTCAGCCACGCTCCATTGTGTTTCTACCTGCAAGGCGGCGACGGCGACATTAATCCTTATTATGCTACGACTGCTCTCTCCGATGGCGCGATTGCCAAGCGCGACTGGACTGGCAACGAACTTGCCGACGAGGCCGTGCGTGTAGCGAAAAGTGTACATACGGAAGTACCGCCTGAGCCCACAATTGATTTCGCGGATGACGTCATGAGCTTTTCGTGGCGGTGGAATACGAGGACCCTCCGCGCACTCTTGCTGAACGCCAACGGTTCAAAAGTATTCGAGGATCATGCGGATCTGTTGGCGGACGATCCGCCGCCAGATCACCTGGAGCTTCACGTAACGACGCTGCTGCTGAACAAAAGAATAGCGTTCATCGGAATGCCAGGCGAACCGTTTGTGAGCTTTCAGATCAACTGGAGAGATCGTTGTCCGGTTCAGGATGCATTCTTTCTCGGCTATACGAACGGCTATTTCGATTACTTCCCGACGATTGAGGCGGCGGCCCAAGGGGGCTACGGGGCGGGGGATTCGAATACTTATGTGGAAATTGGAGCGGGCGAGCGAATGCTGCGCAAAGCTCTCACACGTGTATACGAAATGCTGGGCAAATTCCGTGATGCACCTGACAGGGATTAGAGCAATCGAAATGAAACAGCTTCTTA
>Ga0126371_10001866_pt1 | contig 17953 bp, 10 predicted proteins | sample PanSoiMetaPlot_4_FD_110145 | JGI IMG/M metagenome (GOLD analysis project Ga0126371, IMG submission 110145) | Tropical forest soil microbial communities from Panama - MetaG Plot_4 | ecosystem: Environmental > Terrestrial > Soil > Tropical forest > Bulk soil | place: Panama | collected 2016-02-17 | reverse complement strand
ATCCTTGAACTGATTGAGCGTGTCGTCCGTGATCCCGAGTACGAAATCGCGTGACCGACGTCACGATCTAAGCAACATACGCAAGCGCCAACTAGCGCCACGTGGTTGGATCACGCGGCTGGATGATTGGGATCACATTCTGTTGCACAATGTTAAAGCGAGAACGCAATGCAACTTTCTCATACACGAATCCAAGCACAGAACCGTCGCAACTGCAGTGATTCCGGTCACTAGTGCGGACTCCGGTATCGTATTTACGACGATGCTGTTGCAAAATCCTGATTCTTGTTTCTACAACACGACCTGATAAGAAGAAGGCATGCGCGTGAGCCGAAGGCTCCAGTTTAGTGAGCACCGGGCACCCCGGGAGCTCTTTGCTGTCTGTGTCGAGAAAAAGCGTTTCGAGCTTGCAGTGGCCTGAAAAAGATGTGTGGGTACGGTCGGATGTAGGGGAATACAGGAAAAAGGCCCAATCGAGACTTGCATGGGTCGGGCCTACGTGTCGAGTCGGAGACTTTGTTTCCGCTCGGTAACCTTGATGGCCGACTCACCAGAATGCTACAGGTGATGTTAGCAGTGTGCGCCTACAAGAATGCTCATTTCCTTTCGGGCTCACTCTTCTACCTCGACATGTGAAGGCGGCTGCCGGGCTTGACCCTGCTCACACCTCGGGCATACGCCGCTCGGCGGCGGTCCGACACAGTTTCGATTTACGATGCTGTTTCTAAAGTAGCTTCTCTGCAGTGCTTCCTTTCCTCGATGGTTCGCTTGGAACGGCTGTACCTGTCAACTTCCGTTCACCTCAGGTATTGAGAAATCTTCACACAGTCTGATCAGATCGCCTTCAAGGCATTGGGTTTGTCTTCGTGTTACACGAAAAGGCAACTTTGCAACTCCCCGCCAAAACATCGCAGTTGAGTTCGACTTGCATGGAATTGTTATCCGAATAACCCGAAGCGGAAACCGTAACATTGCCAATATTCCGATTACTAACATTCGCAGCGCTCAGCGAGTTCACCGAAACCGTTGTGCTGCTGCTTGGTAGCAGTGTTCCATTGGTGGGAAAAGATCCGAGCCACGGCTGAGAAGGCACAGTTATAAAATTCATCGTCTGACTTCCCGCGGTAAGCGAGCAAGAGATAGGCAGTCCGAACGTCGCGGGGTCAGTCCCATTGACAAGGATCAGCGGTACCTGGACGGACCCTGAGCATGGCTGGCTTCCGCCCGGACATCCGATGGAAGATTTGGTGGCCGACGTCGGTGGGGCCGGCAATGTGCCTATACCGCAACTGCATATGGCGCAGAATGCGGCAGCAATCATGCAAGCTAATAAACAATGGCGATGCGGCACGATCGATCCTCCTATCTGCTTTGCTTGTTGGTCCTTTCAAGTTTCAAAAATCCTCGCCCCCACCTGTGAGTCGGGAGCGAGGATTTTGCAATTTACGGCAAGTAGTAGCGGAACGAGGTAAAGAACATGTTCTCGACTCCATGAGGCGATGCGAATCCTGTTCCAAAGCTGCCGGTCCATGCGTAGCGCGCGATATACGAGTACTGGGGACCAAATTGAAGCCTGCCATGAGGACCGTTGTGAGCCTTGATCCAGAACCCGACCGTGCCTTCCACAAGGCTCTTCGTATCGGCATTGCATTTGGATAGAGAGCCGAAAGTGAAGCCGTTGGTCCCGGTCAGCGGTGGTGCGGTTTCGGTATAGCAACCGGAGACATTAAACAATTGCGAGCCATAGCCGACGGGCGTCATGGGGCTTACGGGATTGGCGGGATCTAACTGCCACCGCCTTGTGACATACTCCTCGCCGGCGTTTGCGTAGAAATCTAATCTCTTGGTATGCCATTCAAACGTAGCAAGGGCCTGGTAGCTCCGCAGCGGAGCTAGAGTTCCGTCAGGGTTCACGGTTGAATCAGGGAGGCCGCCGGTTCCATATCGACCGACGCCTTCTCCGACCAGGGCATGAACTCCAAGATCGAGTTGCTTGCGGAGCGTGATGCGCGCATTCGCGCCAAAACCGCCAACGTTCATCGAGTTGTTATAGGCGCCCAGAGCGGAAATTGTTCCGTTGCAGTTCGATGCCGCAGCCGGCTCCGCGCAAGGATAGACTCGATCGCGGAAGCGACTGAGGATGCCGAACACTTCGTAGTGGCCGAAACCAGGTTCTACTGCAGCCTTTACGATGAAGTCGGGCATTGCGTTGAACGCATACGTCGCAGCGGGCGTACAACTGGTCAGCACGTTGGTGATCGTTCCGGTAGTTCCGGTCACCGTGGTGGTACTGCAGTTGGTAATACCGGAGTTGTCCAAGCCGCCACCATTCCCGGGGCTGCCCAATGCAAAGTTCGCAACGTTGCCGCGTGCAGCAAAGGTAGTTTGGGGGTTTTCTACCGAGGCACCGACCCAGAAGCGATTACCAAAATTCTGGACGAAGCGAATACCATACTGCCGAGCCCAGCTGAAACCCACGGTGTACTGCGGGTCGATAGTCATGGGAAGAGCTTCTGTGCGGTTGTCCAGGCCACGTTTGGTTTCCGTCACCAAGCTCCACATCTGTCCACCCGTAAGACTCCACCCGCCGGAGGACACTTGCCCCCACACTTGGCGTTGGCGAAGAGCGTAGCTGTTGCTCTGATTGTTGTTGGAGGTAATACCAGCTGTGAGGAAGTCAGCTTCGTAATAACCTGTCATTTTGACGTTGTCCACTCTTCCTTCCGCGAGCAAGGAAAAACGCGACTGGCGACCGGAACCATAGAATTCTGAGACTGAATTCTGTCCGGCTCCTGGCATGTTGATACTGTTGAAAGGAGTGTTAATATCCGCTGCGAGGCCGCGAGTACGATAGGCGCTTTCGGCCGCCAGGAAACCGCCGGGAGTCAATGTGGTTCCCTTGAAATGAATGGCTAGCGGGCTCTCCATTTGCTCTCTCACGGATTTCTGCGTGTCCTGAAGGGTCAGGACGATGTCCGCAGAGTTCGCCTTCAAGTCTTTGACGTCATCGGAAAGAGTGTCGACGGTTTTTCGGTTGTCGGCGGTCTCTGAAGCCGCGGAATCCGCCTTTGCCTGTACTTGCGTGACGGCCGCCTGACTCTGGTCGAGCCTCTGTTCGAGCTGCTGAATGCGTTGATCACGACTCTGCAGTTGCTGGCCCAAGGCAAGAATCTGCTGTTGCTGGGCATCGATCGCCTGCTTCAACTCAGTGAGTTGCTGAGCAACGCTCGGACCGGCATCCTTCTTCTTCGTGCCCTTAGGTGTTCCCTGTCCTTCTGCTACAGACAGAGTGCCAGTTAGCGTCATCAATAGCGCAAGAGTCAAAACTCGTTTCATGTCCGCTCTCCTAATAGAAAAACAAAGATTTGAAAAACCGCCACATCAGGTGAGAACTTTTGACGAAAACCGTGTCACATGGATTCAAGCCTTGATGCGGCCTACTCCGATCAGTAAGTCCACATTCGCAGGAATATGAGACCGCATGAGTACGAAAGATCAGCCTGTCGTGCAGAATAAAGAAAGTCGGTTCTCGGCTAATAGCCGCGACCTTTCAGAAACCCGGCGCTTTTCGGATTTCTCTTAACACTCCGCGAGGCGGACCCTTGGGACACGTATCTTCGAGAGGACTTCTGGGCTGCCTGGCAGCTGACAGCATTTGTTACATCGCACGACTGGGTAAAGTAGCCGAGAGTAGTTTGCCCAAGAGTGAGCAGATCGGTCTCCACTAAGAAGCCGTGATTGTCGTCCACCATGTAATATTCAACGGAAGGGCCAATATTTCCGCTCACGTTCATGAACGTACCGGCGATGCGCCCGAAGCTGTCCGCGGGAAGGGTGAATGTATCCGATAGGGCGACGGCACCTCCTCCATTGAACTCATTGTTGTTGAAATCCTCGATCGTTCCCGTGAGCGTCCCCGCTATACCGTTGATCGTCGCCAGCATTTCGCCGCTGCCGTCGATTTCCTGAAAAACATTCTGAGTCAGGTTGAAGCCATAGGTCTCGTGATTTCCGAACGAGAACGTGGAAGCATTTGCGGCCTGCGGATAACCGATCCCCGTTCCTACGGCTGAAAAGTTGATATCTGCTCCCTCGGACCAGAGAAGCAAAGGCGGTGTTCCGTTTCCCGTAAGATAGAGAAGAACAACTGCCTTCGGCTTGGGAGACAATCCTGAGAACTTGGGCGTAAGGTCTACACGGCCAGCAAGGTCGATATCTGTAACGTACGTGCCGGTAAGCGTACTGGCTGTGAAAGCTCCAGACTCTCCGAGAAACAGGGTGTCGGTGATCCCTGTGAAATTGCCATTGCCATCGGCGTTGACCACGCTCACCGAGGTAAAAGAGGATGGCACGAACGAGTTGACGTCGTACCCCAGAACACCGAATACATATGGTCCGGTCAGAGACGCATTGGTGAAGGTGCCGGCTGCAATTCCCTGGCTAACGGCGATTCCTGCGGTCAGAAATCCACTGTTGCCATCGAGGTCGTCAGTTTCAATCAGTCTTATATGGGTTGCGTCGACAATGTACCCGGTAAATTGAATGCTGCCGGGAGGCGTGAGTCCGAAGCAGGAAGCTCCTGTCAGGGTGATTGTGACAATTCCCATGGCAGCTGGCTGCGACACGCTTCCAGTGACTCCGGTGGGGGGCGCACAGCTGAGTAGCACCCTCCTCGTCGCCTGCGGATTGTAATAATCCTGATCTGCGAGGCTGCCGTTGCCTGAGATCGAACCGGTTGACGGATTGTTGTCAATATTGAAGACACCACCGAACGCGGTCGGCACAGGTGTGCCGAAGCCAGGGGGGCCACCGTCGACAAGGCTACCGGAGTCGCTGCCGTTGGTGACAAAGGCGTAAGCGCCAGTGGGCATAGTCGCGATCGCAGTTTGGTCTTGCAGTTCCAATGTTCCGGAGCCCGACATCCCTGCATTTACATTGAGCTCAGCGACAAGCGACTGTGCACTAGAGATCACCGTGAATGTGAACGTTTCCTGATAAGTAGTACCCGTACTGGCTTGCTGGAGATTCAGGGTAATGGAGCCGCGACCATCGGGACCGATGAAGTAAGTGCTAGGAGTGCCACTTGATCCTTGCAGGGTGTAAGTACTGGAGAAGCCGAAAGCGGTGTTAAGTGTCTGTTGACCTGAGGTAATGTTGCCGCTACCGTCAAACACAAATACCCCAGTGCTCTGGTAGGGGTAAGGGTTGGGGTCGGAACCTTGAACCTGGAGTATGTAAGTTCCGTTGAGCGCAGCAGTATATGAGCTGATAGAAACTGCAGTCGTAACATTCTTCGTGTGATCAGCCGTAGCGAATACCGTCACATTAACGGTCAGAGTGCCGGTACTAAGAGTTGCCGGTGGCACATAAGTGACTGCAGTTCCGCTGGCGGAATGAAACGTCGGAATATTGAGCGTTCCACATGCTGACACTGACACCGCGTTCAGCGAACAGGTAACGGCCCAGTCCACTCCGTTATTACCCGGATCATTGCTCACAACCGGAGTGAACTGGATTCCGGACGTATTCCCTACAGCTATGGTTGTGCTCGCCGGCGGCGGATTCAGTGCGATCGAAACGCTCGCTTGTTCAGGGTTGGGGGAAGTTCCCTGGCCACTATCACCACATGCAAGCGAGCAACCAATCGCTGCCGCCAAAAGAAATAAAAGAGCCCGTCGTCTGTATGTCACGGCTAACCTCCCTAAGAAATTCCGCGCCACACTTGCACCTCGTGACGGATAACAATCTCCACCGTTGCCTTCGTTGGTGCAGAATCCGGTAGCGACAACTACTGCCCTATTCCCCGCAAATAAATGGTCTGAACTAATCCGATCTGGGTCGATGTGTTGTACGTGAAAGTAATCTTGCCGGGATCGAGCCCAACAATCGTCGGCGCGAACGTCACTGTGATTGCGCAACTGTGATTCGATGGCAGCGTGGGGGGACACGTATCGGTCTCGAGATAGTCGGCGCCGGTGAGCAACTTAGATGTAATAGTTACAGTATCGGCCATGGGATCGACTGGATCGTTGAACAGAGTGATAGTCAGTGGGGTGCTGGCGGTGCTTTTGATCACGCTTCCAAAATCCATACCTGCGCTTGGAAGCATTCTCAATGGGCTGGCCGGATTCGTCTTGATCTCGACAGGAAGCCGTCCACTATCAATCTCACAATTGGGTTCTGCAGGGTTGCTGCTATCGCCACACCACATCGTGTTCAATTGAAGAAAATCGTCCAAGCCGAATCCGGAAGCCGCCGCTGCTGCCCAGGTGATTGGCTGGGGCACAAAGGTGATCTGGAGACTGCAGCTGTTGCCGGGTTTTCCAAATGGTGCTAGGGTCTGCCCGGAACATCGATCATCAGAGAGTTGGAAATTGGGAACTCCGCTGCCACCATTGGACCGAGGTGGATCGGTTTCGCAAAAGTAAGCTACAGTGGGGGCGTTGAAGAGGGGAGGGTTGGTCTCGCTCTGATTGAGAATATTCCCGCTATTGATCAGTCCGATATTTGCCGTCTCAGCCAGTTGTAGACCCCCAACCACCGGCTGCCCGCTTGACACCGGCGGACGAGGAACTGGTTCTAAGGAACCGGTGTAAACGCATGGCATCGCGGGAAGAATCGTGATCGGATTTGGACTTTGGTTCGTGAAGCTAAGGGTTTGCGGAGGGCTGGCTTCGCCCAACGCTTGTGCGCCAAAATCAATCTCCGGAACGGATGGCACGATAGCGCTCAACCCAGAGCCGCTAATTGGCACTGAAAACTCTGTGTCGGCATCTGCACCACCACTAGGAACTGTGATCGTGAGGCTGGCGGTCAGCGTAAGAGGACACTGCGCAGGAGCAAGTCCGCCTATGGCTCCACCGCCTTGTGACTGCGGCAACCAAGGGCAACTCTCCTGAGGCGAAAATAAGACGTTAATCGTGCAACTGGCGCCGGCATCCAGACTGATCGACCCCTGCTGCATGCAGTTATCCTGCTCGGTAAAATTACTTACGCCGTTAAAGTCACCACCAACCGGACTATAAAATAACAAGCTGTCTTTGCCGCCGAATTGGAGGCTCAATCCGCTTAACTGCGAACCAGACGTGTTGGTGAGGGTGATAGTCTGAGCAGTGGCGGCCGATCCGACCAGTTGCGGGGGGAAGATCAATGAGAAAGGTGTGAGAATGATGGGTTGGTTGCAGACTTTTGAACTCCCCAACGCCAGGCAGAGGTTGCCGGAATCACCTCCTGAGCAAGACTTTGTCGTTACTACATAACCTCCGCCGCTCTGATTAGCGGCAACTTGATCGAGATTCTGCACGACATACCCGCCTTGAGTGCTATTGAAGGTGACGGCAGTGGGAGGATTACCTGATCCCGGTGTTTGGCCGATCTGTCCGACGGGCGTTCCACCGCTCGAGAAAATCTGTAAGAGAATATCGTTGCCGCTGATGGTGCCGGTTACCGATGCGGTAGTCAGGCAGGGATAATTGTTGAGCAGCGTCAACGGGTCTTGAAATAATAACGTTCCTGTAACCGTCGCACTCGCCGCTCCGATATTGGGACCTTGCGTAAACGTACCTGAGACCGGAAAGTTCTGATTAGCGAAGTTCGAATTATTGGTGCTATGGAAGAAGCCCTGAAAACCGCCGGTAAGCGGCGGAACCAGAGTCGCGCTCCAGGCGCCAGCATCCCGATCGGTACCGCAGGCGACGACGGTGCCTTGTATATTTGCATACCCTGCCGTGACAGTATAAGTGCCGTTTTGAATTAACGAGTTATCCGCGCTGAGAGTACCACCATTGAGGGTAAGAGTTTGAGTGCTCGCATTTCCGTTTGGGTCGAGCGTCCCCACAACCGCAGTCAGATTCACCGACTGCCCGCTCATGCTACCGGCAACGGTCGCTATTCCGCTGTTGCAGGTTGTGTTCGCGCCACCGTTGCTGGAAGGCAGCACGATCGAAAACGCTATCTGTCCAGTAATCGAACCGCTCTTTTGCAGGAGGAATCCGCCTTGCAGGGGACTGGCCACAAATGTCGCGTTAGTGGTCGACAGAGTGAGCTGCCAGTTGCCGCTAACTTGCGGATCACCCTGCTGCGGAGTTGGTTTGCTGCTGCCGCTACAGCTTGATAACGTTAGCGCAATAGCAACCACTAAGATGAGACTAACTGCTTGCGCGCGATGTGTGCTTGAAAGAGAATACGCCTTCCGAAATTCCTGCTCCTTCGTCTTTTTCCACAGCGAATGCATGCCTTCAGTCCTCAGAATGACAGCTTTAGAGCAAGCTGCAGGGTGCGAGGGCGATGGGTGTCTACCGGATGCAAAAAGGAAGCGCCAGTGACGCAATCTGCCCCACTGCCCTTGTAGCCAGCCGAGAAAGCTGGTCCGGCATAGCAACTGACGATATTGTTGCCGGTGCTGCCAGGATTGTCCGGATCATAGATTCGGAATTCCGTGTGATTAAAGATGTTGAAAGCCTCAACCCGAAACTCGACCTGACTGGCTTCGGTGATCCGAAAATGCTTGGCCAAAGCCATATCGAAGTTAACTTGTCGCGGGTTATTGAGAAAATTTCGACCGGCGTTGCCGAAAGTAAGTCCTCGAGGAGCTACAAACTGCGAAGGGTTCTCAAGCAACGGTCCAAAACTCTGCGCGACATTAAGAAGACCTGGGATCGGTTGAACTGGAGCGGGCTTTCCCAATCCTTTCACTACGTCCGGATAGGAGGAGGCGATCCCGAGGTTACTGCTGACCCCGGCATTGTCAGTGAAGGAAATACCGGTATTGCCGACCGTGTTGATGACACTGAATGGTGTGCCCGAGTGCAACAGCGTTATCCCCGAGAATTCCCAGCCCTCCAGAATTCGCTGTGACCACCCCGAGGAGTGCGTCTGATCTGGCGCATTCTTGGTCTCATTGGCATTAGCCCAGTCTGATATGTTGCGAATCAGACTTCTCAGAGAAAACTGGTAAATGTAGCTAAGAGTTAGCAAATGGCGTTCGTCGAAGTTAGAACTGGCCCGGTTCTCCCGCAGATCATATGAGTTGACGAGCACGGGATCGCTACGGTCCGAGGAATCGTCGATGGAATGGCTATAAGAATAAGAGAGTCCCGTCGTAAGCGAACCGCGAGTCCGCCGTGCTGTGAACTGGAATGCATGATAGGAAGAATCCGCCACGTTCTGGAGCGACAGAATCCTGCCCAAACCCGGATATGGACGGCCAGGCAGTGAATTTACGTTCGGAATATGGAGGTTCGTACATGCCGCTTGGAGATACTGATATGCAGTACTAGTTGGTCCGACGATAGTCCCACTTTCCAATTGGAAAGGAGTGGTGCCGTCACCGGGGAAAACCTGGCCAGCGGAGGACGCTGGGGCGATCGTACAATCGTTCAGCGTTAGCGGCTCATTCGGACCGAAGGGATTCTCGCTCAAGGGCAGCGGTCGCAACTGATTGAGTTGGCGCTCGACGGTGAGATGGGTACCTTTGCTTCCCGTGTAGCCAAGAGTAATTACGAAGTCTCGACCTAACTGCCGCTGAATGCCGAAGCTCCATTGCTGCACGTAAGACCAAATTGCGCGAGTTGGGATGGAGGTCACATCGATGGGATACAGCGAGTTTGGCATTATAGTTGTACCGCCGCAGTAGTTTCCGCTGCCAACCTGCTGATTGAAAACTGTGCCATATCCTACGTTGCCGATGCACATCAAGCTGTACGGAGTGGGTTGCGTTACGCTGAGCACGACGGGAGCGCTGGCCTCAAGGGAACCAGTATTCGCCTCGTTTCCAGTACCGTGCTCATAGAAGATTCCGTAACCGCCTCGAATCGAGGTCTTGCCATCCCCCTTCGGGTCCCAGGCGAATCCGACGCGCGGAGCCCAATTAAAAAGATGTCCCGTCATGCAAGCTGCTGGAGTTCCACCCACCCCACACTGCACCAGGCCGAAACCGCTTACGACCCCGGGATCCAAAGCAAAGCTGGTGGGATTAAATGGCACAGGGTTTCCCCCGTCTAGCAACGCACCGCTAACTGGATCGACACTAAATCGGCTCCTTTGATATCGCGACGCATCCCAATTCCATGCAGCATGGTTCTTTTCGCTATAAGTGCCAAATAGACTTAACCTTAGGCCCAGATTTAGTGTGAGGCGCCGAGTGACCTTCCAGTCGTCCTGCACATAAGGCTCAGCTAATTGATAGCGCTGATAATATCGGTGCTGGGAAGAATCCTGCGTAAAAGTCTGGATGAACCCCTGTGGATCCGGGGTTCTGGCCGGCGACTGTTGTGCGAGAAAGTCGGCGAAAGCATTGCCGGTGCTATTGGCCAGATTGCTGTACGTAAGCAGGCCCTGACGATCGCCCGAGGCGGCGCCAATCACATTGTTATCCTGGTTACGTTGATAAAGGACATACTGTACGCCGAACTGAAATGTGTGTTTGCCAGTGGATTTTCCCAAGTCATCACGAGCGGAGAAGGTGGGATTTGAGTGCTCCCACGGCATGTAAGAAGGATCTTCAACAAAGCCGCGGCCCCCGTATGCCGCATTTGTGCCCAGAATCGCGACGCCTGGCACTTTTCCGCCAAAACCATTGTTGAAGATATAGCCAATGCCGCATTCGGGTAGCAGAGTCGCAGGATCGCGACTAAGAGTCGGATCACATCCGTGCTGGGAACCGGCAACCAGCGGCTGATCGATCGCAGGATTGCGCTCGAACATAGCGCCACCAGGACCATTCTTATTGGCCAACGTAATGGTCGAATTCACGTAGCTGAAAACGATGGTGTTCAAAAGCGTTGACGAGATCGCATGCGTGATGTTCGCCACCAAACTGATACCCGGTCCCACAAACCGGTTCTGGATGGTTGGGAAAGTTGCCGCCGAGGGATTCCTAACGCTCAGATAGTTCCATTGCGGAGTCAATACAGTCGTATCCCAGTCGTCGTGTATATAGCGGAATCCGACCCTTAGCTTCTGGGTCAAATTGTGGTCGATGCGGAATAGCTCCTCCCGCCAATAGGTAGAGGGGGAAACCGCAGCGACATAGCAACGATTGGGATCATCAGGCCCCAAAACGGTTGAAATCGGAAGAGAGAAGTTGCAGCCAACGGGAGAATTGGGCAGCGGAAAAAGATTCGCGTTCAGGATCAGACGTGAGTTCTTGTCCACCCCGAAAGGAACTACTTGGCCCAGGCTGGGAGCACCTTCGAGATAGTATGCCGGTTGTTCTGTCTTCGTTGACCCAAGGTTGCCGTAGGCTGGACAGTCGGGGAATTGCTGGCGATCGAACGTAGAGGCACTGCCGAAGGGCGGGCATACGTCGCTGAAGTCGAATATCTGAGCGACTTGGCCCACAGCGCTGGGGTTGACGCCAAGATTTGGCTGAATTCCCTGCGCCGTCATGATTAGACCCCGCTGTTTCAGACCCGGAACAGCTTGGTTGTAATCGATGGGACTCTTTTCAAGCCGCACCTCTTCGGAAAAGAAAAAGAAAGTCCGATCCCTTTTAGCGTTATACACATGGGGAATCGTCAGGGGGCCTCCGATGGTTCCGCCGAAATCCTGACGGCGATAAAGCGGAGCCTTGCTGGTGAGGTCAAAATAATTGCGTGCATTAAACGCTTCGTTACGGATGAAATCGTACAGATTGCCGTGGAACCTATTCGCTCCAGACCGCGTCGTCACTTGCACCGTTCCCGACGCGGTGCGTCCGTACTGCGCCCCGTAGTTCGAAGTCAGCACCTTCACTTCCTGAATCGAATCGATGCTGGGGTAAACGACAAGCGTGCTGGCTGAGCGGTTCAGGCCGGTATTGAGAACGTCGCTGCCGTCCACCTCGAACGAGTTATATTCGACGCGGCCGCCGTTCACGCTATATTTCACACTACCGACGACGCCGACTTTTCCTTCATCCTGTCCGGTCTGGTTGCTGACACCAGGAGCAAGGGCGATTAGTTGAGAGAAGTTGCGTCCGTTGAGTTGCAGAGTCTGCACTTCTTTCTGTGCAATCGTGCCCGACACCGTAGCGCTCTCGGTCTCGACTTTCCCTGCACTGCTGGACTCGACATTTACTTGTTCGGTTGCAGAGGGCAATTCAAGGGCAACGTCAAGAGGCAACTCCAGGCCGGAGGGCAGATTGATATCGGAAAATACTTTCTGGGCAAAGTTGGGAGCGCTCACTGTCAGTGTATAGACGCCGGGCGCAAGGCCAGTGAAAGCATACGAGCCGTTGGCACCGCTTTCCGCTTCCAACTTGACGGAACCGCCCAGCAGCGAGAGCTTGGCTCCGGCCACCGTTGCGCCTTGCGGATCTGTGACGATTCCGCTGATCGAAGCTTTGCCGCCACTTACGCCGACCTGCTGGGGCTTTGCTTGCCCAACACAAATCGAGACAAGCAACACCATCAATACGGCCACCAACGGGAGGGGACCGGAAACACTCATGCCCGGGAAGCTCAAATCACGCCTCTGAAACGGAAGTGAAACTATGTGGCTTTTGGAAAGGAGCGATTTTAGAGGAGGTTTTGCGGCGGGAGATTAAAATACCGTGAATTCTCTGAAGGATAGAAATCCTCAATTAACACTGACGTAACAATTTTTTTTCCAACCTTTCACACTCATATAGCGGCGGTTCCTTTATCGTCTGAGCATTCTCCGAATCAATCCTGCAAATCAAGTTTTTGAGTAGACAGGATGACACCGTCCAATCCAATTACAAGGAGTGCAAAATGGCGAAACGGAATGCAGTTTTTGCGGCGCTGCTTGGGTCCGCGATAGCGGCGCTAGTCCCCTTTGCCTCAGCAGTTGTTACAGCGAAGGGTCAGGTCGTAATCGTCGGCTCGTCGGCCTCGTGGGGCGAATTGGCCGCTGCAGCTTACAACATTGGAGCTTGCCCATCTGTACCCGTGCATCACGGAGCGTGCCAACACTACACTGCCAACACGAACTTCAACCTCGTTGACACGCGGCCGACGAGCCTCGGTGGCACGAGCAACACCGACACCGGCGGCCTCTGGATCGTGTGGGATACCCCCACGTCCGGGGTGCGTAACGTTTGGGCTTTCATTAAGGTTGACTCTATCGTTGGCGCCCGTTGCTTCTTTGCTAACCCACGGTGCACCGTTCAGACGCCCGCGGGTTATGTTTGGGCCACTCTCGGGAACAAATTAAATGGTCTGTGGGGCGACGGATCATCGGATATCGCGCCACCGGCCGACGTTATCGCTCTGTTTGGCACCGGCGTTAAGGTTAACACGGCTGCGACCGACATCCGTCCGGAGGATGCGTTGTATGAGACCTGCCGCGTCAATTCCGCTCAAGGTAACGGCACTTCGGGTGGCAATGATGGGCTCGACGGCTTGGGCTACGGTGTCAATGCTTCGGGCATCTGCCCCCAATTCGGCGCTGACTTGGCTCACCTGGTGGGCACTAATATCAAGAGCGGTGTCGGCGCATCTGCCGCAACCGCAAACCCCCTCGCCTTTAATATCAGCGGGCACGATCCGTTTACCAATCTAACCGTCGTCGCCGGCACGGTCCTCAATATCGGAGTACAGCCGATTGTCTTCGTATTCAGCCGCAGCTCAACCGTCAACAACGGACTTAAGGCGGCCAGCGACGCCACCGACGCCCAATTGGCGAGCGTTTTCTCGGGAACCAACTGCAATGCCAACGCGTTGGGTCTTGCATCTGCCCCGATTGACGTATACCTACGCGAACCTCTGTCTGGCACTATGACCACGACCGAGATGAGCGTATTCCGGCGCCCGATTGACACCATCCACCATGTGACTTTGGGAACGAGTCAGGAAAAGGGCGTTGGCGCTACTAACCCGCTCAAGCACACTGCGTGTGCCGGTGGCGGTGGCACTCGGACTCGGGGCATCGGAACCAGTCAAGTCATTTCCGGCGACGGCACGTCAGACGGCGTTCAGTTCTCCGGCGGCGCCCACAATGACGGTATTGCCTATACTTTCTTCAGCTTCCCCAACACCGACAAAATCTCGAATTCAGCGAACTACGGCTATTTGACACTGGATGGCGTTGATCCAATCGGCCCATGCCTACCCGGAAAGTGTGACAACCAACAACTTCCAAAATGCACGGCAGCACCCTGCCCGCAAAGCGACTTCTGGGGGGGCGACTCGTTCCCGGGCCTGCGCTCTGGCAATTACACAGCATGGCAACTGCTCCGCCTGGTGACCGCAAGCCCGGCGAACACTAAGTCCCTCCTTAACGCGGCGTACCGCGCTGCCGTGAGCACGGAACCGGATTTCATCCCGACGACGGCGACCACAGTCGGGGCTATATCCGATCCGGGAGTCACGATCTGGCACTCTCATTATCAAGAACGTGACGGCGCCCACGCGGCACTGGGAATTGCCGGGAGCAACGGACCGCTCGCGGGCTTCTCTACCGGCAACCCACCTCAGACCGCCGCCGACCACGGCGGTGAGGTAGGCGGTTGCACGATTCAAATCTCGGCCATCACCGGGCCGGCTTTCAAGGGAAAATTCATCCAAACCAACGTGACCGAGTCCGGCGGGACCTCGGTGGCGACTTGCGCCCTGGCCCGCAACTAACCTAACCGTTCACCTTCAGCCTGGGCGGACCGTCTTCCGACGGTTCGCCCCTTGTTTTGACGACTGAGGAGAATACGGTGTTGCGAAATCTGATGTTACGAAACTTATTGTCACGAGATCTGGCGTTCCTTGCATGCGCATTCGCGCTATTACTACCGGCTGCCGGATTTGCCCAAGATAGCCAAAGTGTGCAGAGTGGCCAAGGTGTCCATTCGGTCCCGTCATTCATAGAAAATCTCTCTGACCATCGCTTCGACGGTTCGGATGAGGATTGGACATCCCCTGCGCTGAAGACGAGCCATTTGAAGCCGGCTCAACCTCTCATCGCCTATGTCAACAAGGACAATCCCGAATACAGCGTTTCGCTGATCCAATTGCAGTGGAGGCGTGGCGATCCGATCGACCTTTATGTCATGAAGCCAACCCGGGTGAAGAAGCCGCCTGTGATCCTCTACATCTATGGATATCCTTCCGAAACCGACATCTTCAAGGACCCCAAGTGGCAGAAGTTTACGACCGAGCGAGGCTTCGCCTCAGTAGGATTTGTGACTGCGCTTACGGGACATCGCTATCATGACGTTCCGTTTAAGAAGTGGTTCCTCAGCGAATTGCAACAATGCCTGGGAGAGTCAACACATGATGTGCAGATGGTGTTGGATTACCTTGCATCCCGCGGCGACCTTGATATGGACCGTGTGGGCGTGTTCGGGCAGTTTTCTGGATCCAGCATCGCAATTCTCGCCTCCGCAGTCGACTCGCGGATTAAGGTGGTGGATACAATCGACCCGTGGGGCGATTGGCCAACTTGGATGCAGAAGTCGGCGTTTCCGCCGCCAGAGGAGCGAGCCAATTACGTGAAGACAGAGTTTCTGAATAAGATAGCGCCGCTGGATACAGTCGACTGGCTGCCAAAGGTCCAGGCAAAAAAATTCCGCTTGCAGCAAAGGCATTACGATCAGCAGACGCCAATCGAATCTAAGATGAAGATGCAGACGGCTGTTCCGGCTGGCGCCACGGTCGCGTTCTATAGCAATACGAACGAGTTCGAAAAAGAGATCGGCCAGCAAGAGGAAAAAAGCCTGGACTGGATCAAAGCCGAGCTGCGCTCCCTACCAAAAAGCGCATCACTGCATGAGAACTGAAATACCTTTTCGGAAAATTATCCCACCGGGGACCGTTATGTCCGGTTGTTAATCCTTTACTGGGATGTACTTCCGGCTAGCCGCTTTCAGTGTGGCAAGCAGGTGGCGAGCTATCTCGGACTGGTGCCGCTGGAAGATTCCAGTGGAAATCGGCGACGCGCACCCGCAAACCCGGAGTCGATGAGCAGCTTACCGTCTGGACCAGGAAGAACAGCGATATTTCCACCTGCGCCCATGAGGACGCTTACGTTACCGCGAAGCTTCTGGACAGTGACTGTTGCGTCTGCGGCTGTTTTTCGAGCTGTCTGCACTAGACCCTCACCTTGAGTGAATACGTAGCGCGGAGACAGCAAGACGCCTGTCGTGGCCATGCTGGCAGACGCGAGAAAGCCGCGGCGCGAAATACTAGGATCCAGTTTGTTCATAGGAGTCCCTTTCGTTCCTCATTTTTTTCCGACATTGCCATTGATTTCGACAACGGAGTGTTCCGGCCCTCCGCGAAGGCGAAAGGCCGGGAATGCTGAAAATTAGGCAGCTGCTTGCGCTCTACTTTGGCGACATCGGAGACGATCAAGTAGAGTGCTTGGGCCGAACCCGGGTTAGGCTGCACCCCTCTCTCCTGCTGTGTTGTTCCGCGCTTCGACAGCCTTGACGGAGTTTGCGAACGCCTTCTCTAAAACCCCTTTGCCGATGGTTCCGACCACTAAACCAAGCAGCCGTCCCTTGAGGTTCTTGCCATCGCGTATGGTGACGAGGTCAATGTCGGTCAAACCGTCGGAACGGCGCGTGAAGGTATAGGTGTGGCCCGAAGAGCCTCCCCAGGTGTTGGAGTCGGTAGTCGTGAGGACGACGTGGTTGGGATCGGACCAGTCGTAGCGCAGGCGTTCCCAGATGCCCGCTGAGCCTTCCGTGACGTCCGCCTGCGAAGGGCCGCGGCTATGGACCTTGAGGTACCCGTCGGCGCTGTTGCCAAAGAGCTTCGAGCGGCCAGGCCCGAAGTCGGTGAGCCCGGCGATGTACTGTCCAGGCGTCAAGGTGGTTGTCTGGTGCATATGGATCGTCGACATGTGTTGTCCCTTTCGCTTCCCGAGACTTCGAGATTCTGAGTGTAGTTGCTCCGGTCGATACTGGATTTCTCCCTTACTGAGTTATCTGCTATCGGGTGGACACGCGAAATTCTCAGTGCGATTATGCGCCATGAGAGCGTAAGTGTCGAGAACGGGCCTGTTTTCGTCCCCTATCATCAACGCCGAATGACTAATCTTCCGAATCTGTGGGCCTTAATCAGAGCAGACCTGCTCCGGGCGCCGGAATCTGTTACCCAATGCCTCCGACGACTCGCCCAGCCTGCGGCGATACTGCGAATTCCTTGAACACAATGAATTGGAGTGGGCTTGCGATGCGCCTGAAGACTCAGCAAAGGATCGCACCGTGAGCAGTGATTTTTGGCTTGCGTTGCGCGACGCCGCATCGAAAATGCGCTTAGAGGAAAATGCGGCTCGATACCAAAACCGCGCTCGGGGATTTTTACCCGTCGCTAACAGCAATGCAACCAATGCGAACTTCCCGGTCGTCATTGGGTGTTGAAAAGAAGACCCATGACGGCGAACGTCGAAACGAAATGCGATATAGGCGATGGTGTAGGTAAATGCGAACCATCCCCATCGCTAATGGAGAGGCGTAACGAACGCTTTTCTGCTGGCGGTTCGTTGTCCTGCTTGGAGTTGGTTGGCCCCTGCACCGCTAGATGTTAGCCCCCTTGGATGCTGGGTACATGCGGTCTGACTTCGGCTCCGTTGTCGTAACATCGCTCAAAATCCCAGCAAAGGCCTAAGATAAGACGCGAAGTTGTGAAATCGCCTTACAACAAACACCATCTGGGGCTGGAGCGTGCGCGATTGCAGGGCGAGTAGAATACGTTTGGAATGAGGTGGTTTGTGAAGGCAATGCAGGTAAACAAGGCAGACCCGGGAGCTGTGCTCATCCTGGCGGAGTTACCGAAACCGGAACCTGGCTCCGGCGAGATATTGGTTCATGTTCATGCCGCTGGTGTCACCCCGACAGAATTACTATGGTATCCCACAACACATACGAAATCAGGCACAGCTCGCATGCGCGCTGTGCCAGGGCACGAATTTTCGGGAGTCATCACTGCGATCGGCAAAGACGTCCAGGACTTCAAGGTCAACGACGACGTCTATGGAATGAACGACTGGTTCTCTGATGGGGCCACTGCGGAGTTCT
>Ga0126371_10001864_pt1 | contig 17957 bp, 33 predicted proteins | sample PanSoiMetaPlot_4_FD_110145 | JGI IMG/M metagenome (GOLD analysis project Ga0126371, IMG submission 110145) | Tropical forest soil microbial communities from Panama - MetaG Plot_4 | ecosystem: Environmental > Terrestrial > Soil > Tropical forest > Bulk soil | place: Panama | collected 2016-02-17 | reverse complement strand
TATCCCGATGTCGGTGCAGCGGGGCAGGCGTTCGTTGATCTGATCAACAGTCGCTATCGCGGCGTTGCTTCATTGCCACCGGACCAGCAGCCTGCGGGGCTCGTCCGCGGCGGCTACAACAGAGCCAATCCGAACTATGCGGCGAGCGTGCTTAGCAATGCCACGGCAGCACGCCCAATGCTGACGCCACAGCCCGCCGCTGCAACTTACGACTTCGGCTCGACGCAGTCGCCGCCAGCAACTCCCAACCACAACAACCCCCCGCCTCCAGCGCAGCCGGGGCAGTCCGAGAAGGACAGAGCGCTGCAGTCGCTGGATCAGGCAGCGACGACAGGCACACAAACGTCACAGCCTGGACAGTCCGAGAAGGACAAGGCGCTGGCTGCGCTGCCACCACCGCCGCCAGCGACAGAGAAGGAAAAGCCATCCACCACAGCGGCGGCTGAGCCTCAGCCTCCAGTCGTAGAGCCCGAATATTCCAGCGCCGCCGTTATTCCGCAGTCGGTTACCGATGCAATTGGTCGTGTCGCCAGCGCTGGAGCACAAGGCTGGGAAGGTGGCCCGTCTTTGCCGCGGGTGCCGACAAACTTGGTGATGAGTCCAATCTACAATCCGCTCATCGCTGGGGCTGAAGCCGTGCTCAGCGGCGGAAATGCCCTCCTGCGTGGAGCCCAGCAGACTGCCGTGGAAGCGACGCCAAATATTCGTCTGCCATCGCTGCCACCGGGCGTGACGATTCCGCTTGGTGGAAACCGGCAGCTTTCCGGCGAACTTACGCCAGGCCCGCTTGGCCGTGAGATTGCCGCTATGCCGGAAGCCTTTCCGCTTGGTGGGCGTGAGTTAGGAACTAACGCCCTGGCTGGCCCACGTCCCCCTGGCGAGGCTGCGCCGCCACCGCCCCCACAGTATGTGCAGGAGCGCTTTGGCGAGCCGCCGCCCGGCAGGCTGGCGCAGATCACTGGCGCGATTGAACGGGCGGACCAACAGCCGCCACGAGCGCCGCCCGCTGAGAGGCCGGTGGAACCGCCTCGGACAGTTGAGCAATACGTCGACGATTATATGGCGGGTCGTGGCCGTGACAGTCCTGACCATCTGCGGTTCGCCGCTAATAATGGTCCGGCGATCGAGGCGGAATTTCAGCGCCGCGCAGCCGCAAGAGGTGAGCCCGCCCCAACGGCGGCCGGTGCGCAGGCAACGCCGCCAGAGGACATCCCCGACGCTGAAGCCATCGGGCGCAAGCCAAGCCCCGACAGAGTGCGCAATATCGAGTATGCGGCCAATCGGTCAGCCGAAGATCGCGCTGGGCCGCAGATGACGGACGAGACAGCCTACGTGCCGGACATCCCTGGCCGCGTGCTTGCCTCCCGGCAGTTCTCCACCGAGAACAGCATCAATCACAAGTTCGCCTATAACGACGGCTCCCATCCCGAATACAAGGCATCGGTCGATAAGGGCAACAAGGAGCGCAACGCGGGCATGGTGGAGATGCTGCGCAGCGATGCCGGCGACACCAATACCCTTGATCAGGCGCAGATCTTCCGTCGGGAAGCCAGCCCAGACAAAATGGGCGTCTTTACCGACGAGAAGCCCGTAGATGTCTCTGACATTGCCGGAGATATCCGCAAGGATCTGGCTGGTGCTGGAGGCAAGCGGGGGGCAGTGCAAACCGCCCTGAATGGCCTCTTGGAGCGCCTTTATGTCGGCAACGATGTTAAGGGTGGGACGCTCGAAACGTCGCCCTCCATGATCTATGGCGCGCGTCAGCATATCACTGACATGCTGGCAAAAGGCCCGATGACGGAAGAGGGGGCGGCGGCGAGGACCGCTAAATCCTATCTTACGAAATACCTGGACAAATTCGACGCCAAGATTGCAGAGGGGGCGCCGAAGTACAGCGACTATATGAGGGAATGGGCGGACCGGTCCCAGCGCATCAACCAGCAGGAGTTCCTGCAGCCGTATATGCGGCAGGGCGGCCCGGTGATTAACCGCGACGGCTACCTGCAGCTTAACGGCCTCAACAAGATGCTGGGTGACATCACCGCGGGCCTTAAGGCAGACAAGCCGAACAAGGCCTGGTCGCTGACCGACGAGCAGATCCAGAACATTATAAATACGCGCAACGAGCTGGCGGCCGACCGGCTGAACGAGCGGCTAGGCGAGGTGCGCGGTTCGCCGACTTACCAACTGCAGTCGGTGCGCGCAGCGAAGCAGCGATCCGTAATGGGTGAGGTGGCACGAGCGACAGGGCGCATGGGTACCACCCTTATTGGTTCGCATCTGGCTCATGCCGACCCGATGGTCAGCAACGCGCTGATGTGGGCAGCCCATGTGGGTGGTCCGGCGATCCGGCAGGCCCGCGTCGAGCGCGCGATCTCAAAAGCCGAAGCGGCGGACGCAGCGATGCGGGCGCGGTTGTTGGACCGGACGCACAACCCGCTCAGCGAATATTAGCCTCCCAAGTGTGCCAATGCCCACATGGAAGCCGCCACTGCCATCAGAGAGAGGAAGAAACAGGGAAAAGGCTCGGTGATTGTGGTCACAATAGACTGCACCAGAGGCATCGGTACCGGCCGATCGACGACAGTTTCCACCACGACCTCGCGATCGATTACGACCTCGCGATCGCGATACACCGGCACTTCCCGATAGACGTAGACGACTTCGCCACTGATAATCTGTTCCCACATCAGCCCGTGCTTACGGCGGAACGCTTCGGCCTGAAGGCCGGCAGCGGCACGCTCCCCAGCATGGGCGCTGCCCAGCATGCCCAGCAGGGCCACGAGGCGTTTGCGGTCAGCGTCGGTCATCTCAGCTGCCCAACTCCAGCCGCTGCTCGATGCGGTTGACGCGTTCGGCCAGCGCGTCGTAGGCCGCCTGCCGGTCAATCGCCGCCTCGCTTTCCAGCACCGCGTCCCGCCGCACCGCAGCAATGCCACGCTCGATCGCCACCAGCCGCTTGTGCAGACGCGTGAATTGCTCCCGCAGATAGTCCAGCAGGTCGTCGCTCATCTCAGTGTCCTACACCCAATGCAATCAGCAACTCAGGCAGGCGGGCGAATAGCGCGGCCAGTGCGGCGATCAATGCGGCCAGCACGAGTATCCACGGGTCGCGGTTGAATTTCTTCGCCTCAGCGCGAAACTTCGCCGCCTCGTCAATCGCCCGGTCAATGCGGACAATCTGTTCCCGCAAGTCCAGCCGGTCGCGGTAATCGTGTGGTACGTCGCTCATTGGTTGCCAGCCCGCCGCTGCACTTTGCGCCATTCGCGGCGGATCAGATCCAACAGACCGTCGCGGCTACTTTCCAGCGTCCAGCCTCGCGTGGCTAGATCGGCGCATACCTGATGGTCGCCTGTCGAGCGGTCGCGGACATAACCGCCTTGGCTCGGCACCCAATAGATGTGCTCGATCTCATCGCCAATTGGGGTGGTCTCCCGCAGATGGACATCACCATCGGTGTCCTGCCAGATGCGGCGACTGCGGTGTGGGTGATTAGTCATGTGCTCTGTCCCTTGCCCCAGAGATCCCGCGAGGCGCCGGCATCGATTGCTTAGACCCAATCCTCTAGCGGTGGTTAATCACCGCTGTGCATAGTCAATATCGTTGCGGTGCATAATGCTGTGCTTACGGCGGCCATGTCGTCAATTGCTGGCGCTCGTCGGGGCGACATTGGTCGAGTTGTATGCGCCGGGCAACACGCCGGTCTGGGTCAACCCCGCTGAGGTGGTGACCGTGCGAGAGCCGCAGCAGCGGGGTGGTTTTGTTGGCGGCGTCATGTGCGTCATCACGTTGGCCAACGGCAATATCGTTTCCAGCACCGAAAACTGCGAAACGGTGATCAGGCGGCTGCGGTAGGCATAGCCAGCACGATGGCAAGCACGATGCCGAGCACGCGGATCTGGTCCATGCGGCTAAGCCCGGCGAGATGGCGCAGAATGGCGACCGCTAGCGCTTCGTCACTCATGGCCACCTCTGCAAACGGACGGTCAGGCATTCTCAGCCGCAAGGATCGCGCGCCCGATAGCCTCCGGGATCTGCGGCACCAGGCTGTTGCCTAGGCTTCTAAGTCGATTTACCCGGTTGAATGCCAGCGCTTGCTTGCGTTCAAGCGGCCCAATTCGCTGAAGCAGACATTGCTGCACGTCCGGTTGGTCGAATGGCGATACTGAAAAGGCTTCCCACAGATCACACAGTCCTTGATCATCTTGCGGCCACGCCCCCATGAACCATCGGCTATATGCAGGTTGGCGTGGCATCTCTGGCACAGCACAATAAAGTCTGTCGGCGTATAGTTCCGGTGATGTCTTTGCAGTTGAGCGGTTGACCCACATTGCGCGCAGGAGGCGTCCGATAATGGCATCAGTCTCTGCGATGCCTTCCTGACTGTCGCATTTGCCATTCGTCACTCGTCCAATGAAGTCCAGTTCAGGGGAAGTCCCATGAGCCACTCGACCCACGTCGGGTTCAACGCCCCACCAACCGCATTCGGCAACTGCTTCCCCTTCGTCCCGCCACCATGCTCCGAATACGGCAGCGCATTCGGATGGCGATAATCCCGTGCCGCCGGGGCAGGCCAGACCTGCACTGCCTCCGACAGATTGCCGCCCCGCTTCTCCACGTTGCGGAATGCCGCCGGTGTCGGGTTGCGGCTGCCCTTCGGTCCATCGATCGCGCGCGGCGTCGGCCACAGCTTCGCCATCGTCGTCAGCGTCGCGCCACGCCCCTGCCCCCGGTTTGAACTGCCAGCCGCCAGGATGCGTTCCCTGTTCGCAGGCCCCTGGTCGTTCTCGTTCGCGCGCGGGGTAGGCCACATCCGCACCTGTTCCTCCAGATACAGCGGCACGCTGATGCGTCCCGACTTCTGCCGGAAAGACAGACATTTCTCCATCGTCTCCGGTTTCCTCGAGCGGTTCACACCCAACGGCGTGCCCCACAATCCAGATGCGCTCGCGGAGGTGCGGTGCCCCCATGTCGGCAGCGCTGATGCGATGCCATTCGACACGGTACCCGAGTGAGGCCAGGTCTCGCAGTACTCCTCCAAAGAACCGTCCAGATTCAATTGACAATATCCCTGGCACGTTTTCCGCCAGCACCCATCGGGGTCTAACCTCGCGAATGAGCCGGGCGAACTCGGGCCAGAGGTTGCGGTCGTCGGCGCTACCGTTGCGCTGTCCTGCGACGCTGTGGGGCTGGCAGGGAAAGCCGCCGCAGATGAGGTCAACGGCAATTCCATCTGCCGCCAGGCGGGCTGCGGTGAGGCTTCTGACATCGTCATATATCCGCACGTGGGGCCAGTGCTTCGCCAGTATACGCCGGCAGAACGCGTCGCTTTCGCAGAATGCAACGGTCGTCATTCCTGCGCGCTCGAGGCCCAGACTGAAAGCTCCCGATGCCGCTGAAAATATCAAGCACTTTCATTGGCATCCCTCCTGTTCTTTGTGATGTTGCTGATCTTATCGTCATACTTCCAATGGCATGAGCGGCACATCGGCATATAGTCATCAATATCTTCATACCGTCCGCTCAGGTTGGCGTAGTCATAGTGCCTCGCTTCAGTGGTGCCGCACTTCGCGCAGTGTTTGGGTTTGCCGAACTGTGCATATAGACGTCGATGGAAAGCCTGTTTCCCAGCGATATTACCGCGCCATGAGGGATGCGTCGGTCCCGACATTGGATGTCGAGCCTTTGCGACGCGCGCCTCTATTCCATGCCGCCGCATAAGGTTCCAAATGACCTTCTGCGATATCCCAACGGCTTTACTAATCTCAGTCTGCGTCAACCCTGACCGATAAAGTTGCGTGACGTTTGCCACCAACGTAGCAGGATATTGCTTGGGTTTGGCTCCTCTGGGCATCTCAGATACCGCTAAACAGATCGAGCACGCGCAGCGTCATTGGCCACCTCTGCAAACGGACGGTCAGCACGGCGCGAACAAATCCCGCTGCCGCGACCACAGATCCACTAACGGCAGCGTCACCGCATACCGGCTGGCTGAGCTGCCATCAATGCTCGTCGCCCCAGACGCTGCAGCCAGCCGGAACCGGCACTCAGTATTGACGCGGGCAACGTGGTAATACAGGGCACGGCTGGCGCAGAACGCGCCCCAGCGCTGCATGTTGGCCAACTTCCATGGCGTGCTGCCGCCAAGAAATACACCGACATTGGGACCGACAATCGGTGTCACGTCAGCTTCCGTCATGCCGTCCTGCACCGCGAGCAGCACCAGCGGACACAGCGACAGGCAGCGGTTGAGCCAGCGTGTCGATAGCCGCAGGCTATCCAATCCCCCCGCCACGATATCCGGCAGCACGATCCAGTCAGCGCATGCGCCGAATTGCTCCACCAGCTGCTCGAACGCATCTTCGTCAAACACTCGCCCAGCCTGGAAATCGGCCCATGCGCCATTGTCCAGTGCGTAGTGCTCAAATCCCTCCGTCCGCCAAACACCGGCACGGGAGACAAGCAAACGCCAATCACGGCTGCGCAGAGCATCTAGATTGCGCCGGGTGCCGGTGCGGCTGGCGTAGCAAAGCATGGATGTGTCGATATGTGCGTGGTGGGTTGCGGCGAGACAGTCAGCAGCGATATGCCGTGCTCGCTCTCGATCTGGTGCCAGCAGTGACCCGGCACAATCGTCAGTGTCCATGGGAAGAGACTGCGCGGCGTTTCGTGACGGCTGTCGCTATCCAGGATGTGCAAGAAGCCAGCGCCATCTATCACTAGCACTATCTCATCGTCCGCATGCCGCTCCCATGCACTGACGCCACTGTATTTCACCAAACCAATGATGCCGTCACGATATGGCAGGCTCGGGCCGAAGGCGCGCTTCTCTAACTCCAACGGAGAGCTAGTCGGGCTGCGCCCATCCAGTCCCGGCAGCGCGTTGAAGAGTGCTCGTAGGTTTGTCGTCGGCATTACCACTGCCTCCACCAAGCGATGACCCATACAACGAGTGCCAGCGTCGGCCATGCGAGCCATAAGCTATCGAGTGTCATTGGCCACCTCTGCAAACGGACGGTCAGTCACGTGCGCCATTGCTGCGCTTCGCCAGCCAGTACCGCTGCGGTCTGCCATTGTCGCAATCAATCAGATGCAGCGCAGTGAGGCGGTCCATGATTGGCCAGAAGCTTCTCGTCAGCCCCAACTCACGCATAATCTCTCCACGGGTCAGCGGACCGCGCCGGGCGAGTAAATCAAGCATCGCGCGTTGCCGTCTGCCCATCGTTAGTCCCAATTCTCCAAGTCCTTCAGCAGCCACTGCAGGGCCTCGATCGGGGGGGGCTTGCCCGGCTTGATCCCACGGTATGCATCGGTGACGAAATCGATCATCGCCTGCACCGTGGCCTGTCTCCGGGCCACGGAATCCGTTGGCATCTCGTCAACGACCTCCAGCAAGCGCTGCATGTACCGCGTCACCAGGACCAGGATTTCCTCGTCCGTCATCACGCCGGGACTGAGACGGCCTCGTCTTCCTCCACTGGCTCCCGCCAGATGCGGTCGATCATCGCCTGCCGCGCCGCTAACCCGCGCTGCCGTGCGTTGTCGCTGATCTTCAGGGCCGGATCATCCAGCCGCAGCACACGCTCCTCCTTGAGGATCTCGTTGGCCTCGTCCTCGGTCTGTGCCGAATGACACCGCGTCTCGAAGTCCTCCAGCCACTCCCTTAGAGTGATCCGCTTGACCTCCGTCATCGGCACCGCGGCGTTGATCTGTTCGCGGCGCGATGATGGCTCGGGTTGAGCGTCGATCGTGGTGCCAGAGAATGCTTCCGTCGGCATATCGCGCGCCTCTTCAGCGCTGATCACGCCACGCAGCACGTCGGGATAAACATCGCGCAGCAAAAAGCCGCGGGCTCGCATCTGCAGCATCCGCTTGGGATATTGTTTCCACGGCCCGACCTTGTCCCACAGCCCGGCCTTTCTGGCATCGGCAACGTCGAACGACCGCATTTCTTCCTTGCGTGCACCTTTACGTTTGGTGCGGCAGATCGCCTTGCTGGCGTCGCCATCGCCTTCGACGGTCTCTTCCACGTACTCGCAGAGTGGCGAGGCCTTAACCAGTGCCAGCATAGCGTCGCCCCAGACCGCGGGTCTGCCATTGATGACCGCGATGTTTTGCAGGGCCTGCAATGTGCCGAGCCCGATTTCGCGGCCCCACTGCATGGCCACGAGGATATTCTCGGCCTTGCCTTGGAAGTCGCGCGGGATCATTGAGGACTTTGCCAGTTCGCGGGCAAAGGTGATGGCCTCGGTGAGCGTGCCGGGTTCAAGCGGTGCGCGTGGCGTGTGAACCAGTGCGTTCATAGCATTAGCCTTTGCGGATCGTCAGGACGGGTTGCGGGTTGGAGAGCACGGCGCCGTCTATGGTTTCGCCACCACGCAGCGCCTTGGCGAGCAGGATCATGTCGGGCGCACGGCGGATGAAAGCTTCGGGCAGGACGGCCGGATCAGATACCAGTGGCTTGCTGCGGTGCGACACGCTTGCGGTGAACAGCGGGCGCTCGACTTTGTGCAGCTCCAGCGCTTCCAGCATGGCGAGCACGATGCCGCGGCGGCGATCGGCGCGCGCCTCCAGCCGCTTGATGCGCTCGCGCGCGGTCTCCACTAATGCCTCGTCGGCCAACGCCTGCTCGACGATGGCATCCAATAGAGCGATAGCGTCTGTCTCGCCGTCGATTGTATCTGTCAGTAACTTGTCATCATCTGTCAGTAGTGTCTGACGGATGCGCATAGCCGCGCTGATCGCCTGTTCGAGGCGGCGTGGGTTGATCTCAGCAGCTGCCATCGTCGTCGTCCTCGACCATGACGGAGCCGGTGTAGTGATGGCGCTCAAGACGCAGTGAGTGGAGTTGCTCGATTAATGCGTCGTGCAGCTCGTATGGCGACCAGCGACGGCGTGGATGTTCGAGCGGTGCGAGGTCGGGAATGAGTTTGTCGAGGGTCTCGGCGATTAATACTTCGATGTAGTCGAGCCGCTCTATGTCGCGCATATCGCGATCTATTGCCCGCTCCAATGCACTACGCTGTCGTGTTGAGACTGATTCTAACATGTGGGTTGGCCTTTAACGCATGATTAACGCTGGTGGGGTTGGCTGGCCCCTAACTTTACAAGTGCGTGGCGCTATGATTGCGGGACGATTGCGGCGAAGGGAGAGCGAAACGTGCCGACCGTCATGCCGACTGACTTTCGAATGATCGCTGACGTTCTTGAGCAGATGCAGCTCCGTGTCGGAGCGCTGCTCAGAAGCCTGGATGCGCAGCATCGCAAGGCGTTGCGGCAGCGCCGGCAACTGCGGAGTTATTTCGATGCCATGGATATTCACCATGGCCTGAGTATAGGGGCAATTCGCCCCACGCGTCAAGTGGCGTGGGGGCGGTTCGGCTCTACTCCGGAGCAGTTAGTCTCGTGGGCTGGCGAGATGTGCGGCGAGCGACGTCTCTGTTCTGGCTGTCTTGCGGCACTAGCTCGGGGTGACGTGCCGCCAGCATTGCAGCCAGTTGAGGATCCACTCCGTTGAACGATCCGTAGACCGCGTAGTCGGTCGAGACGCGCAGCGCATGGCAGATGCGGATCAGCAGGCCGAGGCCTGGACCTCGCTCGTCGCTCTCGACTTTCCGAACGGTTGACACGTCGACGCCGATGGTGCGGCAGAATTCCGCCCGGTTCGGCTCGACCAACTCTCTGGCCCATTTGATACGCTGTCCAAGCGTTATCCGTGGCATGTGGCTGGTTTCCTCACTCTCCGCATCCACTATAGGGGCGGACCGCCCCCGTTTTCCAGAGGAACAAACTGGGTAAAATTGCGGCATATCAATCTTCATATCGGGCCTTGACCTAGGGGCGGCGTGCCCCATAGCATATAGGCATGCACGCCCACAGGGCAATCATCCAAAGGCTGGGGGGGTATCAGGCTTTGGCGAGCGCGTTGGGTTTGGCACCTGAGACAGTTAAGAGTTGGAACAAGTGGGACCGCGGCATTCCGCCGCGGTATTGGCACCGCATTGCGCCGATGGCCGGCGTTACGCCCACTTACCTCGAGCGTACGGCTGGCCAGCGCTGCCGGCGTAGCGAGCCGGTCGAATGAGCGGGGTGGTGACAGCGACGCTGTGGGGTCGGGTTAAGGCACCGCGGCGGCACGAGGAAGACGACCTGCAGGCCTCGGTCTGCGAATACCTGAAATGGGCGCTGCCTGACGATGGCACCTTCTACGCCGTTCCTAACGGCGGCAAGCGGCATGCGCGCGAGGCGGCGCGGATGGTGCGGCTTGGTGTCCGAGCTGGGGTGCCAGACCTGGCGATCGTGTTCCGCGGCCGGCCCATCTTCATCGAGTTGAAGACGGCGCGCGGGGTGGTCTCGGAGCACCAGAAGCAGATGGCGCGGCGGCTGACCTATTGCGGTGCTGACGTCCTTTATTGCCGCTCGGTCGATGGCGTGGAGAACGCGCTGCGCGAGCTTGGCGTGCCGCTGCGGGCGTCGGTGTCGTGATGCTGCGCTGCGATATGTGCGTTGAGCCTGCGGTGGTGATTGAGCCTGGCAGCGAGGAGGTGCGCGAGTTGTTCGTGCTGCGCCGTGCTGTGCCGCTGCGTTGCTGGTGTCTGCGCCATTGGCCGGCGGCGTTGGCGCGGTCGGAGGCGACGACGCGATGAGTGCAGATGCGACAGTGTTTGTCGGCCGCCTTGAGCAGAGCCGCACCGACCTTGAGTTGCTCGAAGGCTACCTGGTGGATTGCTTTGGCTGGCGGCTGGAGATCCGTGGGCTGCGGGATCCGAAGCATGGCGGGTGGTGCCTGACGGCGCATCCCGGTCCGGTGCCGCCGGGACTGCGGCAGCCTGCGATCGACGACGAGGTGGTGCAATGAATGCTGATGTGGAGCTGATCAGCGGGTTGCAGGACGTGGTGCTGCTGCTGACGGAGGACGACGAGGCGCATCGGCATGATATGGCGGAGGTGATCACGCGGCAGGTGATGCGCGCGGTGGAGCGCGGCCGCGTGGTGCGGGGCACCGTGCAATGATCTGCGTGGACAACCTACGGATTCGCACGCTACAAGCAGAAGTGCCGCCCTGCGGAAACAGAGCGGCACCTGTAACTGTTTCACGCGGCGCGAGGGCCGTGCGAAGAAGAAGAGGCCGACGACCCTTCTTTCGCACATCCCTTGGCCGTAACGCAAGAGGTGTGTGCTGTGGCCGATAACCCCTACCCCCTCGCCTTCCAACTGGCGCGCCCGGTCGCCAAAGGTTGGCTCGACGGCGGTGACGCAATCGCCACCCTGATCGTGGCCGCGCTCCGCCATGAACGGCTGACCAGCCGGCCCGCTCCCGGCACCTTCCATCTACTTCGTCACCTGTTCGTCCAACGTCTCGAGCGCGAACAGAGCCGCCTTGCCGTCGAGGCCATGTACCAACGGCGGGAGCGCCGATATGGCTGACGAACAATTCGATACCTTCTATGCGGGCCGGCGCGCGCTAGCCGACGCGGCCATACCGATCATGACGTCAGAGGAAGATATCGAGGCGCGTCGCAGGGAAGTTGAGCGCATCGACGCTTACTTGGCTGAGCCAGAAGCTGCAAGGCCTTTCAGGACCATACGAGGCGGGAGATCTGAACAACCAGAGCAGCCGGCCTTTGGGTTGCAGCCGGTCAGCATCATTGACCAATGCCACATTCCCCACCGACAGTGGATATACGGCACCCAACTCATCCGCGGCTTTGTTACCCTGCTTATCGCGCCTGGGGGCACCGGCAAGTCCAGCCTGCTGCTCGCCACCTGTCTGTCGATCGCCATCGGACGCTCGTTGCTCGGCCCGCGCATCTTCCAGCAATGCAACACCGCTGTGCTCAATTTGGAAGATCCCCAGGACGAGATCGACCGCCGTCTGGCCGCCCTCGCTATCCGCTACGACATCAAAGATGACGACGTGCGCGGGCGTATGTTCGCCTCCCCGCCTGAGCGTGGCATCAAGATAGCAGCCAACGGAGCTGACGGATTCTCAGTCGTAAACCCCGACGAGGATCAGATCATCAAGCAGCTGCGCGAACAACGGGTCGGCGTGCTAGGCGTGGATCCGTTCAGCGAGAGCCATACCCTGGAAGAGAACAGCAACCCAGCCATGATCCAAGCCGCCGCTGCCTGGCGCCGCGTGGCACGCGCCGCCAATTGCGCTGTCGTACTATCACACCACGTCCGCAAGGGACCAGTCGACAGCATCGAAAGCGCCCGTGGTGCCAAGGCACTCACCGACAGCGCTCGCATCGGCCTGCTGTTGAGTACCATGACCGAGGAAGAAGCCGAAGCTCTGGGCATCTCAGATACCGATCGCCTGCAATATGTCCGTCTCGATGACGCAAAAGCCAACATGGCACCTCGCGCACCTAAGGCGGCGTGGTTCCATCTCGGTAGCGTCACCCTTAATAACTCCGATGCAACCTACAGCCACGGCGACCAGGTCGGCGTAATTGAGATATGGGAGCCGGAAAACGTCTGGGACAGCGTCTCTGTCAGTGAAGCCAATTCAATCCTTGACAAGATCGCCGCCGGCTTGGACGGCGAGCCTTACACCGACAGCCGCCGTCACCCAGCCACCCGATGGGCAGGTCACGTCATCGTCCGGGCGCTTGAGTGCACCAACGAACAGGCCGCAACCATCATCAATACATGGGTCAAAAATGGTGTCCTTATCTGCACCGAATACGCAACGGACAACCGCAAGAAACGGAAGGGCCTACGCGTCGATGATACCAAACGACCAGGCACGAGATATGAGTAACCCTGTGGCGCACTTTGTGGCGCACTTTGTGGCGCATCGTGGCGCGCCGTTGGACGGTTGCGCCACAATTGGCCTAAAGGCCAAAATTTGTGGCGCACCCCAACCGTCCTTAGGCGGTTTGCGGCGCACTTTGTGGCGCACGACTTGTGGCGCAGGACCCCCCCGGTGACTGGCGTGCGGCGATCAAGTTTGTGGTGTCGGTCAATATTGCGCGGCGGCATTTGAGTACCGGAGAGCGCGCCGATGAGGCTGCGGCAGTGGCCAATCTCAAGCCAGGTGGCGACCAAAGCGCACTGGCGCGCATTGGTGGAGTTACCCAAGACGGTGCGGACGTGGCTTAGGAGAAGCGATGATGGAACACGAGATCCATGCCTCGGTCGTGGTGAAGCTGCCGGCGCAGGGCCGTGAGCTGGCGCAGGCGGTGGCGACCTTCGCGGCGGCCTGGGCTGAGATGCTGGCGCGGGCCGGCGAGGCTCGTGCGCAGTTCTCGGTCAATGAGGTGCGCAGCCGTGGGGTGCGTCGGCGGCGTGGCCGGCCGCGGGCGGTTGAGGCACCGACGTTACCGTTGCCGGAACTGGTTGCGTGAGCATCGAGGTGCAGCTGGCGCACGATCTGCAGGAGGTGATCTGCGACAGCGAGTGCACGTGGGAGCAGGCGGTGATCAACCTCGGCTATGTGCTGGCGGTGGTGCTGCTGGTGGAGGACGACGAGGAGCACCGTGCGCAGTATGCCGAGGCGGTGACGGGGCGGGTGATGGCTGCGGTGCAGCGAGGCTCGATCCTGGCGGAGACGCTGCAATGACCGTTGCTGGAATCAATCCACAGGCGCACAATGCGAAACCGGCCCCCGTTGGAGCGGGAGCCGGTTTGTATCTTAACCAAGCGGCTGCTTGGGCCTATGCAAACGCTAGGGAGTGGCCTGGTCTGAGGCCCTCCTTTTCGCACAGGCCTTGGCTCCGCGCAAGGGAGGCTTGCGCCATGGCGTATTTGCGCAGTCGGCCTGAGGGCCGCGTCCACCGTACCAAGATCCGGGTTGTGTTGGTTCCTCAGCTCTGGGAGGGCTGCCAGGTGCCGTCCAGTGGCTGGCTTGGGTGGTGGCTTCGCATCGAGGCCGTGCCATGACCCGCACCACACTCGCCAACCAACTCCGCGAAGCTAACCAAATCATCTCCCGGCAAGCCGAACTCATCACCCGTCAACAACGCGCTCTCATCAATCTCACCCACCAACTTCACGCCGCTGAACAACGCCTCACCAAACAACCCGACCAACCAACCTTCCCAGCCCGCGCCCTCCGCTTCGGAAGCCCTCATGCTTGACGCAACCCTCAACCAGGTTATACAACCCGTCGCGGAACTGGGGGCGCACAACCACCACCAGTGCTACTGCAATCCGCGCTGGACCGTCGTCCGAACCCACCCGCAAGCCGAACGATGGGCCACCCATAACCTCACCACTCGCGGCTATCCCTGCTACCTCCCAACCTTCGCCACCAGAGCCCGTGACCGCGTCCTCCGAACCCTCTGGCACATCGTCCAACGACCGTTGTTTCCCTCCTACCTCTTCGTTGCCCATACGCCACAAACCTCCTGGCGTCCCATCTACGAAACGCCAGGCGTCGCCTCAGTGCTCAGAAATGGTAGCCAGTTACAGTATGCCGCAGACGAGGCTGTGGACGCGCTACGCGCCTCAGAGGCCGCACGCGCTATACCACCCCCACCCGATGCCGCTTGGCGCCTCGGCGACCCCTGCCAGCTCGCGCACGGGCCATTCCAACGCGTCGATGCCGTGATCACCGAACTCGCAGCAGACTACGCAACCGTCGCACTCCTCATGTTCGGACAACTCCGCGAAGTATCCATCCAGCTCGACTGTCTCGTGGCAAGAGACTAACAATGTTATCGTTAGATGACTAACGTAATGTTCCCGAAAAACTTATTGTGTGATATCAAAGACTTAACCCCTTATTCGGGCAACCCACGTACGCATTCCCCCACCCAGATCGCCCAAATCGCCGCCTCCATGCTCCAATTCGGCTGGACAAACCCCCTCATCATTGACGAAGCGCACCAACTCATCGCCGGTCACGGCCGCCTCCTCGCCGCTCAGCAGCTCGGCATGCCTCAAGCACCCGCCATCATGCTCGAGGGCCTCTCGCCGGCACAGAAACAAGCGCTCCGCATCGCCGACAACAAACTCGCCCTCAACGCCGGCTGGGACGACGATCTGCTTCGCGCTGAGCTGTCGTTACTGCGCGACGACGGCTTCGACCTGGCGCTGACCGGCTTTGCCGACGACGAGCTCGCCGGCATTTTTGCCGACCGCACCGCAGGCCTTACCGATCCCGACGAGGTGCCAAAGGTCGCCGAGGCGATCTGCCAGCCTGGCGATGTCTGGACGCTCGGGCGCCATCGCTTGGTGTGCGGCGATGCCACCAGCGAGGTCGACGTGTCGCTCTGCCTTGCCGGCGTGCGCCCGCACCTGATGGTCACCGATCCGCCCTATGGTGTCGGCCATGATCCGATTTGGCGGGAATTAGCCGGTGTGTCAGCGTTTGGTCCGCAAGCAAAAGGGCTTGTTGAGCACGACGATCGCATCGACTGGACCGATGCTTGGCTGCTGTCGCCAGCGGATGTCGCATATGTTTGGCATGCCGACCGGCATGCCAGCGATGTGCAGCAGTCGCTGCTTAAAGCTCGCTATACTGTCCGATGTCAGATCATATGGGTAAAGCCGCAATTCATCTTCGGCCGCGGGGATTATCACTGGCAGCATGAGCCTTGCTGGTATGCCGTGCACGACAGCAAGACAGGTCATTGGGTTGGAGATCGCAAGCAATCGACCGTGTGGCAAATCGATACCATGCACGTTATGGGCGGCTCTCGTGGTGACGCAAACAATCCTGTCACAGGTCACAGCACCCAGAAGCCAGTCGAGTGCATGCGGCGCCCGATCGAGAACAACAGCAGCCCAGGCCAGGCCGTCTACGATCCGTTCGTCGGCTCCGGCACTACCATCATCGCCGCCGAAATGACCGGTCGCTGCTGCCACGCCATCGAGATATCGCCGCAGTATTGCGACGTTGCCATTACCCGCTGGCAGAACTTTACCGGGCAACGGGCCACACGATCCGACGGAACGCCTTATGGCGCGATTTCCGAAATACAAGCCAACTGAGGAGACCCGTCGCCAAGTGCTGGCCATGACCGGCATGGGCCTCAACCAGTCGCAGGTCTCATTGCTGCTCAAGGTCGACAGCAAGACGCTGCGTAAGTTCTATCGCTGGGAGCTCGACGCCGGCGTCCACGAGGCGAACCTGCGCGTGGCGCAAAGCCTCTACGAGATGGCCACGCGGCTGAAGATACCGTCGGCAGCGATGTTCTGGATGCGCGCCCGTGCCGGCTGGAAGGATCGCGACGCCACCTCGCTGGAGGAGCCCGCGGAGGCCATCCGCTTCGAGTGGGCGCCAGCCATGGCCTCGCTGCCGCAGCCCGCCAACGCAGCGCCTACGCTTGAGGCAGAGCGCACTGAAATCGTGTGGGATACCAATGATCCATAGCGCTGCAGCAGTGGTCGCTGACGCCGGCAAGGTGCGCCTCGGTGCGTTCGCCCCGAGCCTCGTACAAACCTCGCCACGCGATCAAACCTTCGTTTGCAAACGTGGCCACACCCACAAATGCTTGGGAAATGCCGGCAAATCAACCACTTCCGACAGCGACCACACTCCAAGCCTCGCCTACAGCCAAAATACGACCCTTTTTGAACGTTAATCGCCCCTTAGCGTCACCCGACGCGCAAGCCACTGGAATGAAGCACGGACAAACCCCCTGGATCGGGCTCGAGCAGCGCACCGACTGCCCGATCTGCGGCGGCGAGTTGCGTATGCCAGTCCACCAAAAGGGCGGCGTGTGGCACCCGAAGGAGATCGCCATGGCCAGGCGCATGCTGGCCGCCGGCATCGGTGCCAAGGCCACCGCACGCCTGTTCGGCGTCTCGACCTCGGCATTGTCGTACGCGTTGGCGGCGTCGCTGGTCCGATGAGTAGTCGCGTGCGCACCATTTCGCTGCCGTTCGCGCCGCGGGAGTGGCAGAAGGGCCTGCTCGACGACCCGGCACCGCGCATCGTCGCCGTCGTCCATCGCCGCGCCGGCAAGTCCACGGCACTCCTGTGGCGCGGGCTGAAGCGTGCCATGACATGCTCCAAGCCATTGCCGCGCGTGGTGCACATCCTGCCCTATGCGGTGCAGTGGTCGCGCACTGGCCTCTGGGACCAGGCTGTACGGGCCTCAGAGGCCATCCCAGGCTGTGAAGTGCGCCGTGCGCAGATGTCTATCCGCCTGCCCAACGGCGGCGTCTGGCAGGCCGGTGGCGCCGACAATCAGGACAGCTGGCGGGGTGGGTACGGCGACGAGATCATCTGCGACGAGTTCGACGACTTCCCGCCATCGATGATCCCGCTGGTGATCGAGCCGATGCTGGCCGACCGCGATGGCGTACTGGTGCGCAGTGGCACGCCCAAGGGCCGTGGGCTGCTGCAGCAGGCCTATGATCGCGCCCGCACCACGCCAGGCTATTCCAGCTACCTGCTGGACTACCGCAAGACCGGTGCGCTGTCTGATGCGGCGATCGAGCGGCTGCGCACGGAGATGAGCGAGGAGGAGTTTGCCCAGGAACTCGAGTGTAGCTTCTCGGCGCCGAACAGTGGCAGCTATTACGGCCGGCTGATGCAGGACGCCGAGGACGACGGCCGCATCGGCGTGGTGCCGCACGAGCCCACGCTGAAAGTCTGGACGGCGTGGGACCTCGGCATCGACGACTCAACTGCGATCTGGTTCCTGCAGACCAGCCGCGGCGGGCAGTGGCGGCTGATCGACTACATCGAGGGATCCGGCGAAGGCCTCGACTACTATGTCGGGCTGTTGCGTCAGCGACCCTATGCCTATGAGCGGCATCTGCTGCCGCACGACGCTGAGGTGCGTGAGCTGGGCAGTGGTCGCAGCCGCACCGAGACGCTGCACGGGCTCGGCGTCAGGCCGACGCGCGTCATTCAGCAGCATTCAGTCGCTGATGGCATCAATGCGGTCAGGATGGTGCTGCCGCGCTGCTGGTTTGATGCGGAGAAATGTGCGTTGGGCATTCGAGCGCTGCGGCATTACCGGCGTGAGTGGAACGAGAGCGCGCAGACCTGGCG
>Ga0126371_10001863_pt1 | contig 17957 bp, 15 predicted proteins | sample PanSoiMetaPlot_4_FD_110145 | JGI IMG/M metagenome (GOLD analysis project Ga0126371, IMG submission 110145) | Tropical forest soil microbial communities from Panama - MetaG Plot_4 | ecosystem: Environmental > Terrestrial > Soil > Tropical forest > Bulk soil | place: Panama | collected 2016-02-17 | reverse complement strand
TGTCCTGGCAGGCCGGCGAGGTGCGGCACATGGACGACCCCGCCGACCACGCCGATGCCGTGCGGGCGGCGAAGCTCTATCGCCAGCTCGGCGACCCGTTCGCGGAGGGCAAGATGCTCCTGCGAGCTGGCGCGGGGCAGCTTCTTCCCGACGTGGCGGAAGGCGAGCGCTTGCTGCAAAAGGCGCGCGCGCTGCTCAGCCCCGCGGGACCGACCAAGTCGCTCGCACGCTGCTTGAGCGCGCTTGCGACCGCGCGCCTGCTCGCCGGCGACGCGGCGGCCGCGCGCGCCCTGCATGCCCAGGCGGTCGGGATTCACCGGCAGATTGGTGATGCAATTGATTGAGACAGCGTGAGCCGGACCGCTGGCCGTCACGGAGCTCCGCTTTGACCGGCTCCCGAAAGGCAGCATCCAGGCGGCGCATGATCTGAATTGCCCTTGCCCAAGGTGATCGTACCCTCCACCTCGCTTCTTGCCAGCGCCACCGATGTGATCGAGTGACGCGCTGAGCGCGTCACGGTCATCACGGCAAGCGCATGCTTGCATGTTGCCGCGGGAATTGCTGCACTCGCCATGTTTCGGGTCGGCGTCGCCGGCCCTCGCGCCCCGGTGCGCCACGTCATCTGCCGATCAAATACCATGCAAAAGAAAATCGCAGTTCTCGGGACCGGCGCGAACGGAAGCTGTGTCGCGGCCGACCTCACCAATGCCGGGCTCGACGTCGTGCTCATCGACCAGTGGCCCGCTCACGTCGAAGCCATGCGCGCCAACGGTCTCCACGTCACGCTGAGGCAGGGAGAGATCCATGCCAAGGTGCGGGCCTATCACCTGTGCGAGCTCGCCTCGATGCACCAGGTCTTCGACGTCGTCTTCCTGGTGACCAAGGCCTACGACACCCGCTGGCATGCCGAGCTCATCAAGCCTTATCTCAAGCCGGACGGATTCCTGGTCGGGCTGCAGAACGGGATGATGGCGAATGTCATTGCCGATGTGGTCGGCCCGTCGCGCACCCTCGGCTGCGTTCCCGAGCTGTCGTCGCATTGTTTCGTGCCGGGCCAGGTGAAGCGAAACACGGCCCCGGACAGAACCTGGTTTGCGCTTGGGAGCTTTCACCCCTCCACGGACGGGCGCGAGGAGGATGTCGCCGCGGTCCTTCGTCATGCCGGAAAGGTCGAAATTACGCCGCACATTCTCGCGGCGAAGTACATGAAGCTCGTCGTGAACTCGATGACGCTCGGCACGATCGCGATGACCGGCGGCGAGCTGACCGACCGCCAGCCGGAGGGCATGCAGGACCTCATGATGCGGCTCGGCTCCGAATCCCTGAAGGTCGGCGAAGCGCTGGACCACCCGGTCGTGCCGATCTTCGGCCTCACGTCGGCGGAGATCGAAGGATCTAACAACCTGCTCATGCGGCTGATCGACAAGCTCAATCACGACATCGGCCCCGGGCGCGGCGCCAACACGACGCTGCAGGACCACATGAAGGGACGGCTCAGCGAGGTCGATCTGATCAACGGCCTGGTGGTCGAGGAGGGCCGCAAGCGCGGAATTCCGACTCCCGCCAACGAGGCGCTGGTCGAGGTCACGCGCCGGATCCACGCCGGCGACCTCAAACCGGACCCTGCGAATCTCGCCATCGCGCTCGAGCTGCTGAACACGAAGCTCCAGGCGGCCTCGCCGTAATCCGCGTCGCCGCGCGATTGTTGTTCGCATCCTCCGGGTCGCCTGCGCTCCGATCGCGGGATCGGCAGCGACTGTCGCCATGAGAGCATCGCGACGACTCCGACAAGCTGACGACGCGCATCATTTTTCGCGGTGACCTGTGGGGATTCCCACAGCGCACGCCGCGCGGCTCGCTTACCCATCATCGCATCGTGTCAACCGACCCCTCTGACCAAGGAGACTGACCATGAAGACCCGAGTGTTCCTCACCATCGCCGCCATCGCGGCGATCGGACTTTCCGCCCTGACCACCGAGGCCTCCGCGCGGGGCCACTTCGGCGGCGGTTTTCGCGGCGGCGGCTTTCGTGCCGCACCGGCCCGGATGGCCGTCCGCGCGCCGGCGCGGATGAACTTCCGTCCCGCGGCCCGAATGAACGTCCGCCAGCCCGCGCGCGTGAACCAGGCCCGCGGCAACTTCCGCCAGCCCGCGCGCATGGCCAACCATCAGGCTCGCGGCAACCTGCATCAGCCCCGGCAGCAACTCGCCCACCACCAGGCCCGGGGTAACCAGCCCCAGCGCGGGCAGCAGCTTGCCCACCATCAGGCCCGGGGCAACCTCGGCCAGCATGGGCACCAGCAGCTCGCCAACCATCAGGCCGGCAACCGCCAGCACGGGCAACGTGGCAACCAGCAGGCCGGCAACCGCCAGGGCGGAAACCGCCAGAACCAGCTCGCCAACAACCAGGGTGGCGGCAACCGCCAGCACGGCCGCAACAACGGCGGCGGCAACGGCAACGGTGGCAACGGTGGCGGCAACGGCGGGAACGGCGGCAATGGCGGCAATGGCGGGAACGGTGGCGGCGACGGCTTCGGCGCCATCGTGTCCGGTGTCGCCGCAACGAGTGATGTAGTGACCAGTACGACGAGCGTGGCGGCGACGAACGACTGCCTGGTGAAAGAGTACCTGGACAACGGAGCCGTCCAGTTCCGCGACGTGTGCACGAACGAGAGCGTGACGAGCCAGTAACCGGCGCGTCGCGGACGTCGCGTGGGCGATGGCGAAGCCGCCGTCGCCCACGTTTCTTTTTGCCAACCGTCTCAGGCTTGTTCGAACTGCGTCATTGCCCGCGAAAGCGAAGCGGGCAATCCAGTACTCGCGAACGTGCAAATGGGGCACCAGCAGTGCCCCACCGACACGTTGCGGAGTACTGGATCGTCCGCCTGCGCGGGCGATGACGGCGATGAATACAACTACTGCCCGCGACCGCGTCAGCAGGAAGAGACAGCCCCTGCCGTCCCTGGCGCGATCGGCGACTCCTCGAGCACCTGCTCGACCATGCCCGCGAGCGCCCGCACGTCATGGAGGATCAGCGCTCCGCCGCGCCGCTCGATCAGGCCGTGGCGCATGAGCTCGGCGAGCTCGCGGCTCACCGCCTCGCGATGCGTGCTGATGCGGCTGGCGATCTCGGCATTGGTCGGCGCCGGCGCGATGATGGCGCTGGGCTGCATCCGATCCGTCGCATCGATCCGCGCCAGCCGCAGCAGTTCGGCATGCACGCGATGGCGTACCGCCAAGGTGCTGAACTCGACGACGCGGCGCGACATGGCGCGGGCAATTCCGGTGAGCCGGCGCAGGACCGCGACGCTGACGCTCTCGTTTTGGCGCAGCACGTCGCGAAAGAGCTCTGCCGGCATGACGGCGACGAGCGCGTTCGCGACGCAGACCACGTCGGCCGTGTGCGGCGCGCCGTCGATCGCGGCGAACTCGCCGAAGACGTCGCCCGCCTGGAGATCCCCGAACCGCACCTCGCGGCCGCAGGCCGAGTTGTAGAGGACGCTGGCGCGTCCCTGCACGACGAAGAAGACGGCGCGGCGGTTGTCGCCACAGTGCAGAATGGTTTGCCCGGCGCCGAAGCGGCGCCACGCGCATCGCCGCGACAGCGACACCAGCACGTCGTGCGGGAGCTCGCGCAAGATTGCGATTGCGGCAAGGCTTTCGGCCGGCGCCGAAGCGCAGCGGCGGCGGGCTGGGTCGGGCAGGAGATGATCGGCGCACATCCGTTCGGCAAACATCGGTCGCTCCCTGGACGAAAGTTGGTCACGATGCACCGGGACGCGTCGACCGCACCCGGCCGTTCGGGGCGCGTGCTTAGGCGCGACATCCTCCATTGTCTTGGACTGACGCGACGTCATATCGGACGCACGCGACCCGGCGATAGGCGCGACACGAGGACGAAACAGACGACACAAACGAAAGAACCGACGCGAAACAGACGATACACGACGCGCGTAGCTTGTGGGGCATTTCGCTATACAATGCGCACGTTGGGGACGCGCTCGCGGGGAATCGAATGAGGTCACGATGCGCGATCTTGCTCGACTCCAGAAACTCTCGCCGCTCGCGATGCTTGGCTCGACGCCGTTGCAACGGCCGAAGGGACCCGTGCGTTGGGCATTCGACGACATGCCGGAGCGGGAGCGCCCGACGCTGATGCGCGAGTGCCTGGCGCGCGCGGGCGTGCACTATGAATTCCACGCCGTGCCCGACGTCCCGTTCCACGTCGATCTGGCGATGCATGCCTTGCCGGGACTGATGGTGGTCGCGGGGGATCTGCATGCCGCGCGCTGCTTCGGCGCCTGCGAGCGTGCCGCCGAGACGCGTGATGACGCCACCCTGCTGGTGAGTCTCGCTGGCGCGCATCGCATCGAGCAGCGTGGCCGCGACATCGTGCTCGGCGAAGGCGAGGCGACGTTCACATCGTGCTCCGATATCTCGATCATGACGCACGGCGGGGAGAGCCGGATGCTGGGGTTGCGCTTCCCCAAGGCGGGCTTGGCGCCGCTGGTCGAAGGGCTCGACGACGCTTGGGCGCGGCGCCTACCGCGCGAATTGCCGTCGCTGCGCCTGCTGCGCAGCTACCTGACGCTCGCCTGGGACCAGCAGACGCTGGCCGCACCGGACCTGCAGGGGTCGATCGTCGCCCACGTCTACGACCTGATGGCCGTGACGATGGGCGCAACGCGCGACACCGCCGCGGCTGCGCACGAGCGCGGCCTTCACGCGGCGCGGCTGCATGCGGTCAAGCAGGACATCGGCCGTCACCTCGACCGGCCGGACCTGTCGGTCGGCATGATGGCGCATCGCCACGCCTGCACACCGCGTTTCATGCAGCGGCTGTTCGAGGCCGAGGGAACCACCTTCACCGAATACGTCCAGGCGCAGCGCCTGGCCCGCGCCTATCGCGTGCTCGCCGACCCGCGCCGCGAGGCCGAGAAGATCAGCGCCGTCGCGTTCGACTGCGGGTTCGGCGACGTATCCTATTTCAATCGTGTGTTTCGCCGCCGCTACGGCGCGGCGCCCTCCGACGTGCGCGCCCGGGCGCGGCGCCGGGTTGGCGGCGAGCGGCCGTCGTCAACGAGTTGATGACGCAGCCGTCCAGTCGATTGGAGTCGAGACGCCATCACGCCCCGGGCTTACGCGAGGTCGAAGCCTGGAGCGTCATGGACGTCACAACCGCGGGCGGCGCCTTGCCGCGCGTGCCGTATCTACTGCATGTCGAACGTCTGGTAGTGCCCCGCCGCGTCGAGCTGGGTGCCCCAGATCTTGTGCGAGGCCTGATGCTCGGTCCGGCCGAACGATAGCGGCGTTCCCAGTCCGGTCTCGTACTTGCGCATGGTTTCGAGCGCATCCACCAGCTTCTCGGTGTCGACCTGCGGCCCCGTGCGCCGCACGCCTTCCGCCAGCAGGCTGCCCACCACGTAGCCTTCGAGCGACACGTAGTCGGGCGTCTCTCCCGGAAAATGCTTGGTCAACGCATTCTTGTATTGGAGCACGTAGGATGAATAGCCGTCGAGCGCGGGCACCACCTGAGTGACGATGACGCCTTCGGCGTACCTGGGCCCGAGCAGCTTCAGCTCCTCGGCGAGCGCGCTGCTGCCGACGAAGGAGACGTTAGTGTAGATCATTCCGGGGAAGAGGTCGTGCGTCTTCTCGATGAAGCGCGCGGCCGCCCGATAGGTCGGCACCATGATGACCGCCTTGATCGGAATCTTGTGCGCGCGCAGCGCCGCGACCGCATCATCGACGTCCACGGTGTTGCGCTTGTAGTTGAGTCGCAGGATCTTATCGGGATCGCCGCCCAATGCGCGCACGGCCTTGACGACGCCCGCGTAGCCCGAGTCGCCGTAGCCGTCCTGCTGGGCGAACACGGCGATCTGTGCCGGCTTGAGCCGGCGCACCTTCACCAGGTAATTGACCGTGGCCTCCGTCTCCTCGGCATAGCTTGCCCGGTAGTTGAAGACGTAGCGGTCGGGCGGGTCTTGCCGCAGCAGGCCCGCACCGGTGAATGCGCCGAAGAACAGCATTCTATGCTGGAGTGCGTAGGGCAGGGCCACTGTCGCGGTCGGGGTCCCGACATTGCCGACGATGCCGAAGACGCCTTGCTTTTCGACGAGGTCCTTCATCGCGCCGAGGGTGCGGCTCGGCTCGTAGCCGTCATCCACGGCGACGAGGTGAAGCTGACGGCCGTTGATTCCGCCCGCATCGTTGAGCGCGCCGAACGCGGCCTCGAGGCCGAGCTTCATCTGCCGGCCCAGTTCCCTGGCAGGGCCGCTGAAGGGGGCCGCGATGCCGAAGCGGATCTCGCTCTCCGTAACCCCCCGCACGGCGGGGCCGCGCGGCATCTCCAAGGCGGCGGTTCTCGCGGGCGGCGCGGTCGGGGGCGCGGCTGCGGATGCCGGAGAGGCGGGCACCATCGGGGCTGCGGACGCGACCGCAGTCGTCGGAAGCGCGCGGCTCGTTTCTTCCTCGGGCGTGGCCGGCTGCGGCCGCACCGTGAGGGTCTGAACCGGCCGGGTCGAGCTCGATGCGAGCTGTGGCGCGGAAGCTGGCGAAGTCATGTTGCCGGCGAACCTGTAGGACACCAGGACGACCAGCGCCGACACCACGCTGACGGCGGCAACGGCGGCGAGATACGTCATCCAGGATCGGCTGGGCTCGGTCGGAGGCGGCGGCGCCGGTTCGATCAGCGAGGGTCGCTTCGATGACGAGCGCCACGGGTGCGGCGGCTCGCTGTCGAAGTCGTCTTCGACGTCGGCAGGGGTCGTCGGAAGTCTGTCTGCTTGCGGCCTCGCCTGACCCGGCTCTCGGAGCCTTTTGGGCGCGTACGGATTTTGAGGGTCGACGGACCGTTCCGGAAAAGAACTCATGACTCTACTCCCCCTGACGCAACTCGACGCTTACTCGCGCTCTGATCGCGACGGTGCTCGTGCGCAAGACCGCGTTAAGTTGACTTTGGACGCATCACCTGCCGTTTCGTTATTGCGGGGGCCATCTTCTATTCGGCGCCGCGTGGTGCGCCGTTGCTGTCTGCAATCTCGATGATGACGGTAGCCTCCCGCGCCTCGTTGGGCCGATATCCGCTTTCCGCGGTTTGAAACCTAATTGTCACGCGTATGTGCAGTAGCAAGATAGCTTAATATCATGGTTATGTAATTACTAAAGTCGTAGGCTAGACTCTTGTCGGTGTATGGTGAATGTGGCGGATCGGGCTACCGTTTTCCGGCACAATTTTACCATAGGCCGATCCGCCGGTTCCCACCGGTTCCATGGCGCGAGAGCCCGATGAGGCCTATCGCATCGTCGAGATTACCCGCCGCATTTACGTCGGCGAGCTGAATCCCGACCCTCCAAATCTCGAAATTCCGCCCGAATGGCCGAGGGTGAAGCAGCGCTAGTCCGCCGTAAATCTCGATCAGGGCCGCGAAGCCGAGAAGATCAGCGCCGTCGCGTTCAACAACGGGTTCGGCGAGGGATCGCAGGGCCACTTGAGCTCCGCGCAGGTTGCCGATAACTGAGCGGGCCGAGCACGCGTCCCCATGATCAACCTGTTCATTCAATTCGTTCACCTCTGGCGAGATCAGGGCGCCGCAGGACTGGCCGCGTTGGCGGCTGCTTTCGTCGTCGGCGCCATGATCTTCGCCCCACGCCCGCCAATGTGCGTGGTCAGCGGCCTGGTGTTCGGATTCATCGCTGTTCCGGTGGTTCTCCTGGCGTCGACGCTGGGGGCCGTCCTCGCCTTCCTGCTGTCCCGCTATCTGTTTCGATCCCGTTTTCTCGAGATGGCCGAACGACGGCCTGTCTGGAGCGCTTTGGTCGAGGCGATCAATGCCGAGGGCTGGCGCCTCGTCGGACTGTTGCGGCTGGCATCGCTGGTTCCAGGTACGGTGACGAACTACCTGCTCGGCGTGACGCGCATCGGGCTGTGGCCGTATGCTCTCGCGACATTCCTCGGCTTGCTGCCGCAGACGGTTCTGTTCGTCTATGTCGGGGCTGCGGGCAGCATGGCGCTGGACGATATTTCCAGATCGCCATTGCAGATCGCGCTGCTCGTCTTCGGCCTGCTCTTCACCGCGTGGGTGGCCTTTGCGGTGGCGAGACGCACGAGGCAGTCCTTGCGGGACATGCGATCTTTGGCGGCGGCGACGAACCGAGGGTAATGACCGCCGCCTGTCCCCGGCGAAAGCCTGTGCCCGACCCGATCGGGGGAAACCAGTGCGCGGCGCCTGCTCTCCAGTGCGCGCTCACTGCTGCTGGATGCCGGCGAACTTGATCACCTTCGCCCATTTCTCGGTTTCGCGGGCGATGTGCTGGCGGAACTGCTCGGGCGAGCACAGCAGGGGCTTACTGCCGAGCGAATCGTAGCGCTCCTTGATCTTGGCATCCTGCAGCGCCTCCTCGATCGCCGCGTTGAGCTTCGCGATGATTTCGGGCGGCGTGCCCTTGGGCGCGCCGATGCCGCCCGCGGCGCTCGCCTCGTATCCGGGCAGGAAGCTCGCGATCGTCGGCACGCCCGGCAGCGCCTCGACCTCGTGCTCGGTGCTCACCCCGAGCGGCCGCAGCTTGCCGTTGCGGATCTGCGCGATCGACGAGCCCAGGAGGTCGAACATCACCTGCACCTGCCCGGTCATCAGATCGGTGATCGCCGGCGTCGAGCCGCGATAAGGCACGTGCGTCAGCTTCACGCCGCTCATCATCTGGAACAGCTCGCCCCCGAGATGCGTCGAGTTGCCGATGCCGCCCGAGGCCATGTTGAGCTTGCCCGGATTGGCCTTGGCGTAGGCGATGAACTCGGGGACGGTCTTCACCGGAAGCGACGGCGCCACCTCCATGACGAGCGGCGTGATGGTGCTGCACGCGATCGGCGCGATGTCGCGGATGAAATCGTAGGGCAGCTTCTTGTACAGCGACGCGTTGATGTAGTTGCTGGTCACCACCCACAGCAGCGTGTAACCGTCCGCCGGCGCGTGCACGACGAACTCGGTGCCGATGGTCGAGGCGGCGCCCGGTTTGTTGTCGATGATGAAAGGCTGGCCGAGCTTCCTCGACAGGAAATCGCCGATCAGCCGCGCGCCGATGTCGGCGTTCTGGCCGGGTGGGAAGCCGACCACGATATGCACCGGACGCGTCGGATAATCGAGCGAGGCGGCGCCGGCCGGAAGACCGGCCAGCGCGGCGGCGCAGGCGGCGAGTGCCAGGAAGCGGCGGGCAGATGTCATGGCGTTTCCCCGGGGAGTCTTTTTGTGAGGGAGGGCGACGCTACACCAACCGCCAAGCGGCGTGTAGGAGCGCCACGGCGCAGCAATGTCGCAGTGCGCCGGGCGCTTCCGCGGGCGCGGCGCTACACCACGTGCGCGGGAGCGAGATGGCACTCCGCGTTGCCGGCCTCGACCTGGATCGTCGCGTGGCGAATGCCGAAACGCCGGTCGAGCTCGCGCGCCGCATCGACGAGCAGATGGTCGTCGAGGCCGGCGTTCGGCCGCACCAGATGCGCGGTCAGCGCGGTCTCGGTGGTGCTCATCGCCCAGATGTGCAGGTCGTGCACCTCGGTCACGCCCGGCAGGCCCGCCAGATAGGCCTCGACCGCGTGACGGTCGATGCCGGCCGGCACGGCGTCGAGCGCGAGGTTGAGCGCGTCGCGGGTGAGGCCCCAGGTGGCGATCAGGATGACGGCCGCGATTGCGATGCTGGCGGCCGGATCGAGCCACAGCCAGCCGGTCCAACGGATCAAGAGCGCCGCGATGACGACGCCGAGCGAAACCACCGCATCGCCCACCATGTGCAGGAACGCGGCCTTGACGTTGAGGTCGTGCGCGTGGCCGCGCCTGAACATCAGCGCCGTCGCCGTGTTGATGACGATCCCGAGCGCCGCGACCGCCAGCACGAGACCGGCCGCGATCGGCTCCGGCGCGAGCAGCCGGCGGATGGCCTCGGTGACGATCGCGCCGGTCGCGGCGATGAGCAGCGCCGCGTTGGCGAGCGCCGCGAGGATCGAGGCGCGCCTGAAGCCATAGGTGCGCGAGGCCGTCGGCCGCCGTGTCGCGAGCCACGCCGCACCCCACGCCAGCAGCAGGCAGATCACGTCGGAGAAATTGTGCAGGGCGTCGGAGATCAGCGCGAGCGAGTTGGCGAAGAAGCCGATGCCCAGCTCGACAAGCGCGAAGGTGAGATTGAGCCCGGCGCCGATCGCAAAGGCGGTGCCGAAGCTCACGAGCGTCGAGGCATGGTGGCCATGGTGATGGCCATGATGAGAGTGGTGATGATGGCGGTGATCGTGGTCGTGGCCGTGATTGTGATCGTCCATCCATCCACTCCGGCAGTTGAGAAGAGGAATAACATTCTTGCGGCTGCGCCGCGAACATGGGCCGTGGGAACGAAACGGGCCCCCCGGCTTTGGCTGGAAGCGTCCGGATACCGTAGAGGACCTCACGGAGCCCGGTGCAAGTCAAAACAAACCCAGAAAATGCAGTGATTTCAATGGGCGCTATTTCCGCGCCTCGAGCGGCAGCCGCACCGTGAAGGTCGCGCCCTTGCCGGGCGCGCTGTCGATGGTGAGCCGGCCGCGGTGGCGGTGCACGATGTGCTTGACGAGCGCGAGGCCGAGGCCGGTGCCGCCCTGCGCGCGGCTCTCGGTCACGTCGACGCGGTAGAACCGCTCGGTCAGCCGCGGCAGATGCTCGGGCGCGATGCCCGGGCCGTAGTCGCGCACCCCGACGGCGGCCTCGCTGTCGCCGGCATCGCGCGCGAGCGTGATGTCGACCCGCTTGCCGGCGGCGCCGTATTTGAGCGCGTTCTCGATCAGGTTCTCGAACACACGGATCAGCTCGTCGCGGTCGCCGCGCACGAACAGCGGCTCCGGCGGCATTGCGATCTTGACCTCGACGCCGCGGTCGCGCGCGAGCGTCTGCAGCGTGTCGCCCACCTGGCGCACGATCGGCGCGAGATCGACCTGGTGCGCCGGCTGGACATGCGCCTTGAGCTCGATGCGCGACAGCGAGAGCAGGTCGTCGATCAGCCGCGCCATGCGGTTGGCCTGCGCCTTCATGATGTCGAGGAACCGCTCGCGCGCCTGTGCGTCGTTGCGCGCCGGACCCTGCAGCGTCTCGATGAAGCCGGAGAGCGAGGCGAGCGGGGTGCGCAGCTCGTGGCTCGCATTGGCGACGAAGTCGGCGCGCATCTCCTCGACCTGCTTGATCGGCGTGAGGTCGTGCAGCGTGACGAACACGAGATCGCGCCGGCCCGCGACCGCGGTGGAGAGCGCGACCGGCACGATGAAGGCCTCCGACCAGCGGTGGGTCGGGACCTTCTCGAAGAACTCGACGCGCTGCGTCTCGCCGCTGTCGATGGCGCGGCGCAGCGCCTCGTTGATCTCGGGGATGCGCAGCGCGAGCAGCAGCGGCGTGCCACGGGTGAGCGCCGGCGCGATCTGCCGTGCGGTCGCATTCGAGCCGACCACGATGCCGCGACGATCGAGCGTGATGACCGGGTCGGGCAGGCCGGACAGCACCGCCTCGACCAGCCAGTCGGCGGCAAGCGGCCGTCCCTCGAGCGTGACCCCCAGCGGGGCCTGCTCGCCGGCATCGCCGAAATCGATCAGCGCGGCACCGGCCACGATCACGAATCCGATCGCCGCCTGCAGCGTGGTGAGCACGCCCATGCCGGCGAGGGCGAGGAAGACGAGCGCGCCCGCAATGAGAACGAGCCGCGCGCGCTTGAGCCTGCCGAGCCAGGAGGCCGGCTCGTCGAAGGTCCGCCGCTGGTCGTCGAGCGCCATGGCGGAATACTTAGCTCATGTGGAGGCGCAGTTGCTATGGCGCGGACGTCAACGTTCGGGCGGCGTCATCGGGCTGTCATGTTTGGCCGCGATGGCGGCACGTGGCCGTGATCGCAGGTTCAACCACAGCTCGCGGCTCCCCAGGATCGCGAGCGCGATGACGAACGGCGTGATGTAGTAGAGCAGGCGAAAGAGCAGGAGACTGGCCAGCAGCTGCTCCCTGTCGTATTCGAATTCCAATAGCGCGAGCAGCATCGCGGCGTCGAACACGCCCAACCCGCCGGGCGAGTGGCTGGCGAAGCCCAGAAGCGTCGCGGCGACGAAGATCACCGCCAGCGCGACGAAGCCGATGTAGGGCTCCTGCGGCAGCAGCATGTACATCGCGGCCGTGCAGCAGCCAAGATCGACGATGCCAATCGCGATCTGCACCAGGGTGAGCGGACCGTTCGGCAGCGCCACCACCCAGTTGTGGCGACCGATGAAGCGCGGCGTGCGCCAGACCCAGGCCACGTAGGTGAGCAGGATCGCGAGCGTGAAAAGTGCGAGCGAGCGGTTGATCCAGGGCGGCAGCTGGTCGATCGCGGTCGCGGCGCTCGGCGTGAAGGTGATGCCGAGGCCGAGCACCGCGGCGTTGCCGAGCCAGAAGGTGAGCCCGGCGACGAAGCAGATCTTCGCCACATCGATCCCGGAGAGGCCGTGGCTCGAGTAGATCCGGTAGCGCACCGCGCCGCCGGTGAAGACGCTCGCGCCCACATTGTGGCCGACCGCGTAGCTGGTGAAGCCGGCGAGCGCCGCGACCGCATAGGAGAGGTCGCGCCGCCCGATCGTGCGCAGCGCGAACAGGTCGTAGAAGGTCAGCGTGAAATAACCGGCCGCGACGAAGCCGGCCGCGATGGCGACGTCGCGCGGCCTGGTCGCCTGCATGGCGTCGAGCACCTTGCCGATGTCGATGCCGCGCAGCGTGCGGTAGAGCACGACCGCAGCCGTCGCGATGATCGCGACGCTGAGGAAGGCGCCGAGCCAGCTCCAGCCGGACTTGTCATCGAACCGCCGAAGCGCGGCGGTCACAGGGGGGCGCATCGATTGCTCCGGGGCGCGGAGTGCAACACTGCTCACCGGGTCGAGGTGGCCCGTCGCCGGCGCCCGCGGTCACCTAACAGAACTTGGCGGGGAACGCGAGGCACGCGCCAGATTCGCGGGCGATCGCGACGCGATCGAGGCCGCTTCGCGCCGCCGCTGCGGCGAATCGGCGCGCAGGGCGCGTCTCCCGGCGAAAGCCGGCCCCGGATTTGAATCCGGGGCGGCCGCCGGTTCGCCCAGAAGGATAGGCGCCGGACAAGAGAGCGGCCCGGATAGGCTCGGCCGGCCATCGGGCTGCTATCCAGGCTCAGATCGACCGGAGGCCGTGACCTCTGCCGATGGCGTACCCGCGGGTGACGAGCCCGACCGCCGGTCCCGGCGCGGAGCCGCCGTCACGCCGGCAGTCTCTCCATCTCCTCGCCCACCTTGATCGGATGCGCCATGGTCTCGTGCAGCGCCTTGGCGTCGAGTTCGCCTTCCCAGCGGCTGATTACGATGGTGGCGACGCCGTTGCCGACGAGGTTGGTGAGCGCGCGGCATTCGCTCATGAACTTGTCGATGCCGACGAGGATCGCGAGCGCCTGGATCGGGATCGTGGGTACGATTGCGAGCGTTGCCGCGAGGGTGACGAAGCCGGCGCCGGTGACGCCGGAGGCGCCCTTCGACGTGAGCATCGCGATCGCCAGGATGCCGAGCTCCTGCGGCAGGGTGAGGGGCGTGTTGGTCGCCTGGGCGAGGAACAGCGTCGCCAAGGTCATATAGATGTTTGTGCCATCGAGGTTGAAGCTGTAGCCGGTCGGGATGACGAGGCCGACGACCGACTTCGACGCGCCGAGATGCTCCATCTTCGCCATCATGTGCGGCAGCACGCTCTCCGACGAGCTGGTGCCGAGCACGATCAGAAACTCGTCCTTGATGTAGGCGAGGAAACGGAAGATCGAGAAGCCCGCAAGACGCGCGATCGCGCCGAGGACGACAATCACGAACAGCGCCGAGGTGAAGTAGAAGGTGAGGATCAGCTCCCCGAGCTTGACCAGCGACTGGATGCCCTGCGCGCCGACAGTAAATGCCATCGCGCCGAACGCGCCGATCGGCGCCGCCCGTACGATGATGCGGATGACGCCGAAGAATACGCGCGCCGCGACGTCGATGCCGCGCGCGACCGTGACGCCGACGCTGCCCATGAACGACAGGGAAAATCCCGTCAAGATCGAGATCAGCAGCACCTGCAGCAGGTCGCCGGTCGAGAACGCGCCGACGAAGGTGTTGGGGATGATTGCCAGGAGGTGCGGGATGATGCCTTCCTCCTTGGCCCGCGTCACATAGGTGGCGACCGCTTTCGGATCGAGCGTGGTGGGATCGATGTTGAAGCCGGCGCCCGGCCGGAGGACCTCGGCGACGATCAGGCCGACGATGAGCGCGAGCGTCGACACGGCCTCGAAGTAGACCAGCGTCTTGATACCGACCCGGCCGACCTTCTTGAGGTCACCCATCGACGCGATGCCGTGCACGATGGTGCAGAAGATGACCGGCGCGATCATCATGCGGATGAGCGCGATGAAGCCGTCACCGAGCGGTTTGAGCTGAATGCCGAGCTTGGGATCGAAGTAGCCGATGATGACGCCGGCCGCGATCGCGATCAGCACCTGGACGTAGAGGATCGTGTACCAGGGACGCGAAGGAGGCGGCGCAACCGCCGTGCTGGCAGGATTTTCCATTGTCGCCATTCCCTGTTTCGCCCTGACCGGGGGAGGGCAATCTAGCTGCGCGCGGCGAAGAAGTCGCGCAGTTCACGATAAGTTTCCTCGGGCGCCTCTTCCGACAGGTAATGGCCGCAGGGCAGCGCCTTGGCGCCGTGGATGTCGCTTGCGTAGCGTTTCCAGATCTCGGCCGTCTGGTGGTTGCGCCCGACCCCGCCGGTCTTTCCCCACAAGAGCAGCAGCGGGCAGGTGATCCTCCGGCCGGCCTCGAAGTCCTCGGTGTCCATGGCGAGGTCGATCCCGAACGTCGCGCGATAGTCTTCGCACATCGCGTGGATGGTTTCGGGATTGCGGAAGCAGCGCATGTATTCGGCGAGCGCTTCCTTGCCGAAGAAGCTCAGGCCTTGCGGCGTCTTGGCGAGCTTCTTGCTGATGAAATAGTCCGGGTCGGCGCCCATCAGCCGCTCGGGAAAGTCGTAGGGCTGGATCATGAACAGCCAGTGCCACGAGAACCGGCCCCAGTCGCGCGTCATGTTGTTGAGCAGGTGGTGCTGCGGGATGATGTCGAGGATCGCGGCGCGCTCGACCTTGTCGGCGTGATCGAGGCACATGCGGTGGAGCACGCGCGCGCCGCGGTCGTGGCCGGCCGCCATGAAGCGGGGAAAGCCGAGCGCCGCCATCACCTCGACCTGGTCCTGCGCCATGGCGCGGAACGAGTAGCCTGAATGATCGTCGCCGCCGGGCGGCTTCTCCGAGTCGCCGTAGCCGCGCAGGTCGGTTGCGACCACGGTGAACTCCTGCGCGAGCCGCGGCGCGAACTTGTGCCAGGAGAGGTGCGTGAACGGATTGCCGTGCATCAGCAGCAGCGGCGGTCCCTTGCCGCCGTGCAGGGTGACGATGCGCGCGCCCGACGTCTTGATCTCGGTGCGGGTGAAGCCTTCCATCAGCATGGCAGTGACCCTTCATCGTCATGCCCGGGCTTGTCCCGGGCATCCACGTCTTGCGGCAGCGCAACACTAAAGACGTGGATGGCCGGGACAAGCCCGGCCATGACGACCGGAATTTACTCCACGCTCGTTCCGCTCGCCTTGATCGGCGCCGCCCACTTCTCGATCTCGCTCTTGACGAAGCCGCCGAGATATTGCGGCGTCGCCCGGTCGTCGGCGACGATCATCGCGCCCAGGCCCTGCAGGCGCTCCTTCACGGCCGGCGTGTGCATGGCGGCGAGCGCGGCCGCGTTCAGCTTCTTGACGATCGCCTCGGGCGCGCCCTTGGGCAGGAAGATCGCATTCCACGTATAGGCCTGGACGTCGAGGCCCTGTTCGATCGCGGTCGGCACGTTCGGCAGCGCGGGCGAGCGCTCCTTGGTCAGCAACGCGATCGCCTTGACGGCGCCGCCGTCGATCTGTGGCTTGGCGGTGCTCATGATCTCGCACAGGTAGTCGATACGGCCGCCTTGCAAATCCTGCATCGCGGGACCCGTGCCGCGATAGGGCACGTGAGTGATCTTGACGCCCATCGCGGTGTTGAGCACGACGCAGCCGAGATGTGTCGCCGAGCCGGCGCCGGCCGAGCCGAAAGTCATCTTGTCCTGGTTCTTCTTGGCATACTCGACGAATTCCTTGAGGTTGCTCACCGGCAGGTCCTTGCGCGTGATCAGCACGATCGGCACCTCGGCGATGAGCGCGACCGGCGTGAAGTCGGTCGCGGCGTTGTAGAGCGGACGCTTGTAGAGCGTCTGGCCCTGCGCATGGGTGCCGACGGTGCCGAGCACCATGGTGTAGCCGTCAGGCTTCGCCTGGGCGACGCGGGCAGAGCCGGTCATGCCGCCGGCACCGCCGATGTTCTCGATGATCACGTTCTGCCCGAGCACCTCGCTCATGCGCGCCGCGATGACGCGACCGAGCACGTCGGTCGGCCCGCCGGCCGCGAACGGGATGATCATGGTCATGGGCCGCGAAGGAAACTCCTGCGCGGACGCCGCAGGCACGAGGCTCAGCACCGTCATCGTGATTGTGCCGGCGAGGCCAAGCATCAACTTGCGCATTGCGAACTCCGTATTCCGTACATGTTGGTGAAATTTGGCGAGACGTTTGGGACATGCGGCAGGTGGCGTCAAGCCGCGCTTGCCGTGCCTATGCGGGCCGCGTATGAGCGGGATGTCTTTGCGGGAGACCTCATGTCGGACATACGCATTGCCATTGCCGGTCTCGGCGCCATCGGCCGGGCGCTGGCGTGGCGCCTCGCCCAGGGGGTGCCGGGCGTGGCGCTCGCCGGCGCAGCGGTGCGCGACCGCGCCAAGGCAAAAGCCTGGCTTGACGATCAGGGGATCGATTGCCCTTTGGTCAATCTCGATGACCTGCCGCAGCACGCCGATCTCGCGGTCGAGTGCGCGCCGGCTGCCGTGTTCGAGGCGATCTGCCGGCCGATGCTGACGGCCGGCAAGCGCGTCATGGTGCTGAGCTGCGGCGCCCTGCTGCCGCGCCCCGAGCTCGTCGAGCTCGCCAAACAAAAGGGCGGCCAGATCATCGTTCCGACCGGCGCCCTGCTCGGGCTCGACGCCGTCTCGGCCGCGGCCGAGGGGACGGTCCATTCGGTGCGCATGATCACCCGCAAGCCGCCGGGCGGGCTTTCCGGCGCGCCCTATCTCGTCAAGAACGGCATCTCGGTCGAGGGGCTGAACACGGCGAAGCGCGTCTTCGCCGGCTCCGCGCGCGAGGCCGCGGCGGGCTTTCCCGAGAACGTCAACGTGGTCGCGGCGCTCTCGCTCGCCGGCATCGGCCCGGATCGCACCACGATCGAGATCTGGGCCGACCCTGCGGTCAAGCGCAACTGCCACAACATCGAGGTCGACGCCGATTCGGCGCGCTTCTCGCTCGCGATCGAGAACATCCCGTCGGAGAATCCGAAGACCGGCCGCATCACGGCCCTGTCGGTGATCGCGGCGCTGCGCAAGCTCGGCGCGCCGCTGCGCGTGGGGACTTAGGGCGCATTCCCCTACCTGCGCCTAAAGTCTGGGATTTCGGAAAGGCAAGCAAGAGAAAAAAAGCGGTCCCGTTATCCCCGCCAAATTGGGGCTAGGCCGCGACCGTCGCGCGGAACGACTTGGCGTCGGCCATCTCCCAGGCGGCGCGGAAGCGTGGATCGGTCGTGCCGCCGAGAAGCTCGCCGCGCCGCAGCGTCGGATAGAGCTCCGCGAAGGTCACCACCTCGCGCGCCGAGACGCGCCGGGAGAAATGCGCCGGCGTGAACTCGCTCGGGTGATCGAGGCCCGCCGCCGCGACGAACTCGGCGAGCGCCTCGAGCGTCGATGCGTGGAAGTGATAAACGCGCTCGGCCTTGTCGGACACGACGAGGGCGCGCTGGCGGGTCCGATCCTGCGACGTCACGCCGGTCGGGCA